>Ga0187893_10001140_pt1 | contig 66163 bp, 57 predicted proteins | sample MA1701074metaG_FD_139574 | JGI IMG/M metagenome (GOLD analysis project Ga0187893, IMG submission 139574) | White microbial mat communities from a basaltic lava cave in the Kipuka Kanohina Cave System on the Island of Hawaii, USA - MA170107-4 metaG ...
CTTGCGGTCCCACGCCACCGACGCAAAAGTGGTCTGCTTCATCGTCCCTCAATTACCACGATCGGTGCTGAATCCTGCACCCAGTATCGATCATCCATGACTACCTGTGCAGAGGTTCCCTAGATCCTTCCACTGGCCAGTCTATTGTTCCAAGGCATTGATCTTCGTAGGACATTCGGCGCACGGTCGGCATTCGAACCAGATCGTCCAGAATATGCCTAACTAGTCCACGAGGCCGCATCCCGGCCACGTCGTCATTGGAGCCTTCCGGATGACACCCGCTTTTTTTCGAGCGCTCATGATCGCCGGTGTTCATAGCTTAATGGCTGCCGGTGTCCACCCAGGCATCGCGCTTGCCGACGATGCTTCGCGCATCAGTACACTCGAATCCGACCTTCAGCAGCTCAGGATTCGAATCGACGAACAGAACCGGCGCATCGAACGCCTGGAAGCTGAATTGAATCGCCGCACAGGCGTACCCTCGATCAAGCCGACCCCGAGCAAGCGCAATGACTATGCGCCGCAGGCTGCGACCGGCAAGCAGCCCTGGCACGCGCCGGATTCATGGCCGCGCGTCACGAAAGGCATGAGCCAGGCGCAGGTCACGGAAATTCTCGGCTCACCCACCGCCATCGAGTCGATGGATGCATTCACTACGCTTTTCTATCGATCCGACTCGCTGAGCGGGCTCGTCAACCTGCGCGACGATCGCGTGGTCGCGGTCAAGGCGCCGGCTTTCGGCAAGTGAGGGTGGGGAGTCATGACGTCGGCGGCCGGAAGGCGACGCGGGAATACGTTCCCGAGTTCATCCTTCCGGCCGTCGTCGAATAGCGGAACGGTCAGTCGGTCAGCAACTCATAGCCTATGATCGCGGCAATCACAGCACCGGCGATCAACCACTCGTCGTTGATGCCGCTGTCGCTGTCGTTTCTCCGGCCGTAATTCTGGCGGCCGTAGTAGCCGTCCTCGTAGCCGCGCTGAAATCCCTCGCGGAAGTAGTGGTTGTACTCGTCCTGGCGCACATAGCGGCCGTCGTAGCCGAAATTGGCGTCCTGGTACCCGAAAGCTGATCGGGGATCATACCGCCAGCGGTCTTCGCGGTCCGCGCGTCCGGCCCTGAAGCCCTCGTTGTAACCGGCTTGCAAGGCTCTCTCCAGCTGCCTGATGCCGTACTGATTGGTCTGGTAGTAGCGGCCATCGCGGCGATACCGGTAGTTCGGCGCCGTGTAGTAGAACGGGTCGTTGCGGTAATCGTACCGCGCCCGCATCAGCGCCGCCTGTTGGCTGCGCATTCGCTCCTGGTATTCGCGCTGGGCGCGCAGCTGTGCGATGCGCTTTTGCTGCTCGAGTATCCGCGCATCGCGCTCCGCGATGTCCTGCCGGTGCTTGGCCTCGAGGTTTTTACGATATTTCGCGAGCTCCGCCTCCTGCCTGCGGATCCGCTCCTGTTGCTCCTGCTGCGAGACGCGTTTTTGCTGCAGCCGCCGTTGCTCCTGCTGTCGCTTCTGCTGGAGTTCCCGCTCCTGCTGTTCCTGCAACTGCTTCTGGCGCTGGTTTTCCTCCTGCTGCTGCTTCTGCTGCTGCGGCGTCAGTTGCGGCGGCCGCTCCCGCTCCTGCTGCGGCTGCTTTTGCTGCGGCTGCTGTTGTTGCCGCTGCTTCTCTTGCTGCTGCTGCCGCTGGCGCTCTTGCTGTTCCTTTTGTTCCTGCTGCTGCTTCTTCTTTTTCTTTTCCTTTTCCTCCTCGGTCTCTTCCGGTTCCTGCGCTTGGGCAGCCTGCCCGGGCGACTGGACTTGAGCCAGGCGTTGGGCAGAGCCCTGCATGCCGGATACGGCCAGCATGGAACCCATCAAGGTGGTGATGACGAATGGGGCGAGTTGCATACTCATCGTCTGATACCTGTGGTTTCAAAAAGTGAATCCATTAACGGATACATCGCCTGAATAGCCGCTGAACAACAGCGGGTGAATGCGCCATGCGCCGTCGGATTGATCCGACAATCGCCTACAATTGCGGGTATGTCGTAGGATCGAGGAGCAGTGTCGACCCGACCGCCCATCCCTTCGCCTCCGCATCGCGGCGGCTGCCTTTGCGGCGCCGTGCGCTATCGCTACGACGCCGCGCCGCTCGCAGCGGTCGCCTGCCATTGCCGCGACTGCCAGAAGCTGACCGGCGCGACCAATCTCCTCACGATCTACGCCGATCGCACGGCCTTCCGCCATGAGCAGGGCGAAGTCTCACACTACCGCAAGCGCGCGGACAGCGGCCGCGAAGCCGATTACGTGCGTTGTGCGAACTGTGGCACGCGCCTGTGGCATGAAGCGCTTGCTGCGCCTCAATGGGTTTTCATCGCCGCCGGCACGCTCGACGACCCGACCTGGGTCGTGCCGGCAACGCACATCTGGGTTTCGCGCGCCGCGCCGTCCGCGCTGATTCCCGAAGGTGTGCGCACCTGGGAGAAAGGCCCGGCCGATCGCGCCGAGCTGATCGCCGAGTTCAAAAAGGTCAATGGCATTGAGTCATGAATAAAATCAACCTGGCGGAGAAGCTCTCGACTTTCAGTGAGCACTACAAACCGCGCACCGCTGGCACGTTCGACGGGCACGACCTCATGGTCGTCACGCTCAAGGGCCCCTTCGTCCGGCGCCAGCACGACGACACCGACGAAAAAGTTCACCTGCTCCTGATCGAGCCCACGGGAACGCCGAACACCGACGATCCTTCAACTGCGGCGCCGCGTACCGTCATCTGAAGAGAACATTCATGAAGCGAATTCTGCTGACACTCATGATGGTACTGATGCTCACGCCCGTCGTGAGCGCGCGGGCCGCCGCACCCGCCGCCGAGGAATTGACGCGCCTGCTGAAAGAATTCCTCGACGGCGCCTCGCGCAACGACATCAAGGCACACGAGCGCTTCTGGGCGGAGGACCTGATCTATACCCGTTCCGCCGGCGTGCGCATGGGAAAAACGGAGATCCTCGAGAACGCGCGTTCCGGACCCACCGCGACTGCGGAGGATCCGACCATCTACACTGGCGAGGACGTCCGCATCCAGCAGTACGGCGACACCGCCGTCGTCGCCTTCCGACTCGTCGGCACGACCGGCAGCGGCGAGAAAGCCGTCGTCACGCAGTACCTGAATACCGGCACCTTCGTGAAGCGCAAGGGCGAATGGCGGGCCGCGGCCTGGCAATCGACACGCATGCCCGAAGCCGAGCCGCAACGCCTCGAGCCGGCAAAAGATGCCGCGGTGAACCTGACGCCAGGCGCCCAGGCGCGGCCCGGACTATACGAAGAGATCCTCAAGGCGGACGCCGAATTCTTCAGAGCCTTCTTCGACACCTGCGACGTCGAAACCGTGCGCCGTTACATCGCGGACGACTTCGAGATGTTCCACGACAAGGGCGGCCGCGTCAGCACCTCGGGCGAGGCGTTCGTGAAGGAGACACAGGATAAATGCAAGCGCCAGGCCGAAGGCACCGATTTTCTCTCAACCCGGAAGCTCGTGCCCGAAACGCTGGAGGTGTATCCGATCAACTACTACGGCGCGATCGCATCCGGCACGCATCGATTCTATGCAGTCAAGAAGGGTGAGCCCGATCTTTTGACGGAGACCGCCCTTTTCACGACCGTGTGGAAGGAAGAAAACGGCCAGTGGAAACTCGCGCGCGCCCTGAGCTACGACCACCAGCTCGCGAAGTGACCACGATGGCGGCGGCTGGCCGGGTGGCAATCGCCTGCCTGGTGGCTACCGCGGCCCTGGCGGAGGACGACATTTCGCCGCGCAAGTCCATCTCAGCGATCCGCGTCGAACAGCCGCCGGCGCTCGACGGCCGCCTCGACGATGCCGTCTGGCAGGAAGCACCTTTCGTCGAGGACCTTCACATCGTCGTTTCCGACGAATACGGCAAGCCGGGCGAGCGCTCCCGCGTCTACGTTGTATACGACGACGAGAACCTCTACTTCGCCGCGCGATTCTGGGACAGCAAGCCGCAGCAGGTGGTCGCGAAAGTCCTGAACAAGCGCGATGTTTCCTTCGGCGAGGACGGCTTTTCCATCACCCTCGATCCCTACGATCATGGCCGCAGCGGCTACATGTTCGACGTCAACCCGAACGGCATGCGCAGCGAAGCGATTTACACCGACGCCGATCGCCAGAACTGGGATTGGGAAGGGATATGGGATGCAGCCGCCCAGCGTGATGGAGAGGGCTGGACAGCCGAGGTTGCGATACCGCTGAAGACACTTTCCTTTGACCCGGCGCAAGGCGCCTGGGGCGTCAACTTCACGCGCTGGCACGGCAGCGACAACGAGCAGTTCGGCTGGGTTTCCTACAACCGCGAGCAGAACCTTTCGCGTACCGGATTGCTGCAAGGCCTCGCCGGACTGCAGCAGGGCCGCGGCCTCGACGTGATCCCCGGGCTGCGGGCCGGGTCGTCACGCAACTACGAGGCGGAGCAAGAAGACGATTTCCTGGAGCCGTCGCTCGACGCCTTCTGGAAGATCACGCCGTCGCTTACCGCCGCGCTCACGCTCAATCCCGACTTCTCCGGCACGACCGCCGACACGCGGCAGATCAACCTGACGCGCTTCGACCTCTTTTTCCCGGAACAACGCGCCTTTTTTCTCCAGGACTCGGACATCTTCGAATTCGGCCGGCTGGAGGAGGAGAACGGCATACCGTTCTTTTCGCGCCGCATCGGACTCGACGACGACGGCAGGACGCTGACGCTCGATGCCGGCGTCAAGCTGACCGGGCGCGCGGGGCCCGTCAACATCGGCGTCCTGGGCGTGCGCCAGGATTCCGCGACCGGGTCGGATTCGGTCGATCTCCTCGTCGGCCGGATCGCGATGAACGTGCTCGAGGAATCGAGCGTCGGCCTCATCGCGACGAGCGGCAACCCCGATGCCGGCGTCGACAATTCGCTTTCGGGAGTCGACTTTCGGTACCTGAACACGCGTCTCGGCGAGGACCGCGTGCTCGAAGCGACGGCCTGGTACCAGAAGACCGATACCGAAGGGCTCGAAGGCGACGATGCTGCCTATGGCGTCAGCTTCGACATGCCGAACAGCCAGGGCTGGCGCGGCGAGGCCGGTTTCAAGCAGATCGAGGAGAACTACTTTCCCGCCCTCGGGTTCGCAAGCCGCACGGATTTCACGGCAGCCGACGCGGACATCGGCTACACGTGGCGCCCGCGGGACAACTGGATCCGCCGGATCGAGAGCGGGATCGAGGGCGAGTTCATCAACGCCATCAATGGGCGCGACCAGACACGGGAGATCGAGCTGCGCGTCGCAGAGGTGGAGAACCAGGGCGCGGACATCCTGTCGCTGGTGCATTTCCTCGTCGAGGAGCGGCTGACCGAGCCCTTCGAGATTTCAGACGGCGTCGTCATCCCCGCCGGGACCTATCGCTTCGACCACGGCTGCGTGTCCGTCTACACTGGCGAGCAGCGGCTGCTGTCCACGAATTCGACCGTCTGCAACGGCGATTTCTACGACGGGACCATTTTCGTGTTCGAGACGCGCACCACCTGGCGGCCGAGTGCGCACCTGAAGGTCGTCCTCGGCGGCGAATACAACGATGTCGACCTGCCGCAGGGCGATTTCATCACCCGGCTCGCGACACTGAACGTGGACGTCGCGTTCAACACTGCGTGGTCGTGGGAGAACTTCTTCCAGTACGACAACGTCTCCGACACGGTCGGCGTGAACAGCATCCTGCGCTGGATTCCGCGGGCGGGACGGGAAGCGGTGCTCGCGGTCAATTCGCAGCAGGAGGACTTCGACCGCGACGGGAAATTCCGGTCTTACACGTCCGACGTGACCTTGAAGCTGAGCTACACGTTCCGGTTCTGAAACGCCGGCGTTTCAGGGCAACGCGTCTACCCACTGCGTACGGCACTGCCGTACCGTCTCGCCGACACCATGCCAGCAGGTGCGGAAGGTGTAGCGCACGTGTTCGTGGCCGGTATCGACGGTGAATCCCCAGAGCTTGTCGAAGCTGGTGGATTCGCCCGGGCCCAGGTGGTATTGGCCCGAGGGATAGGTCCAGTAATTCTTCACGTCACCGAGGCCGCTCGCCGCGGCGGTCCCATGGCTCGAGAGCTTCACGCTCTCGATCACGACCGGCCGTCGGCTCGTGTTCGTCATCGTCACGCGGAACTGGCTGTGGTCGTGGACGGTGACGCCCTCGCTCGCGAGCGTCGTGTCGGGATGGAATTTCGGGCGCTCCGGATCGAATCGCAGCCGGACGGGATTCACGAACCGCCTCGGGTTTGCAGCGACGAGGGCGACTTCGGCTTCCGCAAGCTGGGCGTCCGCAGGCGTGCCGTGCCTGCCGGCGAGGTACTTGCGCCAGTTCAGGGCATGAAGATTGTACGGGTCCTCCTCGAGCGCGCGCTTGACCCAGTGATTCGCTTTCTTCGGGTCACCGTGGTCGTGCCAGGCCTCCGCGAGCGTCAGCTCGAAGCCGGGACCCGCATTTTCCAGCGCGGGAATCGCGAGCTCAGGGAAGCCGAGATACATCGCCCGGTCGGCAAGCGTCTGCAGCGCGAGCGGGTCCGCGGGCGCCGACCGCACGGCCTCTTCGTAGGCCGCGAGCGCCGTCGGAAACACGAAGACATTGCGCATCCAGAGTTCGGCGCGCCGTAGTATCGACAGAACGTCGTGCTGGCCCTTGAGCCGGGCAAGCTCCGCCTCGATCGTGCGCCCACCGAGCGGCAGCGGCGCGACGTCGAAGTAGCGCCCCTTGCCGAACTGCTCGAGCCCGAAGGCATACGGCATGTTGGAGTTCCGCAGGAAATAATTGCCGTCCTTGTCGAAGAACAGGTTTTTCCAGGTCTCGACGAGATCGACCCGCCACAGGCCGTCTTCCCGATGCAGCAGGATCGGTACGAAGCCTGTAGTCGGCCGCCGGCTCGTCGCGACTGCGTAGTCGCCTTTGATGCGATATTCGAACGGCATGGAGTCATCGAGACGCTCTGCGCGCTGCAATTCCTCGAATGACGCCAGCGGATACTGCTTGCGCATCAGCCGGGAGCCTTCAGTGAATAGCTCGAGCGACGGATCGCCGGCGAGGTCCGAGGTTGCCCGCAAGAAGGCGGCCACCGATTCCTTGACGTCCGCCGAAGGTGCGTAACGCGCGCGCTTCGCAGCGGGTACCGGACGCTTGAGATCGGTATCGATCGGCAATGAAGACAGGGCGGTCTTTGCACCGGCGCCCCCGGACAGGAAGCGCTTGATCTCGACGAATCGTGGCCGCCGCCGGAATTCCTCTCCGAGCTGGATGTTCCCGAGCGCGGCGGACAGGTAGACCTGGTCGCGCAGGTAATGGAGCACGTCCATGACCGCCATGCCGGCGCTGGCATAGGAGACGTAGGGCGCGAGCTGGTCGCGCGCTATGCGGCCCATGTGCAGGTCCGTCAGGCCGCCTTCGAGCGAATATCCCACCTCGATGCGCGCCTTCTGGATCGCTGGATTCAGGAGAACGAGCAGGCCGCCGGTCGGGGCCGATTTTCCTATCCTTCGCTCACGAAAAACCCCTTCGGACTGGATCTCGATCGACGCAGCCGGATCGACCTGCGTGACGATGTGCACGTCGATGCCGAGATCGTTGTAAAAGTCGTCCGCCATCCGGCCGAGCCGGGCTTCGAAAGGCGCGAGAATCCGGGCCGCGTCGTCCACGCGAGGATGCAGCGGCGCGGTGGGCAGCGACGAAGCGAGGGGCGAGGTGACCTCCGGCGCAGTCGGTCGGTCCGTCTGGTCGGCATACCGAAGCCATGCAGCCATGCACGCCGCCAGGACCAGGAGGCCAACCAGGAGGACGGTCCGGCGTGTCATGGCCGCAATTTACCGTGCACCGGATTCCGCGGGCGGAACCGCATCACAGCGGGAGAAAGTCCGCCTCAGGCGAGCTCGCCGCCGTCGATCGGGACGGCCGCGCCGTTGATCTGCGCAGCGGCGTCGGACGCCAGATAAGCCACGAGCGCCGCAACCTCGTCAGGCATCGTGATTCGGCCGCTTCTCGACCCTGCGTTCGCTTCGCGCGTCGCGGCCTGTAGATCCATTCCGCGCGCCTGCGCATCCCGAAATAGCATCGGCGTCGCGACGTCGCCCGGGCATACCGCATTGATGCGGATCCCTTCCGCCGCGTGATCGATGCTCATGGCCCGAGTCATCAGCACGAGTCCGCCCTTGCTCGCGCAATAGGCCGCCGCATTCGGCGCGCCGTGCAGGCCCCAGCTGGAGGCGATGTTGACGATGGCGCCCTTGCGCAGACGCAGCTGCGGGAGCGCCGCGCGGCTGAGAAAGAACGGAATGCTCAGGTTGATCGCGAGGGTGTCCTGCCAGATCCGGTCGGTCGTTTCTTCCGTCGTGGCGGGCTGCCAGAGACCCGCGTTGTTGACCAGGACGTCGAGTCCGCCGAATTCCTTCACGGCGGCGGCGATCAGCCGGTCGCAGTCCGCCGAGGTCGCGAGTTTTCCAATCCAGCTGCGCGCGGAGGGTAGTTCGGCGGCGAGGGCTACGGTGCGTGCGCGGTCGCGGCCGGCGGCGAGGACCGAATAGCCGTCTTTCGCGAGACGGCGCGCGATGGCGGCGCCGATTCCCGAGCTTGCCCCCGTGACCAATGCCACCTTGCCGGTCATATGCGGTGGACCGTTACTTGCCGTAGTGACGGGCGAGATACGCGACGATGGCGGAGGACTCCTCGGCCGTGAGCGGCGCACCGAACACCGTGACCATCTTCTTGACCGTCTTGTCCCAGCCCGCCTGGTCCTGGATCGGGGAATTCATGACGATGTAGTCGAGGCTGTGGCACATCGAGCACGCGGCTTGCACCTGGTCGCGGCCCGGTCCGTCAGCGAGTGCGATCGCGGTCTCGTCTGCCGCCGTCGCATGGACCGGGATGATGAGCATCGAGGCCAGCAGGGACTCGCGGAGTCCGCGTTTACGCCACACGATATTCCGCCTTCTGCACGACGTTGTGGTGATAGCCGGCAGGATTCGCAATCAAGGCGTCAACCTGCGTCGAACCATCATTGGCGCGAGCGCGAGCCATGAGCGTGATGCTCCCGGATTGCGGAGCTTCAAACCGAAAACGCCAATGCCGCCAGGAATAGCGGCCGAGGTCGCGATCGAGGCTGGCCTCGCGCCAGGTCGCGCCGCCGTCGATCGACGCCTCGACGCTCCGGATCCCGGAACCGCCGTCCCAGGCGATGCCGAGCAGCTCGACGCGCTTTCGCGGCGCAAGCGTGGCATCGGGCGGCGGATCGATGATCAGCGAGTTCACGCGGATCGCCGTGATCGGGGAATTCTGCTCGCTGTCCTGCGACTCGAAGCGGCTCGGTCCGAACACGTTCTTCGGCACGCGATAGGCGGTCTTCATCCAGAAGCCGTCGAACGGCTTGTCCAGCACCGCGAGCTCTGTCAGCGCCTTGACCCAGTACGTGGCCGTCCACCCCGGCACGACCAGCCGCGCGGGGAATCCGTGCCAGCGGGAAAGCGGTTCGCCATTCATCTCGAAGGCGATCAGCGTGTCGGCATCCAGCGCCTTCCACATCGGCAGGCTCTTCACGAAGTCCGGACCCGTGAGCGTCGGCGCATCCGCACCATTGGCCGTCACTTCGACTGCGCTCGCGGCGAGGCCGGCGTCATCGAGCACGTCCTTTAGCCGCACGCCACGCCAGGCCGCATTGCCCATGGCGCCGTAGCCCCATTGCACGCCTGGCACGTGCGGGTCGAACAGGCCGCGGCGGTTGCCGGAGCACTGATTGACGGCGGCAACCTCGTGCAACGGAAACCTGCGTTGCAGCTCGGTCAACGGGTACTCGCGCGCGGCTTTCGCTGCCGCCCCGGAAACCCGCAGGCGCCACTTGGCGAGCGTCAGGTCCGGCACGCCCATGTGCCAGCGCACGTAAAAGGCATCGTTTGCCGTGAACGGGTCGCGGAAGAGTGCGACGGGCGTTTCGTAGTTTGGCGGGCGGAACGTCCGCTTGATGAGCGGGCGCTTGCCAGGCAACGCATCAAGGACCGATGACGCGACGGCACCGGCGGGCAGTTCCGAATCCACCGCGAGCAGCCGGTGCGGGATCGCGAGACCGGCTGCCGTTGCGGCCGAGGAGTGGATGAATCGCCGCCTGTCCATGAATTCCCCCAGGACCCGGGTTCTCCGGATTATAGGTTGTGGCAGACTCGCGTCCAGCCATGTTGAACGGAGATCCTTCATGCCTCGCCTGACGCGACGTTCACTCATCGTTGGCGGCAGCGCCGCCGCGATCGCATTCGCACTGCGCGAGTCGGCAATCGCGGACGCCAAATCGGTCTATCGCGAGTCCATCGTTATCGACGGCCTCGGCGGACTCGGAAACTCGATGGCGGAGCCGGGGACGCCGCTCGCGGAAGCCTATTTCCACGATGTCCGGAACTCGGGCCTGACCTGCGTGCACGTGACGATTACGCCCGTCGGCACGACGGCGCCTGATACCGCATTCACCGAGACGGTACTGGGGATTGGCGATGAGGAGCGTGAGATCGATGGTCATGCCGACGTGCTGACCCGCGTCCGCACGGTTGCCGACATCACCGCGGCCAAGGCGAACTCGCGCACCGGGATTATTTACGGCTTGCAGGATGCGGTCGCCTTCGAAACCGACCTCGAGCGGCTGGATGAGCTCTATCGGCTGGGGATCCGCGTCGCTCAACCAACATACAACCGGCGGAACCTGCTGGGCGACGGCTGCCTCGAGGCAGCAAACGCGGGCCTCAGCAAGGCGGGCTTCGAGGCCGTCGAGCGAATGAACGAGCTCGGCATCCTCGTGGACCTCAGCCATTGCGGTCGCCAGACGGCAGCGGATGCGATCCGCCATTCAAAGAGGCCGGTTGCCTTCACGCACACGGGCAGCGCGGCGCAGAATGACCATCCACGCAACCGGACGGACGAGGAGTTGCGCGCGGTGGCGGCAAAGGGGGGCGTGTCGGGCATCTACTTCATGCCATTCCTGAGCGACGGGAAGCAGCCGACGGCCGCCGACATCATTCGTCACCTGGAACACATGATCGAAGTCGCCGGCGAAGATCATGTCTCGATCGGCACCGACGGCAGTGTCTCGGCCGAAGTCGTCAATCAGGAATTCAAGGACATCTTTGCGGGGTTCGTCCGCAGGCGGAAGGAGGCCGGCATCGCCGCACCTGGCGAATCCGAGGAGGGCTACCTCTTCGCCAACGAGCTGAACACGCCGCGTCGGCTCGAGACGCTCGCGGACATGCTCTCCGCCCGCGGCCACGGCGACGCGCGCATCGAGAAGATCCTCGGCAAGAACCTCGTCCGCGTGTTCTCGGAAACCTGGAAAACCTAAAGGGGACGGACACTTTTGAAGGGGACGTTCACCTTCACTGAAGGTGGCGCGCACCTGTGAAGGTGGACGTCCCCTTCAAAAGTGTGGCGCGCACCTGTGAAGGTGAACGTCCCCTTCAAAAGTGTCCGTCCCCTTTAGTCGTCTATCAATGGCAGCACGCGCTCGGGAGGCCGGCCGATGGCGGCACGCGCGCCGGCGACGACGATCGGCCGTTCGATGAGGACCGGGTCCTTGACCATGGCCTCGATCCACTGCGCGTCGGTCAGGGTCTTGCCGGCGTACTTCGCCTTGTAGATTTCCTCTCCCTTGCGGACGAGCTGCTCCGGCCTGATGCCGAGCTTGCGGACGATCGCCTGCAGCTCCGCCGCGGTGGGCGGCGCCTTCACGTACTCGATGATGCGCGGCTCGACACCGCGGCCCCGCAAGAGCGCGAGCGTCTCGCGGCTCTTGCTGCACTTCGGGTTGTGGTAGATCGCGACGCCCACGATCGGCGCTAGGGCGTGTACCAGATCGGCGAGGTGTAGGCGCGTTCCTGGTGCATGCCCGAGTCGCCTTTGGCGAGCGGTACGCCGTAGCGATAGGAGTCGTACGCCGTCCAGCGCGGTGTCGGGATTTCGAGCACGCGCAGGTAGTAGAACGCGCGCTCGGCGGGGTCGAAATCCGGGTCCGTCCAGGCCGTCAGGAGTTCCGAGGCGCCGATCGAGTTCGAGTAAGTTGCCCGCGCGACATCCACGGTGTTGCCGACGGCCGGCAGCTTGCCATCCGCGCCCGGCTTGCGTCCGCCGGACCAGGCGACGTCATACACCTTCTCTTGCAGCGCGCCCTTCGCGTCCATCCAGCCCTTGACGACCTGTATGCGATCGAGATTGGCGCCGATCGGGTCCTTCAGCGCGGCGATCAGGAATGTAGCCGACTTTCCGGCGGGCGCCTTCTTCAGGTCGCCGCCCATCGGCACGCCTTTCTGGTACCCGACCCTGGCCGGCTGCCGGTCCTTCAGGTCCACATTACTGAAGTCCCAACCGCCGAAGAAGCGCACCGTCATGCGCGGCCCGGTCGTTCCGTAGGTTTCCTTGCGCTTCATCGCGTCGAACAGGGAGGCGCGCGTGTTTTCCTTGGCCCAGACGGCGATGAATCCGGAAGCGAGCGTTTCCCAGTTGTAGATCGCGAGGTCGCCGAATTTCGCGAAAGCGTGCTCCATGCGCTTCGGGCTCGGCTCCGCACCCGCGTGCTTGCCGAAGTAGTTGTCGTCATCCGCGGTCGCCATCGCCGTATGGCTGTCCGTCGAGCCGATTTGGCCGAACTTGTACGGATTGGTGCCCAGTTTGGCTTCGTGAGCCAATCCGAGCTTCAGCGCGCTGCGCGCGTACTCGTATTCCAGCATCTCCTTCTTCTTGAGCTCGCTCAGATTGAGGTTGCCCTTGTCCCAGGTGCCGAAATCCGCGAACTCGTCATTGGGCGAGAGGAACGGATGTGCTTCGCCGTCGCCCTTGATCTGCGTGGTCTCGTATAGAGGCTCCCAGCGGGCGCGGGTCTGTGCGTACTCCTTGGTGATGGGCCGCTTCGTGACGTGATTGATCCCGGGGAACATCAGCCCGTTCGACAGGTTGCCGTTGTGGGCAATGGCAAGCAGCTTGCCGCCAGTCTTGTCCTCGTAGGCCTGCAGGAATTTCCAGAGATACTCCGGATCGGTGCTGCCATGCGGCGCGTAGGTCGTCGCGGGCACGCCCTGGCTCGCCTTGTCGGCGCCGTCACGGTAAATGACGACGCGATGCAGGTTCTGTCCCGGTGGCACCTGCGAGGTCCACTCGTAACCGATGAACGCCGTGAAGCGGCCCGGATCATTGAATTTTTCGGCGGCCGCGATCGTCTTAGCCCAGGCGTCCTTGTAGTTCTTGGAGTCCGGCCAGTACATCAGCTTTTCGGGAAACTTGCCGCGCGAGAAGGCATCGATGATCTGGCTGGCAGCCTTCACGCCGCTTTCACCGCCGGCCTTCGCCAGGTCATACCACTGCTTGCCCGTCGGGTCGGCGAGAAGATCGGGTTTGCCCGCGAACAAATCGGGAAAGAAGCCCATGTTGTCCGAGTGGTCCGCGACCACCAGGAAGTCGAGGGGCCGCGCGAGGCGGGCGCGCCCGGCTGTCGCTGAATCCACTTCCTCGCCACGCGCGAAACGGTAGGCATCTTCCGGGCCCATCCGCGCGCCGAATGCGCCGGCATCCATGGAGAATGCGGTGTGCAAATGCGTGTCGCCCCAGTACACCTTGGTCTGCGCGCTACCCGTCGCGTAGGGCGAATAGGGTAGCTCCGGATCGGCCTTCAGCGGCGCGACCGTAGGGACCTGGCCCGCGTCCTGCGCCAGCGACGATGCAGCGACGAGGACTGTCAGGAAGGCGCAATGCAAGCTGATGACGACGATCTTCATGGTTCGGCTCCCGAATGGAACCGACAACTAACCATATGCCGAACCAAACTTGCAATGGGACTCTTGGCACCTGCGGCACAGCTCGAGGCCACGGCCATGAAGCTCTGACGCTAGAATTCGCCGATGCCTTTCGTCACCCCCGGCACCTTGGGCGAATACGACGTGATCGTCGTCGGCTCAGGCGCTGCAGGCGGGCAGACGGCCTATACGCTCGCGATGGAAGGCGCCCGCGTGCTGATGCTCGAAGCGGGGCGCAACTACGTGCCGGAATCCGAGACACCGATGTTTCACAGGCCCGGCATGGCGCCGCTCCGCGGCACGTCGACGACTGACAAGCCATTCGGGTTCTACGACGCAACGGTCGATGGCGGCTGGCAGGTTCCGGGCGAGCCCTACGTCAATACCGCTGACGACGACGCGGGGCGGTTCGACTGGTGGCGTGCCCGGATGCTGGGTGGGCGGACTAATCATTGGGGCCGCTATTCGTTTCGGAACGGTCCCTACGATTTCAAGCCGAGGAGCCGCGACGGGCTGGGATTCGACTGGCCGATCACGTACGAGGAACTGGCACCGTACTACGACCGCGTCGAAATGCTGATCGGCGTCTATGGGGCAAGCGACGGGCTCGAGAACACGCCGGACTCGCCGGCGGGCTGCCTGCTGCCGCCCCCGAAGCCGCGTGTCAGCGACCTGCTCGTCGCAGAGCGAGCGAAGCGCCTCGGCATTCCTGTCGTCGCCGGCCATCGCGCGGTGCTTACTCGGGCGCTCGACCATCGCGCCCTGCCGTCGAAGCTGCATCCCGGCAATGCGTACGCACAGAAAATTCTGGCGTCGCACATGCAATCCCGCGCGGCCTGCTTCTGGGCGACACCCTGCGGCCGCGGCTGCTCGATCCGCGCGAATTACCGGTCCACCACCGTGCACCTGCCACCTGCGCTCGCTACCGGCAAACTCGACATCCTCATGAACGCGATGGCGCGGGAAGTGACGCTCGGCAACGACGGCCGGGCGAGCGGCATCGCCTTCGTCGACAAGACCAGCGGAGAGACGCGAGAAGCCAGGGCGCGCACCGTGTGTCTCGGCGCGAGTGCCTGCGAAACCGTGCGCATCCTGCTCAATTCGAAGTCCGCGCGACATCCGCAAGGACTCGCAAATTCGAGCGGCAAGCTCGGCCGGTATCTCATGGATACGGTCGGCAGCACCGTGTTTGGCCAGATACCGCTCCTCGAAAGCCTGCCGCCGCACAATGAAGATGGCGCGAGCGGCGGACATCGTTACGCACCCTGGTGGCTCTACAAGGATCAGCTCGCCGGCAAGCTCGGATTCGCGCGCGGTTATCACATCGAGTTCGGCGGCGGCCGCCTCATGCCGTCGCTCACGACGCTCGCCGGCATCGAATGGGTCACCAACGGCAGTTATGGGCGCAAACTGAAGGATGACGCTCGCCGCTTTTACGGATCGTTCATGTACTTCGACGGCCGCGGCGAAATGATCCCGAACGAGGATTCATTTTGCGAGATCGACCCGGACGTCAAGGATCGCTTCGGCATACCGGTGTTGCGCTTTCACTGGAAATGGTCCGACCATGAGACGCGCCAGGCCGCGCACATGCAGAGGACTTTTGGCGAGGTCATTGCCGAGATGGGCGGTCGCGTGCGGGGCGAGCTCACGACCGACGGTGCGAAAGCGATCGTCGCCGGGCGGCTCGATCATTCACGAGGTGGGCGGCGCCATCATGGGGACCGATCCCGGGAATTCGGTGACCAATCGCTGGGGCCAGGCCTGGGACGTCAGCAATCTCTTCATCACGGACGGTGCGGTGTTCCCTTCCAATGCGGACAAGAATCCGACGCTCACGATCATGGCGCTCGCCTGGCGGACCGCCGACCACGTGCTCGAGCGGATGCGCCGAAAGGAATTATGAAATGAGCGGGTCGATCCGTATTGACCGGCGCACGACGATCAAGTGGATGCTCGCTGCCACTGCCGCGCTGCCTGCGATGCAAAGTAGCGCGTTATCGGCAGAGCTGCTTCCGCCGGCCAAGGGCTACGGCACCGATCCCGACCTGCTCCGGATCTACGCGCCGGGGGATCTCTGGCCGCTAATATTCACTGATGCTAACAAGCGTACTGCCACCGCTTTGTGCGACGCGATCATTCCCGCCGATGCCGGATCGCCGAGCGCCTCCGCTGTCGGCGTCGTCGACTTCCTCGACGAATGGATCAGCGCACCGTATGTGCCGCAGCAGCAAGACCGGATGTTGATCCTCGCCGGCCTCGATTGGCTCGATGATGAAGCATCACGGCGGTTCGGCCACGAGTTCGCCGATTGCAGCGTATCGGAGCAATCTGCGATATGCGATGCAATCTGCTACGTGCCGACTGCAGAGCCGCAATTTGCCGAGGCCGCCGTATTCTTCGCCCGATTCCGGGACCTGACGGTCGGCGGGTTCTACACGACGCCCGAAGGAATGCGGGACATCGGGTACGTCGGCAATGTCGCACTCGCGCAGTTCGACGGGCCGCCGGCGGAAGTCCTCGAACGTGTCGGGCTGCGGGGGAAAGCATCATGACCGGGTCCGGCAGGCGCCTGGGTGTCGGCCTGATCGGCAGCGGTTTCAACGCTGGATTTCACCTGCGGGCTTTTCGCGCGGTGCGCGATGCCGACGTGCTGGGCATCTGGAGCCCGACGGCACGAAACGCCGCCGCCGCCGCGGAGCAGGCCCGCAGGCTCGATGTGGGCGAGACTAGGCCATTTGCGAGCATTCGCGATATGGTCGCCGATCCCGCGATCGATGCGCTCTGGCTGACGGGACCGAACCATCGTCGCGTCGAAAACATCGAGGAAATCGTCGATTCCGTCGAGCGCGGCGAAGGGACGCTCCGCGGCATCGCCTGCGAGAAGCCGCTGGCGCGGTCGGTTGCAGAAGCGGAGCGCTTGCTGGCGCTTGTTCAGCGCGCGCGCCTCGCCCACGGTTACCTGGAAAACCAGGTGTTCGCGCCGCAGGTGGAAGCCGGCCACGCTTTGGCCTGGGGTCGTGGAGCCGCATCGACAGGCCGGCCCTATCTCGCGCGCGCCGCGGAGGAACACAGCGGCCCGCATGCGCCGTGGTTCTGGCGCGGCGACCTGCAAGGCGGCGGCGTCCTCAACGACATGATGTGCCACTCGGCACTGCTGGTCCGCCACTTGTTGACACAGCCCGGTGCTCCCCGCACATCGCTACGCCCGGTGCGCGTTACCGCCCACATCGCGAGCCTCAAATGGGCGCGCGCGCCTTACGCCGAGCAACTGCAGCGAATGCATGGGAAGGAAGTCGACTACGCGCGGCACCCTTCGGAGGACTTCGCGAGTCTAGTCGTCGAATTCGAGACCAATGAAGGTCAGACGGTAATTGGCGAAGCCACGGCATCTTGGAGTTTCGTGGGCGCGGGCCTTCGGCTGTCGGCCGAGTTGCTGGGCCCGGAATATTCGATGTCCTGGAACACGCTCGACAGCGGGCTCAAGGTCTTCTTCTCGCGCGCCGTGCAGGCGCCGGCCGGCGAGGACTTCGTCGAGAAGCAGAATGCGGAAACCGGCTTGATGCCGGTCGTCGCCAATGAGGCGGCCGCCTATGGATACGAAAATGAGGACCGCCATTTCGTGCGCGCATTCCTCGGCAAGGAGCCCCCGCGGCTGACCTTCGAGGACGGGCTCGAAGTCGTGAAACTGCTGATGGCGGCGTATCAGAGCGCCGAGGAAGGCCGGACTCTGGCATTTCCGCCGGCGGGGCTCGATCGTTTCATTCCCGCGGTCGCAAAGGGCACATGGCGGACGTAGCGACTGCTTGGAACAGGAGTTCACATGAGAACGCTGGCGATATTTGCATTTGCGTTGGCTTTCGGCACCGCCTGCACCTGGTACGCTGACCGGATGTCTGAATGGCGGCCGCTGTCCGGGGACGATGCGAAGTCGTTCTGGCGCGGCTGGAAGACGGACGGGTTTCCCGACGGCTGGCACGTCGCCGGGGATTCGTTATCCAAGGAGGACGAAGTCGAAGACCTGGTCAGCCGCGAAAGCTTCGGCGATTTCGAGCTGGAACTGGAATGGCAGGTCAGCGAAGGCGGAAACGCCGGACTCTTCTACCGCGGAACGCGCGAATACGACTACATCTACTGGAGCGCGCCGGAGTACCAGCTGCTCGATGACGCGCGCCACCCCGACGGCGGCAATCGCCTGACTTCCGCTGCCGCGGCCTATGCGCTGTATGCGGCGCCCGCCGGGATAGTCAAGCCTTCGGGCGAGTGGAATGCGGCGCGAATCGTAGTGGACGGAGCAAAGGTCGAGCACTGGCTGAACGGCCAGAAAGTCGTGACCTACGAGTTGTGGAGCCCCGACTGGAAGGCAAAAGTCGCGGCCAGCAAGTTTGCGAGCTATCCGAAGTATGGACTCGCGAAGAACGGAATTCTCGGCATCCAGGGCGACCACGCCGGAAATCTGGCGCTGCGCCACATTCGAATCCGGAACTTGCGCTGATCAGCGCGTTCCGCGCTCCGATCTCAGGCGCTCCAGGTAGCGGTCGCGCAGTTCGGTCTGGCGCGACCGCATCGCCACCGGGTTGCCGGCGATCCAGACCTGCTCGGCGACCGTCGTGACTTCGAGCGGATCGCCGCTCCAGAGCACGAGATCGGCAACCTTGCCTTTTTCGATTCGGCCGCGGTCGGCCGCGATTCCGAAGATGTCGGCCGGACTCGCCGTGATCGCCGCGAGCCCTGCTTCCCAAGGGAGCCCATGCGCCACGGCATTGCCGGCGAGCTGGCGATTCTTGCGCAGGTTGTGGCTTTCGTTCCAGGTGAAGGATATCCGGACGCCGGCCTCGTTCAGGAGCTTCGCGTTGTCAAGGCGCGCGCCGAGCCGGTCGAAGTCGTTCGGCAGGTTGTTGAGCGCATTGAGGATGACCGGCACGTTTGCCACGGCAAGTTCCTTCGCGACGATCCAGGCCTCGTCGCCGCCGGCGATGACGGGCTTCATGCCGCGTGCGGTGGCGAAGCGGATGACCTCGCGAATATCCGACGCCCGCTCCACGAAGAAAACGACGCGGCCTCCGTCGAGATAGCTCGCGAATGCCGCACGCCCTTCCGGCAGGAGGAGAGCCGCCGCGCCTGCGCTGCCCGGATGCTTGACCTCGCTCATCGCCTGATCGAACAGCATGTACTGCGCCGCACGGCTTCCGCCGGACGCACTGTGCGCCGCACTGCCCCAATTGACGAACAGCGAACGGCTGCCGTCGAAGGCCGCGTCGAAGCGGCCGTCCAACGTCACCGCCGAGCCCTGGCCAACAATAAGGCTGTCGGCGGCGAGCGGTGCGAGCGCGGTCCACGTGATCCCTTCGATTCGCGCGACGGGCAGGACCGCAGAGCGCGAGTTGAATGCGGGCGTCACGTCGAATTCCGGCCGCCACATGTGCTGCCATGCGGGCGCGGTCAGCTTGAGTTCTGCGTCGTAGGTGTCCTCTTCCTGGCTGACCTCCTCGAGGCCGATCTGGGAAATGCCGCCGAAAAGTCCCGGCGTCACCGGACGGCCCCTGGCTTCGATGACCGTGGCACCGGCCGGCGTGGAGAGGTTGCCGCCGACTGCAGCGATGCGCCCGTCCTGCACCAGGATGTCTGTATTCTCGAGCGTGCCGGCAGCGCTCGCCGTGTGCACGCGCGCACCCTTGATCAGGATGTCCTGGGCACCACCGACTGCGGGCACCAGCACCAAGAGGGCCGCGATGACACAAAGCCTCTTCACAGCGAGAAATCCGACCACGGCTTGCCCGCCGGCTTCGCGCGATCGAAGCGCAGCACGCCGTCCACGAACACCTGGTCCGCGAGCGCATACACGCTGAACGGCGTGCCATTCCAGACCACGACGTCCGCCATCTTTCCTGGCTCGAGGGTCCCGGTCTGTTCGAGGATTCCGAGCGCCTTCGCTGCATTCGACGTGACCCAGCGGATCGCTCGCTCCGGCGGTATGTCGAAGCCCGCGCGCATGCCGCGCGTCATCGCCTTCGCGGCTTCCTGGTTCAGTCGCTGGATGCCCTCTTCGGAGTCGGAGTGCACGATGGCGCAACCGCCCTCCGGGTGGTCGACGATCGCGAGGTTCTCCTGGATGCCGTCGTAGGCCTCCATCTTGAATCCCCACCAGTCCGCCCACAGCCCGCCGCAGACACCCTCGTCGGCGAGCCTGTCGGCCAGCTTGTAGGCCTCGGCGCCGTGATGGAAAGTCGAGATCCTGTAGCCGAATTCCTGCGCGATATCGAGCATGGTCGCCATTTCGTCCGCGCGGTAGCAGTGGTTGTGGACAAGGATGTTGCCGCGCATCACTTCCGCGAGCGTCTCGAGCTCCAGGTCTCGCTTCGGCGGCTGGGGCGGGAGCGCGTCTTCGTCCTTCGCGGCTTTCTTTTTTTCGTATTGCGCGAGCTTGGCGTCGTACTCCTTCCAGTCCTCCATGTAGTCCTTCGCATCCGCGAAGGCCTGGCGGTATCCGGCGACATTGCCCATGCGCGTCTTGGGGAACTGGTCGTCGTCGCCGTACACGCGCTTCGGGTTCTCGCCGCAGGCCATCTTGAGTCCCTGCGGCGCGCCCGGGAATTTCATCGCCTGGTAAGTCGTCGCGGGAACGTTCTTGAGGGTCACGCCGCGCCCGCCGATCAGGTTGGCGGAGCCCGGCAGGATCTGCAGGGATGTCACGCCTCCGTGGATTGCCGACTCGAAGCCCGGGTCCTGCGGCCAGACGCTGTGCTCGACCCAGACATTTGCAGTTACCGGTTCCGTCGATTCGTTGCCATCGCTCTGTGCATCGACGCCCGGGCTCGCGTACGCGCCCATGTGAGAGTGCACGTCGATCAGGCCCGGCGTGACCCAGCGGCCGCTCGCGTCGATGACCTGTGCCCCGGCAGGCACCGACAGCGACTGTCCGACGGCGGTGATCCGGCCGTTTTCGATCAGCACGTCGCCGCCGTCGATGCGCGTACCGGTCCCGGTCAGGATCGTGGCATTGCGGATCAGCGTCGGCGGGCTGGCGTCGGCACGGTAAGTGGACGAAAAAGGCGCCCGCGCGGGGGCGGCTGCAGGCGCCTTCGCTTCCGCGGCCGGTTCGGCGGGTAACTGCGTCTGAGCCGCGCAAGCCGTGAATACCACGGTACCGAGGGCGGCAAGAAAGGATCTCATCGAGATGGATGGTACACGGGTGCGCAATGCTGCGTAAAATCGCGTGGCCCAGCCCATGACACCCGAACAGATCATCTTCCTGTTGATCGTCGCCGTGACGCTTGCGCTCTTCATCAGCGAGCGCATCCGGATCGACATCGCCGCGATGCTGACGCTGCTGGCGCTGGCGGCGACCGGCATCCTTTCGCCGGTCGAGGCGCTCTCCGGCTTCGCGAGTGAACCGGCCATCATCGTGGCCTCGGTTTTCGTCATCTCGGCCGCGCTGACTGAAACGGGGCTCACCGAGCGCATTGGCGCGGGGATCGCGCGGGCCGCCGGCTCCCGAGAGTGGCGAGCAATCCTCGTCGTCATGCCAGCGGTCGCCGCGCTAGCGGCGTTTTCGCACCACCTCATGATCACGGCGATGATGCTACCGATCATGATGCGCCTCGCGCGCGTGCAGAACCTTTCGCCGTCCCGGCTCCTGATGCCGATGTCGCTCGCCGCATCGCTCGGCACCACGCTCACGATCTTCAGTGCACCGGCCTTCCTGCTGATGAACCACCTGCTGCTGACGGGCGAGCAGGAGACGCTCGGCATCTTCGGCATCACGCCGATCGGCCTGGGGCTGGTCGCCCTCGCCATCGTTTACATGTCGATCGGCCGCTGGATCCTTCCCAAGCGCAAGGCGCGGGCGGACGAAGCGGACTACCTGCGCCTCGACCGGTACTACACCGAGGTCATTGTCGAGCCGAAGTCGCGATGGATCGGCCAGCCGATGGCCGATTTCAACAGGTATTACGACGGCCGCCTCGAGGTCGTCGAATGGCTGCGAAACGGCGTCCCTCAGCACAACAAGAACCGGGGCTCGGTGCTGGCCGAGGGCGACGTCCTGTTCGTGAGCGCGACTCCGGATGAAATCGTCTCGGTCGAGAGCGAGCCGGGCCTCGCCCTTCACGCGGTCAAGAAATACGGAGAGTCGACCGAGCGCGACCTCGACGACGCGCCCCAGCTGGTGCAGGTCGTGGTCGCGCCGCATTCGCCATTCATCGGCGAGACCATCGCCGAAGTGGACTTCCTCAAGACCTTCGATGTCGTGGTCGTGGGCATGTGGCGCAGGCAGGCCTGGATACGCGACCGCCTGTCGCAGGTGAAATTGAATGAGGGCGACCTGCTGGTATTGCGCGGCACGCGGGACCGGTTCGCGGAGCTCGCAGCCCATCATGGCATCCTGATGATGGTGCCGTTCTCCGGGCGGCCACGGCGCCGCCAGCATGCCATTCGAACGATCCTGATCGTAATCGGCGTTGTCGTCGCGGCCGCGTCCGGCGTCGTCCCGGCGCAGATGGCGTTCCTCGGCGGCGCTGTCGCGCTGGTCCTTACGGGTTGCGTCAGCGTCGACCACGCATACCGCGAGATCGACGTGCGCATCTACGTGATGATCGCCGGTGTCATTCCGCTCGGCCTCGGCATGGAGCGGACCGGCACCGCCGCCTACCTCGCGGACCAGCTCCAGTCATTGACCGTCGGGTGGAGCCCGTTCGCAGTGATGCTCGCGCTCTACTGGGGCGCGGCGCTGGTGACGCAGATCCTCTCCGACGCCGCGACCACCGTCCTGCTCGGCCCGATCTCACTCGCGCTTGCGCTTGCGCTCGGCCTGCCGCCCCAGCCATTCATCGTCTGCACGGCGCTCGGCGCCGTCACGGCCTTCCTGACGCCGATCGGCCATCACGGAAATCTGCTGATCCTCAACCCGGGCCAGTACACCTTCGGCGATTTCTTCCGTATCGGCGTGCCGCTCACGATCGGCATCAGCCTCGTGAGCGCCTGGATGGCGCAGTACCTCTGGCTTGGAGGTTCGTTGCTGCCGAACTGGGGCTAGGCGTTGCCTGTTCGGCTCATCGCGCCGCCTTCGCTCCAGGACGCGGAGAGCACGTTGAGGATCAACCGGCCAGCCATGATGCAGGTCAGCCCGTTCGCGAAATCGTAGGACGGGGCAATCTCGACGATGTCCATGCCGACGATGCGGTTTCGCCTCGCGACCGCGCGAAGCAGCGGCGCGAGCTGGCGGAAATAGATGCCGCCCGGCGTCGGCGCCATGACGGCGGGCATTTCGGTCGGATCGAGGCCGTCGGCATCGATCGTGAGGTAGACCGGGCGGTCCGCGGGAATCGTCGCGAGCACCGGTTCCATGCCTGCCGCGTGGATCTCCTCCGCGACGAACAGATGGGAGCCAAAATCACGAGCCGCCTCGACTTCCCTCTGGCGCGCGCTCCCGATGGCGCGCAAGCCGATCTGCGTCATGCCGGAGACTGCCTTGACCTTGCTCGCCCATTGCAGCGGGCTCGAGTAGCCGCGACGCACGCCGCCCACTTCCTCGCGCCAGTCGAGGTGCGCGTCGATGTGCAGGATGTGGACCGGCGAGCCCACGGCGTCGAGCGCGTCCACCACCGGGATCGTAACGCCGTGGTCGCCGCCCAGCACGACGAGCTGGGCACCCTGCTTCCAGAGATGCCGCACGCGCGCGGTGATGGCCGCCGCGTAGTCGCCGTAGTCGCCGCCGTTCCATGCGACGTCGCCCATGTCGACGTGGGCCGGCAGATTTGACGCGAGGTCGGTGCCGACGTCGAAATCCCAGTTCGCCGGGTTGTAGCAGAAGCTCTGCGACTGGGCGCGGATTGCATCGGGTGCGCGCGCCTGGTCGTTCGGGAAGCTGTCGTGCTTGTACGGTTCGCTGTGGCGTATGCCGAGCAGGGCGACCCTCGCATTCCAGCCTGCCGGGTCGGTCACGACGGGCCAGTCGAGAAACGGCCGTACCGGCTTTTCCGTAGGCTGCAGGCTCGTCATTTCCTCTCTCCGCGTCCCGGCACGATGGTAAGCCAGAGCAAGGCGGCGATGACAGACGTGACGGCGCCGGTGACGAAAACCACGCCCCAACCGCCTTGCGACGCCGAGAGTGCCGCGATGACCGGCGTGCCGATGACGCCGCCGAGGTTGCCGCCGGTGTTCAGGACCGCCGTCGCCGCCATCGAATCGTTGGGCGCGAGCCGCATGGTTTCGCCCCAGTAATTGCCCTCGTTGAGTTCGACACAGGCGAAACCGAGACAGAGCGCCGCAACCGCGGAGTACGGGCTCGCGAGCGATACCGTCAGGTAAAGGAACAAGGCCGCGAGCGGCAGGGTGACGAGCGGCAGGATGCGCGGTCCCACGAGACCGCCGAAGCGCCTGCGGAGTCCATCCGCGATCCGGCCGCCCGTTGCCGAGGCGATTCCCGCGACGACGAAGGGCAAGGCGGCGAGCCATCCGCTCTCGAGGACGGAAAGCTTTCGCTCCTGCACGAGGTACAGAAAGCTCCAGAACGTCACGAGGTAGAAGACGAAATTCATGATGAGGTAGGAGAGCGTGATCAGCAGGATCTGCGGGTCTCCGAGCACGCGAAAGACACGCCTGGCCGTCAGCGGCGCAGCCGCGTCGTAGCGTGGATTCGACTTCAGCTCCGCGAGCTCCGCGGGCGTGACGGCGGGATGCAGCTCGGGCTGGTCGCGCACGAAGGCAAACCAGAGGGCCACGAGCAGCAGGGACGGAACACTCGTGATGAGCAAGGCAGCCTGCCAGCCATAGGCCTGCATGAGCCAGGCGACGAGCGGAGATGCGGTCGCGGCGCCACTCCAGAGTCCGGTCACCATCAGCCCGACCATCGACGACCAGGCGGCCACCGGATACCAGTAGCGGATGGTCCCGGAAGCCACCGGAAACAAGCCGCCCTGCGCGACGCCCAACAGCGAGCGCGCGAGCAGGAGCGAGGTGTACATCAGGCCTGCGGCCGCAATGATCGGCGCGGCGGCAGTCAGCACGCTCGCGATGACGGTCACGAGTCCGAATGCCGTGATGGTCCAGCGCGCGCCGAATCGCTGCCCGATGAGCGCTCCCGGCACCTGGAATATCGCGTAGGTGAATAGGAAGGCCGTGATGAGCCAGCCGACCTGCACTTGGGTCAGGCCGAGCTCCGGCATGATCCGCTCGGCGACGATGCCGACGCCCTGGCGCTGGAGATAGCCCGTGAACGCGAAGCCGAAGATCATGGCGAAGACGAGCGAGCGGACGCGCATCTTCGAATTCATTTGATGGCTTTCAGGCGCGCAAGCTCCGATTGCAACTCAGGCAGCACCGCCGTGGCTTTCGAAGACCCGATGAGATTGTCCGTTTCGAACGGGTCAGTCTCGAGGTCGTACAGTTCGTCCATTCCGGACAATTCGGTGTACCGGATGTACTTGTAACGCCCGGTTCGCAGGGCGTCGTAGCCCATCGTGAGAATCCGCGGAAAGACCGTGTCCGAGTAGTACTCGATCAGCAGCGACGAGCGCCATGTCGGCGTCTTTCCATCGAGCAAGGGCACGAGCGACCTGCCGTCGCGAGTCTCCGTGTCAGCGACGCCCGCAAACGACAGGATTGTTGGGGCCAGGTCGATCGTCTGCACCATCTGCGTCGGCATCAAGCCCGCACCTACCCCCTTCGGGTAGCGAACAATCAGGGGAATTCGCGCCGTCTCTTCGTAAGCGAGCCGGCGTTCCTCGTTGAGGCCGTGCTCGCGATAAAAATAGCCGTGGTCACTCGTGAAGATGACGACCGTGTCGTCGAGCTTGTCGAGTTCATCGAGTGTCCGCACGAGACGGCCGAGGCTTTCGTCCACGCCGAGCAGCATCTCGAGGCGTGCGCGTACGTCCGCGTCCGGAGTGCCGGTCGTCGTGCCGAGTGGCAGCAGGCCCTCGATCGGCCGCTGCAAGGCGGGTTTTCCAATCGGCGGCCGATTGGCATTCGGTCGGCGGGGCACGGCTGCAGTGGCATAGCGCCCCCGATGGCGTTCCGCCGGCACGAATCCCGCCTGCTGTCCGGCAACCGTCGCCGTGCTGCCGTCGTCGCGCTGCACGAAGTTTGGATGCAGCGACTTGTGCGCGAGAAAAAGCATGAACGGCCTGTCCGCGGCACCCTTGATGAAATCGACCGCGTAGTCCGTCAGCACGTCGGTCACGTAGCCGGGCACCTCGCGACGTTCCCCGTCCAGGTTGAGCTTCGGGTTCAGCGCTTCGCCCTGGCCCTTCATCGCGACCCAGCGAGTCCACCCCGGTCGCCGCGTGTCGTCATTTCCCATGTGCCACTTGCCGATGAACGCGGTCTGGTAGCCGCTGGCGGCAAGTGGAATTGCGAACGTCGGCAGGCCGTGACTCGCGGCGTCGCGCGCCGTGTTGTCGATGATTCCGTGATTGTGGGCATAGCGGCCGGTCAGGATGGTGGCGCGGCTCGGGCTGCAGAGCGGGGTCGACGCAAATGCGTTCAGGAAGCGCGCGCCCTCCCGTGCGAGGCGGTCGATGTTCGGCGTCTCGACGAACGGGTGACCGGCGATCGCGATGTCGTCCCAGCGCAGGTCGTCCACGAGCACGACGACGATGTTCGGTCGCCGCGCAGAATCGTCGGCGTCCGGATGGGCCGGGACTGCCAGGAGCATGAGAAGGAGTGGCAACAGCCTTTTCACGGCCATCGCGATACCTGGCGGTCGATTCAATGGATCAACTCGTCTGCCATGTCCGCGAAAATTGCCGTGTGCGCATCGACTTCACGCTCCGTCGTTGCCGGCGACATCAGCGCCATATTATGGAAAGGAGTGATGAGAATGCCGCGGTTGAGCATATAGAGATGTATGTAGGGGTCGAGCGCCTCGTCCTGGCCGGCCGCTGCTTCGCTGCCATTGCGCGCCACCTCCGGGCGAAACAGGTACTCGACGCGGCAACCGAGGCGCACCACGTGCCATGGCAGCCGGCGTGATGCGATCGTCTCGCGCACGCCCTGTTCGAAGCGCTCGCCGAGCGCGATCATGCGGACGAACGCCGCATCGGTCATGACTTCGCCGAGGGTCGCGCGCATCGCGGCAAGCGAGAGCGCGTTGCCGGCGAGCGTGCCGCCAATGCCGCCGACATCCGTGTTGCGGACATCAGTGCGCTGATACACGAGCTCGCGAATGCGCTCCGTCATGCCATAGGCGCCACTCGCAATGCCGGCGCCAAGCGTCTTTCCGATCGTGACGATATCAGGATTCAGTCCCCAGGCTTTCGTGCAACCGCCGGGGCCCGCGCTGATCGTGTGCGTCTCGTCGATGACGAGCAGTGTTCCGTGATTCGTGCACAACTCGCGGGCGGCCTCGTGATAGCCCGCGTCCGGAAGCACGATGCCGATATTGGTGAGCGCGGGCTCGAAGAGGCAGGCGGCAACCTCGCGGTCCTCCAGTGCTTCCTCGAGTGCCGCGAGATCATTGATCTCGACCACGCGTGTCGTTTGGTCGAGCGGCACGGGCTTGCCGATGTTGCCGCGGCGCTCCACGGTGCGGCCGTTCTCGAGTGCGGCGACCGTCTCGTCGACCGTGCCGTGATAGCACCCGTTGTGCACCACGACCTTCGGCCGCCGCGTGATCTCGCGCGCCCAGCGGATTGCGCAACGATTGGCGTCGGTCGCGGAGAGCGTAAACTGCCAGTACGGCACGCTGAAACGGCGCGCCAACTCGTCGCCGACCCAGGCCGCATCGGCGGTCGGCAGCATCATGGTGATGCCCTTGTGCGCCTGGCGGGCGATCGCTTCGACCGCAGCTGGAGGGGCATGGCCCGCCATCCCGCCCGTGTCGCCAAGACAGAAGTCGACGAACTCATTGCCATCCACGTCCGTGAATCGGGCCCCCTCGGCCCGATCCACGTAAATCGGATGATCGCCGGGCCAGCGCGTCATCCAGTTCATCGGCACGCCGAACAGTAAAGATCGTTTCGCCTCCTGGGCCAGCTCAGCGCTTCGACGATGACGCTGCCGGAAGAGAGCGCGCTCGCGTTCCATCAGCTTGTCGATCCGGGACGGAACGGCGTCATTCATGGCGCGATAGATTACACGGCTACGCTATCATCGGCTCCTGATGGCGAAAGTCGTGGCGTCGATCGTCCTGGCGTTCCTTGCGGGTACGGTTTCTGCCGCCAACGATCCGCATTCCTATGCAGACACGAGCCAATTTGTCGTCAGGCACGTAGAGCTCGATCTCGCCGCAGACTTTGCCGCGCATCGCTTGCAGGGCTCGGCGACACTGGCCGTCGAGCGGACCGACCCGGCCGCGCGGGAACTGCACCTGGATACGCGCGATCTCGACATCCGCTCGGTACAGCGCATCGATGCGGCCGGACAGGCGCATGCGCTTGGATTCCTCCTCGACGATCCCGACCCGATACTCGGCAGCCGGCTGACGATCGAGCTGCCGCGCCGGCCGGACGAACCAGGACGGCTCAGCCTGCGTATCGACTACCGGACCTCGAGCGAGGCCAGTGCGCTTCAATGGCTCGATCCTGCGCAGACTTCCGGGCCGCACCCGTACCTGTACAGCCAGGGACAGGCGATTCACACGCGAAGCTGGATCCCATTGCAGGACACGCCGTCCGTGCGCGTGACCTACGGCGCGCGCATCCGCACGCCGCCGGAACTCGTCGCCGTGATGAGTGCAGCGCGCGCTGATCCCGCCGCGTCGACGCCTGGCGAATACCGTTTCGAAATGCGCCAGCCGATTCCCTCGTACCTGATCGCGGTCGCGATCGGCGACCTGAAATTCCAGGATCTCGGCGATCGTGTCGGCGTCTGGGCCGAGCCTTCACGACTTGCGGCGGCGGCGCAGGAATTCGCCGACCTGCCGCGAATGCTGGAAGCCGGCGAGAAAATGATGGGTCCCTATCGCTGGGACCGCTACGACCTGCTGGTCATGCCGCACAGCTTCGCCTTCGGCGGCATGGAGAATCCGCGCTTGTCCTTCATCTCGCCCTCGGTCGTCGCCGGCGACCGCAGCCTGGTCGCCGTGATCGTGCACGAACTCGCCCATTCCTGGTCCGGCAATCTCGTCACGAGCGCGACCTGGAACGACTTCTGGCTCAACGAGGGATTCACGACTTACGCCGAGCGGCGGCTGATGGAGACTCTCTACGGCAAGCGCCGCGCGCAGATGGAGGATGCCATCGCCTACGAGTACCTGACGCAGACGATCGCGGATGCGCAGGAGTCCGGGCAGCTCGCGGAAACCTCAATGCGCCTCGACCTGGCGGGCCGGGATCCGAACGAGGGCATCTCGGACATCGCCTACGAGAAGGGGCGCTGGTTCCTCGGTTTTCTCGAGTCGCGTTTCGGACGCCCGGCCTTCGACGCGTTCCTGCGCGAATACTTCGATTCGCATGCCTTCACGAGCGTCGACACCGCGACATTCCGGTCTTACCTGCTGGAACAGCTGGCGCGCCCGGGCGCCCCGACGATCCCGGTCGCCGACATGGACGAATGGCTCTTTGGCACGGGAATGCCGGCGACGACGCCAGCCATCCCGAGCGGCGTTTTCGATGGCGTCGATCGCGCGGCCACGGAATGGCGGGCGGGACGGCTCGCAGTCGGCGAACTGCCGGTCGGCAACTGGCTGCCCCAGGAATGGTTGCGATTTCTCGATGAGCAGCCTGCGGATCTTTCGGACGCGAAACTTGCGGAGCTTCGCTCGCAGTTCAGGCTCGGGGCCGACGGCAATGCAGAGATTGCGCGCAGCTGGCTCGCGCTCGTCGTGCGATGCGCCTACGAGCCCGCCTACGCGGATCTCGAGCGTTACCTGCTGAGCACCGGGCGATACAAGCTCGTGGTCGATCTCTACCGCGACCTCGCGCGAACGCCGTCAGGACTGGCACTCGGCGAGGCGATCTATGCGAAAGCGCGGCCTGGCTATCACGCGACGATCAGGCAGGCGGTCGAACGGCTGTTGCGGCCCGAGAGTCCCGGCTCCTGAATCGCCGGGCCGCGGCCTCAGTGGCGTTGCGGCTCCCAGTACCTAGGCACCTTGTAGTAATCAAAGGCCTTGTCGCGATACGCCTGGCCGTCCTTGCGAACGAGCTCCTCGATCGAGGCCGCGGGCGCCGCTTCGAGCTGCTCCTTCGTGAATTCGACGACGTAACTGTTCCTCGCCTTGTCGTAATTGAGCGAGGACCAGGGTATCGGGTGGTACTTTTCGCCAATGCCGAGGAATCCGCCGAACGACACGACCGCGAACATGATGTTGTTCGAGAGCTTGTCGAGCACGAGGTCCTCGATCTCCCCGATCTTTTTGCCGGATCGGTCGGTTACGTCAGTTCCATGCACTTTCCTGGCTCGTATGGCGGCCGTATGGCCGGTTGCCGTAGGCATTAAGTTGATCTCCTGTTGATGAGTTTCCGATAAAGCGATTTGAGCCCCGGGCCGCAGGCAGAAATGCCGGAAGTCGGCCTGTCCGGTTGTGGGACGCTCCCGACAGTGGTTTGATCGCTGCATGAGCCGCGCATTCGTCAAGGAATCGGACGGCAACGAAGGCCAGGACCTGCCGGAACTCCAGGTCAGCCCGCACCGCAATCTCGTGACTGCCGCGGGCCACGCCCAGATCGAGGCGAATATCGAGCGTCTGCAGGCAGAGCTCTCGCAAGCCCGCAGCGCGGAGGACCGCCCGGCCATTGCGCGGATCCAGCGCGACCTGCGCTACTGGAACGAGCGCCTGCGCACGGCGGAACGCGTGCCGCCCCAGCCGGCATCAGATGCAGTGCGATTCGGTTCGACGGTCACGCTTGAAAAAACCGGTGGGCAGGTCGTCGTCTACCAGGTCGTCGGTGAAGACGAAGCCGATCCGGCGAAGGGAAAGATCTCCTACGTCTCGCCGATCGCGCGGCAGCTGATCGGCTCCTCGGTCGGCGAGGTTGTGATTCTCGCCGACGGCGACGCCGGGATCGCGAAGATCCGCTGAGGATCGCCCGCAACTATTGGTAGCCGCGCGCCTGCAGCTGGAACAGATGCGCGTAGGGGCCGCTCGCCCGCATGAGGTCCTCGTGGCTGCCGCGCTCGACGATCCGGCCCTCCTGCAGCACGATGATCTGGTCCGCCATCCGCACGGTGGAGAACCGGTGCGAGATCAGGATGGCGATCCGTCCCCGCGTCAGCGTGCGGAAGTGCTCGTAAATGGCCGCTTCGGCGGCGGCGTCCATGGACGCGGTCGGCTCGTCGAGCACCAGGATGTCGGCCTCGGAGCGCATGAAGGCGCGCGAAAGCGCCACTTTCTGCCATTCGCCGCCCGAGAGCTCGCGGCCCTGGTTGAACCACTTGCCGAGCGGCGTCTGATAACCCTGCGGAAGCCACCCGATCATCGGTGCCGCGAGGCCCTTGTCCGCCGCATCGCGCCAGCGCACCTCGTCCTCGAAGTAGCGCACGTCGCCCGCCCCGATGTTCTCGCCGACGATCAGCTGGTAGCGGGCGAAGTCCTGGAAGATGACTCCGATGCGATGGAGCAGCGCAGTCTCGTCCCATTCGCGAAGGTCCTGCCCGTCGAGCGTGATCGTGCCGCGCGTCGGCAGGTAGAGGCGCGTCAGCAGCTTGATCAGCGTCGTCTTGCCCGAGCCGTTCGCGCCGACGAGTGCGAGCGACTCGCCCGGCCGGATGTGCAGGTTCACGTCGCGCAGCACGGGCGTCTCGGAGCCGGGATAGGCAAAGCTCACGCCGGTAAAGCGGATGCCTTCGTCGGGGCGCGGTCCGCGCCGCACGTCGCCGCGCAGTCTGTCGACCGGTGTCTCCAGGTACTCGTAAAGCGTCGCCAGGTAGAGGTTGTCCTCGTACATCCCGCCGATCGCGGCAAGGCTCGCGGAAACCGCCGCCTGGCCCTGGCGAAAGAGCATGACGTACATCGTCATCTGGCCGAGGGTGATGCGCGCGGCGATCGTCGCGAGCGCGACCCAGGCGTAGGCGCCATAGAGCGTCGCGGTCGCGATCAGGCCGAGCAGGAAGCCCCAGGTGTCGCGGCGGACCGTGAGGTCGCGATCCTCCTGGTAGAGCCTGCGGAAGATCGCGCGGTAGCGATCGAGAAAAAGCGGGCCCAGGCCGAAGAGCTTGACCTCCTTGGCGTGGTCTTCACGCGCGAGCACCGTCTCGAGATACATCTGCATGCGCGTCTCGGGCGATCGCCACAGGAACAGGCGGAATGCCGCGCCGGAAAACCGGGTCTCGGCCATGAACGCAGGCAGTCCCGCCGCGATCAGGATGACGACGGCCCAGGGCGAGAACTGCGCGAGGATCGTGCCGTAGCTCACGAGCGATACCGCGTTCTGCGCGAGGCCAAAAGTCCGCATCACGAGCGACAGCGGACGGCTCGAGGCTTCGCGTCGCGCACGCGTCAGCTTGTCGTAGAACTCGGAATCCTCGAAATGCGCGAGCTCGAGCGTGAGCGCTTTCTCGAGGATCAGCACATTCACGCGCTGGCCGAGCTGGGCGCGGAGCAGCGACTGGCACAGCGAGATGCCGCGCTGAACGCCTGCGAGCAGGGCGACGAGCAAGCCTTCCACGCCCACCAGGACCAGCGCCTGGGTGGTCAACGTCGCCCGGTCGGCTCCCGTTGCCTGGATCGCCGCCACCACCGCGTCGACGATCTGCGCGCCGACGAAAGCGACGCCCGCCGGCAGCGCGCCCGCGACGAGCGTCAGCGAGCCGAGCGCGACGGAGAGCGGGCGGCTCGTGGTCCAGACCAGCTCCAGCGCGCGACGGCTGTAGCCGAAGACCCCGAGGAATCCGCGCGTCAGGTCCGGTTTCGCCGCCGGCGGCGGCGCATTGCGCCTCTGCTTCAACCGCTACAAGGCCGGTCCGGCCTTGTCACCCAGCATTTCGCTGCGGACCATCGGCACGGGCGGCCCGCCGTGGGACAGGAAGGCGTCGTGGAACGCGCCCCAGGCCTCGCGCCCGCCGCGGGTCGCGGTCCAGTCGTCGCGGAGTTTCCTGATCATCAGCTTGCCGAGGTTGTAATTGAGGTAGCCCGGATCGTAGGTGCCGCGCGCCGCCTGCTGGCGCGCATTGCCCGGATCCTGGAAGGCCTGCTCGCGGAACATCGTCTCGCAGTCCTCGACCTTCATGCCCTGCGTGTGCATGCCGATCGCGCAGACGTAGCGCACGTTGCGATACAGCGCCTTGTTGATCTGGCCGACGCGGTATTCCGCGCGCCCGCCGGGGAGGCCGCCGGTGAGGCCGGCCTCCCACATCATTTCTTCCGCGTAATGCGCCCAGCCTTCCGTGAACGCGTAGCTGAGGAACAGCCGGCCGATCACGCTCTCCGAGCGATTCGAATGCAAAACATGCAGGAAGTGGCCGGGCCAGACCTCGTGCACCGAGGTCGACATGAGGTCGGCGACGCCGGGCGTGTAGGCAAGCTGTTCCTCCTTCGGCCACGACGGATCCGGCGGCGCAATGTAATACGTGGACGGCATGCCGACGTCGTATGGGCCGGCGGTATTGATGTAGGCGAAATTCGTCGCCTGGTAGGGCGGCGCCTGGTCGACCTTCACCGGATCGTCCGAGGGGATCTTCGCGAGCTTCTGCTCGACGATGAAGGCGCGAAGCGTGTCGAGCTGCTTGCGGGCACCCTCGACCGCGCCGCCCTCCGGGCGATTCGCGTTCATCTTCTCCATGCAGCCCTTGCGGTCCTTGCCCGGCGCGAATTCCCTGCAGGCTTCGTCGAGCGCCACGAGATTACGCTCGAGGTCCGCCTTGCCGACGGCAAGCAGGCGAGCGAGCGGCACGTCCACGCCCTCCGTCTGCTTCAGCATCGCCGCGAACAGTTCGGCGCCGATCGCGTAGTCCTCGGTCTGCGTCGCGCGCTGCGCCTCGAGCCAACCGGACAGCTCCTTGAGCGCGGCGATCGCCTTACCGTTGGCGTCGCCGTAAGCCGTCTGCAGCGCGGCGTCCTTGACGTCCGCAAAGACCTGCGGCGCGTCGTCGCGCAGGAACTCGACCATGCCGCCGAACGAGGCGACGCCCTGGTCGATCCAGGTGCGCGGCATCGGCGTGCGCAGGTTCGCCTTGATCTGGGACGTCGCCGCCGGGACGTTTGACAGCCACTGGGTGAAGTCCTGCAGGCGCCGATCGAGTGGCGCGTAGGGCTTGGTGAGATAGGGATCCGGTGTCAGGAAATCGAGGTTCCAGTCGAAATAGAAGGTCGGGTTGCGGAACGGCCACTCGGCCTGCTCGAGCCAGAACAGGTTGCGGTCGACGACCGCGAGCAGGTAATCGCGCTCGAATCGCTGCGCGTCCGTGAGCTTTTCAGGATCGAAAGTCTTCGCCTGGCCTTCGACCGACTTCAGGCGGGTGATCTCGGAGGCGATGCCCTGCCGGCTCCAGTCCGGGAAGCGGCCGGCATACTCCTTGCGGCCGGCGGCAAAGGCCATCATCGGGTGCGCCTCCATCCAGTTATCCGCGAATTGCTGCACGAAGGCCGGCCAGTCGAGGTCCTTGCGGGCTTCCTGCTCGGGCTTCTTGCCGCAGGCGCCGAGCGCCAGTGCAAGGAAGAGGGTCGCGGTGAATGGGGCAGTACGCATGGGCCGCTCCGGAATCGAGGGAAGCGCGACGGTAGCAGCAGTCACCGCGAGCGTCGAGTCGTTCGGTCGCGCGGGAAACACACGCCCCCGCGCGCGGTCGAATCCCGCGTGCTGCGGCAAATCCTGGCCGTTCTATCCGGCGTGATTGTCTCCGCATCTGCCTTGCCGGATGCGGACTCCGTCGCCGTTCAAGGCGGAGAGATCGCAATCGAATTCTCGCGCGCGCCCGTGACGCTCGACCGTGCCCGGATGCTTGCGTGGGTGCAGGAATCGGCGCATGCGGTCGTGATTTTTTACGGGCGATTTCCGGACGAGGATCTTCGGCTCGTCGTTACGCCTGCGAGCGGCCGTGACATCGGCGGGGGCCGGACCTGGGCGCATCGCGGAGCCCTGATCCGGATTCGCGTCGGGGAATCGTCGACCACGGACGACTATGCGCAAGACTGGGTGCTGGTGCACGAGATGACGCATCTCGCGCTGCCATCGCTGGCGGACGATCACGAATGGCTCGAGGAAGGCCTTGCGACCTATGTCGAGTCGCTCGCCCGCGCGCAGGCGGGACAGTTGAGCGCCGAAGCCGTCTGGGCGGGCTTCATGCGCGGCATGCCGAATGGCTTGCCGCAGCCGGGGGATCGCGGCCTCGACAACACGCATACCTGGGGACGGACTTACTGGGGCGGCGCGCTCTTCTGCCTGCTGGCCGACCTCGAGATTCGCCGGCGCACCGGCAATCGTCGCGGCCTCCAGGACGCGCTGCGCGCGATTCTCGCCGCGGGCAACATGGAAACCTCTTCGGACCTGCAACCGCTGCTCGAGATCGGCGATCGCGCGGTCGGCGTGCCGGTGCTTTCCGAGCTGTACGCGCGGCACCGAAATAAGCCCGAGCGGACGGACCTCGACGCCATCTGGCGGCAGCTCGGCGTCCTGCAGGAAGGACGATCCGTGCGCTTCGACGACACCGCAGCCGAAGCGGAAATTCGACGTGTCATAACGTCGTCCTCCGAGTGATTTGATCCAAAAGCAATCAATTCCAGTCACTTACATTCGAATGCTGAGGCAAGGTCGAATGCATTGCACCGGGACATCGCGCGCTGCGTAAGACCAATGGGCAGTTCCATCGACGCAGAAACGGTCCATAATCTTGCGGCTGGCCTGGTCTCACCAAATGGACACATTGCTGTGCCCCGCGGCTCAGGACAGGCGAAACGAAACAACGAGGAGGATTGACCTTGAAGACGATATATCGCGCGCTGCTCGGTACGGCGCTCGCCCTGCCGCTTTCGATCGGCACAGCTCTCGCTGATGACCCGATGAAATCGGACACGAAGATCGCTTGTTCCGAAGTCAAGTACAGCTCGGAATTCCTTTCCAAGTATCCGGATGCGCCTGCGGCATGCGTTGAGGCCATCGAGAAGGACGGCAAGCGCTATGCCAAGTTCAGCGCCAAGGTGTTCCTCAACAGTGCAGACCGCACGACGGTCGAGCTGTTGAACGTGCGCGGCGACCCGCTGACGACTTTCAGCTTCAAGCCGGCGCCGGATGCTGGCGTCATGATCGACGGCAAGAAGACCAAGTTCACCGATCTGAAGCCCGGCGAGAAGATCTCGTTCTGGGTCTCCTCGGATCGCCTGACGGCGTCGGAATTGCCGGGATCGACCGAGGAATCCTGGGCAGTCCTGCCGCCCAAGTAATCCGGGATCGAGTCATTGCGAAGGGTCCTGCGCGCCAAGCGCCGGACCCTTTTTTTTGCAACGAAATCCTGCGCTCAGGGCGCGGGCGAGACCGGCGTGAATTCGAGGTCGTGGTAGTCGAAGCTGAAATCGGCGACCGGCGAGAACGCCTTCATCGTGATGCGCGCGGGCTTGCCCGCCGCATCGAGCGCGAAGGTGACGAAAGCGGGTTCGATCAGCGGATCCGGCCAGCGCGCGACGAACGTGTCGTAAGCCCAGTGCTCGAGCGGCCCCACCATGCCCGGCGTCTGCCTGAAATCGATCGAAAGCCGTCCTTCGGACTCCATGATGGCGATCGGGCCGTACCACGGATCGGAATAGGCGCCCGCGTAGCCCGCGAGCGGCAGCGTGGGTGACGATTGCGGGCGCTCCGCTGCGGCCGCATTCTGCGCCTCGAGTCCCGCCTTATTCCGCTCTGCAAAGAAATCCTTGAATGCTTTCGGCCAGTCGTGCTTCGGCAGCCCGAGATAGTGGTCGAGCAGCTCGTAGTGCAGGCCGGGAACGAACTCGTTGTCCTCGGAATTGTTCACGATTGCAAAGCCGGTGTTCTTTTCGGGGATCAGGACGACGATCGCACGGAATCCCTGGGTGCCGCCGGCGTGCTGGATGACCTTGTGGCCGCGATAGTCCTGGACGATCCAGCCGAGCGCGTAGCCGCGGAATTGCGGCACGGCATCTGCCAGCGCAGGCGGAAAGGGCGTTACGGCAATTGGCACGACCGGTTGCCACATCGCCTGTGCGCTCGCGGCTGAAAATAGCCGCTGTTCCGATCCCGGCATCTGCCCGGAGGCGAGCTGCACGGCGAGCCAGCGCGCGAGGTCGTTCGCGCCCGCGGCGATCGCGCCGGCCGGCCCGACGTTCGCACCGAGCGCGACTTTCTTCTCGTCGAAGAGTTGTTGCGGCCCGATGCCGCGCAGTTCGCCGACGCGGCCGTGCGGGAAAGCGCGGTCCGGCACGGACAGGCGATCCACGTCGTTCGTGACGCTCGACTTCATGCCGACGGGCTGGAGGATCCGATCCTCCACGAAATCTTCCCAGGTCTTGCCGCCGACGGCCGCGACAAGCTCGCCCGCGACCGCGTAGAGCACGTTGTCGTAGGCGAATCCGGAGCGAAAGCTCGTCGCAGGCTTCAGGAACTGGATTCGCCGCACCAGGTCGGCGCGGCTGATCCCGGTCGAGGGAACGAACATCAGGTCGCCCTGGCCACGGCCGAGTCCGCTTCGGTGCACGAGCAGGTCGCGCACCGTGATCTCGCGGGTGACCCAGGGATCGTACATGCGAAATCCCGGCAGGTGATCGATCACCCGGTCGTCCCAGCGGATCTTCCCTTCTTCGACGAGGAGCGCGAGCGCCGTGGCGGTAAAGGCCTTGGTCGTCGAGCCGATCTGGAAGAGTGTATCGGCGCCGACCGCTTCCGCAGCGCCGAGCTTGCGGACACCGTAGCCGCGCGCGAGCGTCACCTTGCCGTTCTCGACGATGGCGATGGCGGCGCCCGGGACTTCCGACGCCTTCATCACCGCCTCGACGCGCGCGTCGAAATTCTTCGGCGGTGCGGCGGTCGCGAAGAACGGCAGGGCAAGGAGCAGGACGGCGATCAGGTGGCGCATCAAGAGAGCTCCAGAAAAGCCCGTTAAGCGAGGCAGGCCTCGACGAGCCGCTCGAAAGCCGCGCCACCGCGCATTGGATCGGCGACCGGCAGGCCAAGCGACTCGGACGCGCGCTGAATCAGCGCAACCGCCTCCGCAGGCCGGAGCGCCGCCGTGTTGAAGCTCACGCCCGCGCAACGGATCTTCGGATTGGTGAGCGCGCCCATCCTGAGGTGAACGGCAATCGCCTCCGGCAGTTGCGGCGTCGCGAACTCGGGATAGCCGAGCAGGCGTTCGCGGCCCGGCTCGTGGCAGAAAACGAGGACGTCGGGCTGGCTGCCATGCAGGAGGCCGAGCGACACGCCCGCATAGGCCGGGTGAAAGAGGGAGCCCTGGCCTTCGATCACGTCCCAGTGATCCGTTGTCGCATCCGGGCTCAGCATTTCCGCGGCGCCGGCCACGAAGTCGGAAACGACCGCATCGATCGGCAAGCCGCGGCCCGCGATCATGATCCCGGTCTGCCCGGTCGCGCGAAATTCGGCTTCGAACCCGCGGCGGCGGATAGCACCCGCAAGCGCGAGCGCCGTGTACTTCTTTCCGAGTGCACAATCCGTGCCGACGGTGAGCAAGCGCTTGCCCGTGCGCTTGCGTCCGGTCGCGACCGGAATATCGGCCGGCGGCTGGCGCACGTCGATCAGTTTCCGGCCGAGGCGCTCCGCCGTCGCCTTGAGCTCCCTCGAACCCGCAAGCCGCCCGTGCATGCCGGAGACGATGTCGAGCCCAGCCTCGAGGCCCTCGATGAGGCTCGGGATCCACTCCGGCTTCAGCACGCCGCCCGTGTTCGCGACGCCGATGACGAGCGAACGGGCGCCCTTGGCAAACGCTTCGCGCGGCGTCATCCGTGGCAGGCCCGCGGAGACTGTCGCTTCCGGGCAGGCAAACTCTCCGACGCAGAGGTCGCGCGCCCAGTCGCGCAAGCCGAAGGCCGTCTTGGCATAGCCGATCTCGGTGACGTCGCCGAGGAAGAGCAGGTAGGGCTTCGGCAGCTCGAGCACGAGCGATGCCGCGTCGCCGCCACCGGCGCCCAGGTTACGAACTGCCGACACGGCTTCCCGTCCGGTGACCCGTCAGAACCGGAAGCCGACAGAAAGGCCGACTGTCCGCGGGCGCGTCGTTCCGATGCCGACGGCGCCATTCGGGAAAATTCCCGGCGCGAGGATGTCGTTGATTCCGCGCTCATCCGTCACGTTCTTGCCGTAGAGCTCGAGTGACCAGCTGTCGAGCAGGAGACCGGCGCGAAGATCGACGGTTGTGTATTCATCGGCCATGCGGATGCTGCCGTTCGGCTCGCGATTCCCGAAATCCGCGTAGCGGTCGCCGGTATAGGCAACCTGCCCGCCGACATAGGCCGTCGAGTCGCCGAAGACACTCCACTCATAGTCCGCCGCCAGCGCAAGCTGCCAGTCCGGGACCCACGGGAGCGGATTTCCGTCGACCCCGCCGACGACTGGATCCGTGTCCTCCGTGAGGTCCGCATCCGTGTACGCACCCGTCAGGGTGAGATTGAAGCCCTGAGCCACGTGCGCGCTCGCCGTGAACTCGAAGCCCTGGCTTTCCGCGGTTCCGCCGTTGCCATTGAACCCGACGTTGTTCTGGACGACGAAAAGCTGGATGTCCTTCCAGTCGAGGAAATACGCCGCCGCATCGAGCGAGAAGCGCCCGTCCGCGGTAGCCGTCTTGACCCCGAGCTCGTAGCTCGTCAACTCGTCCGAGTCATACGACGCCGGCGTGCCCGGAGGCGCCGTCGCCGGCAAAACGTTGGGCCCGCCCGGCCGGAAACCCGTCGCGACGCGCGCATAGATGGACGTCGTGTCGGTGAGTTCGAAGCGCGGCGAGACCGAGTAAGTGAACGGGCTCTCGGAGGAAGACACGTTGTCGAAATTCTGCGTGCCGCCGACCAGCAGCCCGTCGAGCGCCTGCGAAGCTTCCTGGTCGTTCTCGCTGGCGCGGCCGCCGAAGGAAAGATCGAACCGGTCGGTGATATGCCAGGTCGCGTTGGCGAACAGCGCGAGCTCTTCGTAGGTCGATCTCACGAAGGCAGTCCCGAGCACGACGGGGAACCCGGTGATGATGTCCTCGGTGCCGGCGATTACCGGCGAAATCACCTGGGGATCGATGCCGGAATCCTCGTCGGTGTAGTAGAGCCCGAGCAGCCATTCGAACGAGTCGCTTTCCGGCGAGACGAGCCGGAATTCCTGCGTGAACTTGTCGGTGCTGGTCACCTGGTTCAGGATCACGCCGAGCGGCGGATCGACCGTGATTGGATCGCTGAACAGCGCGGTCAGGAGCTGATCCAGGCGGACGCCCACGGGGAAGCCGCTGAGGTCCCGCTGAAAAGTTTCTTCAAACGTGCCGTAGCTGGTCACGGACTGCAGCGACACGGGACCAAGGTCCCAATCGATCGTCGCGCTGTAGACCCGGTAGTCGATATTCGTGTACTCCGGGTGGTACCTGGATGCCACGAGTCCGGCGTACAGCGGCCGGAAGGTGACGGGATCGGCCTCGAAGACATCCGCATTGTCGCTGCGGATATCCTGGAAAAATGCCGTCAGGTTGAGGCTGAATTTGTCTGAAGGCTGGAACAGTGCCGAGACTCGGCCACCGTACGTTTCGAGCCCGTTGAGGTTGTCTTCGTCCCGCGTGCCGTCGACGAGGTTGACGGCGGGATTCGTGATGCTCGGGACCGGATTGTTGCCGATCGAGTCGATGAAGCCCTCGTCGGAGCGGTAGAAGCCGCTCGCGCGGAAGGCGACCGCGTCACCGGCCGGAATATTGACGACGCCCGTGACCGCTGAGCCTAGGTCGCCGTCCTCGACGTCCTCCATCGAGGCCTGCAGTCTCGCCTCGAAGCCATCGGTCGTCGGATCGTTCGCGACGTACTTGATGACTCCTCCGAGCGAGCTCGCCCCATACAGGGTGCCCTGCGGTCCGCGGAGCACCTCAATGCGGGCCATGTCGAAGGTGTCGAAGTCGCCCGAAAGGATGGCCCCGTTGGCGAGGCCGCTGCTCGAGCCGAAGGGCACGTCGTTGACGTAAATGCCGACCGTCGAGGCGACGCCGCCGGTGTTGATGCCGCGCAAAGATATGCGCGACACGCCGCGCGTGTTCGTATTGATGCTGAGGCCCGGCACCAGCGCGACGAGATCCTGGAAGTTGTCGACTTGCTGCCGCTCGAGCGCTTCGCCCGGGAGGACAGAGACCGACATTGGGATGTCTGCCACGGACTCGGCGCGTTTCTGCGCGGTCACGATGACCTCACCCAGTTTGGTGGGTGCCGTTTGGGCAGCGGCCGAGGCCGCGGCGAGAATCAGGGCCACCGCGCCCGCCACGCTCAGTGCATTTCGTCCACGCTGCTGGTTCATGCTCCGTCTCCCTCTTTTGGTTTGGCCGGTGCCGGGACCCAGACGGTGCCCAGTAGCCGCCGGAAATTGCCGCCCAATACAGCCTCGATGTTCGAGTCGCTGTACCCGCGGCGGATCAATGCCTCGGTCAGGTCGAAAACCTTCTTCGGATGGTCGAAACCATCGGTGTCGAGCTTCTCGCGGAATGCGTAGCTCGACTTGTAGCTGGCCATCAGCTCCTTGCGCTGGTCGGCCGGCATGTCGTCGTAACCGTTGAGGTCCGAATCGGACCCGATGCCCACGTGCTCGATGCCGGCGAGCTTCACGACGTGATCGATGTGATCGACGATGTGCTCGACCGTCGTCGGCTCGCGGTCGCGAACAAAGTTCCGCACGCCCGTGATGCCCATCACACCGCCCTTGTCGGCGAGCTTACGGATCGCCTCGTCCGTCTTGAGCCGCGGATGGTTGTTGAGCGAGCGGCAGTTGGAATGCGTGATCGCGATCGGCACCTTCGAGACCTCGAAGGCATCGAGCGTCGTCCGGTCGCCGCAATGCGAAACGTCGACGAGCATGCCGGCCTCGTTCATGGCGGCGATGATCGAGGCGCCGAAATCGCTGATGCCCCCGTCCACGCGGTCGGTGCTGCCGGAGCCCAGCAGGTTCTGGCTGTTGTAGGTCAGCTGCGAGCTGCGCTGTCCGAGCTGGTGGAAGGCCTTGACGTCTTCGGGCGAGCGGAAATGGTCCGAGTTCTGGATGCCCATCATGACCGCGCACTTGCCCGCGGCCTTGGCGCGGTCGAGGTCGGCGGCGGTATCCACGACGCAGAACAGGTCCGAGTGACGCGCGCAAAAGCCCTGCCAGGCGGCGAGGAAGCTGAGCGTCTCCTCGACGACCTGAGGTCCGCCGGTGCCGATCGAATTGTTGAATCCCGTGATGCCGCAGGTGCGAAATGCCGCGGCTTCCGCCTCGGTGAGCGGGTTCGCGTAGGCCTCCGGCTTGAAGTTGATCTTGAGCACCGCGAGCATGTCGATCACGAGCGAGCGCTCGACGAGGCCGACGGCGCGTGCGGAGTAGGTCGCGGGGCTGTCCGCAAAGAGACGGAACGACGCGAGGTTGAGCATCGGAAAACCGATGCCCGTAGCTGCCGAACCCGCGGCACCCTGGAGCAGGCGCCGCCTGGTTATTCGACTGGCCTTGGTCTGCCCCATCATGCCTTTGTCGGGAAAGTTATCCCGGTTGGAGATATTAATCCTGATCAGAGAATTGTCAATTCGGCTCGAAATCGCGCTCACGCCGCCGCGCCCCAGCCCTGGTCCGGATACGAGACCTTGCCGTTCTCGAAGACCATCGCGGGCCGGCGGTCGCGTGCGATGAAGAGCGTGCCGTCGAGGTCGTTGAAGTCGCAGACCTGGCCGAGGATCCAGGCGGGAGCCATCGCGAGGCTCGTGCCGACCATGTTGCCGACCATCACGCCCAGGCCCAGGCGCCGTGCCTCGGCAGCCATCGCGAGGCCCTCGGTGAGGCCGCCGCACTTGTCGAGCTTGATGTTGACGATGTCGAAGCGCCCGACCAGCGGCTCGATGTCGGCGAGGCCCTGGACGCTCTCGTCCGCGGCGACCGGGATCGGGCAACGGAAACCGTCGAGCTCTGCCTCGCGCCCGCGTGCAAATGGCTGCTCGACGAGCTTGACCTTGCAGGCGACGAGATCCGGCATGAGCGCGGTGAGGCTCGTCGCGTCGAAGCCCTGGTTCGCGTCGACGCCGAGCCAGGCGTCGGGCCGGGCCCTGCGCACGGCGCGCAAGCGCTCGGCGTCGAGCGGCAGCTCGCCGGTCAGTTTCAGCTTGAGAGATCTTGCCTGGGCGTACTCGACCGCTTTCGCAGCCATCGTGGGCGCGTCGTTCGCCGGAATCGTGAAAGTCGTGAGCAGCGAGCGCGGGCGCTCGAGTCCTGCGATGCGCCAGACCGGCTGGCGGAGGCGCTTGGCCTCGAGGTCCCAGAGGGCACAGTCGAGGGCGTTGCGTGCGCCGCCGGGCGGCAGCAACCGGCGCAGCGACTCGCGGTCGACGCCGGTTTCGATATCGTGGCGCACATGCTCGATTGCCGCGCACATGCGGTCGGCATCGTCGCCGAGGTAATAGACGCCGGCGGCCTCGCCCTGGCCCGCCGCGCCACGCTCGCTGACGCGCGCGATCACCACCGTCATCTCGGTGAAGGTGTACCCCGTGATCGTGAACGGCGCCGACAGCGGGATGAGCTCCCGCGAGACAGTAAGCTGCATCAGTAGTTCGTGCTGATGCCGACCAGATGGTAGGCAACCGCGACCCAGGCGCAGATGGCCGTCGAGAACACGAGCACGACCGCCCAGATCTTGCCGAGCCAGCGCTTCGGTGCCTTCAGGACCACCGACAGGTGCCAGAGCGCGAGCGCGAGTCCGGCGAACACCGCGATGCTGCCGACGACGTGCACGATCACGACGAGCCAGTTGAGGCTGTCCGACAGCAGCTTGAGATCGCTGAACATGGCCATGATCGTCCCGATCCAGCCGCCGATCGCGACGAGCGACGCGAGCGCGCCGATCCGCACCCAGCGGTAGGCCTTCGCCTCCCGCCCTGTGTAGGGCAGTGGCTTCCGGTAGTGGCGCCGGACGAGCGCGGCGACCGGCCAGAAAAGGACGGTGAGCGTGAGCGCGACGAGGCTCGCGACGGTGGATGGCATCAGCCAACCCACGCCCTTCAGCCCGGACGAGCGCTCCATGTACATGAAAGGCGAGAACCATTCCACCGCGAACCGCACGACCTTGCCGTCCACGACTTCGGCCGCGACCCTCGACTTGTCGTTGACTTCCTGCCAGACGTAAGGCGCGATTTCGCGCCACTTGGTCAGCTCTCCGTTCAAGTCCTTCACGGTCGGGGACGAGACCGTGCCGTCCTCATTGATCTTGACTTTGACGGGCTCGAGCATGTTCAGGATACTGAGGAACGTGGTCTCGGCGCGGCGCGAGATGATGTAGCTGCCGGCAATCTGCTGCGCGTGTTCCTTCGCGGTCGCCTCGTCCACCTTGCCTTCGGCCGCCGGGCCCGGGAAATAGCGGTCCGCAAACTTGCGGTAGAACACCTCGCGGACCTGGCCCACAGCGCCTTCCGTGCCGGCGCTGTTGAAGGAGATGAAATAGCCGACGCCGTCGTCCAGGAAGAGGTGCAGGTCGCTGTGGAAATACTGCGTGTCGCCGCCGTGCGAGACGATGCGATGGCCGTTCCGATTCGTCTCGTAGAAGCCGAGCACCATGCGGTTGACGTTCGGGATGATGGTGAGCGGCGTGGCGTGCATCTTCTTCGCGGTTTCTTCGCCGAGGATCCGCTGGTCGCCGAACGCGCCGTTCTGCAGGTGCGCGATCATGAACCGCGCCATGTCGCTGCCCGTCGCCGCGAGCGAGCCCGCGGGCGCGAGGTTGATGAGCTCGTAGCCCTGGGGCTTGCCCGTGCCGTTTTCGTAGCCCTGCGCCATGCCGGCCGCGAGGCTCTTCGGCAATGGTTGCCTGAAGGACGAATGCTGCATGCCGAGCGGGCCGAAGACGTTCTTGTCGAGATAGTCGTCGAAGCTCTGGGCCGACTTTCGCTCGACGATGTAGCCGGCGAGCGCCGTCGCGTAGTTCGAGTAGGCGGGCATCGTGCCGGCCTTGAAGATGCGTTCCGGGATCCAGCGCTTCAGCGTGTCGCCGAGCGTTGCGATGCGCTTCGGGTCCTCGAAGATCAGTTCCTTCACCGCCTCCTCGAACCCCGGCGTGTGGGTCATGATGTCGCGTAGCCGGAGCGGCTCTCCGGCCGGCCCGGGGGGAATCTCGAAGTCGAGGTACTGGTTAACGTCGGCGTCGAGGTCGAGCTTGCCCTGCTCGACCAGCTGCATGACGGCGGTCCAGGTGAAGAGCTTCGAGACCGATCCAGGGCGGAACAATGTGGCCTGGGGATCGACAGGCTTCTTCTTTTCGACGTCGGCGTAGCCGAAGCCCTTCTCGAGCAGCACCTGGCCGTCCTTCACGACGACCACGACACCGCCCGCGATATTGCCGCGCTCGATCGCGTACGGGATGAATCCGTCGAGCCAGGCCTCGAGATCGGCGCGGTTGAGCTGCGGGCCTGCCGGCGTTTCGGCTGCAGACGGCACTTCGATCGCGGGTGGCTTCGCGGTCGCTTTTGGCGGCGGCGGGACCTGCGCGACCGCGGCAGCGGAAAGGAGGCAGGCAGACAGAAATGTCGCGATTGGAGAAAAGGCGCGCATGCGTAGGCCCCGGGTTATCATCCTGATGAGGATATAGTAGTCCTAATTGGAGAATGACGTCAAAGGGTGTCTCACCGTAAAATCGGGAAGGAAATGCGCAAAGGGGACAAAGCCCTGCCACCGACGAAATCAAGCCGCCCGACGCTCGGGAGCCTCCTGCGCGGGCTGCGCCTCAGGAATCATTGGACGCTCAAGGAGATGAGCGAGCGCACGGGCATCCCGCTCTCGACGCTCGCCAAGGTCGAACACGACCGGCTGACGCTCACTTACGACAAGCTACTCCAGCTCAGCCAGCGCCTGAACCTCCGAATGTCCGATCTCTTCAGCGAGACGAACGAGGCGGCCGACGCGCCGATCACGGCGCGACGCTCCATCGGGCGCCTCAGCGACGCGGTCCGCGTCAACACGCCGAATTACGAATATTTCTACATGTGCCCGGAGCTTCGCCGCAAGCGCATGGTGCCGACCGTCACGCGCATCCGCGCGCGCAGCGTCGAGGAGTTCGGCGAGCTCGTCCATCATCCGGGCGAGGAGTACATCTACGTGCTCCAGGGGCCGGTCGAGATCCACACGGAGTTCTACGAGCCGATCGTCCTGCAGACCGGCGAGTCCATCTACATCGACAGCACCATGGGTCACGCCTACGTCGCGCCGAATGGGCACGACGAGGCGCTCGTCCTCGGCGTCTGCTCAAGCGCAAGCGACGACCTCATGGAGTCGCTGATGACGCTTCATACCGACGAGCGGCCGGCCAGGGCCAAGGCACCTAGGCGGCTGATGGCGAAACGCTGAGCCTCTGCCTCCATCCCTGCCAGTCGCGGATGTTCCAGTCGATGAACCGGAAACCGAGCACCCAGACGAGTTCATCCCACAGGTAGAGGATCTGGCCCTTCGAGCCCCAGTACAAGGCGATCGCGAGGATCAGGCAATAAAGCGCTATTTTCATTCGCTCGATCGCGAGCGGTAAAGCACCGTTTCCCGATGCAGCTTGTTTCAGCCACACCGCGACCTCCGTCGCGAAGACGATCAGCAGCCACGAGACGCTTTCGATCAGGTCGGTCCAGGCGAGGATCAGGCCCTCCTCGAGTCCCGCGCGGTCGGTGACGACGGCATCGTCGCTGAGGGCGAAGAATTCCGGGCCGTCGCCGATGACCGCGCAATTGCCCGCGTCGATTTCGATGTAGTCGCGGTTTTTGAGGAAGCTCCAGCCTTCGGTGTAGCCGCAGACGTCGGCCGCCGCCGGCAGGCGCTCGGGATGCTGGAATTCCCGCAGCGCGATGTCGTAGGAAAAACTCGTGTGCAGGATCGCGACATAACAGAGGAGCCGCACGCCGTGCACCGCCCATTTATTCGCTCCCGTCCAGCCGCGCCCGGCGAGCACGTAGGTCTCGAGCTCGAAAAGGAGGATCAGCGCGAACCAGGCGATCAGGTCGATCGACGTGACATAGGCGGCGAGAACCTCGAGCAGGTCCGAGCGCGCATCGAGCGTGTAGCGCGCGGACTCGATGTCCTGGACGAGGTAGAGACTGAAATTGACGAAGAGCAGCGCGTAGACGGTCCACTTGAACCGTTGACGCCAGGGACTCGTGCGCTGCGGCGATTCAAGCTGTTCGATGACGCTGGATGATAGCCGAGCCGGAACCCCGTCGGCGTTGCCGCTGTCTACCTCCGGACCTCGGGGGTGACCGGTCAATGCGGCGCATCGCGTTTCTCGCGGCATATGTTCATCTTTCGGCCTGCGACAACAGCGGGCATTCCGAGTCCTGGCGCGATCTCGGCGAGTTGCCTGCAAGCGCGGCCACGGAGCTCAACCACACGCCATTGATCGTAAGCGGGGACCGAGTGCTGGTCGGCACGAGCGACGGGATCTGGGCCCGGCCGCTCGATGGCGCAGGCGAGTGGACACAGTCGGGGCTCGCGGGAATCGGCATTTTCACGACACGCCGTCATCCGACGATCGAGGCGACTGTATTTGCGGCGGGTCTACCGGCCGACGACCCGCAGGCGCCGCCGTTCTACCGGTCCGACGACGGCGGCAATGCCTGGCTGCCGGGAGTCACGTTTCCACGCAACAGCTTCGACCAGTCGAGCGAACCGTTCTTCGATCTCTCAGTCGCGCCGGACGATCCCGATCGCCTCTACGCGAATCTGTCAGGACCTTCCGTCGCAATCTCGACCGATGGCGGCCTCAACTGGGCACTCGCCAACGGCGCAACCGAGGTTTTCTTCGGTGACGCCTGCGTGATCCACATCCTGGATTCGATGCCGGGTACGCTGTTCCAGGGCTGCGAGGCACCGCTCGACAGCGCCTGGATCGCGACGCAGGACATCGATCCGGCGAATCCCTTCACGCTTTCGAATTTCACGTTCGTGGCCGGCGGGCCCGACTTCGCCCTCGAGAATCGCCGTCCGAACGGGCTCGCGAGCGGGCTGGCGCGGCCCGCCACCCTCTATGCGGGCCTCGAAGGGGCGACGATTGCGCTCGACGACTCGGGCTTCGACTTCGTCTTCCGGGCGGAGGAGGGCTCGGAGGACCCGCCCTACGTTTATGTCGCCGCGATCTGGCTCGATCCCGACGACGCCGATCACTTAGTATTTGGCGGAGGCATCAACGGCGAGAACACGGAGCTCGCGCTGTACGAATCCAGGGATCACGGCGAAACGATCCGCCGGATCCAAATGCCGCGTGCGCTGACCGATCCTTCAGTCGAGCAGATCGTTACGGCGGACGAGGACGCCTTGGCCGTTCTCGTCTCGCACGTGAACGTGATCGGCGACGCGAGCCGGCGGCTCACGCTCTTCCTGGTCGAAGGCTTGCGCTAGGAGGCGCTGAAGCCGGTCCGGCAGGAAGCCGGCATGTACTTGTCCTCGAGGCTCGTCACCCCGAGATCCGACTCGGGCTGCTCGCCAAATTCCTCCGCAGACTCCGGTTCGACGCCGAGCGGCGGGTCCGCATTGCCGCATTGCCAGACCACGCCGCCGTCCGCCGCCTCATGCGGACGCAGCGAAAGCATGTAGTCGTCGATGATCGCGTTCGCGTTGCGGCCGTAGGTGATCATGATGGTCCCGTACGTCACTTCGATCGACTGGACGTATCGGCTGCGATTGACCCGCTTCAGCAGGTCGAAGCGATTCCCGATCTCGGTCAGGTCCGCCGGCCACTCGCCAGTTTCCTCGAAATGCGCGCGCACCGCGCCCTTGTAGTCGGAAGCGATCATGAGGCCTTCGCTGACCTGGGCCCGTATCGTGTAGTCGTGGTAGGCCGGAATCGCGATGGCGGCAATGATGCCCAGGGGCATCAACGAGAGGACGAGCACGATCGCCGCAATCCCCCAGCCGGACATGCGGCGAGCGGGTCCCGCATGGATCACCTGCGCGGGCTCGGCCTGGGCATCGACGACGACGGTGTCCGCGATGATGTCGTGCAGCGCCTGGCGCTTCTTCGTGAATGCCACCATCAGGTAGCCGATGCCGAGCGTCATGCCCGTGACCCACTCGCCGAAGTATCGGCCCGTGGCCCGCGCAAAGCTGATGCGGGCGCCGTTCAGGTCCGTGACCTTGATCCTGACTGCAAGCTTGCCGGGCGTCGCCTGGCGCGCGCTGCTTTCGAAGAGGGCGCAATACAGCCATTGAGCGCCAATGATGAACAGCCACAGCACGAACACGTTCGTCAGCATGGGGACGACCGCCTCGGGACGCCCGCCCGAGCCTATAGCCATGCCGAAGGCGCTGATGCCGAACACGATGAAGAAAATCATGTTGATCGCCGAGAGGATGAACGAGTCGATCAGGCTGGCGCCGACCCGGATCCAGAATCCGGCGAACACCGGTTTCGTGCCGGCTGCCGACTCGGCGAGGCCATGGCCGCATTGCGTGCAGAACCGGGCGCCGTCCGGATTCTGCGTTCCACACTGGGCACAAAACATGGCCGGACTCCCTTGCAGCAGGCTCAGGTGAGCAGGTTCAGGAACAACGTGATGATGATCGCGTTGGTGAAATCGATGAAGAACGCGCCGACGATCGGCGCGACCAGGAAGGCCCGCGGCGCCGGCCCGTACCGTTCGACCAGCGCGCGCATGACGGCCATCGCGTTTGCCATGGTGCCCATCATGAAGCCGATGAAGCCGCCGCTCATCACCGCCGATTCGTAGTTGCCTCCCATGGCGCGATGCACGGGCGCGGCCGCGATTATCGCGAGCACGACTTGCGCCATGAGGATGACGACGAGCGGGAGGACGAGTCCCGACAGTTCCCAGAGCTTGAGCGTCATCAGCGCCATCACGAGGAAGAGCGTCAGCGTCACGATGCCGAAGGCGTTGATGAACCGGAGTGACAGGCCGAACCAGCCGGTGACGTCGTCCAGGTTCCGGATCAACGCGGCGACGAGCATGGCGCCGATGTAGGCGGGCAGCGTCATGCCGAGAGCGGCGAATCCCCTGCTGACCCAGTGGCCGATCCACATCGCGACCAGGATGGCGACGAGATTCTTGACGATTGGCCAGGCATCGTCGTCGTCGGTCGACGCCGTCGGCGTCGGGTCCGGGTCGGCCGCGGGGAGCGAAGTATCGATATTGCCGCTGCGCGCCCGACGTGGCGACTTGAGCTTGCCGCGTTCGATCAGGACCGTGCTCACCGGCCCGCCGACCAGGCCTCCGGAGACGATGCCGCCGATCGCGACCGCAATCGCTATCGAAGATGCACCGACGACGCCCGCCTGCTCGAACAGCGGCGCAAATGCGAGCCCCGTTGCCGGTCCGCCCGTCAGCGTCACGGATCCGGCCAGCACGCCGAACAGCGGGTGCAACCCGAAGCCGAGCGCAATCAGGATGCCGACGACGTTCTGCGCAACGGCAAAGACGGTCGCTAGCAGGAAGAAGCGAAGCACCTGCGGCCCGCCGATCTTGAGCAGCGAGAGGCTCGCGGCGAAGCCGATCGTCGTGAAGAACGCGATCATCATCGGGTTCTGCAGCGTCGTGTCGAACTTGACGAGCGTCACGCCCTGGCCGCGCGCGATGAGGATGGCCACGGCGACGACCAGGCCGCCCAGCACCGGTGCCGGCAGGTTGTAGCGTTCCAGGACCGGGATCAGGCGCCGCAGCCAGTGACCGAAGAGCAGCGCGACGCCGGCGAAGGCGAGGGTCTGTACGAGATCTAGTTCAAACACTGGGCAATCTCCCGGATCAGCCGATCGACTTCTTCCTTCGACGTGTAGTGCACGAACGACACGCGCACCGCGCCGTCCTCGGTGTCGATCCCGAGAGACCTGATCAGTCTGTAGGCGTAGAAATTGCCCACGCCGACGCCGAGCTTCGCCTCAGCGAGCCGGCTCGCGACTTCGCTCGAGCTCTTTCCGTCGACCGTGAACGCAACCGTCGGCGCGCGCCCGGTGGCGCGCGTCCGGCCGATGAGCCGGACTTTCGGATGCTTCGAGAGGAAGTCGAGCAGGGGCTGGAGCAACGCGGTCTCATGCGCGCGGAACAGGTCTCGCACCCCGGCCGCCCGCGCCTGCACGGGCTTGCCTCTCATGCCATGGCGGTCCGCGACCGCGTCCATGTAATCCATGACGCCGTTGACTGCGGCAATCTGCGCATGATCGGGGCCGGCCGGGGTGACGCGCGAGCCCGGCTTGCCGTCATTGAAGAAATGTCCCTGGTTCGGCAGCGCGGCATTGACCTCGCGCCTGAGGAACAGGGTCCCGAGGTGCGGCCCGAACACCTTGTATAGGGAGAAGTAGTACGCATCGACGCCGAGCTCCTTGAGGTCGGGCATCCCGTGCGGGCAGAAAGCGACGCCATCCACGAAGGCCCAGGCGCCGGCCCGGTGCGCGAGGTCCGTGAATTCGCGCACCGCGTTGATGCTGCCGACGACGTTGGAGCAATGCGTGAACGCGACGAGCTTCGTGCGCGGGCCGAGCAGGGCCTCGAGGTCCTTCCTGTTCAGGTCCGCGGTCTTCGGGTCCACCCTCCACTCGCGAACCGTGAAGCCGTCGTCCGCGAGGCGGTTGTAGGCGCCGACATTCGCCTCGTGATCCTGGTTGGTGACGATGACCTCGTCGCCGGGCCTGAGAAAGCGTCGCAAGGCCTGGGCGAGCACGAATGTGTTCTGCGAGGTCGAGGGCCCGAAATGAATCTCGTCGCTCCCGACGTTCAGCCAGGCGGCCATGCGCTCCTTCGACGCGTCCATCTGCTCGCCGGCCTTCGCGGACGCGGCGAACGCGTAGTAGGGCTGTACCTTGGTCTCCCGGTAGTAGCGATCGAGCCAGTCGATCGCCTGGCCGCAGGCGTAGGAGCCTCCGGCATTCTCGAAGTGCGCAAAGCCCGCGAGCGACGGCTCGCGGAATGCGGGAAACTGCGAGCGGACGAAATCCAGGTCGAGATTCATGAACTATTCCCTGGCGGCAACGCCATAGGATAATCATTCACATGACTTACCCTGAAATAATCCTCAGGACGGCCGCCGTCCTCATCCTGCTCTCGCTGGCGGGCCTCATGCTGGCGTCGCGGCGGCGGGACCACACGCCCTGGCTTGGCGCTCTATCAGCCGCGGCCGTCGCCGCCTTCGTCGTGACGTCCGCGCGGGGCGCCGAATCCGGGCTGGGCGTCTGGCTAATTCCGCTGACCGCGCTCTGCGTCGCAAAGGCGGCGATGTTCTGGCTCTTCGCCCGCGGCCTTTTCTCGGACGAATTCCGCCTGCGCGGCGCGCACGCGGCGATTCTCGGATTCACCATCGCTTACGGACTGTGGCAGCAACTCGTCTTCAATCCGCTGGCGAGAGACGGCGTCGCAACGTCCTGGGAGCGGCTCGCCGCAGCGGGTTTCGAACTGTGGGTACTGGTGCTCGTGCTCCTGACCCTCACCGAGGCCTATCGCGGACTCGCGGTGGACCTCGTCGAACGACGCCGGCGCATGCGCATTCTGTTTGTCGCAGGCGTTTCGGCGTTCCTGGCAGCAGCCGTCATCGTCCAGACCTACAACCTCGTGCAGTCGACTGGTACGCCGGGGCTGCTCGTGATGGCAAACCTCGTGCTCATCACGACCGCAGGTTTAGCGGCCCTCTGGAACCTCATCCTGCTTCGCACCGCGAGCTGGCTCGAGCCCGAGCATGCGACTGCAATGCCTGCCGAACTGGCGCCGCTCGAGCGGCAGTTACTAAAGTCGCTCAAGTCTCAGATCGAATGTCAGCATGTCTATCGCGAAGAGGGACTCACGAGCGGCGCGCTGGCCGAGCGACTGGGGACGCGCGAACAGGTCCTGCGCAGGGTCATCAACCGGGGCCTCGGCTATCGCAACTTCAACGACTTCCTGCATGCCTGCCGGATTCGCGAGGCCTGTGAGCGCTTACGCCGGGCCGAGGAAGCGCGGCTTCCGGTGCTGTCGATTGCGCTCGGCGTCGGCTACGGTTCCATCGGGCCGTTCAATCGTGCATTCAAGGCCCGAATGGGCATGACGCCGACCCGGTTTCGCCAATCGGCTAACGGCAGCCAGACGCCCGCCTGATCCCGTGAGTTTGCGAATCTCTGGCCGATTCCGAAATCGGCCAGATCTTTCTGCGCTTCCGGCCAGAAATGAGTCGAGAAAAGCGCGACGCTCCGCGTCCGGATGCACGGCATGCGAATGGAGCGTTCACGATGAAGAGTGTCTGGTTGGCGCTCGTCTGCTGCTTCCCGCTCAGCGCCCTGGCTGAATCGACACTGACGGGAGATCTTCCACGGCGCGAGGGCCGCCCGCTCGAGGAGATCCCGGGAGTCGACAGCCGCTACGGCGTGCTTCGCGCGCCTGATGGCAGGCGGCTGCGCACGATCCTGACGCGTCCAGAGGGGATGACCGGCCGGCTGCCCGCGATCCTGTTCGTGCAATGGCTCTCCTGCGACAGCATCGAATTGCCCGCGAAACAGCAGGACGGCTGGAGCCGCATGCTCCGGCGGCTCGCCCAGGAATCGGGATACGTCATGATGCGCACGGAAAAATCCGGAGTCGGCGACAGCGAGGGCGATTGCGCGACGCTCGACTACGACACCGAACTTTCTCACCATCGCGCGGCGCTGTCGGCGCTCCGGCGTTCCAATGACGTGGATCCCGACAGAATTGTCGTTTTCGGGGCCAGCATGGGCGGCAACTACGCGCCGCTCGTCGCTGCAGGCGAGAAACTTGCGGGCGTCATGATCTGGGGCGGCGGCGCGAAGAGCTGGTTCGAACGCATGCTGGGTTTCGAGCGGCGTGCAAAAGAACTTGGCACGGTACCCGCGGCGGAACTCGACACCTACATGCGCTCGCTACAACGCTTCCTGCTGGCCTACCTGCTCGATGGCAAGGAACCCGCGACGATTGCACGCGAGCAGCCAGCGCTCGCGGGCATCTGGGAAAAAATCGTGGGGACGGGACCCGGCACGCACTATGGCCGGCCGCTTGAATTCCACCGGCAGGCAGCTGCAAAGGACTGGGCCGCGGCCTGGGAGCGCGTCGACGCCCCGGTGTTCGCGCTCTACGGCGAGTACGACTGGTTCGAGGATGCCGGGGCGCATCGGCTCGTCGTGGACATTGCCAATCGACGTAGGGCCGGGCAAGGCGAGTTTGCCGAGATCCCCGCGACAGACCACCACTTCGACCGATTCAAGGATGCCGGTGCCGCATTCAGGGGCGAGGGCGGCGTGAACAATGTCGACGCGGCGGTCAGCGTGATGCTGCGCTGGCTCGGCGAACGGCGCTCTCGCGGATCCGCGTCCCGACCCTGACGATTGTGTTGATCACCGGGATCAGCTCGCGGCCGAGCTCGGACAGCGAATATTCGACCGAGGGCGGAGAGGAAGGCATGACCTCGCGCACGACGACGCCTTTCTCCTCGAGATCCCGTAGCCGCGCCGTCAGCATCTTGGGCGAGATGCCGGGGATGTCGCGCTGAAGCTCGCCGAACCGCCGCGGGTCGCCGGAAAGTTTCCAGATCAGGCTCGGCGTCCACGCGCCGCCCAGCACTGCCATGCAGGCCGCCATCGGGCAGCCCGGCGGCGGCGGCAGCGCCCTGCTCTTGCGGACCTTCAATCCCATGCGAGTGCCCCCGACCGGTTACCGCAAGGTTAGTCGATTTTGCGGCTTACGTAAAGGTATCTACTATATATTAGTAAGTACATTTGGTAACCTCCTTGCACATCGCACAAGGAGGCATGCATGAAGCTTTACTACTCACCCGGGGCCTGCTCGCTCTCGCCCCACATCGTCGCGACCGAGGCCGGCATCCCGCTGGATCTCGTCCGGGTCGACACCAAGACCAAGACGATCAAGTCGGAAGGCGACTTCTGGACCGTCAATCCGAAGGGCTACGTTCCCGCGCTGGAGCTGGATGACGGCGAAGTGCTGACGGAAGGTCCCGCCATCGTGCAGTACCTGGCCGACCTGAAGCCGGACGCGGCGCTCGCGCCCGCCCACGGGACCTTCGAGCGCGTGCGCGTGCAGGAAATGCTGAACTACATCACGTCCGAGCTGCACAAGACGTACTCGCCGCTATTCAAGCCGGACGTCCTGCCGGCCGTACGCGAGGAGCGACTCGAGTATCTGCGCAGGCGCTACGCATTGCTCGAGCAGCACTTCGAAGGCCGGAAGTACCTGTTCGGCGACCGGTTCACCGTGGCGGATGCTTACCTGTTCGTCGTCACGAACTGGGCCCGGGTCGTGAAGTTCGACCTCGCTGCGTTCCCCAACGTCGAGGCCTTCCAGAAGCGCGTTGGAAGCCGCAAGTCGACTTTGCAGGCCATGCGCGCTGAGGGGCTGATTCCAGAGGACAAGGCCGCGTAAAATAGCCGCTCATCGACCCATCGACAAACGGGGCCACCGGGCCCCGTTTTTTGGTGCGCGGAAAGGAGAGCCGCATGCCGTTAGTCCGAATGCCCGATCGCGCCGTCCTGCTGCTCGCAGTCGGCCTGCTCGCCTGCAGCGCCGCCCTTTCGCAGGAGGCCGCGCCGCCCACGCAAGTCGCATCAACGGAGGCCTTCAAGCCCAAGACGGACGAGTTCGATTTCGTGAAGCGGGAGGAAATGATTCCGATGCGCGACGGGGTGAAGCTCAAGACCTTCATCCTCGTGCCGAAGGGGGCATCGGGCGCGCCGATCCTCCTGACACGGACGCCGTACAACGCGTCGAACCGCGTGACGCGCTTCCAGAGCACGCGTCTCGCGTCGGTCGTGCCGCAGATGAACGATACCTCGGTCGCGGCCGGCTACATCATCGTGTACCAGGACGTGCGCGGTAAGTACGGGTCTGAAGGCGACTACGTCATGACGCAGCCGCTCCGCGGCCCGCTCAACAAGACAGCGACCGATCACGCGACCGACTGCTACGACACGATCGAATGGCTCGTGAAGAATGTTCCCGAGAACAATGGCCGCGTCGGCACGATCGGCGGCTCCTACGAGGGCTACACGACCGTCATGTCGACGGTCAATCCGCACCCGGCGCTCAGGGTCGCCGTTCCATTCGCGCCGATGGTCGACGGCTGGATGGGCGACGACTGGTTCCACAACGGCGCCTTCCGCCAGGACGGGGCGCTCGAGTACACCTATGAGCAGGAGGCGACCCGCAAGAATGAGCTGAAGTGGTGGACCGACACCTACGATACCTACGATTTCTACCTGCGAGCGGGCAACGCGGGCACACTCGCCGCCTCGCGAGGCCTCGAGCAGCTCGAGTTCTGGCGGATGCTCGCCGAGCATCCGGCCTACGACGAGTTCTGGCAAGGGCAGGCGGTCGACAAGCTGCTCGCGAAAGAGCCGCTCGCCGTGCCGATGATGATCGTCGGCGGCCTGTTCGACCAGGAAGACATCTACGGGGCCCCCGCGCTGTACAACGCGCTCGCGCCCAAGGACCCATCAGGCAAGAAAATCCACCTCGTGCTCGGTCCCTGGAATCACGGGCAGGGTCGCCGCGAAGGGCGCGGCATCGGCGTGATCCAGTTCGAAGGCGATACGGCCGGCTGGTTCCGGCGCACGGTGATGCAGCCGTTTCTCGATCACTACCTGAAGGATGCGCCGCAGCCGGACACACCGCGTGTGCTGGCCTACGAGACGGGTGCCGACACCTGGCATCGTTACGACGACTGGCCGCGCTCCTGCGCCGCGGGCTGCAGCGCAAAGTCGCGAGACCTGTATCTCCTGCCGAAGGGAAAGCTAGGATTCGATCGTCCGTCGGATACGCGCCAGGCGTTCGACGAATACCCCTCAGATCCGGCCAAGCCCGTGCCTTACCGGATCCGCCCGACGCTCAGTGGCAGCGCCACGGAATCCACCTGGGGCGACTGGCTGATGGACGACCAGCGACAAGCGGCTTCGAGACCCGACGTCCTCGTCTATGAGACCGAACCGCTGACCGAACCCCTTCGTCTCGCAGGCGAGCCGTACGCGAGGCTTTTCGCGTCCACGACCGGCAGTGACGCTGACTGGGTCGTCAAGATCATCGATGTCTGGCCCTCCGAGTATCCCAACAACCCGAAGCTCGGCGGGTACCAGCAGATGATCTCGGCCGATATCTTCCGCGGGCGCTATCGAGAGGACTTCTCAACTCCGAAGGCAATTGAATCCAACAAGGTGCTGGAGTATCGGATACGTCTGCCGCAGGCGAACCACACGTTCCTGCCCGGCCACCGGATCATGGTGCAGATCCAGTCGAGCTGGTTCCCGCTCTACGACCGCAATCCGCAATCCTTCGTGCCGAACATCATGTTTGCGCCGCCCGAGAGCTACATCAAGGCGACGCACCGGATCTGGATGACGGCAGGCCAGGCGTCGACCATCGAACTTCCCGTAATCCCCTAGTTTGAAGGGGACGTTCACCTTCGATTTCGGTCGAAGGTGAACGTCCCCTTCAATACCGACTAGGGCAGGGGCTGCCCTGCGCAGGAGACGCGCGGATTCCAGTCCGCGAATGTCCCGTCGGGATTGTTCCGCCAGGCCCAGACATGGATCTCATAGAAGGCGGGGATGCCATAGCGGTTCGGCGCGCCGACGTAGTGCAGCAGGTGCCCGTCGAGCACCGGGACCTCGTTGACCCAGTCCGACGCGAACGTGATGATCTCGACGCCGACCAGCCGCATGCGTCCGTCCGGCGAAGGCTCGTAGATCAGCGCTTCCGGCGTTTCCGCGTTGACCTCCTTCGTCAGGAGCTCGGCGTTGATGAGGTGCACGCCCATGGCGCCGCTGTTCGGTCCACTCACGCAGGGCGTGCCGGGGACGTAGCCCTCCGCCAGCGCGACATTGATGTCGCGGAACCGCCGGGTCGCTTTGCGGACCTTCTGGACCAGCGGCGAGAGGTCCCTGTCGTCGACTGCGGGTGGGTTGTGATACTCGTGGCCGGCATCAGCAGCGAAGGCCGGTGCGACAAGCAGGCTCGTAATTGCTGCATAAAGCGCTTTCATGATCGCCTCCTCTTGGGTTTCGGACGCGTGACAGCGTCCCCGCGGAGGTCACGGGAGTCTTGAAGCAGGGATGAAACGGTTCTGAATATTCGCTAGGTCGGCGCGGCGGGCCGCAGCGCCGCGGAAACCGCAGGCACGCTGCTTGCGACGCCCCGGTACAGCTCGAGCATCCGCTTCGCCATTTCGGCGCTCGACCAGCGCGACTCGACGCAGTGCCTTGCCCGCGAACCGAGCGAGGCCTGCAAATCGCGGCTCTTCAGCACCATCTCCACTGCGGATGCGAACTGAACTTCATCCTCGCTGACGACGATGGCCCCGCCGGCGCCGTCGAGCACCGACCGGGTGCCCATGACGGCCGTCGAAACCACCGGCAGGCCGAGTGCCATCGCTTCGAGCAGCACCAGGCCCTGAGTTTCCGTCCGCGATGCGAAGACGAAGACATTGGCGCTCCTGTAGCAGTCGAGCAGCGGTCCGGACCGGTCGAGGTAGCCGACGAACCGGATGTTGTCCGCGAGTCCACGGTCGCCGGCCTGGCGTTGCAGCTTCGCGAGCGCAGGACCCTCGCCGGCGATGACGAGCACGACGCCCGGAATCGACCTGCGCACGCGCTCGAGAACCGGGAGGAGGAACCCGATGTTCTTCTCGAAAGCGACGCGGCCGACCGTCAGCGCGACAGGGCGGTCCGGCGCGATGCCGTGCTGCTGCCGAAAGCGGGCGCCGTCGCCGCCCTTGAGCCGGCTGGTGTCGAGCCCGGTTGGAATGACGCGGATCTCGGATCGCACGCCATAGGCGCGGAGCGCTTCCGCCATTTGCGGCGACGGGGCAACGACCGCGTCGACCGCATTGCACTGCCGCCGGGAGACGCCTCGCGCGACGGCGCGCAGCATCGCGCGCGGAACATAGGGCAGGTAGTGATGAAAGTATTCCTCGAAGAACGTGTGATAGGACTCGACCACGGGGATGCCGAGCCGGTTCGCGAGCCGGAGACCGACGACATGCGCGACGAAGGGCGTGTGAACGTGGATCAGGTCGAAGTCGCAATGCAGCGCCTCGACCGCGCGCTCGAGCTCGCTCGCGACGATCACGCGGTCTTCCGGATCGAATGGGAGGTAGCGCGACCGGACCCTCACGATTCCAGGCTCGTCTTCGCGGGACTCGGGGTACTGGGGCACGACGAGTACGCTCGCGCAGCCTTCGGCATCGAGGTCCCTGCGAAAGGTCTGGATCGACGTGGAAACCCCGTTGACGCGGGGGAAGTAGACGTCCGAGAGCATCAGGATGCGCGGCGAGCGCATCGTCAGGCGTATATCGCTTGGACGATCCGGAGGCTGGCCAGCGCGAGCCCGCCGCCGAGCAGCGCGCCGGCGGCGACATCGCTCGGGTAGTGCAGGCCGAGCACGACGCGCGAGAGCGCCACCAGGAAGGCGAAGACTGCGAGCGGCGCCGCGAGTTCAGGCAGGTAGTGCGCCCCGAGCACCGCAAACGACACGGCGTGCAGCGTGTGCCCGGACGGGAAGCTGTAGCGGTCGAGCGGCGCCGCTCTGCAGCTGATCGCTGCGTGCGTGATGAACGGGCGCTCGCGCACGGCGTGACGCTTGATCAGCTTGTAGGCGAGGAGGCCGGCGCCACCGGTCAGGGCCAGGTGCGCCGCGGCGAATCCGCCGCCGGCGCCAAGCACGAACGGCATGGAAAGGATCAGCGCATACCAGAGCCAGCCGTCGCCGAGCACGCTGATGCCGTGAAAGAAAGCGCGCGGCATCGACCGTCCGCTCGGACGATTGAGGTAGCGGCAGAACCGGAGTTCCGCCTGGTCGAAATGCGAGAACGCAGTGGCGAGCTTCATACCCATGTGCTGCACCTCTTCGATGCTCGGCATCTAGGTTGCACCCCGCGCATTGCAGTTCTATGAAAGTTCTATGAAGTTATCATGTCAAATCAATAAGTTAGGATGTTTTCTGCATGCTTCAGCTTATGTCATGCGGAATGGCCGGCTGGTGGCACCCGTTATCATCGAGCAGTGAGTTCCAACCAGCCCGCGAAGCCGCAGCCGGCGCCCGGTGGCGATGCGACGCCATTTCGCTTCTACGACAATCGCCAGAAGTACCTGGCCTTCGTCAACACCTGCAACGAAAAATCCGCGGTCGCACACCGCGCTTCACTCGAGCTCAGCCGCGCGCGGCCGACACCGCCGGCGCTGCGAATCTTCGACGCCGGCATGGGCGACGCCACTGTCCTCGCGCGAATCATGCGCCAGGCCCACGCCCAGTTCCCGACGGTTCCGCTCATGGTGGTCGCGAAGGAAATCAGCCTCGAAGACGTGCGGCTCGGGCTCGAAAAGATGCCGGACCGATTCCTCGAGCACCCAGCGACCGCACTCGTCATCACGAACCTGAATTACTCGGAAGCGCCGCGGTTGACGCCGCGAGAATTGCCCTTGGGCACGTCGCTCAACTGGCAGGAGGTCCGGCTCAAGGGACAGTCGTCTCATGATTACGCCGTGCAGATAGAGGAGCTTGCGGCGATGCTCGCGTTCGGATGGCAAACCAAGCCGAGCCCGAAAACCGGAAATCCCGTCTACGTGCGCCCGTCGGTGCTCGTGGTCTATCGCGAGGACCACGAGTTCCTTCTCGACAGCGTGATCCCGAACCCGCGCCAGAACCTCGGGAGCTACGACCTGATCGTCGCGTCCCAACCCTGGCGCGCGCGGATGTCCGCGAAGTTCAAGGCCGAGAAGGTCCTGGCGCCGCTTTCCCGAAGTCTCGCCCCGGCTGGACGGCTGCTTGCGATCCAGTCCTACGGCCGGGATCCGGCCCTCGAGATCATCCAGAAGCTCTGGCCCGGCGAAGACCCATTCAAGGTGGATCGCCATCAGCTCCTGGCGGCGCTGAAAATCGCGCTCGGCCCCGACGCGAGCGAATTCTCTCTTACCGCGCCCACGGACGACGAGTCCATCTTCCGGTACAAGATGCATACGCTGCCAAACGAGATTGGCGATCGAATCGGGACTTCCACGCTGTTCGCCGCGTGGAACGCGGCGATCTACGTCAACCAGGTCGAGGACGAGCGACTCGACGAGGTAGTCACCACCGGCGCATACCTCGACGCCACGCAATCGGTGCTGCACAAGCACGGGGGGCTCTGGTTCAATGACGAGGCATTCGTCGTGACGCGTCGGCAGAGCTAGGTGGAGAGCCTGCGGCAGGGAATCATCGAGTTCGCGGGCTCCGCCTCCCTGGAAATCACCGCGAACGACCGGGGCCTGCCGGCGTCGCTGGTCGGGCGCCTGCCTGCGGGCACGACGCTCTACGTCGCGCATACGCCAAATGCCAGGCTCGAAGACGTCGCAGAGGCTGCTTGCGTCGTCCAGGGCGCTGGCTTCAATGCCTGCCCGCACCTGGTGGCCCGCCGAATCGCGTCCCGGGCCGAGCTCGAGTCGGCGCTCGCACGCATGAAAATGTGCGGCGTCACGCGCGCACTGCTCGTAGCCGGCGACCTCACGCCCCCCGCGGGCGAGTACGCGAGCACGCTTGATATCCTGGATTCCGGGGCGCTTGCGGTGGCTGGCATCGACACGATCGGCGTCGCCGGTCATCCGGAGGGCAACCCCAACATCTCGCCGGCCGATGCCTGGGAAGCGCTGCGGCGTAAGCAGGACTATGCGACGCGGACCGGCGCCCGGCTGCACATTGTGAGCCAGTTCGGCTTTGATCCCGCGGTGCTGGTCGAGTGGGACGGCACGCTGGCGGCGCGCGGTATCGAAATGCCGGTGCACGTCGGGATAGCAGGACCGGCTTCGCTCAAGTCGCTAGCCAAATACGCGATGCTCTGCGGCATCGGCGCCTCGCTCGGCTCGCTACTCACCAACCCGGGCGCGCTCGGCACTTTGCGAAGCCTCGTGAAAACCGTCGACGAGATCTTCCCTGCGGTCGTGCGCTTGCGTGAGGGCGCACTCGCGCTTCGGTTAGTCAGGCCCCACTTTTTCGCGTTTGGCGGCGTGATGAAGACGGTCGAGTGGCTCGAAGCCGTTCGCGCCGGGCGCTTCGATCTCGATGCGGCCGGCGCTCTCGCCGTCCGGACGTGAGCCTGGCTTCCAAAGAGCTCGCGCAATTCCGTCGCGACGGATTCCTGGTGCTGCGGGATTTCGCCCCAGTCGAGCGCTGCCTCGCCCTGCGCGATCGCGCGCTGGAGCTCGCCAGGGCGCATGTGCCGCCGCCGGAGCAGGCGACAGTCTTCACGGCGGATGGACGCGCCCTTCACGCCGCCGAGGAATACTTCCTGACGAGCGGCGAGGCGATCCGCTGCTTCGTCGAAAAGGACGCATTCGATGCGGAGGGGCGCCTCAGGGCCGACGCGCATCTCTGCCTCAACAAGCTCGGCCACGCGATGCACGACCTCGACCCCGTCTTCGATGCCTTCAGCCGGACGCCGCAGCTCGCGGCGATCGCGGCCGGCATCGGCATGCGCGATCCGTTGCTCCTGCAGTCCATGTACATCTTCAAGCAGGCCCGTATCGGCGGCGAAGTCACCTGTCACACCGACCACACGTACCTGTGGACCGAACCGCGAAGCGTCGTCGGCTTCTGGTTCGCGATCGACGACGCGACGACCGAGAACGGCTGCATGTGGGCGCTGCCGGGCGGCCACCGCCTGCCCGTGAAGGCTCGCTCGCGGCTGAACGCGCTTCGCACGGCGACGGAACTCGAGGTGTTCGACCGCGAGCCGTATCCCGCGGAGGGACTGGTGCCGCTGGAAGCGTCTCGAGGCACGCTGATCATCCTCGACGGCGCGTTGCCGCATCGCTCAGGCCCGAATCTCAGCGACAGGCCGCGGCACGCGTACACGCTCCACGCGATCGACGGTACCGCGGCCTATCTTCCGGACAACTGGCTGCAGCGGCCAAGCCTGCCGCTCCGCGGCTTCAGGGCGTGAGGTCGACGGGAACCTCCATGACACTGTCCACCGGCAGGCCGTTCAGCGCGGCGGCCTGGCGCACCGCGTCTTCGCTCGGACCTTCATAGACGCAGAACGTCTTGGTCTTTTCCGCATTGGCGTAGGAATGCAGCCAGCGCACGCCGACCGTGGCGTTGTTCGCATTGACCTTTTCCTTGGTCGCTGCATCGAGGCCATCCAGCGCGCCCGCCGGGAAGGTCCGCTCGATCAGGTAGCGATGAGAGGCTCCGTCGGTAACCGCGGTATCGTCCGCGAGCACTGGCGAAATGAAGAAGACCGCGAGAATCGTGAAGAGTGCTTTCATCGTCTGCTCCAGGGTTGGTAGTGCAAGGCTGCGACCTATTCGGCGGTCGCGGGATCGATGACGGCGCTCACGCGCGAGATCTTGTTGGCCGGGAACCCGCCGAGCTCGGCATGCCTTTGCACCAGCGCCTCGTCGGTCGCGTGGTAAATGCAGTAGAGCTTGTCGGCCGTGACGAAGCTCTGGATCCACTGCACGCTGGGACCCAGGCTGCTGAGCACGCCGCAGGACTTCTGCGAGATTTTCTTGAGCTCGGCCGGGCTCAATTTGCCTGCGCCCGGCACTTCCCTCTCGATCACGAACTTCGGCATGGCTTTCTCCTCGGATGACCGGCCTCAGGATCGCCGTCGCCGGGCGGCAGGATCGCCGGAGCGGCAGGCCCTGTCTTGAAACCCTGGTGAAATTATTCTAAATGTTCCCCGATGGATCGCATACGCGTCGGGGCATTCGAGCTTTTCCCGACGGAACGCATGCTTTGCGCAGGGGGCCAGCCCGTCGAGCTCGGCGCGCGGGCATTCGACCTCCTGCTCGTGCTGGTCGAGAACCAGGGCAGGCTCGTCACGAAGGCGACGCTGCTGGACCGGGTCTGGCCCAAGCTCGTCGTCGATGAGAACAACCTTCCGGCGCAGATCGCGAGCCTCAGGCGCGTGCTCGGTGCGGGCGCGATACGCACCGTGCCTCGCTTCGGCTACCGACTGGACCTCGCGGTCACGCCGGGCAGCGCCGATTCGCCCGGGCCGGTCGCAGCGCCGGCCGTCGTTCCACGACTCACCGTGCCACGCGTCAGCTGGCCGGCGCGGCTGGGGCCGCTGATCGGGCGCGACGACGACCTGCTCGAGGTGGAAGCCGCCGTCGAAAAGGCATCGCTCGTCGTCATCGTCGGCGGCGCAGGCGTCGGCAAGACGCGGCTCGCGCAGGAAGTCCTTGCGCGCGAGGTGGCAAGACCGGGCTGGGCGGCGGCCTGGGTAACGCTCGAGTCGCTCGCATCGATCGAGCACGTGCCGTCGGCAATCGCATTGGCGCTGGGATTGTCCCTGCCAGACGGACAGGATGGGTTCGCATCGCTCATCCAGTCGGTTGACCAGCAACAGCTGCTTCTCATCCTAGACGGCGCCGAACATCTGGCGGGAGCCCTTGCGGCGCCGCTCGAGACGCTCGCGGCCCGATGCAGTAGCCTGCGCCTGCTTGCCACGAGCCAGGCGCCGCTCGGCATCACTGGAGAAACCGTGATCCGCCTTGCGGGCCTGCCGGTACCTGATTCCGCCGCGGCGCCGGCCGATGGTGCCGGCGCCGCGTCAGTGCAATTGTTTGCCTTGCGCGCCGCCGAAGCCGACCGCAGATTCCAGCTGACCGCTGCGAACTCGACGCTCGTTGGCGGGATCTGCCGGCGCCTCGACGGCAATCCGCTCGCGCTCGAGCTCGCCGCCGCGCGTGTTCCCGGGCTCGGCCTCGCGGCCTTGCTCGCGCGGCTGGACGATCGATTCCGCCTGCTGAAGCAGGCGGCCCGCACCGCGGAACCGCGCCACGGCGTGCTCCAGGCCGCGCTCGACTGGAGTTACGGACTCCTGTCGCCGCCCGAGCAGCGCGTGTTCGACCGCCTCGGCGCCTTCGCGGGCAGCTTCTCGCTGGAGACCGCGGCGCGTTCGGTGGCGGACGCGACACTCGACGTTTCCGGGGCGATCGACGTCATCGGGCGCCTCGTCGACCGTTCGCTGGTGACGACGCTGCCGACCGAGCCGCCGCGCCACCGCCTGCTCGAGACCGCGCGGATCTACGCAGTCGACCGCCTCGCTTCCCGGCAGGAACTGGAGCCGGCGCGCGCGCGCGTGGCCGCGACGCTGTTGCAGCTGCTGGATGCCGCGTACGAGGAATATTGGTCGGCCGACGAAGCCGTCTGGCTCAATCAGTACGTGCCGGAACTCGACAACGTGCGCGCGGCGCTCGACTGGGCGATGCGCCATGACGGGGCGCTGGGCGTCGCGCTCTTCGGCTCGGCCTGGCCGCTTTTTGTCGAAACGGACCTGCACGCCGAGGGTCGCGCCCAGTACGCGCAGGCCGTCGCCCTCCTGACCGATACGCTGCCCCGCGCGCGCGTCGGGCGTTTCTGGGAGGCGATCGCCGCGTACGACTCGACGCGCCAGTGCGACCGGGCGCGATTTGCGGCCGAGCTTGCAGCCGGGATGCATGCCGCGACGGGAGATGCACGCTCGCGCTATCACTCCCTGATGCAGCTGGCCCTCAACTGGCGCGACGATGGGGCGCGCGCGGCGGCGGCATTCGATACCGCGCGCGCGCTCGAAGAACCGTCCTGGCCGGCGCGCCTGCTCGCCCAGGGTGCCGTGACCGAAGCCACACTGATGATGGGCGAGGGCCGCTACGAGGACGCGCGCAGCGCCTGGCGCCGTGCGTTGGGTGTCGCCCTGACGACGAGCGAGCGGCAGGCACTCGCGGCGACGGTCAGTGTCGTCGAGCTCGACATCGCCTGCGGCGAGCTGGCATCGGCGCTGCAGCTCGCCCGCCCGCTCGCCCTGAGCCTGCGTCATTCCGGGCGTCGTGAAACGCGATTCGAGCTGCTCGTCATGCTGTTCAGCGCGCTTCTCCTGGCCGGCGAGATCGACGAGGCACGGGCAACCGGTGCCGAGCTTTACGAGCTCGCCGTGCGACTGGATCCGATCAAGCTCGATATCGCGCTCGACGCGATGGCTCTGCTCGCCTGCGTGGACGGCAGATACGATGCCGCTGCGCGCATCGCAGTGTGCGCGGATCTCGCGCACGAGTCTCATGGCCGCTCGCGGCGGGGTCCGGCGGAGGAAAAAATGCGCTCTGCGGCGGAATCCGCGCTCGTGGAACTCCTGGGCGCCGGATGGCGGGCTCAGGCGCACGCCGCCCGCGAGCCACTCGATGCGGCGGCCGCCTGCCTGCTTGCCCTCGGACTTCGCGCCTGAGACGCCGAAAACGTCATATGTTGAGCGCGAGCGCAGCGGCCGAGGGCCACTTCCGGCAAGTCCGGAAGGCCGGGTCCGCTGCCTCCCGCTGAATCCGCCTGCCCCTGCGCCGGTTCACCACCAAACATCCGCCCGCTAGCGAACTGGGGCCGAGGCCGGCACGCACCCGCCCTGGCCGCCTCGCCGGTGGCGAGCGGAATACCCCGCAACTGC
>Ga0187893_10001142_pt1 | contig 65995 bp, 31 predicted proteins | sample MA1701074metaG_FD_139574 | JGI IMG/M metagenome (GOLD analysis project Ga0187893, IMG submission 139574) | White microbial mat communities from a basaltic lava cave in the Kipuka Kanohina Cave System on the Island of Hawaii, USA - MA170107-4 metaG ...
ACCCTGCACGCCCGCAACCAACAACGCCACGGCTCCTGGGTGTTGCAACTGCGACCATCAAAGGCTTAACTGTTCAGTGAACAAAGACACCCAAAATGAAAAATCCAGCTCAGAGAACTTCTGGGCTGAGGCCCGTGGGGTGCAAAGGCCGCGCCGGCGACATAAATGTTGCCCCCATTATCGGCGGTTAGGTCGAGGGCCATGGCGAACTGGCGGACTGCGGTCCAAAGGCGGGTTCCGTTCGGGGAAACTTTCATCACGCGAAAGAGGGTCTCGATCACATAAGCGTTGCCCGATGAATCGAGCGCAAGCCTCCGGGAATTTGGAGCACCGGCGCCGGGGAAGCGTGCTGTCCAAAGCAGTTGCCCGTCGGCGCTGTATTTCAGCAAAGCCGGCGCGTTGGTGTTTGAGTATTCCTCCATGGCGATGTGGACATTGCCCGCGGCATCGACCGCAATGTCGGTGGCACGACGCGTTCCTGCGTCGGTCGCCCCGTGACGGGCCGCCCATTGGAGCACTCCGTTGGTGTCGTATTTGAGAGTGAAGATGTCCTGCCTGCCATTGAAGACGAGAGGATTTGAAACAACCGCGATGTAAAGATTGCCCGCGCTGTCGAGCGTGGAGGCCGTTGCGAGATCATCAGTGCCGGCCACGCCGGGAGCCAGCGCCGAACTATCGAACGTGCGCGCCCAAAGCTGCTGCATGTTCGGCAGCAGCGATAATGATGCGCTCGCCGTCGCGCTCGCGAACGGATTGCTGACGCGCACGGTGTAAACGCCCACCTGGCTCGGCAGCACGTTGCTCACGAGGAGCGTGCTGTTGGTTGCGCCGGGAATCTCCTGGCCGGCGAAACTCCACTGATACGTGATCGGCGATTCACCCACCGCCGTCACCTGGAAGCGCGCGATCGAACCCGCGACGACGCACTGGTGCTCGGGCGGCGACGTGATGCGCGCGGGCACATGGACCGCCAGCGTGGCATCCGGGCTGACCACCGAACCCAGTGCGTTGAAAACTTCCACGGTGTAATTGCCGGCGTCGCCAGTCTCAACGTTCGAGAGCAACAGCGTTGAATTGTTCGCGCCTGGAATGATCTGCCCGTTGAGACGCCATTGGAGGCCGCGGGGAGTCTGGCCACTCGCGACGACACTGAAGGTAACGGCGCTTCCCAACACGACGTCTTGAGACAGCGGCGGTTGCTGGATGGCGGGGATTCCCTGAACGTCGTTTTGGCAATACTTAAACACGGACGCGTTGCCGACCAGGTAAACATTCCCTGCGCCATCCAGCACCAGGCTCCCACCCGCAGCGCCTGAGTTCACGTCAACCTCGTTAGCCAACCAGAGCCGCGTGCCCGTGGGGCTGTACTTGATGGTCACCAGGTAGCTGCGCGCCGTGTCTCTGGAGGAGCCGGTCACATACGCATTGCCGGCAGCATCCAGGGCTAGATCGAGCACCACATCTTCGGTCCCCAACGGCCCGCCCCAATGAGCCGTCCAGAGTTGGCGGCCATCGGTGTCGTATTTGATGGTGACGAATTCATCATTGATTTCACCTGCAGCTACAACGTTCCCCGCTGAATCGACGGCCACCGTGCGAAAGAGGTGCAGGTGTCCCACCGGCTCACTGTAGTGCGCCGACCAGCGCTCGTTTCCGTTCGCGTCATATTTGATCGTGGCGATGCCACCGTAATATGAGGACAACGAGTAGCCCACGACGATCACGTGGCCTGTGCTGTCGATGGCCAGCCCGCTGCCGCCGGCGGAGACTTGATTCCAGCGCGCTAGCCAAAGTTGATTTCCCGAGGAGTTGTATTTGATCGTGGCGATGTTGCGATCGCCCGCGCTGTCGTAAGATTCGCCGGTGACATAGATGTCTCCCGCGCCATCCACCAGGATGGCGTTCGCCGCATGAAACTGCCCCGGCCCCTCATACTCGGCCACCCAAAGCTGGGTGCCGTCTGGTGCATACTTCACCGTGAGGTAGGCGCTGCGATAATTTGGCCAGGGCGACTTTTCGGACGAGCCGGTGACATAGATGTTGCCCGCTTGATCCGTCGCGATGGCTCTCGGGGAATCACCACCCGACGAGCCGGCATAGGTCCGCGCCCAAAGTTTGTTTCCCTGAGGGTCGTATTTCACCGTTGCATAGTCCCCGTTGGAATAGCTGTCGTCCGGGAACGCCGCGCCCGTGACGATCACATTGCCCATCGCGTCCACCGCAATGGCGGTGGAGAGTTCCACTCCACCAGCATAATCATGGGTTGCCTCCCAAAGAAGCTGGCCGGCCGGAGAGTATTTGAGCACCAGGAAATCCCTGGAATCGGCGATTGGGACAGAGCCAGCCACATAAAAGTTTCCCGCGTTGTCCCTGGCGATGAGGGCGTTTACGGTCGAATTGGACGAGCCAGCCGGGTAATCCCACTGTTCACATCTGGTCGCGGCGAGCGAAACCACGAGCAGAGCCAGCTGGCTGAAGATCGCGCCCGCGGCGTCGCTAATGCGCACATAATAATAGCCCGTCTGAGCGGCCTGCAAATTCTCCAGCAGCAAGGTGGCGTTGGTCGCGCCGGGGATCGGGACGCCATTAAAAAGCCATTGATAAGTCAGCGGTGCCGCCCCAAAAGCGCGGACCGCGAAATAGGCGCTTCCGCCCACCAAGGATGCCTGCCCTGCCGGATGTTGTTCAATGGTGGGTCGCGGAAGAATCTCCAACCGAGCCGCCGGACTTCGCACGGTGCCGAGTGGATTGCTCACTTCGACGGAGTAGAAGCCGACCTGGTCATCCTGCAATCCTCGCAAGGTCAGGGAAGACGTGGTGCCATCCGGCATTGGGATTCCGTTGAAGAGCCATTGGTAGCGCAACGGCGCGGCGCCGGTCGCCGTGACGGTGAACGTCACGTCCGAGCCGATGCGCGTAGCGATGTTGCCCGGCGGGGTGTTGATGACAGGCAGTCCCGGCACGGGATTGTCCCCGTATTTGAGGAGCACGACATCCGCGACGCCGTTCTCGTCGCCCGAAGTGCCGGCGACGAAAATGTCGCCCGTCGGGCCAACCGCGATGGCGTTGCCGTGGTCCGCGCCGTTGGCTGGGCCATTGTAGAGCGCAGTCCAAAGCAAGTTGCCGTTGAGATCCAAGCGGCTGGTCGAGAGATCGCTCCCGCCGTCTTCATGAAGCAACGCGCCGGCGAGATAGGCGTTGCCCGCCGCGTCCGCCGCCAGTGCGTTCAGGGATCCCCGGTTGCCGCCATTGACCACCGACGCCCAACGCTCCCGGCCGTCCGGGCCGAAATGCACGATGGCGCTGAATCTATTCGACGCGTAATAGCCTTGAGTCTCGCCCTGCGGCGGGAACGCGGCGTAAGCGATCCATGAAGCGCCCGCAGGGTTCACCGCAAACGCCACGGGCACGGTAGGACGGCGCAAGCGGTGGCGCGTCGCCCAAACCAGGTTGCCGTTGCCGTCGAACTTCACGACGGCGAGCGCTAACGCCGTTTCGTCGTCCAGGAAATACCCAAAGACCTGGCCCGCGAGATAAATGTTCCCCGCGCCATCGAGCTTCATCGCAAAAAGCGTGTCCCCCACATCGGCTTCGTTTTCCCGTCCATCATAGGCGGCCCGCCAAAGTTCGCGGCCATCCGGCGCGTACTTCACGAGCAGAAAATCGGTGCAGCAGTAATACTCCTGACGAACTCCCAGGAAGACGTTACCGGCGGAATCCGCGACGATGCCACGAGGCTGCGTTGGGTAGTGGGGATCGACGAAGTTGGTTGACCAGACGAGTTGGCCGGTGGGATCGAACTTAAAGGTGAGCAGTTGTTGGTGTTGGTCACTGGCTGCGACGTGGGCGTTGCCGTCGAGGTCGGCGGTAATGACACAGGGCACTTCCGTGCGCCACGGATGATTGGTCGTCATCGACCAGAGAACCTGGCCTGCCGCGTTGTATTTGATGACACTAAGTCCCGGCAGCTCGTCTCCCAGCGAGTGACCTGCCACATACACATTGCCGGAAGCATCAGTGAACAGCGCCGTGGCATAATCCGCGTGATTGCTCGCGCTGTTGAAACGGCGGTCCCACAACCGCGCGCCGGCCAGATCGTGTTTGAAGGTTGCGAAGTCGAAGTCCGACCCGACGCCTGACGCGGTGGCCGTCACGACGGGCAGGCCAGCGCCATCGAGCGTCAGCAGCGGATTGAGCAAATAACCTCCCGTTGAATCATAGCGGGCAGACCATGAGCGCATCACCTGCGTGGAGACGGTAAGCACCGCCACTTGGCTGGTAATGCTGCCGGCGATATTGCCGGCCACGATGGTGTACGCGCCCGCATCCGCCGATTGTGCGTTCAACAAAACCAACGCTGCGTTGGTTGCGCCCGACAGGTTCGAGCCATCGCGCCGCCACTGATAGGAGAAGGGTTCCAGCCCTTGGACGGCCACGGTGAAAGTGGCTTCCGTGCCAGCAAAGACGGTTTGACTGACGGGTTGCCGCGTAATAGTTGGGGGTTCGAGCACGACCAACTCCGCCTCGGCAGTGGCCACGACGCCGACGCTGCTGCTTACGTCCACCGAGTAACCACCCCGTTGCGCGAACTGCGCGTTGCTCAGCGTGAGCGTCGCATTGGTCGCGCCTTCAAGGACGTGCCCGTTGTGACGCCATTGGTAGCTCAACGGCGCATTGCCGGTGGCGGCGACGTTGAAGGTCGCCGTGGTGCGGGGATGGACGGTTTGATTCGCGGGCGCGGTCAGGATCAACGGCAGACCCGGCGCCGCGGTCTGGACGTAGTTTATCGCCAGCCACCCGGACTCTCCGGAGTTGGTGACATTGAGAAAACGGCCCGCGATCGACACGCGGCCGCCAGCGTCCAGCCCGATGCCAGATGGGCGGTTGTAGAAGGAAGGATCGCTGGGGCGCGAAATGCTCCAGAGCCGATTACCCGACGGATCGTACTTCTGGGTGAAGTAACTCGTCGCATGCGGATTGCCGGGATCTTCACCCTGATGGGTAGCGCCCGTGATGTAAGCGTTACCCGACGAATCCATCGTCAGGTCGTACGGAAAATCGGTGCCGCTGGACGGGCTGTTGTAGCGGGCCGCCCAAACGCGGTGACCCGCCGCGCTGAACTTCACGAGCACCGCGTCACCGGTCGCGCCGCGCCCCGCGAAAGCCAGCACCACAAGATTTGCCGAACAGTCGAGTGCGGCGGCTGTGGCCTGGAGGTATTCATCGTGGGCTGGCGAGTTGTACGCGGCCCACAGTCGTTGCCCGGAAGCGCTGAACTTTACGACAACCAAACGAGACACATTTGAAGAAGGGGATTCGTTATCAGTGTGGCCGGCAACGTAAACATTCCCCGCCGCGTCCACCTTGAGCTCCACAGGATATTCCGTACGCCGTGGCAGGTTGTCATGGCGCGCCGTCCAGAGGTGCTGGCCGTTCGCGTCATATTTCACCACGAGCAGATCGTTCCCGCCGCTGGCGTCCGGGACCCGGCCAGCGATGTAAAAATTGTCCGCGTGATCCACTGCCAGAAGCGGCTCGACTGCGTAACCGCCCGCGTCGTAGCGCGCCGACCAGAGCACTGCGCCGTTTGTCTCGCACTTGAACGTGAAAAAATCCGACCGGCCTCCCGGTTCGAACGTATAGCCGGCGACGATGGCTCGTCCGCGGCTGTCGAGCGCGAGCTGGCTGGCGATAAGGACGCGGCCACTGTTGGTGCCCGGAAAAAAAGTGGGCCAGAGCAGGACGCCATCGCTGGCGTATTTCAACAGGGCGACCTGTGCATCCTCCCGACCCAAACCGGTATCGTCGCAAAGAATATAAACGTTGCCAGCCCCGTCCACAGCCTGGTCGATGGGGAAATTGAACGTGAACTGATCCGAGTCGTAATGCTCGATCCACAGCACGCCGCCATTGGCATCGAGCTTGACCGTGCTGACATCGGACGCGGCGCCCCGCCCGAAGAGGTGGAGTTGGCCGCCAGGCTGGACGGAGAGGTCAATTGGCGGGAGGCCGATCCCAACCGGAACTTCAGTCGCCCAGGCTTCCATTACCTGCGCGCTGGAACGAACGTTCAGCAGACTCAACGCGATCAGCAGCACTAGTCGGGCTACGATGGCCGTGGGGTACCCGGCGTAGTCCCTATCCAGTGAAGTTGGAAGGCGGTGTGTCATAGATTTCACACGCTTAAACGTGGCCGACGGGAGAATCTTGCGGGAAAATAGCACAATTCGGAGCTTCTGCCCCAGTTCTTTTGGCCACAGGCCGGCGAACGTCAAGCGGGTCGGGCGCAACCCGGATAAAGTGATTCCGCAAATATACGCGAAGGGGCCGGTGGGCATTTCTATTGACACGGTAATAAAGTGTTTTGTGGACAAGCTGATGGGGCGTTTGACTTGGGCGGAGCCGCTTGAGCGTGGCGCGGTGGGCGTTATGGCATCTGCGAGCGAAAAATCGTTCTTTCCTCCTCCATTGCTTCCCGCTACTAAGAAACGGATGCCGATTGAGAAAATCATCGTTTTGGAGGACGACCTGATCGTCCGCAAAAGCCTCGAACAACAACTCCGCTATCGCCGCTACGATGTAGCCTCGGCCAGCACCATCGCCGCCGCTCAAGAGCTGCTTACCAAAGACAATTTTGATTTGATGATTGTCGATGTGAAGCTGCCTGATGGCGATGGCACTGAATTGCTGAAGCAGCTTCAGCTACGCCCAACCAAGCCACTGGTCGTGATGATTTCCGGCTTCGGCACGGTCGATCTGGCGGTTGAGTGCATGAGTAACGGCGCGTTTACGTTTCTCACCAAGCCCTTCTCGCCGGAGCAACTGGCCGTCACGCTCAAGAAAGCGGAGGAGCACACGCAACTGGTCAAGGTCAACCAGTATCTCAGCCACGCCGAAGACGAAGAGTCTGGTTACGAACTGCTCGGCCAAAGCCAGTCGATGGAGCAACTCCGGCAGTTGATTCGCAAAGTGGCGCGCACGCAGGCCACCGTGCTCATCCAGGGCGAAAGCGGCACGGGCAAGGAACTGGTGGCCCGCGCGCTCTACCGCCAAAGCCCGCGCGCGACCGCCCCCTTCATCAAGCTCAACTGCGCGGCGATTCCCGAAAACCTGATCGAGAGCGAATTTTTCGGCCACGAGAAAGGCGCGTTCACTGGCGCGATCAACAAACGTGAGGGCCGCTTTGAACTGGCCCACTCCGGGACCATTCTCCTCGATGAAATCAGCGAGATTTCCTCCACTGTGCAGGCCAAGCTGCTGCGCGTCCTGCAAGAGCGTGAGTTCGAGCGCGTCGGCGGGAACCGCACCATCAAAGTGGATGTGCGCGTCGTCGCCACGACCAACCGGCGCCTTGATGACAGCGTCGAGCGCAAAGAATTCAGGCAGGACTTATATTTCCGGCTGAACGTCGTGCCCATGTGGATCGCACCGCTGCGCGAGCGCAAGGAGGACATCCCGATTCTGGCGGACCACTTCAGGCAACGGTTCGCGCGCAAACACGGCATTGAGGCGCACGGCATCAGCAAGGACTGCATGGCCGCGTTGTTGAACCATTCCTGGCCCGGCAACGTGCGCGAACTGCAGAACGTCCTCGAACGCGCCGTCATTCTTTGCAGCGAAGGCGGTGTGCTGGAACCGGCGCATCTTGGCATCGCCAAGCTCGATGGCGCGTTGGCCCCGGCGAAATCCTCCGCGGGCGGAGTACCAGCCCCGGCGGGCGATAACGGGGAATTTTTCACCTTGAGCGAGGTGGAGAAGCAGCACATTCTCGCCGCCCTCAAGCATTGCAAAGGCAATCGCACGCATGCCGCCAAGATGCTCGACATCAGCATCCGCACTCTGAGGAACAAGCTCAACGAATACAATTTCAAGGGTGGTAATGGCTCGGGCGGCGCGGAAGACGCCGCGGCGTGAAGCGGGTTGGCCTGAGACGTTGTCCGCCTTCCTGTCGTTGATTCCGCCGATCCCCTGGCCAGTTTCGCTCCTTGGTTCGCAACTCGCCAGAAGGTGCGTTTTACCATAAGTGAACTCGATTTGAAGCAGGCCCTCCGCTGGCAACGAATGTCCCGATTCGTTCGCACGATCGAAGAAAGTTGGCTCACTCGTTTTCGTCGCTTCGGCGGCTTGTCCACGGAAATGACAACTCGGTCCTTCCGTGTCCCGCAACCAGTCGTCGCGCTTTGCGTGGTGTCCACAATCCAGACAACTCACCGCTCCATTGTCTAGCGCCTCTCGCCGCTTTCCGGTGAGGTTTGTAGTTTGAGGTATTGCTCGAGTCTTCGCTGGTTTGTCCGGCGGGCGCATCGCTTCCATCCAAGTCTGACGCGGCATTTATTCGTCGGACGTTTTTGCCAAAGAGGCGCGGCCCACCCGTGGCAGACCAGTTGCTAAAGACGGGCGAAGTCACGCTATGAACGAACTTGTGATCATGAACTGCAACGCTTGCCGGCCGATCCTGGCAGTGCGTGAACTCGAGTGGGAAGGGCTGAGTTATGATCAGTGATACTCAATCTTGTGTTAGCCGACGAAGCAAGGGGCGACGCAGGATGCGGACGCGCGCGAAGCGCAATGCCTCGTGGCCGAGCGCCCGGCGCATGAGGCCAGGCAGCGCTCTCGAAGGTCAGATGGTGGAAAAATACATTCCACTCGTGAAAAACGTCGTTGGTCGCCTGGCCATGACGCTGCCTCCGCATGTGGACGGCGAGGAGCTATACAGCGCCGGCCTCACCGGATTATTGAGCGCGGTCCGACAGTACAATCCGAATGCGGGAACTTCGTTTGAAACCTACGCCCGGTTGCGCATTCGCGGCGCAGTGCTTGATGAGTTGCGGCGAATGGATTGGGTGCCTCGCTCGGTGCATACCAAGGCGCGCAAAGTACAGGCCGTCATGAACGAGATCGAGCAGAAGAAAGGGCGGATGGCGACCGAGCAGGAAATGGCGGCGGGGCTGAAGATATCCCTCCCGGAATACCATCAATGGCTTCAGGAGATTCGGCCGGCCACGTTTGTTTGCCTGGATGCCGCATTTAACAACGACTTCGATGATTCCGTCTCCCAATACGAGAGCATGGCGGACCAACGACAGGAAGATCCGCTCGACGGGACGTTTCGCCGGGAACTGGCCCGTGTGATTGCCGAGCGATTGCAGGAACTCCCCGAAATGCAGCGTAAAGTTCTTGCCCTCTATTATTTCGAGGACATGCGTCTGCGTGAGATCGCCGAAGCTTTCGGCCTGACTGAATCGCGCATCTGCCAGATCCACGCGCAGGGAATTCTGGCAATCAAGTCGTTTCTCCTGAAATATGACCCTTACTTTGCATAGCTCGCCTCCAACTACTTCGCGAGCCGCGTCCAGTCCCAAGACTGGCCGGGGATGCTCGCGGGTTTTCCCGTATTTGACGATGGCATGGCCACTGCTCGAAGTTGGGCCAATGCGATTGCGAATCCAATCCGGTGCCGCCATGGAAACTTCGCTGCCCTGTTGGCAGCGGGATGTGCTCAAGGCGTGGCCCGCCCTCCTGTCATGGACCGATGACCGCGCCCCTCGAACAAGTCATTGAAGCACTTCGCAATGAATTGCAGCAATACGGCGAGATGCTCGCGCTGCTGGAGGCCCAGCAAGAAGCGGTATCGCAACGCGAGTCCGGTTCGATTCTGAAATCTGTTCCTGCGATCGAAGCGCAAGGCATCGCCATCCAGGAGGCCCGACGCACTCGCGAAACTCACCAGCGCCAACTGGCATGGGCCCTGGGTCGGCCGGACAGCGTCACTTTCCAAGAGATTATCCCTTTGCTTCCGGAGCAGTACCGTCCGCTCGTCAGCGCGCTGGTTCAGGAGATAAACCAGTTGCTCGGGCGGGTTCGCCATTTCGCCGAACAAAATCATTTGCAGCTTCGCCACTCGCTGGAGTTGATGGACCGGTTTCTTGTTGCTTTTTCGGCGCCCTGTGAGGCAGCCCAGTTGTCTTCACAAAACCTACCGGAGCCTGGTCCGGCATCACCTACGACCTTTACCGCGGTAGTTTAAACCCTCAGCCGTTTGTCTCATGCTAATTCTTTCCCGCAAGCTCAACGAAAGCATCGTCATCGATGGACGAATCATCGTGAAGATCCTGCGCATCGAGCGCGACACCGTGAAGATCGGCATCCAGGCGCCGGCGGAACTGCCCGTGCATCGGCAGGAAGTTTTCGACATGATCCAGAAGAACAAACAAGCCTCTCTGAACGCCGGAACTGAAGTGGTGCCCAAGTCACCTGCTGCCCAGGTGACGCCGATTACAGACAAGACCAAGGCGCCGCCCTTCCCGCCTGTGCGCGGGAATCATGGGCAAGGTCAGGAGCCTGGCTCAGGCACAAGCGGGGGAAAATAGCTGGGGCGGTGCCTCATTCATCCCGCGTTGATACGGCTTGAATTGCGCGCCCGATAAACCACGAGGACCTTGGCTGTCATTCCGACACTTCTTCGACTAACGCGACCGCCGGCGAAGCTTTTCGTCCGAGTTTTATCTCCGGAATCAACAACGCGGTGGCGAGGAGAATCAATCCACTGCTGATCATCGCCAGCACCTCAAGCGAAAGCTGCGACGCAAAGTAAAAGGCGAACACGGGAGCCAGCACGCCGCGCACTCCAGTCAGGAACGTGTGAACCGACATATAATCGGCCACGCGTCCCGGCGGAGCGAACTTGGTGACCCACAAACTCCACGCCACGTCGCCGCCCGCGTTGGAAATGCCGTACACCACTGCGCCCGCCACCAAACCGGTCAGAGTGTTTGTCGTGAAGAAAGCGAGAATTCCTATGGCAAAACCAAGGTTCAGCGTGACCCGCAAAGCAAAGAAATTCATATGGTCGAACAGGTAGCCCCACACCGGACTGAGGACGAGCCGGGCCACGTTCGGGATTACACCTGTCAGCAACGCAATGGTGCCGACCGTCGCGGCCAGATATTTTGGGTTTGCCAGATACTCCACACGCAGTGGCAGCATCATCAGGTTGGCGAACCCCATCAGCATCCAGCAAATCAAGGTGCGTCGGAACAGCGCGTCGTCCCGCACAAAGCGCATCGCGCGGAACGGATGCACCCCGCCGTCGTGTGGGATCGGGTGGGTTGGGCAACGCAAGAGGCAAAAGCTGGCAAATCCGAGCGCCACGCCAAAAACCAGCAGCAGCCATCGATACTGTTCGATGCGACCATCCAGAGCATCGCCTGCCACTTTGCTGAACGCGGCCGCCATGGCGATGCGGACCATCACGGTGCGCGAAAACAGACGGCCCCGTTCCTTCTCCGGATAGTTGTCTTGATACATCTGCGTCAGCAACGGGATCACAGCGGCCGAGGTAGCCATGGCCAGAACGCTACACACGATGAACACCGGCAAGCCTGGTACCACCGCTGCGATGAAGAAGCTCAAGGCCCCGACGGCCAGCACACGGGCCGCGGCCCGGCTCGTTGGCCAGCCAGCGGAAGTGACCAAGGACACGATCACTGGCGAAACCAACAGGCCCATACTCCCGGAGCCGGCGACAATCCCTTTGGATAGCGCGCCGGCCGCGAAATGCTTGACGGCGATGGTCAACAGGAACGTGCTCCCGGCCGTTTCCAGGATACCCGCACTGCCCGCGCGCCACAGTTCGTGGAGGTAGGTTGTTCGGGTGCGATGGGGGCCGTCGGACATCGGGCGGGCAGCGTAGAGTCACAACAGAAGGCGAGGCAAAGAGATTTCGCGAAACTTCACTGCGCAATCACGCGGGAAGCAGTTGGGTCCTGTTTCCCAGGCCGGGGAAGCGGCAAAGCGCTTTAGCTCTCCAGTTTGAAACCGGGACTCTGAGCTGGATGATGGGCCGGAAGATAAACCGTAAAGACCGTACCTTGGCCGGGCTTGCTATGCACATGGAGCGCACCACGGGTTTCCTTGAGCAAGCGATGGACAATGCACAAGCCCAATCCAGTGCCTTGCGTTTTCGGTTGGGTGGTGAAGAACGGCTCGAAAATCTTTGGCATGACGTCGGGCTGAATGCCGGGGCCGTTGTCCTGGACGGAAAGCGCCAGCAGCGGGGCGTCGTTTTTGAAGCCATCCCTGTTGACGAAACGATCTTCAGCACTGTCAATGAACATGCTCAGGTCGAGCGGCTGCTGATGGAACTGCCCGCGAATCTCCACGCGATGATACTGCGGAGTGGCCTGCAGGGCGTTGAGGGTAAGGTTGAGCAGAATTTGAATCAGGTCGGTACCATTGGTGGGCACGGCCACGTCCTCGACCAATGGATGAATGAGGAGCTGGTTGTTCCTGGTGCAGGGATGAACCCGCAACAGTTCGCTGAGATCACCCAGAATTTGATTCACCCAAACGCGCAGATTGTCATTCGGATGCTGGCGGAGAAAGCTCAAGTAACGCCGGGAGATTTCGATGCAGTTGGTGACTTGGCGAGTGATGCGCTTGAGGCGGTCCTTAACGAGATCAAGGTCTTCTCCTTCGAGATGGCCCGCGTCTCCCATCCGTTGATTGATGATTTGCAATAGGCCGGAGATGATCGTCAACGGGCCATTGATGTCGTGGATGATGCTCGCGTAAATCTCGCCGCGGGTGCGGACAATCTCTTCCTCCATCTTCAACTCTTGCAGTTCGTTCTGCAGTTGCACCAGCTTTTCGCTGTTCGTCTGGACTTCGTTGCCGAGCGAGCGGCGCTCCAAGGCCCCGGTCACGGCGGCGCGCATGGTGGCGATATCGAACGGCTTGTTGATGTAGTCACAGGCCCGCAATCGCAGCGCCTGCCGGATGGTTTCGCTCGTTTCAAAAGCCGTCATCATCACGGCTTCGATGCTGGGATCGAGATAGCGCAGGCGTTCGAGGACCTCGATGCCGGACATGCCAGCCATTCGGATGTCGAGCACGGCAACGTCGATGCGATGGGTCTTGGCCAGTTCGATGGCAGACGGCCCGTCCTCGGCCAACAGCATGTGGAACTCGTCGTCGAAGACCACCTTCAACGACATGCGCGGCCCTTCCTCATCATCCACGACCAGCAAAGTGGGCTTGCGTGGCTTTCCGTCGGTAGCAGCGGATTCGCTGCTAAAGGGTGCGATCAGCGGCAAGGACGATGGCATGGGCTTGGAAGATCCAGATCAACTGCACAACCGTTCGGAGCCAAATATTGACCCATCCCAAGGGCCGTGCTTTGCCGGTCCTCCGCCTCGGAGTTGCTTGCCAACAAGGCCAACAAGCTGCCGGCTGGAGTGAATGAGGCCAGGCGATTCACGTTGAGTTTTTGTACCGCGTCTGACGGCAACCCAAAACCAGTCGTCCCCACCGCGCGCGACAACGCTTTTAATTCCATTTTCAGACTTGCGAACTGGACGGGGCCGCATCCTACAGAGATCGAATCACTCGACAAGAATAATTCGCCCGATCGCTTCTGTGCTTCAGATGGTCGTTGAAGATTCCGTTGGCTTGCGTCATTGTGCGTGCGGGGCGGGCGGGCGAATGGCCCGCCAGTTCAACCCGGAAGCATGCCTGCTCTGGAGAGCCAGCCAGATGAACGTGGGTTACCGCACTTTGCCACGACGCATTGGAGTGTGGTTCTCGCGGCAGGCGAAGTCGAGTCGCCTCAGGCCGCCGACGCTCTTGCCCGTTTGTGTCGCGCTTACTGGTATCCGCTCTACGCCTATGTGCGCCGTCAGGGCCGCGGTTCGCCCGACGCGCAGGACTTGACGCAGGAGTTCTTCGCCCGGGTGCTGGAAAAGAACTTTCTCAAGTCGGCGACGCCGGAGAAGGGACGGTTCCGTTCATTTCTCCTGGTCGCGCTGAAGAGATTTCTCGCGAACGAATGGGAGCGCGCCAGCGCCCAAAAACGCGGCGGTGGCCGGGCGCCCGTTGAACTGGACGCCGTCTCCGCCGAGGAACGCTACCGGCTCGAACCGGTGGATGAAGCGAGCGCTGACCGCATTTATGAACGGCGCTGGGCTTTGGCGCTGCTGGATCAGGTGTTGATTCAATTGCAAGACGAGGCTGGACGGGCCGGCAAGGCCGAACATTTCGAGTTGCTCAAACCCTTCCTCTACGGTGAAAGAGGGCCGCTGTCGCAGACTGCGATCGGCGCGCGACTGGGCTTGAGCGAATCGGCGGTTAAATCCGCCGTCCACCGGCTGCGCCAGCGGTACCGGGAACTGCTCCGGCAGGAAGTCGCCAATACCGTCGCCAATCCGGCTGACGTTGAGGACGAGTTGCGGCATTTGTTGAATGTTTTGAATGGGTGAACGGTGAGCCAGTAGTCAGTGTTCAGTAGGTTCAGCCAGGTCATTACCGATTCCCGATTCTTGAATCGACGCAACCGGCGCGTGATTTTTCTGAAGTAACAGTATGGTGACACCGCACCGAACCTGACCGCCATGTCCGAGGCTGTTCATTGTGGCCGTTGCGGCTCCCAGTTGTCCGGGGAGACGACGAAAGGTTTTTGTTCCATCTGCCTGCTGGAGTTTGGCGTTCACGGCTATTCGTCAGACGCGACCGGCCCGCTTCCTGTCGCGGACACCTCGCGCCTCCGGCTGCCGCAGGCCTATGGCGACTACGAATTGCTGGAGGAAGTGGCGCGCGGCGGGATGGGCATCGTCTTCCGCGCTCGGCAGAAGAGCCTTAACCGCATCGTCGCCGTCAAACTCATCCTGGTCGGCCAATGGGCCGGGCCAGACCACATTGAACGGTTCAAGACGGAAGCCGAGGCTGCAGCGCGGCTGGACCATCCGAACATCGTTCCGATCTACGAAATCGGCGAACAGGACGGCCAGCACTTCTTCAGCATGAAACTGATTGAAGGGCCGAACCTCGCAGAACTGATTGCAGAAGGGAAACAGGTGGCAGGTCGGAAAGTGAGAAAGTGGGAGAGTGAGAACGAACGGCAGGATGTTTCGCGACCCCACTTTCCCACTTTCTCACCTGCCCACCTGCCCAAAGGAAAGTCAGAGCCTCCTCGCGCCGGCCGCTACGAATCACGGGACGTCGCGACGCTCGTAGCCAAGACCGCCCGCGCCGTCCACTATGCCCACCAGCGCCGCGTGCTCCATCGGGATCTAAAGCCCACCAATATCCTCATCGACGAGCAGGGCGAACCGCACTTGATGGACTTCGGCCTCGCCAAAGTCATTGAGCGCGGCAGCAGTCTCACGCATACCGCCGCGGTGTTGGGCACGCCTGGCTACATGGCGCCCGAACAAGCTCGTGGCAAAGCCAGACAAGTGACCACGTCGGCGGACATCTACAGTCTTGGCGCCATTCTTTACGAACTGCTCACAGGCCGGCCGCCATTCGTTGCCGAGACACCCTTGGAAGTCCTCGACCTCGTCCGCGAAGCCGAACCGCCCGCGCCACGCTCGCTCAGGCCCGAAGTGGATCGGGACCTGGAAACGATTTGCCTGAAATGTCTGCGCAAGGAACCGGAGGGCCGCTACGGCTCCGCCGAAGCCCTGGCCGAAGACCTCGAACGCTGGCTGGAAGGCGAACCCATCCTGGCCCGTCCGGTTTCGGCCGCCGAACGCCTCTGGCTGTGGTCACGGCGTAAGCCCGCCGTGGCGTCGCTCGCGGCAGCGGTGGTAGTGTTGATTGTAGGCACGGCCATCGTGTCCACCATTATGTCCGTTCGCATCGCCACGGCGCGTGACGCGGCGCGCCAGCAGGCGGAGGAAAACCGCCAGCGGTTGGTCCGCCTGAATGTGGCCAAGGGAGCGCAGTTGATCGAGGCCGGCGATTACGCCACGGCCCTGCCGTGGTTGGGAGAAGCGTTGCGCCTCGACAGCGGCGCCCCCCAACGCGAGGCCTCTCATCGGATGCGTCTCCACGCCTTGCTCCGCGAGTGTCCTCAGCTCACGCAGCTTTGGTTCCACGACAATTTCACGAAGTACGCGGCGTTTAGTCCAGATGGCAATCGTGTCGTCACCTGTGGCTACGACAGCACGGCGCGCGTCTGGGACGTGCGGACCGGCCAGGCGTCGTTGCCCGTCCTGCGACACACCAATACCGTGGAGTTGGACGAAAGAGTGTATAACTCAACGTGGGTGCGACACGCGGACTGGACGCGGGACGGACGCCGGCTTCTCACGGTGTGCAATCATGAGGTCTGGATTTGGGACGCCGAATCCGGCCGGCGAATCGGCACGGCCCTGGTTCACAACAACGAAGTCTGGTCCGCGTTTTTTAGCCCCAACGGACGACGGGTATTGACCGCGAGCAGCGACAAGACCGCGCGGCTCTGGGACGCGGCGACCAGCGTCCTCATCGGCAAACCGCTGCGGCACGACGGCCCTGTAGACTGGGCCATGTTCAGCCCGGACGGACGGCGTATCACGTCGAAACGGGCAAGCCCGTCGGCGCTCCCATGAAACACCGCGAAGAAGTTCGCGCCGCCGTGTTCAGCGCCGATGGCCTGCGCGTGGCCACGGCGAGCAGTGATCGCTCGGCGCGCGTTTGGGACGCAGCAACCGGCAAAGCCATCACGCCGCAGCTCATGCATCGGGCGTTGGTCGATGTCGTCGCCTTCAGCCCGGACGGTCATCGTCTGATCACGGGAAGCTACGACAGCACGGCGCGTGTGTGGGATTCATCAACCGGAGAACCAGTGACGCCGCCGCTGGCGCACAATCACGTTGTGTCTCATGTGGCATTTCACGCGGATGGCCACCGCGTGCTCACTACCAGTCACGATGGGGTCGTCCGGCTCTGGACACTTCCCGGAGGGACGAGTTCCACGGGTCCTTCGAAAGATCAGGGACTCGCGGAGCTCGTCCCTCCACTGCCGGAAAACCCTGAGACGCTCGCCTTCAGCGTGGATGGCAGCCAGGTGTTGTGTTTGAACGGGCGCGGCGAAGCGCGCGTGTGGCATCTGCCAACGCGGCGGGCGGTGACCGAGCTGCTGCCGCAAGGCGGGCCGTTGCGCCACGCCGTCTTCACTCCCGATGGACGGCGTGTGCTGACCATCGGTGCGAACCTCACGAATCAGCTTTGGGATCTCGCATCGGGCCGGCTGGCTTTCCCGCCGTGGCAGGCGCTGGCTTGCGATGCCCGTCCGGTGTTCAACCCGGATGGCACGCGTCTGCTTGTCACGGATCATGAATTGGCAGCAAACATAATCGCAGTGCCGGGAGGCGCGCTGACGGGACCGAAGCTGGAAGGTTCGCAAGGAGTGGTCGCGATGGCCTACAGCCCGGATGGGCGCTTCATTCCACGGGAATTGAGGACAGCGAAGCGCGTCTTTGGAACGCGGCCACCGGTCGGCCGTTAGGTCCCCTCCTGGCACATGCCGCGCGAATCCGGCGCCTGAGTTTCAGTCGCGACGGGGAGTGGCTGGCCAGCGCCAGCGAGGACGGCCTGGTGAAAGTATGGCCGACTCGAGGTGACGAAAGCCGGCAGGCCAGCAGGCCGGCAGGCCAGAGTTCCGGCCTGCTGGCTTTCCGGCCTGCCGGCTTTCACGCATTACCGCACCCGCGCGCAGTGCCGTTCATGACCTTCAGCCCGGACGGAAATCTGTTGCTCACGGCCAGTGAAGACAAAGTGGCGCGCGTGTGGGATTGGCGCGTAGGCCGGCTGGCGGGGCCGCCGGTGTCGCACAGTACGTTCTTGAAGCATGTCGCGTTCGATCCCGGAGGCACCCGTTTTGTCACCATTGATGAATTACTCAACGCGCGCGTGTGGGACCTGGCGAGCGGCCAACTCATTAACCTGCCGGGACGCCATCCGGAAACACTTTCCACTGCGCTGTTCCCTGCGCCCGGCATCTGGGCCTGGGAGCCGCGGATGGACCCCCGGCCGGCTGGGGACCTGGTGGCGATCACGCAACTGCTCTCGGGCCGGCGCATGGCCGGCGCCAGCGGCCTGGTGCCGCTCGATCGCGAGCAATTGCACAACCTTTGGCAAGCGTGGCGAATCAGATAACGGTTGCTGATTTCCAAGCGCCACCGTCTTTGCTGGTTTCGTCGCCCGCACGGCTTTGGCGCGACACCAGGTCTCCGCAACCTTGGGCGGCAATTCCATAAATAAAAGGGTGCAGGGCGCGTTGATGTGTGCAGGTCCGAAGGGCTGCCTTCAGGGTTGAGAACAAGAAGTGGTCCGCGAGGATCCGTATCCAAAATTACTACCGTTTGAGCGTTGAAGAATCCGTCGTCTGAAGTCATGATGCGACCGATGGGCCTTGTGGCCCTTGTCGCGAAGCCGTCAACCCAACCATGCCTGCCCCTGAGCCGATGCCGTATGAACGCGGCGAGGCGCATTTTGCAACGACACATTGGAGCGTCGTGTTGCGCGCCGGCCAGGGTGAACAGGTGGAGGACACCACGGCGGCCCTGGGGCGGTTGTACCAGACATACTGGTATCCGCTTTACGCCTACGTCCGGCGGCAGGGGCACGATCCGCAGACGGCGGAGGATCTGGTGCAGGAGGTTTTCCTGGCGTTGCTGGACAAGAACCAGCTCGCTTCGGTGGGACCGGAGAAGGGACGGTTCCGGTCTTACTTGCTCGCGGCGGTCAATCACTTGCTGGCCAACGAATGGCACAAACGGCACCGGCAGAAACGAGGCGGAGGCCAGGCCCTGGTGGCCCTCGACGCGCTGGCCGCGGAGGAACGGTATCGCTTGGAACCCGCCGATGATCGCGCGCCCGACCGGTTGTTCGAGCGCCGCTGGGCGCTGGCGCTGCTGGATGCCGTCTTTGCCAGATTGCGCGCCGAGTGGCAGGAGGCGGGCAAGGGCCCGACGTTCGAGAGCCTGGGCGTTTTCCTGTCGGGCGACAGCGAAAGTCCGGGATACGCGTCGGTGGGCGCGGAATTGGGCTGGAGCGAAGGGGCGACGCGGGTGGCCGTCCACCGGCTGCGTCAGCAATATCGGGATTTGTTGCGGGAGGAGATCGCGCAAACCATCGCCAACCCGGCGGAAGCGGAGGATGAACTGCGGCACCTGCTGGCGGTGTTGCGAGAGTGAGGGCGCCATGACCGTTGTAACGCACCGACGGATTTATTGCTGTTATTGTTGAACGGTCATCCGTTCCTCACACCATGTCGTCCATCAAATCCTGCTCCCGTTGCGGCTCCACGTTGGGTGGCGCGTGGAGCGGCGGGATGTGCCCCGTGTGCGTGCTGGAGTTCGGAGTATCGGGATTCGAGGAGGCGGCGGAAGAAAGGGATTTGCCGGATGCATCCCGTGGCGCGCGGCGCTTCGGCGATTACGAATTGCTGGGGGAGATCGCCGCCGGAGGAATGGGCGTGGTCTATCGCGCACGCCAACTGAGCCTCAACCGCATTGTGGCAGTGAAAATGATCCGGGCGGGGCAACTGGCGCGCGAGGGGGACATCAAACGGTTTCGAACGGAAGCGGAAGCAGCGGCGAAGCTGCGGCATCCGAATATCGTCGCCATCCACGAAGTCGGCGAGCACGGCGGCCAGCACTATTTCTCGATGGATTTCGTCGAGGGGCAGAGCCTGGCCCAGGCAGTCCGCGAACATCCGCAACCGCCCAAAATCGCGGCCCGATGTGTGGAGACGCTGGCCAAGACGATTCAGTTCGCCCATGAGCGAGGCGTGCTGCACCGCGACCTGAAGCCGTCCAACATCATGCTGGCCGCCGATGACACACCGCGAGTGATGGATTTCGGGCTGGCGAAAGTGGCTGCGACCGACTCGCAACTGACGTTGAGCGGCACGGTGATGGGGTCGCCCGGTTACATGCCGCCGGAGCAGGCGGGCGGGCGTTTGTCCGAGGTCGATGAGCGCAGCGACGTGTATTCGCTGGGGGCGATTCTTTATGAACTGATAACGGGCGCGCCGCCGTTTCGCGCGGCCTCGGCCGTGGAAACGCTCAAATTGGTGGTGGACCAGGAACCGGTGGCGCCACGCACGTTGAACCCGAAGCTCCCGCGTGACCTCGAAACGATTTGCCTCAAGTGCCTGGCCAAATCCCCGGCCCGACGGTACGCCACGGCGCAGGAGTTGGCCGAGGATCTGGGGCGTTACCTTGACGACGAGCCGATCTACGCGCGGCCCGTGGGACCGGCGGAAAAGCTCTGGTTCTGGTGCCGCCGCAAACCGACGCTGGCGGCGGCTGTGGGGATTTCTTTCCTGCTGCTCGCGGCGCTGGCACTGGTTTCCACGGCGGCCGCCATCCGCCTCCAGCGCAAAAGCCAGGAAACACTCCGGGCCAAACAGGACGCCGAGGAAAAGCTGCGTGCGTCGCAACTGGCTCAGGCCACTGCTGAGCGGTTGAGCGGCACCGCGGGCCGGCGGGCGCGCGGCCTGGCCGCCATCAGCGCGGCGGCGCGCACCAGGCCGTCGCTGGAACTGCGCAACGAAGCCGTGGCCTGCCTGGCCCTGAACGATCTCGGCGAAACCCTGTACTGGAGCGATTACTCGAATGAGTTCACGACAGGCCATGCGCTGGCCTGGGACGCGACGTTGGAGCGTTATGCGTTGGGTTATGGGACAGGACGAGTGAAGGTTGAACGAATCAGCGATGGTTGGGTCGTCGCGGATTTTGACCTGTTCCGCTCCCGTCCGCGCTTCGCCGTGTTCAGCCGCGATGGACGCTACCTGGCGGCGAGCGCGGCGGATGGCACGGTGCGGGTCCGCGCACTGGACGCGCAGGCGCCGCTGGTTGAGCAGGCCTACCCGGCCGTGCCCGTGCTGGGGAACACCGTGGCGTTCCATCCGAACAACCGCTGGCTGGCGGTGCTGGGCCGGGATCAGCGGCTGCACTTCTTCGACCTCACGGATGGCAACACCGCGCCGGCACTGCGACTGGCCGCCCCGGCGGATTGTATCGAGTTCTCGCCCAAAGGCGACGTTCTGGCGGCGGCGGTCGGACGGGAGATTCATTGTTGGAGTTGGCCGAAGCTCGAGCTGCTGAGGACATTCAAGAACAGTACGAGGGTAACCTGCCTTTCATGGAATCCGGACGGACGGCGGCTGGCGGCGGGTGACGCGCTGGGCGGTATCGTGGGCTGGGATCCGGTGCTCGATCTATCGCTCACGTTGCCGGCTCACAGCCAGTATGTGAGCGTGATTGCGTTCAATCCGCAGGGCGACGTCGTAGGGTCGCACGGATGGGACGGGTTCTCGCGCTTCTGGGACGCGGCGTCGGCGCGACAGTTGTTTACCACGGCGCATGGGTTGATTACGCAGTTCAGTCAGGATGGTCTGCGGGTGGCGACGCATCGCGAGGCGGTGGGTTTTGGTGTAAGGGAATTCGTGAGGAGCGCATCGTTTCAATCGCTGCCAACGCACCTGGACGCGACCGGCGCCGACGTAAGTCCCGACGGTCGCTGGCTGGCCTACACAGAGCCGACCGGCTGGCACCTGTGGGATCTGGCCGCGAGCAGGGAAGTCACCAATGTGCCGCTGCCGCGCGTGCGGTCTCCGCTGTTTCATCCTGACGGGCGAGGACTCCTGGTGCTGGTGTCGGACGAAATCATTTTCTGGCCCTTGACCACCGGTGCGTCCGGCGTGGTGGAAGTGGGTGCTTCGCGGACGGTGCTGACGGCCAGGGGGCGGGATTTGGCGCGCGTGGCGCTGACCTCCGACGGTCGTCAGGGCGTGGTGGCGGGGCGTTACTCCAGCTACGTATTCGACTGGCGGGAACCGGAGAGGGCCACCGAGTTCTCCAGGGACATCCTGCAATCCCACGTCGCAGTCAGCCCCGGCGGGGAGTGGATTGTCACCACCACGCACAACGGAGTGGGTGTTTCGCTCTGGACAGCGGAAGGCCGGTTTGAGCGGCGGCTGATCACGAATGACAACTGCCGGGCGGCGTTCAGCACGGACGGGCAATCGCTGGTGACGGCATCGTCTCGCGACTACAGCTTCTGGGACACGCGAACCTGGCAGGTCCGGCGGCGAGTAAGGCTGGATCTGGGCAGCGCCGTGGGCGGGCCGATTGAGTTCTCACCGGATGGCCGGATGCTGGCGGTGGCGGCGAACCGGCGCGACGTCAAGCTGCTCCACCCGCAAACCGGCGAAGAGTTCGCCACCCTGACGTCGCCCGACTCGCAGAACCTGTCGCGGCTGGCCTTCAGCGCCGACGGTGGGTGGCTGGCCGGAACGGGCTCACGGGCGATCCAGATTTGGAACGTGCGCGTGCTGCGCGGAGAACTGGGAACCTTGGGGCTGGCATGGTAACAAAAACTTTGTAACGAACCGACCGGAACATTGCTGTATCTGGCGTGGGCGCGGCAGGTGGGCGCAGGGCGCGTTGAGGGGCCGGTGTCAAAAGCCAGCCCGGGCAGATGTGAAATCACAAGAGAGTCGATACGTGAGCCAGCTCTAGGGCGGGCAAACTCAACGGTCAGTCCCGGCCACTTTTTGCTGAAAGATCCGCGATTTCGTTGCCGTTCCCTTCTTAATCTAACAGATCAGTTCCAGTCGTAGTGCCTATGAACTTCACTTTTCTTAACCATGTCCACCGGCGCGGAGTCGAACTCGCCATCGGGGTGGCGCTGACGTTTGTTCTTTCCGCCGTGGCGCAACCCAGCTCCACCAACACCATCACCGGAACTATCTCTGTGCCCGGCGAGCGGGATGTGTTCACTTTCAGCCTGACCAACCGGGCGCGTTATTACTTCGACGCACTCACCAACACCGGCTCCTTGAATTGGTCACTCGAAGGCCCGGCGGGCGAGATCGTCAATGACCGCAGGTTCAACAGTTCCGATGCCGGAAGCGCCTCCGTGCTGTCGCTCGCGGCGGGCTTCTACCGCCTAACGGTGGAAGCGGATTCCACCAACACGCCCAACTATGCCTTTCGGCTGGTGAATCTGGCTGCCGCCGCGTTGCTCACGCCCGACACCGTGGTGTCGAACACGCTCGCGCCGGGGAGCGAGACGGACCTGTATCAGTTCGCCGCCACGGCGGGTGACCCGTTCGTATTTGACCGGTTGTTTCTGACTGTGGGTCAGAGCGTCTGGTGGCGGCTGCTCGATCCTTATGGAAACCAGGTCTTCAGCACTCCTTTCAGCGATGAAGGCACGGTGACCCAGCGGGTGACCGGCACCTACACGTTGCTTGTCGAAGGCTACCCCGGCAACGACGCGCCAGCGACGTACTCGTTCATCGCGGATCGGGGTATCAACACGCCATTGCCGCCGCTTACCGGGACGGCGATGACGCTGGGCTCCGTGGTGTCCGGCAACCTGAACAACGTATCCACCAACGCTTTTATTTTCACGCTTGCGGGCGACACGCGTGTGGTCTTCGACAACCTCACGAACAGCCCCAGTGTGTTCTGGACGCTGGAAGGTCCGCCCGGCCCGGCCTTCCCGCTTGTCAATGATCAAGGCATGAACAACTCCGATGGAGTCAACGGCTCAACGGTGCGCGATCTGCCCGCCGGCAATTACCAATTGCGAGTGCGGCACAGTGGGGCCGGCACGGCCCCGTATCGCTTCCGTCTTCTCGACCTGGCCGGGGGTAACGTTCTGACTCCGGGCACGCTGACCACCAACACACTGAACCCCGCCAGCGAGACGGATACTTATCGCTTCACCGTGGCGGCAGGCACCAAGCTTTACTTCGACGCGCTCAGCGCCACCGGCGTGCCCAGTGTCTATTGGCGATGCGTGGATCCGTTCGGCGGCATCCTGTTGGCCAATTCGTTCGCGGATCGAGGGCCGGTGACGCTCACCATCGGAGGCGAATATGTCCTGCTCATCGAAGGTTACTTCAACGACACCGGCAGCGGCTCCTGCGCCTTCAACGTCGTGCCCGTGACGGACGGCGTGCAAACGCTTACGGTGGGAGCGCTGACGACAGGCACCATCAGCGTGCCCGGCCAGGCGCAGCAATACCTCTTTACCCTCCCGGCCCCCGCCACGCTCTACTTCGATTCGCGCACGAACAACAGCCTGCTCCGCTGGTCGCTCGATGGCCTGACCAATCTGGTCAACCAGCGCCGGTTTAACGCCTCCGACGCCGCCGATCTGGAGGATGTTTTGCTGCGGCTGCCGGCGGGCGATTACACGATCACGGTGACCGGCAACGGCGAGGAGACCGGCGGATTCGGATTTCGCCTGATCGACCTGGCCAGCGCATCGCCGCTCACGATCGGGATGCCCGTCACCGGCACGTTGAGTCCGGCGAACGAGACGGACGTGTATCGCTTCACGGTCGCGGCGAACACCAGGGTTTACTTCGACTCCGTCAGTGCCAGCGGCCTGCCCAATGGTTCCTGGCGGTGTTACGATCCGTACGGTGACGCGGTGTTCCCCGCTCATCCCAACTACCTCGCCGATGTCGGCCCGGTGGTCCTGACGCATGGCGGCACCTATACCCTGCTGGTGGAGGGCAGGGTCTCTGAACCGGGCAGCGGGGCTTACACGATCAACGTGCTGACGGTGAACGACGGGGCGCAGTCGTTGATCGTGGGGGATCTCATCACGGGAACCATCGCGTCGCCGGGCCAATCGCAGGCTTACGATTTCACCCTGCCGGGCGCCGCGGCGCTTTACTTCGACTCGTTGACCAACAACGCCGACTTGCGCTGGTCGCTTCAGGGCGCGACCGGAAACATTGTCAACAACCGGGCCTTCACCGCTTCCGATGCGCTTAACGCCTACGCGGTCTTGAATCTGGGCGCGGGCAACTACCGGCTTACGGTCAGCGGTTCAACCGACAACACCGGCGGCTACCGGTTCCGTTTGTTCGACCTGGCGGCCGCGGCGCCGATGGCACCGGGAGTCCCGGTCACGGACACGCTCGACCCGGCCAGTGAAACGGATGCGTATCGCTTCGTGCTGGCGGCCGGCACGGAGGTCTATTTCGATTGGATCAGCGCCACGAGCCTGCCGACTGTTCACTGGCGGTGCATCGATCCTTACGGTGCCGTCGTGCTCGACAACCGGCATGTCGACCTGGGGCCGGTGACGCTCGCGGCTGGTGGCATCTACACGCTGTTGGTGGAGGGGTATCACTCCGACCCCGGCAGCGGCGCTTATCAGTTCAACGTCGTGCCGGTAAACGACGGGACGCAACCACTCACTGTGGGCAGTCTGGTCACGGGGACGGTGGCCGTTCCGGGACAGGCGCAGCTCTATACCTTCACGCTACCGGCGCCCGCTTCGCTTTACTTTGACTCCAGGACCGACGAGTCCAATCTGCGCTGGACCCTGGACGGTCCCTCGGGCCGCGTGGTCAACAACCGCCCCTTCACCGCTTCGGACGCGCATAACATCGCCAACCCACTGCTGCCGCTACTGCCCGGCAACTACAGACTTACGGTTGATGCCAGCTCTGACAACACCGGCGCTTTCCAGTTCCGTCTGATCGACCTGTCCGTCGCCACGACGCTCACTCCTGGGTCAGTCACTGGTGGCACGCTTAATCCGGGAAACGAGACGGATGTCTATCACTTCACGGTGAGTGGGGGGACAAAAGTTTACTTCGATTCGCTCGGCTCCAGCGGCCTGGCGAACGTTTATTGGCGCTGCATCGATCCTTATGGTGACATTGTGCTCGCCAATGGATTCACCGACCTTGGCCCGGTCGTACTCACGGCGGCCGGGGTTTACATGCTGCTGATCGAAGGGCACTACGCGAACACCGGAAGCGGCTCCTATCAGTTCAACGTGGCGCCCGTGAACGACGGCACGCAGGTCTTGACCCTCGGAAGCGTGGTCACCGGAACCGTGGCTGCGCCGGGGCAGGCACAAAAGTACAACTTCAATCTGCCCGCGTCCGCCACGCTCTATTTCGATTCCCAGACCAACAGCACTCTCCGCTGGAGCCTGGACGGACCCTCAGGCCGCGTGGTCAACAACCGCCAATTCACCGCTTCGGACAGTCTGAACATCACCGATCCTCTGTTGCCGCTTGCGCCCGGCAATTACTCGGTCACCATCGCGACGGCGTTCCCCAACGACGACACGACGGGCGGCTTTCGATTCCGCCTCTTCGACATCGCCACCGCGTCGGTCCTGACTCCTGGCAGCGCGGTGAACAACACGCTCAACCCCGGCAACGAAACCGACGCCTATCGGTTCACCGCCGCGGCGGGCGACCGTTTTTCATTCAACTGGATTTCACAAACGGGCATCCCCAATTCGTATTGGCGGCTGTTTGACCCTTACGGCAACCGCATCTTTGGCGCGACCACCGCCGATGCCGGGACGAACCGTCTGCTGTCAGCCGGCATTTACACGCTGTTGATCGAAGGTTACTACGACGACGTGGCCAGCGGCTCCTACCAGTTCAACGTCGTGTTCGTGGACAACGTGCCCGTGTCCTTTGCCGGCGCGCCGCTGGTCATCGGCGCCACCATCAGCAGCAATCTGGCGACCGCGACGACCACGAACGCCTATACGTTCACGCTGGCGGCGCCGGCAAGGCTGGTGTTCGACAGCCTGGCCAACTCCAGCATCAACTGGTCGCTCATCGGTCCACCGGGCAACATCGTCGTCAATCGCTCCTTTAACAGTTCGGACAGCTACGACGGCGACGCGTTGCTGAACCTGCCGACGGGCGCTTACCGTCTCACGGTCAGTGGCGCGGCGGGCGCGTATTCGTTCCGCTTGCTGGATGCCGCCGCCGCCACGTCCTTCACACCAGGGACCCTGGTGACCAACTCACTGGCGCCCGGCCGGAGCACGCGACTCTATACCTTCAACGCCGTCGCCGGCGATAAATTCTACTTCGACGGACGACCCCGGAGTGGTTTCACTCAGACGCCCTACGTACGTCTTTACTCGCCGTTCGACCACATCCTCCTGAATCAAGTGGAGGTTACCAGCGACGAAAATGTCTTCGCCGTCCCGCACACCGGCGCCTATCTGCTGGCCGTGGAAGGCCGTTACTTTGACACCAGCGCCAGCGGCAGTTTCTCCTTCGTGCTTCAGCCGGTCCTCGACGCGACCAACACCTTTGCCGTTGGCCAGACCGTCAACGGCGCTATCACGGGGCCCGGTCAACGGCAATTCCACCGCTTCAGCCTGGCGGCGCCTGCCCGGCTGATCTTTGACAGCTTGAGCGATTCGGACCTGCCGTGGACGCTGACCGGCCCGCCGGGTGTGGTGGTGCCGCCCCGCGCGCTCAACCGCTCGGACAGCTACGAAGTTGACGCGCTGCTGAACCTGCCCGCTGGCGATTACGTTATCATGGTGGATCCTGAGATAACCGGCGGCATTGCGGCCACCGGCCCTTACTCCTTCCGCCTGCTGGATTCGTCTTCGGCCGTGGCCTTCACGCCGGGCACTCTGGTCACCAACTCCCTCATGCCCGGAATCAGCACGCGGCTCTACCACTTCAGCGCCACCGCCGGCGACAAGTTCTACTTCGATGGCCGGCCCCGGAGCGGTTTCACCTCCGCTCCCTATGTGCGTCTTTATTCGCCCTTCGACTACCTCGTGCTCAACCAACAGGAAATCACGACGGACGAGGACGTGTTCGTCGTGCCCCACACCGGCACCTACTTGCTGGCGGTGGAAGGCCGTTACGTGGACACCAGCGTCAGCGGCAATTTCTCCTTCGTGCTGGTGCCGGTCGTTGACAGCACCAATTCGTTCGCGGTCGGCCAAACGGTCAACGGCGCCATTTCCGTTCCAGGCCAGCGACAATTCCACCGCCTCAGCCTCGCGACGCCCGCCCGACTGATCTTCGACAGCTTGAGCGACTCAGACCTGCCGTGGACGCTGACCGGCCCGCCAGGTGTGGTAGTGCCGCCCCGCGCGCTCAACCGCTCGGACAGCTACGACACCGACGCGCTGCTGAACCTGCCCGCCGGCGACTATGTCATCATGGTGGATCCCTACGCTTCATTTGGCGGCATTGCGGCGACGGGCCCGTACTCCTTCCGCCTGCTGGACTTTTCCTCAGCCGCAGCCTTCACGCCGGGCACTCTCGTGAGCAACTCGCTGGCTCCTGGCACCAGCACACGGCTCTACCGTTTCAGCGCCACGGCGGGCGAGCGGTTTTACTTCGATGGCCGGCCCCGGAGCGGATTTACCTCCACGCCCTACGTGCGGATCTATTCGCCGTTCAACCACGTCGTGCTCAACCAACAGGACGTCACTGACGACGCGGAGCCGTTCTCAGTCCCGCACGGTGGCGATTATCTGCTGGCGGTCGAGGGCCGTTATCTGGACACCAGCGCCAGCGGCAATTTCTCCTTCGTGCTGTCCCCGGTGGTGGACGCCACGAACACCATCGCGGTCGGCGCCATCGTCAACGGCGCCATCGCTCATACCGGCCAGCGCCAGTTTCATCGCTTGAGCCTGAACTCGCCGATGCGATTGATCTTCGATTCGCTCGTGGACAGCGCCTTTACCTGGGCGCTGGCCGGCCCGTCCGTGAAAAGCTTCAGCCCCCGCCGTTTTAACAGTTCAGACAGCTACGACGGCAACCCGCTGCTCGACCTGCCGGCAGGCGACTATCTCATCACCGTCAATGCGGCCGACGCTAACACAGGCAGCTACTCCTTCCGCCTTTTGGACGCGGCGACTGCCACGCCTTATACACCCGGCACGGTGGCGAACGGCACGCTCGCGCCCGCCAATCGCACCGCGCTCTATCAGTTCAACGTCACGGGGGGAGAGCGCTTCTACTACGACGGCCTGCCTGCGACTGGCTTTGCCACGGCGCCTTATGGCCGGTTTATCGCGCCTTCTGGCAAGGCCGTGCTCGCGGGCAACATGACGGCGGATGTGGACACCTTTGGCGTCCTGGAAACCGGTACTTACCTCGCCACAGTGGAAGGCCGGGCCTCCGAAAACAGCCCCACGGGCAGCTTCTCATTCCGCTACGTGCCGAATCCGCCGCAACCGCCCACGCCCCTGTTCGACACCAACGTTGCACCCGACCTCGTCGTGACCGGCGTCGTGATCGCCCCTCCAAGTGGCCTGCAATCCGGCCAGTCCGCGACTGTCTCCTGGACCACGCGCAACACCGGCAACGCGGGCACGTCCGGCTCCTTTACCGAGCGGGTCTCTGTGCGCAACACGGGCAACGGCCAAATCATCGTCAACCGCACTTTGTTCTACGACGAAACGGCCAGCGGCTCTATCAATCCCGGCCAGACCCGAAACCGCCAGTTGGCCATCACGCTGCCCGACGGCCCGACTGGCGCGGGCAACCTTGAAATCACAGTGACGACCGACACGCTCAACAACATCTTCGAGCAAAACGGAGGCGGCACGGCGGAAGCCAACAACGCCGCGTCGATCAGCATCACCACCACGCTCGCGCCCTATCCCGATTTGCAAGTAACCAGCTTGAGCGTCGCGCCGCCGTCCGCGTGGCTGACCGGCTCGGTCGTCACCGTCAGTTGGGTTACCACCAACACCGGCAACCGCGCGACGAGCGGTTCATGGAGTGAAAGCCTTCTGGTCCGCAACACCAACACCTCGCAAGTGATCGTGAACACCGCGACAAACTATGACGAGTCGGCACCCGGCAACGGCCCCATCGCCCCCAACGGTTCTCGCAACCGCTCGCTCTCCTTCACCATGCCGATGAGCGATGATGCCTACGGCGCCTTTGAAGTCACGATCACAACCGACAGCGGCAGCCAGATCTTCGAACACAACGGAGGTAGCACCGCCGAGAACAATAATTCTCGCTCGCTCATCAGCGCCTCAGCCCCCGATCTCGTGATCAACGGTCTGACGGTCACCGCCAATCCCAGCTTGCAGGCTGGCGCAGAGTTGACCATCCAGTGGAACACGGCCAACCAGGGCAACGTCCCGGCCGACGGCGTTTTCTATGACCGGATAACCGTGCGCAACACCAACACCGCCGAAGTGCTGCTCAACACGTCGCTACCATATAACCCCGCGTCGGCGGGCAACGGCCCGATTCCCAACGGCGGTTCGCGCGTCCGTTCGCAGGTCTTCGAACTGCCCGAGGGCGCGCGTTCCGTTGGCCGGCTGGAAATCACCGTGACCGCCGACACCTTCAACCAACTGATGGAACACAACGGCGGCGGCACGGGTGAGGCCAACAACAGCGCGCAGACCCAAGTCGTCATTGCCCCCGCGCCCTATCCCGACCTCGTCGCAACCAACATCATTGCGTTCACTTCGGCCTTGCCCGGCCAGCAGATGCCGGTGACCTGGACGATCCGGAACGTCGGCACCATGCCCGCTGTTGGCCCGTGGTCGGACCACCTTTTCCTCTCGACCGATAACGTCATTGGCAGCGACCAATTCCTGGCCTCGGTTTTCTTCAGCGGTTCACTTGCGCCCGGCGCGTCGCTGACCCGAACCCAGCAGGTGACGCTTCCGGTTTTCGGAACCGGCAACCGATTCGTCGTCGTCGAGGCGGACGCCAGTAGCGTGCTTTTCGAGGACCGCGAAACCAACAACGCGGCCATTGCCGCCCTGCCCACCGTCATCTCCGCGGCGCTGACCCTGACGCTCTCCCCGACCACAGTGTTCGAAAGCGCCGGCGGCCAGGCCGTGCTCGCCACGCTCACGCGCAACAGCGATGCCTCCGGCCCGCTCGCGGTCACGCTTGGCAACAACCGGCCGGCCAAAGTCCTCGTGCCCGCCAGCGTCACGATCCCTGCCGGCACGGGTTCGACGAACTTCTTCATTCCTGTGGTGGACGACACCCAGGTGGACGCCGATGTGGTGGCCACGATTACCGCACAGGCCGCCGGCCACACTGGCGCGACCGCCATGCTCACCGTGCGCGAGAACGATTCACCTCGCCTGACGCTCGCCCTCAGCGCGCCGAGCGTTCTGGAAAACGCCGGGCCCGGAGCCGTTACCGGCCGCGTCATCCGCAACGTGAACACGAACGTCGCGCTCCTCGTCACTCTCGGTAGCAGCCGGCCCACCGCGCTTACTGTCCCGGCCAGCGTGAGCATCCCGGTGGGTCAGACCAGCGCCGTCTTCAACCTCAGCCCGGTGAACGACGATCTCGTCACGGGCGCGCGCGCCGCGAACGTCTTCGCTTCAGCTTCCGGCTTCAGTACCGTCTCGGTCCCCATCGACGTGCTGGACGACGACAGTGTGACGCTGACGCTGCGCCTTTCAGATACCAACGTCGCCGAAAACGTGGTGAACCCTGCGGCCATTGCCACTCTGACGCGCAGCCCGGTCTCATCGGGCCTGCTCCGAGTGAGGCTCGGCACCAACGGTGGAGGCCTTTTGCAAGTTCCTTCCGAAGTCACCATCCCCGCCAGCCAAAGCGCCGTTTCGTTCAACATCAACGTGCGCGACGACAACCTTGCTTATGGCGCGCAGACGGTGTCCATCCTGGCCGAAGCCCTCGCAGTGGACGGCAGCCCCATCGCGGGCGCGTCGGCTGCCTCGTCGATTTACATTCGCGAGAACGACGGTCCAACCCTCGGAGTTAACATCAGCGCCGCACTCATCGAGGAAGGCGGGAGCACCATTGCGACGGTGACGCGCAACACGCCACCGACCAATTCGCTCACCATCGCGCTCAGTACCGCGCCTGCGGGCCAGGCGACGCTGCTGGCCTCGGTCGTCCTGGCGCCCGGCGCGACCTCCACGAACGTCACCATCACCGGCGTCGTGGACGCTGCCAGCGACGGTGCCGTGGAAGTGACCGTTACTGCGACCACCGCCGGCTACAATCCCGGCAGCGCTTTGCTGACGGTAACCGATATCGATGTGCCCGATCTCGCTGTCATCGAAGTCAGCGGCCCGACCAATGCATTGACTGACGGACTCATCACGGCCATCTGGAGCGTGACCAATAGCGGCCTGGCCACTGCTACCGCGCCGTGGGTGGACGAACTGTATCTTGCCACCGACGCCCAGGGTGCCAATGCCTTCATCGTCGCTCGCGTGACCAACTCGTTGCCGGTCGTCGTGGGCGACAGTTACGACGTGGCCCGCTCGTTCTTGCTGCCGTCGGATCCCGGCACTTACTGGTTGCTCGTGCGTACGGACGCGGGCCGCGCGGTAAGCGAAGGATCCGAGCGCAACAACGCGCTGTTGTCCGCGGCCATCGAAGTGCAACCGTCCTATCGCGCCACCGTAAGCACCACAATTGATTCCGCGCTGTCCGGCACGCCCATTCCGCTATCAGGCCGAACGTTCTTCACCGCGGGTGGTGCTCCGGCGCCGTTCCGCACTGCGACCGTGCGCATCAACGTCAACCGGGTCCGACGCCTGCTCAATGTCGTCTCGGACGCGCAAGGCAATTTTAACGCAACGTTCCAGCCAATCCCCGGTGAGGCAGGGCTCTACACCATCGGCGCCGACCATCCGCGCGTGCGCCAGGATCTCGTGCAGGATCAATTCATCCTGATGGGCATGTCAGCCGTGCCGTGGCTCCTCAACGTGCGGTTGGCCCCGAACGTGCCAACCAACGGTTACATCGACCTTCGGAACCTCAGCCCGCTGCCGCTGACGGGCGTTTCCCTGACGGCGGAAAATCTGCCATTGGATTTCACCTTTGCCGGCAACGTCACCAACACGCTGGCCGGAACCGGCACCGAGATTCTCGCTTATCAAATTGCCACCACGCTGACCACGCCTTTGCAGGGCAGCTTCAACATACTCATTCAAACCACCGAAGGCGCGCGGCTGCGCGTCCCGGTCAACTTCACCGTCGCGCCGCCCACCGCGCAACTGGTGGCCAATCCAGCGAGCCTGGAGCGTGGCATGGTACGCGGCGGGCAGACGCTGGTCTCCTTCGACGTGATCAATCAGGGCGGCGTGCCCAGCGGTGACCTCAGCGTCGCGCTGCCAGTCGTTCCCTGGTTGTCGCTCATCTCTACTTCGCCCATTCCCTCGCTACCGCCGGGCGGGCGCTCGACGGTGGTGCTGGCGCTGACGCCCGCGGCGGATTTGCCGCTCACGCTCTACACGGGCAACCTGGCCATCCTTGGCGATCAAACCAGCCTGGGCGTGCCTTTCCAGTTCCGCGCGCTGTCCTTGGCCCGCGGCGATTTGTGGCTCACGTTCACCGATGAGAACACGTATTACGCGGAGGGCAGCCCGAAGATCACGAATGCGGTCGCCACTCTGCGTGATCCCATCGGCAACGCGGTCGTCACCAACGGTGTGACCGATGTCAACGGGGAGATCCGGTTCACCGACCTGCCCGAGGGCGACTACCTGCTGGAAGGTTCGGCACCGGGCCATGCCAGTGTGCGCGGGGGCCTCCGCGTGACGTCGGGCACAACGACGGAGCAGGAGATATTCCTGACGCGTCATTCGGTGCGCTACGAGTGGCGCGTGGTGCCGACGGAGATCGAGGATCATTACCGGGTGGTGCTCCAGCCGCAGTTCGAGACCGAAGTGCCGCACCCGCAACTGGTCGTGGAAAACCCGCTCATCGCGCCGCTGGTCATCGTCGGGCAGACGAGCCAGTTCGAGATTCGTCTGCGCAATTCGGGGTTGATCGCGCTGGAACGGGTACGCGTGCCGGTCCCGAACCATCCGCGGCTGGAGATCATACCGCTGGTCACCGAACTGGAGGTGTTGCCCGCGCAAACCAGCGTTGCCATCCCGGTCACGATCCGCGTCAAGCCTGAGGGGGGCGGAGCGGGGGAATTCCAGGCGGCGGGCGGGCCACCCTGCGCAGGCACGGAGTGCGTGGTCCACATTCCTATCGACACAGGATTCCGCTGCGGGACGATGTTCGTGACGACGACGGTAAGTGTGGATTTGGCGGTCGTGTGCGTGCCGGACACGGGGTGCCAGTTTGATCGCGTAGATGTGACGCGCATTGATTTCATGACCGCCAACACGCTCGCCGCGCGAGCGGAAATGGACTGCCTGCTGGGCAACATGGATGAGTGCCAGAAGGCGCGCGTGCGCGGTTACCTGCGTTCGGGCGACCTCGGATCGGTGGACGGCCCGTTCGGTTTTGGCATCAGTGATTTCTGCGGGTGCGGCCCGCCGGAGCGGATTCCCCAGTTGCTCAGCTTCGGCTGTCAATACATGGAATCGCTCGGCTTCGAGGCCGTGGGCGGTTGTCCGGGGCCGACGACTCCCGCGCCGGTAGGTACGGGAGTCAACCTCGGCACGTTTACTTTCACCTCCGCCACGATCCCCGGGCCGTGCAATCAACCATTCGCCGCCGCGGCGCAAGGTGGCGCTCCATTTCAGGCTGCCGCGGCGCCCGGCGCCACCGGTGTCTGCGCCAAGGTGCGGATGGAACTCAGCCAGGACGTGACCATGACCCGTACGGCCTTCCGCGGCACGTTGGTCATCGAAAACGACGGCCCAGCCCTGACGGGGTTGCAAGTGAGTCTCGATTTCCGCAATGCGGCCAATCAGTCGGTGGCAAATCTCTTCGCGGTGCGCGGGCCGACGCTTCAGGGTGTCACGGCGGTCGATGGAAGCGGCGTGGTGGCCGGCGGAAGCAGTGGCTCGGTCGAATACCTCTTCGTGCCGACACTCGATGCCGCGCCGTCCGGTCCAACGGCTTACTACCTCGGCGGCACGCTGCGCTTCGTCGAAGATGGTCGCGTGGTGACGGTGCCGTTGCTCGCGGCGGCGATCACGGTGTTCCCCGAGGCGCGGCTGACTCTGGATTACTTCCAACAGCGCGACGTGTTCTCAGACGATCCGTTCACGCCTGAGTTGGAGCCGGCCGAGCCGTTCGCACTGGGCCTGCGCATCCGCAACAACGGCGCGGGCGCCGCGCGCAACTTCCGCATCCAATCCGGCCAGCCGCGCATCATCGAGAACGACAAGGGGCTCTTGATTGATTTCGATCTGCTTGGCCTGCGCGTGGGCGATGAACCGCGCACGCCGACCTTCGACCTGACCCTGGCCGACATTCAGCCGGGCGATTCCAAGGTCGCCATCTGGGACATGGTCTCATCGTTGCAAGGCAAGTTCATCGACTTCCGCGCTTCCTTTGAGCACGTCGATGCGCTGGGCAGCCAAAACCTCTCGCTCATCGAGAGCGTGACGCTGCACGAACTTATTCATGTCGTGAGCGACGACCGTCCAGGCGCGGACATGCTGCCCGACTTCCTGGTGAACGGTTCGCCCGACCCGAACAATGCGCCGGATGTGGTCTATCTGAGCACCGGCTCGAACGCACCGGTGTCGCTCGGCAGCAACGCCGTGTTCGATAGCCCGCCCGCGACGAACGATCTCCAGGTGCAACTCACTGCGACGATGCCCGCCGGCTGGACGTACCTGCGCGTGACGAATCCCGGCCCCGACTTCCGCCTCGTCAGCGTGCGGCGCTCCGATGGCAAGATGCTGCGCATCCCCGACAACGCGTGGACGACCGACCGCACTTTTCCGTCGTCCATCCCCGGCGCGCTGCGCGAGAAGACGCTGCACCTGTTCGACCACAACAGTACGGGGATTTACACGCTCACGTTCGGCCCGATTGTGCAGGACACCAACGCGCCGTCGAGCGCCGTGGCCGCGTTGCCCTCGACCAGCCCCGCCAGCTTCGCTGTCGAATGGAGCGGCAGCGACAACTCCGGGGGCAGCGGCATTGCCTTCTTCGACATTTACGTGTCGGTGAACGGCGGCGCATTCTCGAACTGGGTCGTGCGCACCACACAACTGAGTGCCCTCTTCGAGGGCGTCAACGGCAACACCTACGCCTTCTACAGCCGCGCGACCGACGTGGCGGGCAATCAGGAAATCATTCCCGCCAGCGCCGACGCGCAAACCACCGCCAGCGGCATGAATACACCGCCGTCCTTCGTGCCGGTCGCCGACACGACGATCGACGAAGGCGCGTTGTTCAGTCTCCTGCCAACTGCCATCGATACCGATGTTCCGCGCCAGACACTCACGTTCGGCCTGCTGGCCGCACCCGTCGGGGCCACCATCGATTCGTCTGGCGGAGTCATCCGCTGGCAAACCGGCGAAGCCCAGGGCGGCACCATGAACCGCTTCACCGTGGTGGTGGCCGACAACGGCCTGCCCAGCTTGAGCGTGACGCAGTCGTTCAACGTCACCGTGCGGGAAGTGAACACCGCGCCGTTCTTTGTCGACCCGGCGTCCGAGATCCAGGTGGATGAAGAAACCGTTCTCTCGCAGACGATCCTTGCGTCGGACACCGACCTGCCCGCGCAACCGCTCACCTGGCAGCTTCAACCGGGCGCTCCAGTGGGCATGAGCATCAACGCCAGCACCGGCGTATTGAACTGGTTCCCCGGTGAATCGCGCGGTCCCGATGAGTATCCCATCACGGTGACCGTTCGCGACAACGGTTCGCCGCAACAAAGCGCCAGTCGCACTCTGCGCGTCATTGTTCGTGAAGTGAACCGCGCCCCAGACCTGGCCCCGATTCCCACTCAGGCGGCACTGGTGCAAACCTCGCTCTACGTGACCAACTCCGCGACCGATCCTGACATCCCGGCCCAGGAATTCTTCTATAGCCTTGCGCCAGGTGCTCCAACGGGAGCGCGTATCGGCCGCACCAACGGCGTGTTCACCTGGACGCCGGCAGCCAGCTTCGCGCGCAGCACCAACTTCGTCACCATCCGCGTCACCGACAACGGCGTGCCTTCGCTCACCAGCAGCCGCACCTTCGCCATCGTGGTGGGTGACGTACTGGAAGCGCGGCTTGGTACTGGCATCGTGCTCGCTGGACAGACGGGCAGCGTGCCGGTGATCGTGTTCACCAGCGTGCCGGCGACGAACGCGACCTTCACGTTCGAGGCTCCAGGCACGCGCCTGGGCACGTTCTCACTCGATCCGCCCACAGCGCCGCTTGGTTCAGCCGTGTTGCAGTCGCTCGGTGGCAATCGCTATCGGATCCGGCTGGGCGCGGCCAGCGGCCAACAATTCGCAGGTGCACAAACGCTTTCGCGCCTGCGCTTCGTGGCGGCTTCCGGACAGCCGTCAGCCTTCGTGCCGCTGCTGGTCTCGGATGTTTCAGGCATCCGGACCGACGGCCAGCCTGTCCCGCGGGCGCTCGGTAGTCCGGGGCGTGTGGCGTACCTGGGTCCTGAGCCGTTGCTCGAAGCGCTCCGAAATGGCGGACAAGTGGAACTCCATCTCTACGCCCGCTCTGCGCCGGGTTACCGCGTGGAATCAACGTTAAGCCTCAATCCGATCGTTCAGTGGGTGCCGTTCTGGAACGGGCCGGTGAACAACCTGCTGGAAGTGATCCCGTTGTCACCCACCAACCAGGCCCGGTTCTTCCGCGCCCGGACGCAGTAGCGGACACCTCTCGGGCCGGAGCGCGAGCTTGTCCCGGCTCGCAGCAGCCTTGCCTGTCGATCCGCCCGAATATCCTCACGCGGCTCTCCCCCTCGCACCCGCTGCGGACGGGGACCGTCCGCGCTCCGGAGCCTCACCTCTTTACTTCTTCGTCGTGCCGCCGCCCGCCTGGTTCATCTTGTGGACCAGCTTGAGCCGGTCGCCGAAGTGCTGCTTGAGTTGAGACATGATTTCGTTGCGCAGCTTGCGGTAAGCCTCGGTTTCGCCGGTCTCGGGCGGCCGTTGAAAAAGATCGATGGAGATACGGTCCCCAGCGACCCATGCTTTGATGCTCATGGGATATTTCACGTCTGGCTGGGCATAGGAGCAAATGGTGTTCGGCGTGAGCGAAATCTCCGTGCGGTCCTCGAAATGCAGGCGGGTGGCAATATCCGTGAGGACCCGCTTGACGGTGTCGCGTTCGGAGGCGGGCACAGTGGCCGTTGCCCCGCGCTCGGGCCTGGGCGCGAGAACTTGAATTTGCGAATGGTTGACGGTGTCGCAACCGGTGACGGCAAGGAGAACCAAGGACGACAGACAAGCGATCCAGTGCTTCATGTTTCCAATCTTTTGTTTGATTTCAGACCTGTCTCCGCAACCGGGCCACCGGCCACAGAACGGACGCAGTGTATGGATCGGCTGATGGGCACGCAAACGGAAACGAGGCGCTCCCGGAAACCCGGCAGCCGGTTTGGCTGCGCCGCGGCAAAGGCGTGTTCTCGCGATGGAAGGAAGCAGGTCCGGAGAACTCGCCGCTCCAGCCCGCGAAAAAACCTGGCGAAAGAGTCCCGCCGTTAACGGCGGCCACCGCGATCCCCGCGGTCGCCCCGATAACCACCTCCACCACCACCACCGCCGCCGCTGCGGGGCGGACGATCTTCCCGGGGCCGGGCGATGTTCACGGTCAGGGCGCGTCCTTGAAATTCCTTGTTGTGGAACATCTCGACGGCCTTATTGGCTTCTTCCGCGGTGGACATTTCCACAAAGGCAAAGCCGCGGGACTTGCCCGTGAATTTGTCGAGCATCACGTTGACGGAACTGACGACGCCCGCCGCCGCGAAATGCTCTTGCAGATCGTTGTCCATCGTTTGGTAGGGAAGGTTTCCTACGAAGAGACGCGATTCATTCATAATCAATGCACGTTGGCCGCTTGAAAACTGAGTGGGGAGTTGCTGCCCTGGCAGTAGCTCTGAATGTCTCTAATGGTGGTTCACCGACAATCTGTCTTTCTGACACCGACACCGCTGTTTTTTTTGCGCCGACGGTTGTGACGCTGAAACAAATCGGCTGCCTAGTCAATAAGAGATTCGGGCAAAATCGCGGGCGGATGGAGGCCGCTCGGACCGCGGATGGAAGGACGAGCTCCGTGAGTCCCTATCATGGGGAACTCGTCCTTCCCTCCGTCGCTTCCAGGTTTCCCGCTCATGCTGGCCCGTCGGTAGTTTTTTCTCGTCGCTCCGTGAACGGGCTCCTAACGTCCCGCGTCGCATGGAATACCTGAAGCAACTGCTCGACATCATCCTGCACCTCAACACGCACCTGGATGGCCTTGTCGCGGAATATGGCGCATGGGTTTACGCCATCCTGTTCGTGATCGTGTTTTGCGAAACTGGATTGGTCGTCACGCCGTTCCTGCCGGGGGACTCGCTGCTCTTCGCTGTCGGCGCCATTGCGGCGATACCGGACTCGAAGTTGAATCTGCTGTTGGCGATGCTGGTCCTGCTCTTCGCCGCCATCCTGGGCGACACGGTCAATTATTGGATCGGCAACCTGGCAGGGCACAAACTGGTGGCCCGATTTCCCCGGCTCATCAAGCAGAAGCACATCGACCGCACTCACGAGTTCTTTGAGCGCTATGGAGGCAAGACCATCATTATCGCCCGCTTCGTTCCCATCGTGCGCACCTTCGCGCCGTTCGTGGCCGGCGTGGGCGCGATGACGTACCGGCGGTTCATGGCCTACAACGTCGCCGGGGCGTTGCTCTGGGTTTTACTCATCACCCCAGCAGGATATTTCTTCGCGAATATTCCCGTGGTGAAGAAGAACTTTTCCCTGGTGATCATTGGGATCATCTTCGTCTCCATCCTTCCCGCCGTGGTCGAATTCATTCGTGAATGGCGCCGAGCCCGACAAGCATCCGCTCCGGACGTCTGACGGCCTGAAACCCGGCCGTTTACCACAAGAAGGATTTTTGTTCCGCAATCATCTTGTCGCCGTCCCAGAGCGTCGCGCGCCAGGCGCTCAGTTCACCAAATTTTTTGTAGGCGTCGCCAGTCAGCGAGACGCGCGACCAGGTGGTGAACAGGCCGCGATACTTCACGTCTTCTTCCACAACGGCGGTGGTGCCGTCCCGTCCGCGGTTGCCGCGCAGTTCGACGCGCAGCCTGAGCCGGCGGGCGTCGCGCGAGCGCCACTGCACATCGAAGCGGAGTCCGCCGCGTTCGTCCGGGTGGGTGCGGAGATGGACCTGGTAGGCGTCGCGCTCATAAAGACTCGGATTCAGAGCGATGCGGCCCTGTTGATCGACGAAGTGCGGGAGGACTTTGACCAGCCTGGCAGTGGCAGCGCGAGCAGGCAGCGCGAGCAGCCCAAGGGCCGCGAGGAGCGCGAAGAGCTTCACGGTTTGCACGGGCTGAGAATAGAGGCTGGGGAAATGAACTCAATCGCTTTCGAGGGGCGGGAGAGTCGTTCAACTCTGACTACCCCATCTCAAGCCGACCCGTTTTCCGCCGATGGTGGTTGGGTTGGAAGGCAAACTGCCCGGGAGTTGGTCCGATCCAACAATTGACTGACGATGAAAATCCTGGTCGCCGAAGACGAGCCGATTTCGACCAAGTACCTGACGGGTGTATTGCGCAAACTCGGACATGAGTTCGTGGCGACGCGTAACGGCCATGAAGCTCTGGCGCAATTTCTCGTTGATCCGCCGGCAGTCGTGATCAGCGACTGGATGATGCCGCAGATGGACGGCATCGAATTGTGCCAGCAGATTCGCGGGATGGGCCTGGAGCAATACACCTTCTTCATCCTGCAAACCGCCAAGACTGGCCGGGCGGATTACCTCCGGGCCATGGACGCGGGCGTGGACGATTTCCTGAGCAAGCCCGTCAACCATGAGGAAATCGCCATTCGATTGCGGGTGGCGGAGCGAATCATCCTCCAGCGAGCCGACGCCGAACGCCGGATGCGGTTGTTGAACCGTTTCCCGGCGGACAACCCCAATCCGGTGTTACAAGTGGATCGTTCGTCTCGCATCCTTTACGCGAATCTGGCCAGCCTCGCTTTGCTGACAAAATGGCAAAGCGGCGTGGGCGGCGTGGCGCCGGAAAAATTGCGCAGCCTGGTGGATGTGCTCTGCCGCACGGGGCAACGGCAGGAAGTCGAGATTGCTTGCGCTGATCGAGTCTTCTCCTTCTCGGCCACGTCATTTTCCGACGACGGAGTGATCTATCTTTACGGTCACGACATCACGAAGCGCAAGCAGGCTGAGGCAGAGTTGATTCAACTGAAAGAGCAGGCCGAGGAAAACGCGTTGCACGACCAGCTCACGGGTCTTCCGAACCGTCGGCTCCTGACCGAACGGCTCCAGCAGGAAACGGCCCGGGCCACGCGACAAAACTCGAAGCTCGGTCTGGTGATCGTGGACATCGACAATTTCAAACAGATCAACGACGGCTATGGGCACAAGGTTGGCGATCAGGTCATCGTGACCGTCGCCCATAGCCTGCGAAGTGCGTTGCGTCGCACCGACACGGTCTGCCGCTGGGGCGGCGACGAACTGGTGCTGCTGCTGACCGACTTGCACGCGCGCGGCGAACTACCACCCATTTGTGCGAAACTGATTCAAGCGGTGAAACGGCAATGTGCCGACGCGGGCATCACCGCTCCGGTGTCGCTCAGTCTGGGTTCGGCGCTCTTCCCGGATGACGCCCAGGAGACAGCGCTACTGATGCAGCAAGCCGATCACGCCTTGTATCTGGCCAAGGCCGACGGTCGCAATTGCTGGCGCGAATTCAAAGGCTTTCCTGAGGGACACGACGCGAAAGAAGTTGCGGACATGTTCATCGCCCTCAACGCCGCTGTCGCGGAGGGCAAGATCACCACATTCTTTCAGCCGATCATCGATGCGGAAACTTTGCATGTGTCCGGTGCCGAGACACTCGCCCGCTGGCACGACGAGCATCATGGTTGGGTGTCGCCGGACATCTTCATCCCGCTCGCGGAGGACAAGGGATTGATCCTTCAACTCGGCCAGCTCGTCCTCGAACAGGCGATGGATCAACTTGCGGAGTGGCGGCGACGTGGCCTGGATGTCACCGTGTCCGTCAATGTTTCCAAACGCCAGTTGCTGGATGGGAATTTTCAAAGTCACCTGTTGGAGAACGCAACCCGGCGTGGCCTGAAACCAGAGTGGCTGGTCCTCGAAATCACCGAGCGCCAGTCAGTGCTGGAACAGGCGCTTGGCCGGCAGAGACTGGAAGAACTGGCCGCTGCCGGATTCCGCCTGGCCATTGATGACTTCGGCTCGGGTTATTCATCCTTCGACATGGTAGGTGAGATCGCCTTCAGCGAGTTGAAAATTCATCTCGGCCTGGTGCGCATGAGCCACACCCCGCGCGGCCGGCGCGTCGTGCAGGCGATTGTCGAGATGGGCCGCTCGCTGGGCTTGCGCGTGGTCGCTGAAGGCGTGGAAGACGGGGCCACGCAGAAGACGTTCACCTCTCTCGGAGTTCACAAGCTACAGGGCTTCCTGTTTTCCAAGCCACTTCAAGCCGGGGCGTTCCTCACTTTCGCCGAAGCTCACAACGCCCGACAGTGTCGAGCGGCGTAGCAGCGTGGGTTTGGGTTCGGCCGGAGCCTCACCCTCCCGATCGCCGCCTGCAGATTAGAAACGCACCCCGGTCGTCAGCCCGAACCAATGCACGCCAACACGGGTTTCGCTGTTCGAATATTCGCCGGAGCGCAAGCCACTCGTGCCCACACTTTCCTCATGCGGGATGCTCCATTGATAAGCGAAGTCAACCGTCCAGCGCCCGCATTCCCAGCCCACACCCGTACTCACGGTGTGCTCGACAATGGCCGCGGTGAGCGGCGTGAGCGTGCCGCCTGGCACGGGATTGCACCCATAGCTGTAGCCACCGCGCAGGCGCAGTGTATCGCGCAAGGCATATTCCACCCCGGCGCGGACGATGATCTGGTCGCGCCAATCCAGCGGGACGAAGTCATCCATCCCATCCGAACCCACCAGGCCGTTCAAGTCCGCGTTGTTACCGTTCCGCAGCTTGACGTGCAGACGGTCGAACGCGCCGCTCCAATCGATCCAGTCCAACTGCGCGGCCAGCCGCCAGCGCGGATGACATTGCCAGGAAGCGCCGCCGGTGATCATTTGCGGGAAAGCGTTCACCACTTCCGCGTCGTAACGAAAATCCGGCCGGGCTGCGCCGAGGCCGATGTTGGCCAATTGCACGCCTGCGTTGCCGGAAGCATCGCCCTCGCTGTTCACCACCGTGCGCGTTTTGTAAGTCAGGCCAAACTGAAGCTCTTTGCTCGGGCTGAGGAGAAAGCCGAACTGCGCATTCCAGCCGAAGCCGCTCGTCTCCAGGTCGAGCAACGTTTTGACGCCGCGCAACGTCGGCTGAGACTGGAAGATGTAAGGCGCATGCAGCCGGTTCTCATTGTAAATGGCGCCCAGCGTTGCGTCGAAACTGATCTGTGGAGTCAATTCCACCGCCACGCCCGCGCCGCCGCGCACCACGAGGATTTCCGATTCATGCCGCTGCAATCCGTAAGTCGTCGCGCCGTCCGCGCCGCCGGGCGCATCCACGTAACGTCAATGGGCGGACAATGCCCCTTCCGGCGCGGCGCCCACAAACACCCGCACCGGACTGGAGCCGATGCGCGCGCCGAGGGGCCAGCTCCGGCCAGCCGCCGATGCCATCGCGCAACGAAGAATCGTTGTTGGAAGCGTTGTCGAATTCCCCGTTCAGGATGACGCCGACGCCGCCGAGTTCCAGACGCAGATGATCCTCCCAACCCAGACCGGCCGGATTATTGCCGAAGGCGCCCAGAGGCCCCTCCGCCCTGGCCACATCCGCCCCGCCCAGGCCATCGCGCGAGCGCCGATGCCCTCGCGGTAAATGCCCGCGCCGAAGGCCGGCGCCGCCAGCATCATCAAGCCGGCAAGACAGATATTTCCAATTGGCAATCGGCAATCGGCAATTGGAAATGCCCTGCCTCTCCGCGCCAAGTAATTCTGGACTTTTTTGCGCGCCTGGGACACTGTCTGGACAACCCAAGCACCATGCGGCGGCGCCCTGCCTAATAACCAATGAAAAATGCTCAATGTTCAATCCTCAATGAAGGCCCGTTCTCCGTCGCACTGCGGAGCGTGGATCACCCGTTGAGCATTGAGCATTGAGGATTGAGGATGTGCTATTTGTTATCGTCCATGCCCCTGCAGTGCCAGCACTTCCCGTCACCCGATTGTAACAATGGAAGATTGCGGAGTGTCTTCACCCTAACCAACCACGCCTTTTATGCAAAATCGTATCCAGCCAATAATGGGGACTCGTGGAACTCGTCCCTCCATGAAAAATAAGAAATACTCAATACTCGATGCTCAATACATTGGGCATTGTTCATTGAGCATTTGCTATTGGCTATTGTCAGGCATGGCCTACGCTGCCGATGGCCCCGCCTCCATCACCACCAGCCCGGCTAGCCGCACCGTCCTCCAAGGCTCCGCCACCACCTTCACCGTTACCGCCGATGGCACCGCGCCGCTCAGTTACCAATGGCGCAAAGACGGCGCGGCCATCCCCGGTGCCACCAGCCCCTCCTACACCCTTCCCAGCGCGCAACCCGCGGACGAAGCCAACTACTCCGTGGTGGTGAACAATACCCTGGGCACCGCTACCAGCGCCGAAGCCGAACTCCTCGTCGATCCTGGCATCATCACCGGCGCCATCAACACCAACCTCTTCGGCTACGCCAATGTCTGGAAATACAACCAATCCGGCGCCGACCTGGGCACCGCCTGGCGCGAACCCGCCTTCAACGACTCCGCCTGGCCCTCCGGCCCCGGCCTCCTTGGCTTGGAGACCGCCACCCTGCCCGACACCATTCGCACCCCCCTGGCCCTGGGCAGCCCGCAAGTCATCACCTACTACTTCCGCACCCACTTCAACCTGCCCGCCTCAGCTGAAGGCGCCACGCTCAACAGCACCAACGTGCTGGATGACGGCGCGGTGTATTACCTCAACGGCAACTTCATCGGGCGCATCCGCGTGCCCGAAGGACAGACCGCCGCCACGCTGGCCGACAACCAGGGGGCCGAAGGGGTGGCCGAGGAAATCCCGCTGCAAAACACCGGCCTGGCCGTGGGCGACAACGTCCTGGCCGTGGAAGTCCACCAATCCGGCGCGACCAGCAGCGACGTGGTCTTCGGCATGGCCCTCACCGCTACCTTGCCCATACGTGGGCCGGACAATGCGCGCCCCACCCTCCTCTCCGCCTCCAGCCCGACCGGCAATGTGGTGCTGGTAACCTACTCCGAGCGGGTGGAGCCAGCCACCGCGCTGAACACCGCCAACTACACGCTGAACAACGGCGCCACCATCACCGCCGCCTGGTTCACCAACGATAACCGCACCATTGCGCTGGCCACCTCGCCCATTGCCGAATCAACCCCCTACACCCTCACGGTGAGTAACGTCCGTGACCGCGCGGTGACGCCCAATACGATACTGCCCAACTCGCAATTCAACTTCGTGCGTGCCTCGGGAACCTTCGCTTCTCAGGACATCGGCGCGCCCTCCATCGTGGGCAACGTCACCGAAGTGGCGGGCGGCTACAACATCACCGCCGGCGGCACCAACCTCGCCGGCGCCTCAGACCAGTTCACCTTCAACTACCAGCAGGTGGTGGGCGACTTTGACATCAAAATGCGCGTGGCCAGCCTCACGCTGGCCGACGCCTGGAGTAAAGCCGGCCTGATGGCCCGCGAGAGCCTGCTGGCCAACAGCCGCTACGCCGCCTCCTTCGCCACGCCCAGCATCAGCGGCGCCTATGCCCAATGGCGCACCAATACTGCCGGCGCCACCCTCACCAGCGGTTCCTACCTGGTGAACTATCCCAACACCTGGCTGCGCCTCAAACGCTCTGGCAACCTCTTCACCACTTTCGCCAGCCTGGACGGCGACGCTTGGTATCAACTCGGCTCGGTGACCATGCCCATGAGTGCCAACGCCTACATTGGCATGGCCGTCAGCGCCAGCGTCACTAACGGCAGCGCCGTCGCCACGACGACGGCGCAGTTCCGGGACTTCGCCCCGGTGCCGCTGGGCAGCGGCAGCGTGGCCACGGCGTTGCCGGGCATCGAGCCGCTGGGACCATCGACGCGGCGGACGGGCCTGGTGATCACGGAAATCATGTACAAACCAGCCGCGCGCACCGATGGCCGCATCGTGGACTTTGTCGAGATCTACAATTCCAACCCGTACTGGGAGGACATCAGCGGCTATCAGCTTACTGGCGACATCGACTACACTTTTCCGGCGAACACGATTCTTCAAGGCGGCGCGTTCATGGTCGTGGCCAAATCGCCGGCGGACATCCAGGCCGTTTATGGCCTCGCCAACGTGATGGGACCCTACGGCAGCAACCTGACGACGCAAGGCACGCTGCGCCTGCGGAACAAGGAGGACGCCATCTTCCTGGAAATCCTCTACTCCAACCAGAACCCCTGGCCCGTCGCCGCCGACGCCACCGGCCATTCCCTTGTCCTCGCCCGGCCCTCCTACGGCGAAGGCAATCCCGAAGCCTGGTCCATCAGCGACACCGTGGGCGGCTCGCCCGGTCGGCAGGACGGCTACACCGGCAGCCCGTTGCGCTCGGTGGTGATCAATGAGTTTCTGGCCAATACCGATCTCCAGCCGGCCGATTACATCGAGTTGTATAACCATGCTAATCAAGCCGTGGACATCTCCGGCTGCTCACTGAGCGACGAAGCGCGCACCAACAAATTCGTCATCCCGCCGAACACCACCATTCCCGCCCGCGGCTTCGTGGTGTTCAATCAAACACAACTGGGCTTCGGCCTCAGTGCCGGCGGCGAAACCATTTATTTCCGCAGCGCGGATGGCCTGCGGGTCATCGACGCCCTCCAGTTTGAAGCCCAGGCCAGCGACACCGCTTCCGGGCGCTACCCGGACGGCGCTTCGGACATCTATCCGTTGGCCGCGCCGACGCCCGCGGCGAGCAACAGCGAGATACTCATCCACGACATCGTGATCAACGAAATCATGTACCGGCCGGTCACGGTGGAGAACGATGACGAATACGTCGAGCTTTACAACCAGGGCGCCAGCGCGGTGAACCTCAGCGGATGGCGCTTCGTGGCGGGCATCGATTTCACCTTTCCGTCCAACGCGGTCCTGGCGCCGAACAGTTATCTGGTGATCGCGCGGAACCTTACCAATTTGCTGGCGCGTTATCCGACTCTGAATGCCACCAATGCGTTCGGCGACTACGACGGTTCGCTGGCCAACCGCGGCGAACGGCTGGCGCTGGGCCGGCCTGATTTGACCGTCAGCACCAACGGCCAGGGCGTCGTCTCCACCAACATCGTTTACGTCGTCGTGGATGAAGTGAACTACGGCATCGGCGGCAACTGGGGCACTTGGGCCAACGAAGGCGGCAGCAGCCTGGAGTTGATCGATCCGCGCAGCAACCATCGGCTCGCCCACAACTGGACCGACAGCGATGAGACGGCGCGCGCGCCCTGGACGACGGTTACTGCCACCGGCGCCATGGAATTCGGGTCCGGCACGGCGAATTTCATCGAACTGTTGGCGCTGGGCGACGGCGAATACCTGGTGGACAACGTGGAAGTGCTCAACAGTTCGCAGGCCAACATGGTCGCTGCCGGCAATATGACTTTCGACGCCGGCATCGGCCAATGGAACGGACGCGGCACGCACATTCGCTCCTCCTGGTCTTCCAACCAGGGCCTTGGCGGTGGCGGCTGTCTGCACGTTCGGGCCAGCGCCCGCGGCGACACCATGGGCAATCGCGCGCTCTGCACCATCACCGTTCCGAGCGGCGTGGTCACCTTGCGCGCGCAGGTGCGCTGGTTGAAGGGCTGGCCGGAATTTCTCCTGCGCCTGCACGGAAATCACATGGAGGCCTTCGGCAGGTTGAACGTGCCGCCGACCGGCACGCCCGGCGCCCGCAACAGTCGCGCGCTCAACAACGCGGCCCCCGCCATCTACGAAGTAACTCATTCTCCTGTCTTGCCCGCCGCCCTGCAGCCGGCTGTGGTCACCGCCCGTGTCCACGATCCCGACGGAGTCTCTGCACTGACCTTGAGGTATCGCGTCGATCCTTCGGCCACCTACACGTCCGTCGCAATGATGGACAACGGCGCCGGCGGTGATGCCATTGCCGGCGACGGCGTGTTCAGCGCGACGATTCCCGCGCCGCCCGCGGCGACGCCGCTGGTCGCGTTCCAGGTCACGGCCACGGATTCGCTGGGTGCCAACCAATTGTTCCCTTTGCAGGTTCCCGGCAATTACGCCTTGCCGTTCGAGTGCCTGGTGCGTTTCGGCGACCCGATCCTGACCAGCAGCTTTGGCACTTACCGCCAGTGGTACACGGCGGCGTCAGTCAACATGTGGATAAACCGGCCAGCGCTGAGCAACGAGAAAATCTACGGCACGTTTGTCTATGGCAACGTGCGGGTGATTTACAACATCAGCGCCAAGTATTCCTCCAGCCCGTATCACCAGGGCCAGCACAGTTCGCCGGTGAGCGGGAGTGTCCATTACACGATTGACCTGCCGGTGGATGACCAGTGCCTGGGCACGGAGAATTGGAACAAGGTGCACGCGCCGGGCAATAGCGCGTTCGACGAGAACACGAATCAACGGGAGCAGATCGGTTATTGGTTTGCCCGGCAGATGGGGCTGCCCTGGAATTATCGCCGGTTCGTGCACATGATCGTCAATGGCACGAAGAAGGGTTCTTCGGCGCAAATCATGGAGGACACGGAGCGGGCGGGGGATGATTTTGTGGATTCACGTTTCCCGAATGATCGGGATGGGAATCTTTACAAGATGCAGCCGTGGTTCGAGGTGGATGATGGCACGGCGTTGACGTTGGGGTTTGCGAATGCGAATTGGTGCACGCTGAACCGGTATCGGCCGGGGACGAACGCGGCGGTGCATTTGACGCCGCGGTATCGGCAGAATTGGCTGGTGCGGGCGGCGGGGCAGACGGCGAATGATTTTTCGCAGGTGTATGCGCTGGTGGATGCGGCGAACACGCCGACGAACGGGTGGGCGGCGCACACGGCGGCGATGGAGGGGCTGGCGGATATGGAGGAGTGGTTGCGCATTTTCGCGGTGTGCCATTCGGTGGGGGATTGGGACCATTTCGGCACGCAGAATTCGCAGAACATGTATGGCTATAAGCCGCAGAATGGCAAATGGACGTTGATGATTTGGGATTTCAACATTTTGCTGGGGAACAGCGGTTCGTGGGGGCCGGGCACGGAGTTGTTCAATGTGAATGATGGGGACCCGGTGATGAATCGTTTGTATGCGGGGGAGAGCGCGACGCCGTCCATCCCGGTGAATCCTTATTTCCGCCGGGCCTATTTGCGGGGGTTGAAGGAGATGTGCCGGGCGCATATGACGGCGGAGGCGGTGTATCCGGTGATTGATGCGCGGCAGGGGGCGTTGACGGCCAACGGGGTGAATGTGCCGGCGGGGAATGTGACGACGTTGAAGAATTGGATTCGCGATGCGCGGGTGGGCATCAGCAACGCGGTGATGGCGCAGGATGCGGCGAATTTCGTGTTGACGGTGACGAATGACATCACCACGAGCAATAATTATGTGAACATCACGAGGCTGGCGCCGGTGGAGATGAAGGGGCTGTGGTTGAATGGGGTGGAGTATCCGGTGGTGTGGACGAGTGTGCGGAACTGGAGCATCATTCTGGCGGTGACGGAGGCGACGAATGTGTTGGATTTGCAGGGTTACGATGTGCAGGGCCGCCCGTTGCCGGGGTTTGCGGCGAGGGTGACGGTGAATTACACGGGTCCCATCGTGGAGCCGGAGGGGGCGTTGGTGTTTAACGAGATCATGTATAATCCGGCGGTGCCGGAGGCGTCGTATGTGGAGGTTTTCAATCGGTCGGGGTTTGCGTTTGATGTGTCGGGCTGGCGGGTGAATGGGTTGGATTTCACGTTTGGGCCGGCGTCGATCATCGCGGGGGGGCAGTATCTGGTGTTGTGCAAGAATCGCGGGGCGTTCAGCGCGGCGTATGGCGGAGGGGTGGCGCCGTTCGGCCAGTTCGATGGCGGTTTGGATGATGGGGGGGAAACGATTTCGCTGGAGCGGCCGGTGGAGGTTTATTCTACGAATGGGGCGAGTATCTTCACGAACATCTCCTGGGTGGCGGTGAACCGGGTGCGTTATGATGATGACGCGCCGTGGCCGGCGGGGGCGGATGGGTTTGGCCCGGCGCTGCAACTGATCGACGCCAGCCGGGATAATCGGCGGGTGAGTAATTGGATTGACCGGGAGGGGTGGCGTTATGTGTCTTACACGGGCACGATTGCCGGGCCGCCCGCCGCGCCGGGCACGAACTTGCTGGTGTTCCTGAATAGCGCGGGGGATGTATATGTGGATGACCTGGTGTTGGTGACGGGCGTGGCACCGGAGGTGGGGCCGAACTTGATCGTCAATGGCGGGTTCGAGTCGCCGCTGGCCGGGTCGTGGGACGTGACGGGGAATCACAGTAATTCGGCAGTGAGCACGGAGTTCAGCCATTCGGGGAGCGGGAGCTTGCACATTATCGCGGGGGCCAACGGGGGGGCGAACGCCGCGGTGCGCCAGTTCCTGCCGGTGTTGCCGACTAATACGGTGTGCACGCTGAGCTTTTGGATGCGGCCGAGCACGAACGGGGCGGTGATGACGACGCGCACGACGCCGGGGAGTTTGTTCAATGGCACGAATGGAATTCGCCCAAGTGTGTCCACGCCGGGCGTGGCGAATGTGGTGGCGGCGGCGTTGCCGGCCTATGATGCGCTGTGGCTGAATGAGCTTCAGCCGAATAACGTCACGGGCATCGTGGATAACCAAGGGGACCGGGAGCCGTGGATTGAGCTCTACAATTCGGGCGCGACGACGCTGGACCTCAGTGGTTATTATCTGGCGGATAATTACGGCAATAATCTCACGCAATGGCAGTTCCCGGCGGGGAGCACGCTGGGGCCGGGAGCGTTCAAGGTCGTGTGGGCCGATGGCCAGCCGGGCCAAAGCACGGCGGGGGATTGGCACACGAGCTTCCGCTTGCAGAGTGCCACGGGGTCGGTGGCATTGGTGCGTCTGGTGGCCAGCCAGCCGCAGATTACCGATTACCTCAATTACTCCGGGATCGGGGCGGACCTTTCTTACGGGGATTTCCCGAACGGGCAGCCGGTGGATCGCCAGACGTTCTTCAGCCCCACACCGGGCGGGCTGAACCAGGGGCGCGAAGTGAACGTGTTCGTCAACGAATGGATGGCCGCTAATACGAACCTCATCGCCGATCCGGCGGATGCGCCGGCGCTGGCTTACGATGATTGGTTCGAGCTTTACAACGCGAGTGACAGCGCGGTGGATCTCGGTGGTTATTGGTTGACGGACAATCTCGGAGCGCCGCGCGGCTTCCAGATTCCGACCAACGGGCAGTATGTCATCCCGCCCCGCGGCTTCCTGCTGGTGTGGGCGGATGACGAGGTGAATCAGAATTCCGAGTCGCGCCCGGACCTCCATGCTTCGTTCCAACTCTCACGGGACGGGGAGCAGATCGGCCTGTTCGCGCCCAACGGCTCGACGTTGATCGACGGGGTGACGTTTGGTCCGCAGACCAACAACATCAGCGAGGGCCGTTTCGCCGATGGTGCGCCGGCACGTTACTTCATGACGAGTCCCACTCCGCGCGGCCCGAACACCCTCGGCGCGGGCGGCACCGCGCCGGTCATCGACCCCATCGCCGACCGCACGGTGACCCTTGGCCAGACGGTGAGTCTCACCGTCACCGCCACGGACGCGGACCTGCCTCCGCAAATCCTGAGCTACAGTCTGGACGGAGGTTTCCCCATTGGCGCGGCCATCGATAGCGGCAGCGGCCTCTTCACCTGGATGCCCACTCCCGCGCAGGCGCCGAGCACCAACGCGCTCACGGTGCGCGTCACGGACAGCGGCGCGCCGCCCTTGAGCGCCACGCGGTCATTCACCGTCACCGTCCGCACGCCGCCGCGAGCGACCATTACGGTGGACGCCAGCGGTCACGTGACGCTCGGCTTCGCGACGATTCCGGGCCGGACTTATCGCGTGGAATACAAGGACAACTTGAACGCCGCAGACTGGCTCCCGCTGGGCGCAAGCATCCTGGCCAACGGCGGCAGCCTGACGGTGCCCGACGACATCGGCGGCAATCCGCAGCGGTTCTACCGCATCGTGCAATTGGATTGAGGACTCATGGACGATGACAAATAGCAAATGCTCAATGCTCAATGAGAAATGGATGGGAGAAGTCCTTCATGGAGGATTGAGTATTGAGCATTTTTCATTTGTTATTGGGCCCCGAAGGCCAGCGGTGCCTGCCGGCCCGTGGCATGGCGTAGCGACTTTTGCCCTCTACGCAATCAACTCCCGGACCACGTTCCCGTGAACGTCGGTCAGGCGGAAGTCGCGGCCCTGGCTGCGGAAGGTGAGTTTCTCGTGATCGAAACCCAGCAGCGCAAGGATGGTCGCGTGCAGGTCGTGGACGTGGACTTTGTTCTCAGCGGCCTGGAAGCCGAATTCATCGGTCGCGCCGTGGACGTATCCGCCGCGCACACCGCCGCCCGCCATCCACATGGTGAAGCCGTAATGGTTGTGGTCGCGCCCGTTGATCTTGCCGGCATTGCTGCCGGGCGTGGGCAACTCAACGGTCGGCGTGCGGCCGAATTCCCCGCCCCAGATGACAAGCGTGTCCTCCAGCATGCCGCGCTGCTTGAGGTCCTTTAGCAATGCGCCCAGCGCCTGGTCGCATTGTTGCGCCAGCTTGCGGTGGTTCACCTCGATGTCATCGTGGTTGTCCCAGGGCTGCCCCGCACCGTGCCAGACTTGCACGAAGCGCACGCCCCGCTCCACGAGCCGCCGGGCAATCAGAATCTGCCGTGCCTGCGTTCCCTCACCATACATCCTGCGCACGTGCTCCGGCTCACGCGTGATGTCGAAGGCATCCGCCGCGTCCATCTGCATCCGGTAGGCCAGTTCGAACGACTGGATGCGGGCTTCAATCTGCGCGTCCTCCGCGCGTTTGCGGCGGTGGCGCTCGTTGAGTGATTGAAGCAGATCGAGCTGGGCGCGTTGTTCGGGCAGCGAGCTGTAGTTATTTTTGACGTGCTCGATGAGCTTTTCGATCTTCGTATGCTCGGTGTTGATGTAAGTGCCCTGGAACACTCCGGGCAAAAAGCCGCTCTGCCAGTTCTGCGATTCCTGAATCGGGTAGCCGCTGGGACACATCGCAATGAAACCGGGCAGGTTCTGGTTCTCGCTGCCCAGTCCGTAGGTCACCCAGGAGCCCAGGCTGGGCCGCACCAGCCGCGCTTCGCCACAATTCATCAGCAGGAGCGACGGCTCGTGGTTCGGCACGTTGGCGTGCATCGAGCGGATGACCGCAATGTCGTCGATGCACTCGCCGACGTGCGGGAAAATGTCGCTCACCTCGATGCCGCTCTTCCCGTATTTCTTGAACTTGTAAGGCGACTTGAAAGCCGCGCCGGTCTTGCGCTCCGTCCGGAGTTGGAGCGGGATTTCCTTCCCGTGCCATTTGTCGAGCGCGGGCTTCGGATCGAACGTGTCCACCTGTGACGCCCCGCCGTTGGCGAAGACGTGGATGACGCGCTTGGCCTTGCCCAAAAAGTGTGGATGCTTGGGCAGCAGGGGATTGGTGAAACCGTCGCTGGCGGCAGCGGAGCCGGGAAGGCCCAGACTGCCGAGCAGTCCGCCCAGACCGAGCGCGCCCATTCCCATGCCGCAACGGGTGAGAAATTCGCGGCGGGTCAGCGCCAGATGTTCCGGGTTCGGAGCGTGGTGTCGCATTTGAGTCGATTCTGCCTTCCATGGCGGAAGGCTTCAAGGCTTGACGGAGACCGATTCCCGGCCATTCACCCGAAACTGTCGTGCGGCAGCGTTATGGCCTGACCTCGATGCGATAGACGTTTGGCTCGGACTCGTCCGGGGCGGAAATGGTCGTCGAAGACGTGCCACTTGTTGCCCGGCCCCATTCGGAAAGACCGGACCAGGTCTGAAAGTCACCCCGGCTCAGACCCTGCAACTGGTAAATGCGTCCCGGTGTCGAGGTCCATTGGAAACGCAGTTTGGGCCGGCCCTCCTGATAAAAGGTCGTTGGCGGGAAGACCCGCAGATAGGAAACAGCATTGGTGGGATTGGTGCCGGCGATGAATTCCGCGCAATCGGAAAAGCCGTCGCGGTCTGCGTCCGTCTGGCAGGTGCGGAGGGGTTGGAGGCCGCCGAAGTATTGTTGTTCCCAGGTGTCGGAGATGCCGTTGTAGTTGTTGTCGGGGAACGTGTAATTGCCGGTGAGTTCAATCAAGGCGTCTGTCGCGAGATCACGGGTCTGCGCCGGAGGCGTCACGTAAAAGGGAACGGCCTGCCAGGTGGCAACGTAACGGCCCGGCGGCAGGTTCGTGAAGTTGATCCAATAACCCTGGCCGACGCGAGTGACCGGCCCGGTGAGGACGACTTGCGCCTGGGCCAGGTTGTTGGTGATGGTGATTCTGCCGGGCGGAATGTTGCTTACTGTCACGCTGATGTCGTCGATGGCCCAGCCAGGACGAAAGTCCGTGTCAAACGCAAACAACTGATGATGCCAGATAAGGAAGATCACGTTGCCGAGATACGGGGTAAGATCGAACTCGGCCAGTTCCCACGGGGCCGTTCCGGGCGTGGCGTCAACGTAGGTCGCCATGGTCAACGGGGCGTTCAAAGAGTTGGTCACAATGTAAAGATTGCCAAATTCCCAGAGATCCAAATCTGTCCGTTCGGTGAAATCGTAGGCGTGCCAGAACTTCAACCGGGCCACGTTGCCGCCGCTCAAATTGATGGCCGGGCTGATCAGGAAGGTGTCGATGGTATCCGCCGGGAAGCCCTGAATGTTGCTGGCCCACGCCGTGGCGTCGCCGGATGGGGTGAACGTGACGTGGCCGTTGTTGGGTGAGCCGACTTCCCATCCAGCCTGGGTGTCTTCGCTGGTGAACACGCTCCAGTTGGTGCCGCCGGTTTGCAGATTGTCGGTGAAGGGCGGCGTGAGGGGCCGCAAGGTGCGGAAAGTATGTAAAGTTCCATTGTTAGCGGGGTCTTCCGTGGCGTTCCCGGCGGCATCCCGGCTGACGACCTTGTAGTAGTACGTCCGGTCGGGAGCCAGCCCGGTAAGTTGGACGGCATGGCCGGTTTCGAGGTCGCTGACGAAAGCGGTCCGGCTCAAAAGCGCCGACTCACCGAATTGCACCAGCGCATCCGCCGGTTCCGAGGTGTCCCAGTAAATCACTGCGTCCTGGTATTGCGGCTCCGCTTGGAGGTTGAAGATTAAGGATGGCGTTGCGTCCACTGTCGCCACAGCCGTAATGACACCTTGGCCCGAGGCGTCGGTGTATCGCGCGAACAGGGTATCGCCATTGGCCGCGTGCAGCTTTCCGGACGTTGGTGCCGATACCAGCGACAGGAAGCCGCGGAACAAGCCGCGTTGGGGAGTCTCCGCGAGCGTAATTGTGATGGGCGTGGATTGGGTCGTGGAGGACACCTGCACCACGGCACCGGTGGAGCCGGCCAGATCGGAGTCGCCGACTTCTATGGTCAGCTGATCGGGCAGCTTGTAGGCCGACTGGCTGAACGCGATGGAACCAAGGCCGTTCAAGCCCGGAGACAGGAATTGCAGCGCACGGTGTAAGAAGTCCGCGCGGTTGTTCGGCGACGGGCCAAATTCGGGAATGGAATCGAGCGGAATCGACACGAAGACCACCCGTCCGGTGCTGTCTTCACCGGTGCGAGGATAACGCATGCCGCAGGCCTTCCGTGACACTTGCTCGAACAGGATGGGCGCGGCATTCGTGGCGACGCCAAAGGTGTCGCCGAAGTCCGGACCGTAGTCGAGCTCCTCGAAACCGGGGTAGTCGGAGTAATCCAGTGTCGCTGTGAATCCATTGCCGATCACGTCGCCACTCACGCCTTCGGCAATCGGCACGCGAAAATCTTCGTCGCAGTCCTCACAATGACAGAAGCAAAGCGGATCCCCGCGATCAAACCGCCGGACATGCAGTACATTGGTCACGAAGGAAGCGCCCGCAGACGGCCCACCTGTTCCCAGCAGCCTGGATATCATCTCCATGCTGGCCATGAAAAAAGCGCCTCCGTTGTTCAAATACTGCTGGATGGCGGTTTGTTGGGGCAGGGGGATGGTGTTGTCAACCGCCCATAGACTATCGTTAGCACGCCACATCACGACGCGATAGGGACTGAGGTCGCCATAGATCGGCATGCCCCTGTTCTCAGTGTCCCAAACGTCGTAGCTCACTCCGATTTGATCGAGCGGTCCCGTGTAGGTGCTCAACGGTATGAACGTCTCGCCGAACTCGGTGGGAACATAGGCATCGACCAGCAGCACCGCCGCGGCTTCGGGCGCCACAAACTCGTAAGGCGCCCCGCCGTTCCTGTTGGTGGTGGTGTTGCCGGCCGCGTCCGTCGAAATGACCACGAAATAATACCGCTGCCCCGCGACGAGGTTTCGCAGTTCCATTTCGTGCGAAGTAGTGCGGAAGTTGTTGGTCACGGCGCGCGACAACGTGGTGTTGGTGTTGAAGCGGACCACCGAATTAGCCGGCTCATCGGTTGTCCACCGGACCAAAGTCTGCCCGAATTGATTGGTGACCGACACGGATGTGATCACCGGGGGCAGCAGATCGGCCACCGCATTGGCGACGGTGGTTACATGCTCCGACTCGTCGAAGTATTCCACGCGGATCGAATTACCGTGGGCGATCCGGAGACGGCCGGTTGCCGGCGCGGTTGGAGCGGTCGCGGTGGCAATCGCGCCGGTGAACGAGATTGAATTTGGCGCGGTGGCGCGCAGCGTCACCCGCTGGCCAATCGGTTCCGTCGCGCTGAAGACAGTGACGGTGGCGCTGGTCGTGCCCGCGAGGTCGAGGTCGAAAATTTTAATCCGGATCATGCTGGGTGCGGTGTAAGCAGTCCGGTCCAGCAGGACAATCCCCCGCTCCAACGTGCGAATGATGTCGCCGGAGACCACGAGCGCGAAATCCTGATCGACCACGCCGGGGGTGTCGATCCGCGCATCCTGCGCGACGTTAACCGCGCGAACGCGAACGAGGTATTCACCGGCTTGCGGCTCGCTGATGTAAATGCCCTCCACGTTGTTGATGCTGTCGAGGCCAATGGAGTCTGGCACCGATTCGGCGCGCAGGAACTGGTTGCCGCGGTAAATCCGTCCGTCCGGCGCGATCACTTCCAGGTTGAGGTCGTTGACCAGCGCAGGGATGGCGCCGGGGAACCCGGGCACGTCCGTGTAGGCTAGCGTGATCTTAAGAGGTTCGTTCGTGCTGGCCAGCAGCACGCTTTGCTCGTGGAACTGCCCCGTGGTGAGCAGCACGGTCTGGTCGAGATACTCCTGGCTGCGGGACGGATGGTTGATGATCTCGGTCAGATCAATCCGGCCCCAGCCTTCGTCCATGTTTGGCGCCGGATCGGTCTCCACGGAATCATCCATATCGACGGCGGAGTGGATGAGCGCGGCCTTGACCAGCGCGGGGGAGGGAGGCGTGTCGAGTCCGTGGACCTCTTTGTAATACTGCACAAACACCGCCGCGGCGCCCGATACTTGCGGTCCCGACATGCTGGTTCCGCCCAAATAAATATAGTCGAAGTCGATGTCCAACCAGGGAATGGACGTGCCCACCGGAGAGCGGAGCGAGGCAATCCACGTACCCGGCGCGACCACGTCTGGCTTGATGCGTCCGTCTTCGCACGGCCCGCGGCTGGAGAAGTCCGCCATCGCCTCGGAACCGTCCTCGTAGGTAATAAACTCCAGGCGGTCATTCTGTGAAGCTCCCGACGCGATCACATTCTTGGCCACCGCCGGGCTGCCGATGGTTTGCGGACCGGGGCCGGCGTTGCCGGCGGAGAACTCCAGGATGTAAGGCTGATCGCCGGGCGTCACCCAGTCGGCGTCGCGCACCAGCGCATCGAACTCGTGCGCGCTCACGTCGTATCGACCCTGCGTGTCGTCCCCCCAACTGTTGTTGCCGACCACCGCACCGGCCTGCACTGCATCGCGTGTCAAACGGTCGAACGTGTTCGTTGAACCGACGAAAGTGTAATTACCTTCCCCGTCAAAGATGCGTTGGGTGACGATAGAGGCTCCGGGCGCAACGCCCAGACCGTAGAGGTACCCCTGTTCATCGACAGTGCCGAGCGCCCCGTTGCCTGCAACGATGCCGGCGACATGTGTGCCGTGCGCATGTTCGTCCGAGGCATCGGGCAGTCCGCCGTAGGCGAAAAATGCGGGCGTGCGTCCATACAGGTCAGGGTGCATTTCCGCCGCATCACCAAGGTGCAACCCGCTATCGGCAACCGCCACCGTGACCCCGGCACCCGTAAAATTGAAGGGAGGCTGATGAACATAGGCGTAATGCCCTGGTCCGTCCCCAGCGACGATCTTGGTGGAAATCTCGTCGTTCAGTTTCATCCGCGGCGCCGGTTCGATCCACAGAACCGCGGGCGACTCAGCCAGCCGTTGCAATTGCCCTGGACCCAGCCGTCCGCGCAACACGGCGCCGAAGCGGTTCTGCGATTGCTGGTGGACTTGCGTCAGCCGCGCGCGGGCCTCCGCCATTTCGGCGGGCGCGGCATTGGGCGAGCACAACACGGTGACTTCGGTGGTGCCAGCATTCGCGGCACGTGCCGCGTCGCGCAGCCGGCTGTGAATCTTGTGTTCGGCGCGAAACTCCCCCACCCATTGCACGAAGGGCAACGCCCGCAATTCTTCAAGCCGGACTCCCGTGAGCCGGGCCACGAAGGCGTCCTCCGGCACGTAACGAATCAATTCGATCCTCCGCGTCGCCAGCGCCTCACGCCACGCCGGATCGAATCGATCTGTGAACTGAATCAGGAACAGGCCGGACACGGGGGGAGCGGGTGCCTGCGCCGCGCGAAACATTTGCGCGCGATCCGGCGGCGTGGTCGGAATCTGCTCGTTGCGCAGACGGATCGTCTTGTTCTGCGCTTGCGCGGAAACAGTGGCGCACAGCCACAGAACAAGAAAAGCCCCGGTACCAATTGACCCACAACGGAAATTCACTGCCGCACAGTAGTCCCAAACCCATTGTTGGACAAGTTGGAGCAGGAATTTTTTGTAAACCATCCCTGATGGGCAGAGCGCAAATCTCTTCTTCGCATGGACCGTATTTGTCGCACCCCTGGAGATATTCTCGGCGCAAAAAGATACGACAATGAACAATCAACAGCTTGAAATTACCCTCCCAGCCGCCGCCTGCCGTCGTCCGGGAAATTATCGCCACCGCCGTGTCGCCCGCGCCCGCTGGTGGTTCAGCCAGATGCGCCGCGTCGTGGATGAAGCCATCGAATGGGCGCCCGCCCCGTCCGTCCAGCGCGACCAACCTCGCCAGTAGCCTGTAACCGCCGACGTGAGGAGGCGGCGCGCGGCTGTGAAGCTCACCGCGGCGTTGTCCTCGGTTCGCAAAACGCGACAATGGATCACTTTGCCGTGACACCCCGGCGCGCGCCACACTATGTTTGAAACATGTCGCAGCGCACGCTCACCCTCGGCCATTCGCCCGACCCGGATGACGCCTTTATGTTCTACGGACTGGCCAGGGAACTCATCCCCACACACGGCTTCCGCTTTGAGCACATCCTTGAGGACATCCAGACTCTCAACGAACGGGCCACCCGCGGCGAACTCGATATCTCCGCCATCAGCATCCACGCCTACGCTTACGTTTGCGACCAGTACGCCCTTCTGCCCAGCGGTGCGAGCATGGGCGATGGCTATGGTCCGATGCTGGTGGCGAAACAAAAATTCTCCCGCGATGAGATTGCCCGGAAGACAGTCGCTGTGCCCGGCACGATGACCAGCGCCTTTCTCGCGTTGCAGCTCTGGCTTGGCAAGTCTGCGAAAGAGTTCACTTACATCGTCGTTCCATTCGACCAAATCTTTCAATCCGTTCGCTCCGGGCAAGCCGATGTCGGTCTCATCATTCACGAAGGCCAGCTCACGTATCAGAACGAGGGACTGCAAGTCTGCGAAGACCTTGGCGTCTGGTGGGGCCGCGAAAACGACGGCCTTCCTCTGCCACTCGGAGGGAACGTCATTCACAAACGCTTCGAGCCGTCCGTCCGCAAAACCATCTCGGACATTCTTACGGCCAGCATCCGCTACAGCCTCGACCATCGCGCCGACGCCGTGCAACACGCGCTCCAATATGCGCGCGACATGGGACGCGCCCTCGCCGACAAATTCGTCGGCATGTATGTGAACCACTGGACGCTCGATTACGGCGAGCGGGGCCGTGAATCGATCGGCCGCTTTCTTGGCCGCGCGCACAAAGCCGGACTTATCCCGCGCCAGCCGGAGTTGGAGTTTGTAGTGTGAGTGCGGAGCCAAGGCGCCTGCCTGGAGATTGGAAACGCAAAAGCAGGCCGCCCCTCTGTTTTCCCGCGAAGATTGCGAAGTTGGCGAAGCGGAATTGGAACGACCTTAACGTCTTTCGCTCCCTTCGTCTCTTCGCGGGAACTCTTCCGGACAGTTTCCAAACCATCCGCAGAATTGTAGCTGCGTGAACTTCAACGCTGGCGCATAACGCCCAAGGATAAGTTGACACGTTCGGCGACGATTGATAACGATGCGAACACAACAAATGCGGAGAATGAAGAGCCGTTTCACCAACTCCAGCCTCATCCTCCGGGCCTGCCTCACCCTTTCTGCTGTAGCGTGCGTGGCGCTCCAGACACTTGCCGCGCGCGCCGCCAATGAAGACGGCGTCGCCCTGGCCATCGTCTATGACACCTCTGGCAGCATGAAGGAACCGGTGCGGACCGCCGATGGCAAGCAGGCCGCAAAATGGATCATCGGCAATCGCGCCTTGGAACAAATCATTCAGCGCGTCCAGAAGTTCGCCACCAGTTCAATTCCGCCCCGCACCATTCACGCCGGCTTGTACGTCTTCCGCGGAACCAGCAGCGCGGAGGCAGTCAAATTCGCTCCGTGGAGCGCGGCAGCCATGCTCGATTGGGTCAAGAAGTATCCCGGGCCGAACAGCGGCACTCCTCTGGGCGCAACCATCGAACACGCGAGCCGCGCGCTGCTCAACTCGAAGTTTACGGCGAAGCACATCCTGGTCGTGACCGATGGCATCAACACCTCCGGCCCCGACCCGGCGACCGTCGTGCCGCGCATCAACAAGGCCTCCGAGAGCAAAGGCAGCCCGATCTTCATTCACTTCGTCGCATTCGACATCGACGCGAAGGTCTTCGCGCCGCTCAAGAAGCTCGGCGTTACCGTTGTTGGTGCGGCAGACGAAAAACAACTCAGCCAGCAACTTGAGTTCATCCTGGAGGAGAAGATTCTGCTGGAGAAGGAGCCGGGCAAATGAAGGCGTGCTGCTATTACTCCCTCGCATTTGTAGCATTCGGCGTGAGCCGGATCATTTTAAAATCAGATCCGGCTCATGCCGGATGCTACACAATTTAGAAAGAACCAAAACTATGTTTAGAGCATTCAAACGTGTGTTCATCTGGCTGGGCCTGATGGCCGAGCAGGCGACTGAAACCGACGCCATCAACCAGGCCGTCGTCGAGCGCGGCATCCGCGATTCCAAGGCCAAGGCCGACAAGGCGCATTACGCCAACGGCCAGCTCGCCGGCCAGGTCGCGCTGCTCAGGGACCAGCTCAAGCGCCAGGAACGCCAGCGCGACGAGTTGCAGGGGATGTTGCAGGCCGCTGCCGCCGCGAACGACGAGGCCAACGGCGCGCATTACGCCGAGGAACTCGCCACGCTCGAAAGCGACCTCAACGAGAACAAGGCGCAGCTCGACGGTCTGGAGCAGCTCTACAAGCAGAACACGGAAATCATCGCGCAGAGCCTGCGCGAGATTCAGAAGTTCCAGCGCGAATTCGAGGCCGTGAAGGCCAAGGTCGCCATCGGGCGCTCGCTCGAAAACCTCGCCGGCATGATGAAAAGCTCCATCACCGAGCTGCAAGGCATGGTCGGCGGCGAGCTGGGCCAGTCGATGCAGCAGCTCCGGCAATCGGCGGCGTCCGGCGAAGGCCAGATGCGCGCCACTCTCGATCTCGCGAAGGAAATGGGTTCCGGCATCGCGCGTCAGCAGGAGATGCGCAAGGCGCGCGGCGCGATGCTCTTCCAGGAATACAAAAAGAAGATGGGCATGGTCCAAAGCGAAGCCGCCGCCCCGCAAACCAACACCGCGCCGGCCGAACGGCAGAAGATTGCGGAGAAGTGACATAAGAGCCTCTTCAGCTTTGGACACCGCCTATCCTTTCTGACATACTGAAACGATGAAGATTTCTGAATTGCAGAAGCTTTACGACGCTGAACCGTTCCGGCCATTTCTCATCCACATGGCGGACGGCCGGAAAATTCCGGTGAAGCATCGTGAATTCATGGCGCTCTCCCCCAGTGGCCGGACGGCGTATGTCTATCAGTTGAATGACGACTCGGACATAATCGACGTGGGTCTGGTGACTGCACTGGAACTGCGAAAAAGCCTGAGCAATGGCAAAAAGGGGAAATGAATGAGTCATCAGGGATACAAACAGAAAATGGGCATGGTCCAAAGCGAAGCCGTCGGACATTTGTCGTGATGCGAACAATCTCCATAACCTTACTGGTCATCAGTTGGATTGCATTGACGGGATGCGTACACGGGAATGACCGTTTCGTTCTCACTGCGAAGCTGCTCCGGCCTACGCAGGAGAGTGCTCCGCTTCGCCTAGTCATCGACCTGAGAAATGTTTCCGGGCAGGCGCAGCGAGTCGTCATGCTCACGAATCTATTTGAAGGCTACGTCTATCTCCGAAATCCCAACGGCGACGTGCACGAGTTTACTCAGAGCAACTACTGGAACATACTCGTTACTGGTTTTTTCATGCGTCCGACGCTGGAGCTTTCGGCCGGAGCTTCCCACCGCTTCGAGCATTCACTGTTGGAGTTCATCGACTGGCGCAGGCAGAAGCCATCCAGCGGCACCGAGTCGTATCATGCCAGATTTCCTACGTTGGACGCCGAGTTCCAGCCGGGCAGCGACATTTGGTGCACTCTAGAGATTCACGAATGGAAGTCGCTCGGAGAAAACCGCAAGACGACTGAGAGGACAGCATTGCTCGTGACGGAGGCTAGTCCATTCCCTAGAAGATGATGCCCCCGTTCGAGCCGCATTCATCCTCGCTGGCGCAGATCAGATGGGCCATTGCTAATAGCACGTTGAAATCACAGACCGCTAAGCGGAAGCATTCGTTTCTATGACTGCAAAAGGCAAAATTGTTTTAACCCTCATCATCCTCGGCGTGCTCGGACTGGGCGTTTGGAAATGGCTGCCCAAGCTGCAATCGCAGGGCGGCCGCACTTCGCCGACTGCGTCGCAGTCTTCCACGCCGGGCCAGTCGCGGACGGAATCCGCCGCCGCCACCGTGCAGGCCGCTGAACTGGTCGAGACGCAAACCGAGATTCCGAAGCTCGCTGCCGCCGGCGCGTACCTGCCAAAGGATAACACCGTCGAGATCGAACTGAGCGAATACGCGGGCTACGCAGGATTGGTCGTGGCCAACGGCGGCCTCGTGCCAAACGAGAATTCTGTCTTCTTCAAGAAGCACGGCTTCAAGGTCGCCATTAAACTCAGTGAGGAGGAAAGCTGGTCGGCCCTCAACAGCGGCAAGATGGCGGCCTCGGCTACCACCGTCGATGTGCTCTCGATATACGGGCGGCAGTTTCAGGTGTTGGTCCCTGCGCAAATCGGTTTCTCGCGCGGCGCGGACGGCGTCGTGGTGCGCAACGACATCAAGCGCATCAACCAGCTCAAGGGCAAGATTCTCGCGACGGCGCAGTTTACCGAGGCGGACTTCTTCATCCGTTACCTCGCGCAGGAAGCCGGCCTCGGCATCAACATGCTGCCCGACCTCAAAACCGCGCCGGAGCCCGACAAGCTCAACCTCGTTTTCTGCAAGGACGCCTTCGCCGCGGGCGATTTCTTCCTGCGAGAAGTGAAGGCTGGACGCAATCTGCTCGCTGGCTGCGTCACCTGGGCGCCGAAGACCACCGAGGTCGCGGAAGGCAGCGGCGGCAAGGCGCACGTGCTTACCACGAGCAAGAACTTGCTCATCGTCGGCGACGTGCTGATCGTGAACAAAGGGTTCGCGCAGCAGAATCCGAAGATGGTCGCCGGCCTTGTGGAAGGATTACTCGAAGGCAATCGCATGGTACGCGACAACTCAGCGCCGTCGCTCGACCTCATCGGCCGGGCGTTCAAGTGGGACCGGGCCGAAACGCAGGCCGAACTGGCCAAAGTGCATCTCTCGAATCTGCCGGAGAACCTCGCGTTCTTCTCCGGCGCCATTGATGCCGCAGGCAGCTTCGGCGGCATCTATCAGTCCGCGGTGTTCGCCTACGGCAGCGGACTCATCAAGGATCCTGTGGACGCGGATCGCTTCGCCGACTTGCAGCATCTTAAAGCGCTGGAGAGCGCGGGCGCGTTCAAGGATCAGAAGGTGGCCATTGCGCCGATTCGCTCCAGCGGCAGCGCGCCGGTCGAGACGGACCCGCTTCTGAGCAAGGACATCCGGTTCCTGTTCGCGCCGAACTCGGCGAACCTCGACATGAACAACCAGGACAACCTGAGGAACCTCGAAGCCATCAAACGCCTCCTCCAAGTCAGCCCCGGCTCGACGGTCCTGCTGCGTGGGCACGTCGATAACTCGATGGTCGAAGAATTCCGCAAGCGCGGCGGCGAGGCGTTCGTGCGACAGATGGCGCTCAAGGCGGTCGATTTCAGCAAGCAACGCGCGAACGAGATCAAGCGCCTGCTCATCGAAAAGCACAGCATCGACACCAAGCGCCTCGACGGCATCGGTCGCGGCTGGGAGGAACCGCTCGGCACGGACAACGACCAGAACCGCCGCGTCGAAGCGCAGTGGTTCACGTTGGAGTAGCGAGATGCGCTGAAACCACGATGAAGGCTTACGAGCGACGAAATCGGACCGCGACCGGTCCCCGGTCGCAGGCGCTGGCAGAAGAAGAGTGCCAGGGAGATTCGCGAGGCTCGCACCTGGCGGCACGCTGCGAGCCGGGACGGCTCGCGGTCCGCACAAGGTTCGCCGGGGGCCAACCATGACGCTCCGCGATCTCACACAAGCGGCGGGCAATCATCCCATCCCGATCGTCTCGGTTCTGGTAGCATTGCCGGCGCTGGCGTGGCTGGTTGGCGTCTGTCATAGCAAAGGCGAAGGGCGTAACGCGCCGTGGAAGTATGCCTACTCGCTTCTCGTTTACCTTGCCTGCATCCCCGGAACTTTTGCTGCGGTGCTCACGGCCTACGCGATGTTCTTCCGCAACGAGAGCCTTTTGGACGCGAATCTGTTCATCTACTTCCTGCCCATTCTCTCGATGGTGGTGACGCTCGTGCTCATTCGGAAGCGCGTCTCGTTTGACGACGTGCCGGGCTTTGATCGGCTGTCGGGCCTGATGGTCCTCATGGCTTGCAGCTTTGGACTTGCACTGGCGATTCACAAGACGCGCATCTTCGTGGGCTTCTTCGGCTCGGTCGAAATGCTCTTTGCGCTGGCGGCCGGGATCTTCGCCCTGTTGAAATGGGGAAGCTACATGCTCTTCCGCAGCGGCGACGAACCAGCCAGGCCGATGCCGAAATTCCCGCCGACCAGTCCGACGAAGTGAGCGGTCGTTCTATGAACGTGCAACCATTGCAACGGTATGAACGTCTTCGTTCGGATGTTTGTCCCTCCGAAGGGACTGGAACGCGCTTCGCGCGTCAATCGGCATGAACGCGTCAGTCACCAAAGCTCTGATGCTGATTTCAACAACCTTGCGGCAACTCATGGTGACCGGATCGAAAGCTGCGTAGGGACAAAATGTTTATAGAAACGAACCCATAGAAGAATCTTCAGCCCCGGAGGGGGCGAAATGTTCAGAAACGAATTGTGACCATGACAACTCGCGGAAAAATCTTTCTCACCCTTCTTATCCTCGGCGTGGTTGGTTTCGGCGCGTGGAAATGGTGGGACAAGTTTGCGCCAGCCGGCGTCGGCAGTGGGAAGCCAGGCTCTTCGCCAGCCAGGAGCGGCGGCGATGCAGCGTCCACCGCCGGGCTGGTAGAAACGCAAACAGAAGTTCCGCAACTGGCCGCGCCTGCCGTCTATCAGCCGAAGGACAACATCGTCGATGTCGAGTTGAGCGAGTACGCAGGCTACGCCGGCATTATCGCGGCCAACGGTGGACTCGAACCGAGCGAGAACTCGGTCTTCTTTAAGAAGCACGGCTTCAAAGTCCGCATCAAGCTCAGCGAGGAGGAAAGCTGGTCGGCGCTCAACAGCGGCAAGATGGCGGCATCGGCGACGACCGTCGATGTGCTGGCGGTTTACGGGAAGCAGTTTCAAGTCACGGTGCCGGCGCAAATTGGCTTCTCCCGCGGCGCGGACGGCGTGGTGGTGCGCAGCGATATCAAGCGCATCAACGCGCTCAAGGGCAAGGTGCTCGCCA
>Ga0187893_10001143_pt1 | contig 65944 bp, 43 predicted proteins | sample MA1701074metaG_FD_139574 | JGI IMG/M metagenome (GOLD analysis project Ga0187893, IMG submission 139574) | White microbial mat communities from a basaltic lava cave in the Kipuka Kanohina Cave System on the Island of Hawaii, USA - MA170107-4 metaG ...
GAGGCAGTTCTGGTCCAGTTTTGTTGTGTTGGGCCGCTACCTTCGGCATAGTCTAGCCCTACTGCCAACGGCAAACTCACCGAAAGGTGAGGACGCAAAGCCACCGGTCTAAGGCGTGAGCTACGACAGCGGGGTTGCCAGTATGAACAACAACTTACGCGCGCAATGCCCGCCTGTGGCGTTCCCATCGGAGCGATGGGGCGGCCGCGGTGTCCAATTCGGATTCGAGAAATTCTCAGCACCAGGCCGTGCGGAGCGGACTGCATGAATGTGATTTTCATCCATCGCCAGAACGGCCGCGCACGGCAGCTGAATCTGGCCCACCCCGCCGCCCTGGCGAGTGTGTCGCTGGCCCTGTTGGCCCTCATGGGCGCCGCTTTCATGGGCGGTCGCGCGGTCGGCATCAACACTGGCGAAGCGCGTCCGACGGCGCAGGTCGAGCAGTGGCGCGGCCAGCTGGCCGCACAGGAAGCACAGATCGCTGAGACCCGCCGCGTGCTGCAGGAAAACGTCGATGCGCTGGCCAAGCGCGTCGGCCAGATGAACGCCCACGTGATCCGCCTCGACGCGCTCGGCCAGCGCCTGACGGAAATGGCGAACATCGACGAACGCGAATTCGACTTCCGCAACGCGCCCGCGCAGGGCGGCCCCGAGCCCGACATGCAGGGCCAGGCGGCGCAGATTCCTTCGCTGACCGACCTGATCGACGACCTGGCGACGCAGGTCGAGCAGCGCGAGCTCGAGCTCGGCGTGCTGGAGAACGTGATCCTGAGCCGCAACCTCAGCGAGCAGATCCGCCCGGGCGGCAAGCCGGTCGTGCAGGGCTGGATTTCCTCGTATTTCGGCACGCGCGCCGATCCGTTCACCGGCTACACCGCGCACCACAAGGGCGTCGATTTCGCGGGACGTGCCGGCGCCGAAGTCGTCGCTGTGGCGGCGGGCGTGGTCACCTGGTCGCGCGAGCGCTACGGCTACGGCAAGATGGTCGAGATCAATCACGGCAACGGCTACTCGACGCGATACGCCCACAACGAACGCAATCTCGTGCAGGTGGGCGACACGGTGCAGAAGGGCCAGCCGGTCGCGACCATGGGGTCGACGGGCCGGGCCACGGGCCCGAACCTGCACTTCGAAGTGCTGCGCAACGGCCGTCAGGTCAATCCGCTGCAGTTCATCAAGTCGACGCGCGCAGACCCGACCAGCACCTGAAAGCCGCGTCCGCCTTTCTTTATTTGCGCCGTAGCGCCGTGCGCGCTTGAAACGGCTGGCCCGCCGCCCGATCTAAGCCCGAAACCCGGTATCGGCAGGCTTTCCCTGTAGAATACGCGGCCTTTCGGACCCGGCCCGACAGAAGTCCAGCCCGGGCCGAGACTCATTCACGAGGACTCCTTGCCGTGTTCCAGTTCCTGGCGCGCATCTTCGGTAGCCGCAACCAGCGCCTGATCAAGGGTTATGGCCGCTGGGTGACCCAGGCAAACGCCCTGGAACCGAAGGTGCAGGCGCTCAGCGACGAGCAGCTGCGCGCCAGGACCGAAGAGCTGCGCGAGCGCGTGAAGGACGGCGCGAAGCTCGACGAGCTGCTCCCCGAAGCGTTCGCGATGGTGCGCGAGGCGGCTCGCCGCACGCTCGGCATGCGTCACTTCGACGTGCAGCTCATCGGCGGCATTTCCTTGCACCAGGGCAAGATCTCCGAAATGCGCACCGGCGAGGGCAAGACGCTGGTCGCGACCCTGCCGGCGTATCTCAATGCGCTCTCCGGAAAGGGCGTGCACGTCGTCACGGTCAACGAGTACCTGGCGCAGCGCGACGCGGACTGGATGGGCCCGATCTACCGCTTCCTCGGCCTCACGGTCGGCGTCATCAAGAATGGCCAGACGCAGGTCGACAAGCGCGCCGCCTACGCGGCCGACATCACCTACGGCACGAACAACGAATACGGCTTCGACTATCTCCGGGACAATCTTGCGTTCCGCCTCGAGGACCGCGTGCAGCGCGCGCTCAACTTCGGCATCGTCGATGAAGTCGATTCGATCCTCATCGACGAGGCGCGCACGCCGCTGATCATCTCCGGTCCCGCTGAGGAGAGCACCGAGCTCTACCAGCGCGTGAACGGGCTGGTGCCGAAGCTCACGCGGCAGAACGTCGAGGAAGGTCCCGGCGACTACAGCGTCGACGAGAAGTCCAAGCAGGTGCACCTCACCGAGGTCGGGCACGAGCGCGTCGAGGAACTGGTGCTGGAAGCGGGCATCCTGCGCGAGGGCGAGAGCCTCTACGATCCGACCAACATCCGCGTCAATCATCACCTCAACGCTGCGCTGCGCGCCCACGCCCTCTATCGCCGCGACGTCGAGTACATCGTGCGCAACGGCGAAGTGATCATCGTCGACGAGTTCACCGGCCGCACCATGCCGGGCCGGCGCTGGTCCGATGGCCTGCACCAGGCGATCGAAGCGAAGGAAGGCGTGCGCGTGCGCGAGGAGAACCAGACGGTCGCCTCGATCACCTTCCAGAACTATTTCCGCCTGTATTCCAAGCTGTCGGGCATGACTGGCACCGCCGACACCGAGGCCTTCGAGTTCCAGCAGATCTACGGGCTCGAGGTGGTGGTCATCCCGACGCACAAGCCGATGATCCGCGACGACGCGGCGGATTTCGTCTACCTGACGCAGAAGGACAAGTTCACGGCCATCATTGAAGACATCCGCGACTGCATCGCGCGCGGCCAGCCGGTACTCGTCGGCACCACCTCCATCGAAACGTCCGAGCTGCTCGCGGGGATGCTTCACAAGGAAGGCGTCCCCCACCAGGTGCTGAACGCGAAGCAGCACGAGCGCGAGGCGCACATCGTCGCGCAGGCCGGCAGGCCCGGGACGGTGACCATCGCGACCAACATGGCCGGCCGCGGCACGGACATCGTGCTCGGCGGCAACCTCGAGGCGGAACTGCACGGCCTCGAGAATCCGGACGAGCCGATGCGGGACGGCGTGCGCCACCAGTGGGGCGAAAGGCACGAGCAGGTCGTGACGTCCGGCGGCCTGCACATCGTCGGCACCGAGCGCCACGAGTCGCGACGCATCGACAATCAGCTGCGCGGCCGCTCCGGGCGCCAGGGCGACCCGGGCTCGAGCCGTTTCTACCTGTCGCTCGAAGACAACCTGATGCGCATCTTCGGCGACCCGAACCGCACCAAGGCGCTGCTGTCGCGCGTCGGCATGCGCGAGGGCGAGGTGATCGAGAGCCGCATGCTGTCGCGCCAGATCGAGCGGGCGCAGCGCAAGGTGGAAGCGCACAACTTCGACGCCCGCAAGAACCTGCTCGAATACGATGACGTCGCCAATGACCAGCGCAAGGTGATCTACGCGCAGCGCACCGAGCTGATGGCGGCCGAGGACGTCGCCGACGCCATCGTCGGTATCCGCGCGGAAGTGGTCAACGGCCTCATCGACCAGTTCGTGCCGCCGGAGAGCGTGGCCGAGCAGTGGAAGATCGCGGACCTCGCGCAGGCCATCGAGCGCGATTTCGGCGTGCGCCTGCCGCTGCAGCAGCTGCTCGACCAGGACGCGACGCTCGACGAAAAAGGTCTGCGCGCGAAGATCCTCGAGGCGATCGTCCTGGTGTACGACCAGAAGGTCGCGACCTACGGCGCACCGTTCATGCGTCACGTCGAGAAGGTCGTGATGCTGCAGCAGCTGGACGCACACTGGCGCGAGCACCTGGCGGCGATGGACTACATGCGCCAGGGCATTCACCTGCGTGGCTATGCGCAGAAGAACCCCAAGCAGGAATACAAGCGCGAGGCCTTCGAGCTGTTCAGCGACATGCTCGAGCGCGTGAAATTCGACACCGTGACGATGCTCCAGCGCGTGCAGGTGCGCAGCCAGGAGGACATCGATCGCGAGGAGCAGGAGCGTCAACGGCGCATGGCGCGCGCCCTGCAGGCGCAGCACGCGCAGGCGCAATCCGCGATCGCAGCGCCGGAACAGGAAGAGGGGGAAGTGCCGGCCGGTCCGGTTGCTCGCGGCGAACGCGCCAGGCCCGCGGCCGCAGCGGCCGCGCCGCAGACACCGTTCGTGCGCCAGATCAAGAAGGTGGGGCGCAACGAGCCGTGTCCTTGCGGCTCCGGCAAGAAATTCAAGCACTGCCACGGCACGCTCGCCGCGAACGAGTGAAACCGACCCTCCGCGTCGTCGCCGCCGCGCTCTACGACGAGCGCGGGCGCGTGCTGATCGCGCAACGTCCCCCGGGCAAGCCGCTCGCGGGTCGCTGGGAATTCCCCGGGGGCAAGATTGACGCGGGCGAGAGCGAGCGTGCGGCGCTGCTGCGCGAGCTGCGCGAGGAGCTGGGCGTCGAGGTGCAGGCGGCGGAACGCCTGCTCGAGCTGACCCACGAGTATCCCGAACGGCACGTCGAGCTGTGCATGTGGCACGTGACCGAATACACCGGCACGCCGCACCCGCACGACGGGCAGCAACTCAAGTGGGTCGAGCCCGCGAAGCTCGCCGACGAGGACCTGCTCGAAGCCGATCGCCCGATCGTCGAGCGCCTGGCGCGCTAGTCACCCGCGCCCGTCAACAGCTCCCGGCGTCTACTCCTGCTTTTCCCGGCGTTGCGCGCCGGAAGATGCCGCGGCCGGCGCCGATCCACCTGGCGGCGCGAGGTGCTCGTCGAGGAACGCCTTGATCATCGTGTAGGCGTGCGGCCCGGTGCCTGCGTGGCGCAACAGGCCGTGCTTGCTGCCCGGATACGCCATGATGTCGAACGGCTTGTTCAGGTCCTGCAGGCGCTTGAACAGCTTCGTGCTGTGCGAGAAGAGCACGTTGTCGTCCGCCATGCCGTGGATCACCAGCAGCGGCGCTTGCAGTCGCGAGGCGTGGCCGAGCACCGCGCTCTGCTCGTAGCCACCGGCGTTCGCCGCGGGCGTTTCGAGGAAACGCTCGGTGTAGTGCGTGTCGTAGAGCGCCCAGTCGGTGACCGGCGCGCCTGCGACGCCCACGGTGAAAACCCCGGGCGCGGTCATCGTCGCCATCAGCGCCATGTAGCCGCCGTAGCTCCAGCCGAAGATGCCGACGCGCTGCGGATCGAACCAGGATTCGCCCGCGAAGCGGCGCACACCCGCGGCCTGGTCGGTCACTTCGACTTTGCCCATCCGCTTGTGCAGCACCTTCTCGAACGCATCGCCGCGATAGGCAGTGCCGCGGTTGTCGAGCGTGAGCACGACGTAGCCGTTCTGGGCGAGGAACTGGCGGAAGAACACCTCGTTGCCGCGCGCCCCCCAGGCCTTGCGCACGCGCTGGACGCCCGGCCCGCCGTAAACGTCCACGAGCAGCGGGTACTTGCGAGCGGGATCGAAGGCCGGCGGCGTGATGAGCTGGTAGTGCAGCGTCTGTCCGTCCTCGGCCTTCAGCGTGCCGAATTCCGTCGGCCGGTGGCTGTCGAGGTAGCGAAAATACGGATGCGACGGATCGAGCTGGTTGTCGATCAGGGTGGCCAGCAGGCTCCCGTCGATGCCATGCACGGTCACACGCGGCGGACGATCGGGATTGGAATAGGTGGCCAGGAAGAAACGCCGGTCCTGCGCCAGCGCGATGCTGAACCAGCCGTCCTCGCGCGTGATGCGCGTGACCCGCTCCGGGTTCGCGGTGTCGAGCGTCGTGCGGTAGAGGTGGCGCTCGAGCGGCGTGCGCTCGTTTGCCATGAACCAGACGGTGCCGCGCTTCTCGTCGACACCGAGCAGCGCGCGCGCATCGCCATCGCCCACAACCATCCACGGGCCCGCGGTGATCGGACGGACGAGCTTGCCGTCGTAGTCGTGGAGATAGAGGTGCTTGAAGCCGCTGCGGCTCGAAGCCCACACGAACTGCTTGCGGCGTGGCAGGAAGGTGATCTCCTCGTACAGGTCGATCCACGCGGGCGAGGTTTCGGTGATCAAGGTCGTCGCGGTGCCGCTCGAGGTATCGACCTTCAGCAGGTCGAGGCGGCGCTGGTCGCGCGATTGGCGCTGCACCGCGAGCTGCTGGCTGTCGGGAAACCAGTCGACGCGCGGGAGATAGATGTCGGCCTCGTCACCCAGGTCCACCTTGGTCGCCGCGCCCGACTCGAGCTCGACGACGCGCAGCTCCACGATCGCGTTGGGCGTCCCCGCTGCGGGATAGCGCTGGTCGATGGCCTCGACGTCGTCAGCGCTGATTTCGAAGCGCTGGCGCACCTCCACCGGCGATTCGTCAACGCGCGCATAGGCGACGCGCCGTTCGTCCGGCGACCACCAGTAGCCGGTCTGCCGTCCCATCTCTTCCTGCGCGATGAACTCCGCCATTCCATTCGAGATCATTCCCTCGCCGTCGGTCGTGAGCGCGCGCTCGGCACCGTCGTGCAGGTCGATCACGAAAAGATCCTGGTCGCGCACGAAGCTCACGTAGCGCGCGTGCGGGGAAAACCGGGCATCCGTTTCAGCCGCCTCCGTGCTCGTGAGGCGGCGCACTGCCTGGTCGGCCGAAGCGCGCAGGTCGTAGTAGTAGAGGTCGCCCCCGAGTGGGAAAAGGAGGGCCTTGCCGTCCGGTGCGAACAGGTACTCCACGATGCCGGACAGGGACGAAATGCGCTGTCTTTCGCGACGCTGCTCCTCTTCGGCGGAGAGTCGCGCCTCTGTAGGGACCAGGACTGCGGAATCCACGAGCAGGCGCGTGCGGCGCGACGCCAGGTCGAACTCCCACAGGTCGAGCCGGTCCTTGTTGTCGGCCTTGCCCTGCAGGAACGTGATTCGACGGCTGTCGGGCGAGATCTGCGCAGAGCGCAGGTTGGGACCGGCGAGGTCGGGCGCAGCAAACATGCGCTCGATGGTCAGGGCTTCGGCCCGCGCGGTTGCAGCACCTGAAGTTGCGAAGACAAGGGCGGCGCAGGCGATGCCGAAAAATACAAAGGCGCAACGTGCAGCAAGCGCGCGGGGCTGGTCCTCGCGGCCCACGGGGAGGCGTAGTTTCGTGAGCGACATGCGTGTAGATTTCGCGATCCGAAGTGCCCGCGGGAGTCTAGCAAGGATGAACACAGCGTTCCGTCTCCGGCCGGCAGCTGCCGCCGCGTTGTCCGGCATGGTGCTCGCCGCCCTCACAGTGGCGGCGTGTCAGGGAAACCCCGAAGCAGCCGATGGAGCACAGAGGCTCGCGAATGCTCCCGCCGCTGGCTCGAACGGAGCCGCCGGTATTGGTACGGCAGGGATGGCGGCGTCGGGGCTGCGGTACCCGCAGACCGTACGCGTCGAGCACGTGGACACCTATCACGGCGAGCGCGTCACCGATCCCTATCGCTGGCTCGAAAACCTCGATGGCAGCGACACGCGCTCGTGGATCGAGCAGCAAAACGGCCTCGCCCGCCCGTATCTCGAAGCAACTCCCGCGCACGCGTGGTTCAAGCGTCGCCTGACCGAGCTGTGGAACTACGAACGCTACGGCGCGCCGGTGAAAGAGGGTGGCAGCTATTTCTGGCTGCGCAACGACGGGCTGCAGAACCAGAGCGTGCTCTACGTCGCCGACTCGCTCACTGCCGAGGCGCGCGTGCTCCTGGACCCGAACACCCTCAGCAAGGATGCGACCATCTCGATGTCGGACTTCCACGTGAGCCCGGACGGGAAGCTCCTCGCCTATGCGCTCTCCGACGGCGGCACCGACTGGGACACCTGGCACCTGCGCGACGTGAGCACGGGCCGCGACCTCGGCGATCTGCTGCGCAACGTGAAGTTCACGAACGTTTCGTGGGACGTCGACTCGAAGGGTTTCTACTACAGCCGCTATCCAACGGGCATCGACGGCCGCGGCGACGATTCGAAGCAGGTTTCGATCTATCACCACACCATCGGCGATGCCCAGAGCGCCGATCGCCTCATCTATTCCGTCACCGACCATCCCACGCGCAACCCGTACGGCACGGTGAGCGAGGACGGTCGCTGGCTGACGATTTTCCTGTTCGACAGCTACGCCGTGAACGGCATCTACTATCTCGAGCTCGGGACTGGTGAGCAGAAGACCTTCGATCCGCGCACCGCAGCGCCGGGAGCCGCCGGCAAGAAAGTGGTACGCCTGCTCGACGAATGGAATGCGCAGTACACATTCATCGGTAACGACGGCGCCGAGCTCTTCTTCCACACCACGGACCAGGCGCCGCGCGGACGAATCATCGGCATCGACGTGAACGAGCCGCAGCGCGCGAACTGGCGCGAGATCGTGCCACAGGCCGCGGACGCTCTCGACAGCGCCTCGGTGGTCGGCGGCAGCTTCATCCTGTCGTACCTGCACGACGCTCACGCGCAGGTGAAGGTCGTGGACACGGCAGGGCGTGCCCGACCGGACGTCGCGCTGCCGGGCCTCGGCCGTGCCGATGGTTTCGTCGGATCGGCTGACGACCCCGAGACCTTCTTCACGTACACCGACTACCTCACGCCGGTCGCGGTGTATCGCTATGACGTAAAGGCCAACGAGGTCGAAGTGTTCCGCCAGCCGCGCATCGCCGCGGACACCTCGCTCTATGTCACGGAGCAGGTGTTCTATGCGAGCAGGGATGGTACGCGCGTGCCGATGTTCATCACGCACCGACGGGGACTCAAGAAGGACGGCTCGGCGCCCACGCTGCTCTACGGCTACGGCGGCTTCAACTCCGCGCAGGTGCCGACATTCAGCGCCTCGGTGCTGGCGTGGCTCGAAGCCGGCGGTATCTACGCCGTCGCGAACCTGCGCGGCGGGTCGGAGTACGGCGAGACCTGGCACGAGGCCGGCACGAAGCTCAAGAAGCAGAACGTGTTCGACGATTTCATCTCCGCCGCCGAGTGGCTGATCGCGCAGGAGTACACCTCGAAGCAGCGCATCGCGGCGCTCGGCCGCAGCAACGGCGGTTTGCTCGTGGGTGCGGTGATCACGCAGCGGCCCGATCTGTTCGCGGCAGCGCTGCCGGTGGTCGGCGTGCTCGACATGTTGCGCTATCACACCGCGAGCGCGAACGCACGGCAATGGTCTTCGGATTACGGCCTGAGCGAGAACGCGGACGAGTATCGCGCGCTCAAGGCGTATTCGCCGTATCACAACGTGCGCGAGGGCGCGTGCTATCCGCCGACGCTGGTCACGACCGCCGACCACGACGATCGCGTGGTTCCGTGGCACAGCTTCAAGTTCGCCGCCGCGCTGCAAGCGGCGCAGAGCTGCCCGAACCCGGTGCTGATCCGCGTCGAAACGCGTGCCGGTCACGGCGCCGGCAAGCCGGTCTGGATGCAGATCGAGGACGTCGCAAACCAGTGGGCGTTCCTGACGAAGCACCTGGAGATGACGCCGGGAAGCGCAACGAGCGCATCGCGCGCCGCGAACTCCTCGCGCTGACGTGCGCTCGACGGGGACTACCCCGCCCGAACCCCCGCCAGCAACCGGTCCAGCTCCGCGTGATCCACGGGCTTCACCAGGTGTCCGTCGAACCCGGCCTCTTCTGACTTGCGCCGGTCCTCCTCCTGCCCCCAGCCGGTGAGCGCGAGGATGAGCACCTTGCTGCCGTTCAGCCGCTGGCGGATCCTCCGGCAGGCCTCGTAGCCGTTCATCTTCGGCAGGCCGATGTCGAGCAGGATCGCGTCGGGTCGCAGCGTCGCGGCCGCTTCGACCGCCTGCTCGCCGTCGTGCGCGGTGTGGATCTCGGTCCCGTCCCGGCGCAGCAGCATCGCCAGGCTTTCGGCCGTGTCGCGGTGATCGTCGACGACCAGGATGCGCAGCTTGCCGGGCTCGACGCCACGCTCGACCGCCGGCAGCGCATCCGCCGAATCGAGTGCGATCGGCATCCGTGCGACGAACGTGCTGCCCGTGCCCAGGCCGTCGCTGCGCGCCTCGATCTTCCCGCCGTGCAGCGCCGCCATGCGCTGCGCCAGCGTGAGCCCGATGCCGAGGCCGCCGTGCGAGCGCTCGAGCGATGAGTCCACCTGCGCGAACAGCTCGAAGATGTGGTCGAGCTTGTCGCGCGGCAGGCCGATGCCGCTGTCGGTGACCGAGAACAGCAACTCCCCGCCACGCGCCTCCAGCGTCACGTGGAGGCGGCCGCCGGCGGGCGTGAATTTCGCGGCATTGCTGAGCAGGTTGGTGAAGATCTGCGCGAGGCGCACGGGATCGGCACGCGCGGGCACGGGCGGGGGTGGCACATCGACGTTGAGCTCGTGGCGGCTCGCCTCGCACATCGGGCGGATCGCCTCGATCGCGTGCCGCACCACGCCGACGGCGTCCAGGTTCTGCATGCGCAGCTCGAGCTTGCCGCTGGTGATGCGACTGATGTCGAGCAGGTCGTCGATGAGGCGCACCATGTGACTCATCTGCCGGTCCATGATGTCCAGCGTGCGCGAGAACACCGCCGGATCCCTGGAGCGCCTGAGAAGAATGAGCGAATTGCTCACCGGCGCGAGCGGGTTGCGCAGCTCGTGCGCGAGCGTGGCGAGGAACTCGTCCTTGCGCCGGTCTTCCTCGCGCAGCAAGGCCTCGCGCTTGCGCACTTCGCGCACCCCGCGCCAGAGGACGACGATGAGCAGCGTGGTCAGCATGAGCACCAGGAGCGCCGTGCCCATGTGCGCGTCGTAGAGACCGGCTCGCTGGCCCTGCAACTCCACGAACGCAAGGGCGATCGGCAGCGCGATGATGAAGGGCAGCGATCGGCGCGCGAGGCGGCCCGCCGCGCTTTCATCGGCGATGGTGCGCATCGGCTCGTGCTGCGGCGTGGCCGAGACCAGGCCGAGCGCAAGCGTGAACACCATCATGCTCGTCTGCAATGCGATCGCCGTCAGGTCGGGCACAGTGAAGAGCGCGTTGACGCCGAAGATGTAACCGATCAGCGAAAGCAGCGTGATCGCGCCGACCACGAGAGCGAGCAGCGGCGCGTAGCGCCGGGCCCGCGTTTGGGTCGCCGACAAGCAGAACGCGAGGCCGAGCAGCGTGAACGACACGGCGGCAGGCGGACCCATTCGCCCGGGCGAGACCGTGGACGCGTGTCCCCAGGGGCGATCGAACAGCAGAATCGTATCGATGCCGAGGTCCCAGCCCGTGACGTGCTGGTAGAGCACGGTGGCACCGATCAGGCCGCAGAGCGCACCGAACGGAAGCGCTGCGCGTCGCCGGTCGAGCGCGACCAGCAGCAGCGCGACGCCGGCGAACGTCACCGCCAGCGCCGTATTGGGCTGGATGGTGATGCCGTCGCCGTCCCAGTCGGCGAGGCGCTGCACGTCGAAAATCCAGGCGGAGAGCGACAGCAGCCCGCCCAGCGTTGCAAAAATTCCAAGCACGAGAGCGGCGCGCCGCGCATCGAGCGAGTAGGTGGGCAGGTTTTCGGACGTGACGGGCATCGGCCTTGGCCGCTAGCGGTCGCGGCGTAACAGCACCGGGCGATGGATTATAGACAACCGTCCGTGACGCGCGACCGCCTCCGGTCGGAACACGATCGCGTGTCGCTGCAACGCGACGCGGACGGATCAGGATGTGACAGCGCGCACCGGTACTGGTGCGGACAGTTGCTTCAGTCGTCCTTGCGATCCGACTGATCGTCAGGCGGCGTCGGTACGGGCTCGCCGGCAATCGCGCGCTCTTCGCTCAGCCACGCGCCGAGATCGATCAACCGGCAGCGATCGCTGCAGAACGGACGAAACGGCGACGCAGCCGACCACTCGAGGTCGCGCCCGCAGGTTGGGCATTTGACGAGGGGAGCGGCCATCGACAGCGCAGCGGCGTAGCGAGCCGCTCAGGTGCAACAGACGAGATGGAACGGCACGTCGTGGTCGGGCTGCACCGGCCGCTGACCGATGTCGCGCCAGGCGAGGAAGCGCAGGCTGCAACGATAGTGGCTGCCGCTGATCTCGGGGAACAGATCCGAGTCCGCCGGCAGCATGATGCGCAGCATCTGGATCGGGTTCTCGCGCTCGAACTGCAGCTGGAACACGCCGCCCACCGCGACCTCCTGCCGCGGTCGCGCGCTCTGTCGCGTGATCCAGAGCATCTCGGTGGCTGCGTCGCCGAGCGGACGCACGACCTTGAACCACTCGTTGAGCGTCGCCGAGCGCATCTCCGCCGGGCGGCTCAGCCAGAAGTTGTAGTCGGGCAGGTCGAACTCGCACGTGCCGCCCGGAATCGCGCTGCGATGCTTGATCGCGTTGAGGAATTCCGAGTCGCGCAGCGGCTGCAGGAAGTTCGCACCGGTGCCGACCAGCTCCTGGCGCAGGCGTAGCAGGTTCGACATCACGCTGCGCAGGCGGCCGGGGTCGACGCCGGGCTTGGCCTGGTAATCGTTCAGATTGCTCACGTGGCGCTCGAGCTCCTTGAGCACGTCGCCGCGCACATCGCCGCGTGCGGTGATGGCCAGGATCTCGAGCAGCGCGGCGACTGCGGAGCGGCTGCTCCACGGGTCCGGCGACTCCATGTGATACAGCGCCTGCGAGTACAGGAACTCGAGCCGCAGGAAATTGCGCATCCGCTCGTTGAGCGGCTGCTCGTACACCACCGCTTCGGGCGCTGGGGCCACGGCGGCCTCGGGGACAGACATCATGGGGCCGTATTCTGAGCGCAATCCGGCGGGCCTGTGAAGTGCCGCTGGATGACGACACTCGCTGCGGCTCCCTCCGACTCAGGGTTTTCCGTCGCGCGGCGCGCCGCGTTTCGCGCCCGACGGCGCGGACGGCCCCTGCGTCGCGAGCGCCAGGTAGCGCGCGTGCATGTCGTTCACCTGCGCGGCGAGCGACTCGAGGCTGCCCTCGTTCGAAATCACGTCGTGGGCGCGGACCAGGCGCTCGGCCGGCGTCACCTGGGCAGCGAGGATCGCGCGCGCCTGCTCTTCGTTGCCCGCATCGCGCGCGAGCAGGCGCTGCAGCTGCGTTTCCTCGGTCACGTCGATGACCAGGACGCGATCGACGCGCAGCACGAGGTCGGTCTCGATCAGTAGCGGCACCACGAGGATGTGGTACGCGCCGGTGGCGCGCGCCGAGCGGCGCTCCATCTCCTCGAGAATCGCCGGGTGCAGGATCGCTTCGAGGACGTGGCGCTTGTCCGGATCCGAGAAGACGATCTCTCGCACCCGCTTGCGGTCCATGGCGCCGCCGGCTCCGAGCACTCCCGGCCCGAAGGCTTCGACCACATTCTTCAGCGTGGGGCTGCCGGGCGCCACCACCTCGCGTGCGATCTCGTCTGTGTCGATGACGGTGACACCGTGTGCCGCGAAAAGGCGCGCGACGGTGGTCTTGCCGCTCGCGATGCCGCCTGTCAGGCCGACTCTCATCGCGGCCGGCGGCTCAGGGCCAGAGACTGAAGTAGGTCGCGACGAGCTGGGGTCCCCACATGAGGGCGATCCACCCGGCGGCGGCCAGGTAGGGGCCGAACGGGATGGGGACGTCGCGGCCGTGACGGCGCGCCAGCATCAGCGAGATGCCGGCGATGGCGCCGGTGGAAGCGGCCACCAGGATGATGAGCATCAGCATCTTCCAGCCGAACCACGCGCCGAACGCCGCGAACAGCTTGAAGTCGCCGTAGCCCATGCCTTCTTTGCCCGTCACCAGCTTGAACAGATGATAGACGCTCCAGAGGCTGAGATAACCGCCGGCCGCACCGACGATGCTGCTGGCCGGATCCACGGGGAAGGCGAGCGGCGGATTGGTGAAGTCGTACGCCAGAGCGGTGCTGAACGTGAGGCTGACGAGCAGGCCGAGCCAGAGCAGGGGCAAGGTGATGCTGTCCGGCAGCAGCTGGTGCTGCAGGTCGATGCCCGAGAGGGCGATGAGGCTCCAGGTGAAGATGAGGGCGGCGAAGACTTCCCAGCCAAAGCCGTAGCGCCACGCGACCGCCGCGGAGAGCACGCCGCAAAGGAGCTCGACCAGCGGATAGCGGATGGAGATGCGCGTGCCGCAGGAGGCGCAGCGGCCACGAAGCAGCAGGTAGCTGACGATCGGGACGTTCTGCCAGGCCCGGATGTGTGCCTTGCAGGCGGGGCAGGCGGAGCGCGGCACGACGAGGTTGAAAGGCTCCTCGCGTGGTGTCTCGGGCAGGGTGGGTGGCGCGGCGGGCGGTGGTGCAGCGAGAGGGTCAGGCAGCTTTTCAGATGCGATCTCTGCGACCGGGATTTCTGCGGCAGCAACCTCCGCGGCCGCGACGCCAGTGGCCGGCACCGCGGCGGTAGCCATCTCTTCCGCGCCTGCATCCTCGGTTGCCAGCTCGGCGCACTGGCGGCGCCAATCGCGTTCCATCATCAATGGCAGGCGGTGAATCACGACGTTCAGGAAGCTGCCCACCAGCAGGCCCAGGACGAAGACCAGGCCGATGAAAACGCCGGGCGAGGACTGCAGCAGCTGCAACAGGGTCACGGCAGTCGTCCACAAAAGCGAACGCCGCGCGAAGGCGCGGCGTTCGGTGAGATCGATGTCCGGGTGTCGATCAGATGACCGCGCCCAGCTTGAAGATCGGCAGGTACATCGCGATGACGAGACCGCCGACGAGGACGCCCAGGATCGCCATGATGAGCGGCTCGAGCAGGCTGCTCATGCTGTCGACGGCGTTGTCGACGTCCTGCTCGTAGAACGTGGCGACCTTGCCCGACATCTCGTCGAGCGAGCCCGATTCCTCGCCCACCGCGATCATCTGGATCACCATGTTCGGGAACAGGCCCGTGTTCTCCATCGCGCGCTGCAGGCGCTGCCCCGTCGCCACTTCGTCGCGCATCCTGAGGACCGCCGTCTCGTAGACGATGTTGCCGGTCGCGCCGGCCACCGAATCCAGCGCCTCCACCAGCGGCACGCCGGCGGCGAACATGGTCGAGAGCGTACGCGCGTAGCGCGCAATGGCCGCCTTGGTCAGGATGGGCCCGATGACCGGCGCCTTGAGCGACAGGCGGTCGATCGTCTCGCGCAGGGCGCGCGAGCGCTTCTTGAAGTAGATGAAAAAGTAGATCGCGAGGCCCGTGAGGATGGCCATCCACCAGCCCTGGTCCTGCACGGTTCGCGACAGGTCGATGACCAGCTGCGTGAAGGCAGGCAGGTCGGCGCCGAAACCCTTGAACAGCGATTCGAACTGGGGAATCACGAAGATGAGCAGGATTAGGGTCACGACCACGGCCACGACCAGCACCGCGGCGGGGTAGAACAGGGCCTTCTTGATCTTCTTCTTCAACGCCTCGGTCTTTTCCTTGTAGGTGGCGATCTTGTCCAGCAGGCTCTCGAGCGCACCGGCCTGTTCGCCGGCCTCGACCAGGTTGGTGTACAGATCGTCGAAGTAGAGCGGGTGCTTCCTCAGGGCCTCGTGCAGCGAGGTACCGCCCTCGATGTCGGCCTTGACGTCGAGCACCAGCTTCTGCATCGCCGGCTTGTCGTGACCGTTGCCGATGATCTCGAAAGACTGCACCAGCGGAATGCCGGCCGCGAGCATGGTGGCGAGCTGGCGGCTGAAGATCGCGATGTCTTCCGGCGAGACCTTGCCACCCGCCTTGAACAGGTTGCTCTGTTTGCTGACCTTGACGGGCACCACGCCCTGGCGACGCAGGTCGGCGCGCAGCGCCTGCTCGCTGGCCGCGAGGCTACGGCCCTTGAGCTTGTTGCCCTTCTTGTCGGTGCCCACCCAGTTGAACTGGATGTTCTTGCGGATTGCTGTCGCGCTCTGGGCCATGGCTGAATGTCCCCTCTAGGTCCCGTGGTCAGTCCACGGTGACGCTGTTGACCTCGTCCAGACTCGTCAGGCCGTCCTTCACTTTCTGCAAGCCGGAACGGCGCAGATCCCACACGCCTGCCTTGCGCGCCTCGTCACCGATGCTGATGGCGTTGCCGCCTTCCATGATGATGCGGCCGATCGCTTCGCTGACCGGGAGCACCTGGTAGATGCCTACGCGTCCCTTGTACCCGTCGATGCAGCTGTTGCAACCCTTGGCGCCGTAGATGGCCAGTCCCTTCTTGATGTCCTCGTCCGTGAATCCTTCCTTGTGCAGGGCCTCGGCCGGGATGTCGAGCTTGACCTTGCAGTTGCCGCACAGCTTGCGCGCCAGGCGTTGCGCGATGATGAGGCTCACCGACGTGGCGATGGCGTACGGCTTCACGCCCATGTCCACCAGCCGCGTGAGCGTCTGTGGCGCATCGTTGGTGTGGAGCGTGGACAGCACCAGGTGGCCGGTCTGTGCGGCCTTGAGGGCGATTTCCGCCGTCTCGAGGTCGCGGATTTCGCCGACCATGATCACGTCCGGGTCCTGGCGCAGGAACGCGCGCAGTGCCGAAGCAAAGGTGAGGCCCACCTTCACATTGACGTTGACCTGGTTGATGCCGGCCATCTGGATTTCCGCCGGGTCCTCGGCGGTGGAGATGTTTGTATCCTCGGTGTTGAGGATGTTGAGGCCCGTGTACAGGGACACGGTCTTGCCGCTGCCGGTAGGGCCGGTCACGAGGATCATGCCCTGCGGCTTGGCCAGGAACTTGAGGTACAGGTCCTTCTGGAAGGACTCGTAGCCGAGCGCGTCGATGCCGAGCATCGCGCTGCTCGGGTCGAGGATGCGGCACACGATCTTTTCGCCGAACAGCGTCGGGCACGTGCTGACGCGAAAGTCGATGGCGCGATTCTTCGACAGGCGCATCTTGATGCGGCCGTCCTGCGGCACGCGGCGCTCGGCGATGTCGAGGCGCGACATGACCTTGAGGCGCGCGGCCATCTTGATCGCGAGCTGTACGGGGGGCATCGCGACTTCCTTCAGCACGCCGTCGAGACGGGTGCGGATGCGGAAGGTCTTTTCGTACGGCTCGAAGTGAACGTCCGAGGCGCCCTTCTTGATGGCGTCGAGCAGCACCTTGTTGACGAAGCGGACGATCGGGGCGTCTTCCACGTCGTCGCGGGTGACGCCTTCCTGCAGATCTTCGTCACCGGCGGTGACTTCGAGATTCTCGAGGTCGAAGTCGTCTTCGGTCATGGCCGGCATCGAGGTGTCGACCTGCTCGATAGCCTTGGTGACTGCCAGCTGGAGCTTGTTGTCCTCGACCACGATCGCTTCGATGCCGAGGCCCGTCGCGAACTTGATCTCGTCGATCGCGTGCAGGTTGGTCGGATCCGAGACCGCGAGGAACAGGCGCTTGCCGCGCTTCATCAGCGGCAACACGCGATGCTTGTTCAGGAGTTTGTCGCTGACCAGCTTGACCGTGTCGAGGTCCAGGTTGACCGAGTCCAGGTCGAGGAGGGGGACGCCGAATTCGTGCGACGCCGCGATGGCGATTTCGCGGGCGTTGGCGGCGCCGCTGTTGACGAGCTGGGTGACGACGCTGACGCGGCGTTCCTTGGCCGCCGCCATGGCGTCCATCATGGTGGCCTCGTCGATGAGGCCATCCTGGACGAGGCGTTGCGGCAAACCGCCCAGTTGGGACTTGCCGGCGCCAAGCGCCATCATTGCGTTGTCATTCATTGGCTTGCGCGCTGCCCGAAGCGTTGTAGCCGAACCGTCAGTCTACCCAAGTACCGGTCGGGATCAATTGTTAAATCGGCAGGCATCCTCGCATATTGAGCCGGATTCCCTGCGTGATCGTGCTCACAGGGGCCCATGACGGGCCACCTGATGGCCAAAAAAGAAGGCCCCTCTTGCGAGGGGCCTTCGATCAACCGGTTCCAGAGAACCGATTTCAGCCGATTACGGCACCGCGCGGCACGCGCTCGGCGTGTACTTCGCAGTGACGTTCGTCTTCGCCAGCGAGTCGACCGACGGGGTGCCGGCCGCATCGTTCGCGGTCGTCGAGCCGTCGCCGACCGGGGCGTTCGCGCGGCCACAGCGCCACACGACGTCCTGGTTCTTGCTGACGTAAGGCTGCAGGGACAGCGTCTTCGCGTTGATCAGCTCGTTGGCCTGGAAGCCAGCAGCCGTCGTCTTGCTCGCGTAGGTGACCTGGATCGTGCCCGCGCCGACCATGTCCACCTTCGACACGTACTTGCCCTGCGGGGGCGTCTCAGCGCCGGCCGCATCGACGATGCCGATGGCGGTCAGCGTGGTCGGCCAACGGCCGGTCTGAGCAAACGTCTCGGCAACAGCGGCCTTGACCGCGCCAGCCAGGTTCATGCCTTCCGTCACCTGTGAGCGGACGGTGTAGTCCTGGTACGCGGGAATGGCGATGGCCGCCAGAATGCCGATGATCGCGACGACGATCATCAGTTCGATGAGGGTGAAACCCTTCTGCAGATGCTTCATTGGTAACTCCTGGGAAGAAACTCTTGGGGTGCAAACGCAACGGCGCCTGTGCGCCAGTGGCCGTGAAAGTTGCAAAGCACATGCCACGAGGAAGTGGGATGCTCTAAGCCACTGAATTACATGCGCTTTAGCGGCTACCCGGGCAGGTCGCTTGACGTAATCCCGTCGACAACGGGTGACGCATGGACACCGTGCGTCACTTAGTGACACGGAACGTCACCTGTCGTCGTCAGCCTGCGACGCCGGTCACACGGCGTGGCCAGAGCCCGCGTGACCGCGTGTCACGCGGGGCGCAAGGCGCGGTGAGCGGAGGCTACTGCGCGTGCGCGACGGCAGGGTCGGCAGCAGTTGCCCGCGAGGCGGCGATTGCAGAGAGCCAATCGAGGGCCAGTGCCATGGAGGGGGTGTGCTCGGCGCGGGCCGCGTTCTGCTGGATGAGCTCGAACGCCTCGCGCGGCTTGTTGATCGCGATCTGACTCGCCGCGGTGGCAACCAGCGCCAGCGCCAGGTGATCGTCGTGGGCGAACGCGTACTTCGACGCGAAGAGGTTCGAGCCGGTGGAAGCAACCTGCTCGACGTTACGAGCGGCGATGCCCTGCATCAGGCTCAGCATCTCCTTCTCCTGCTCTCCCAACTGGCCGGCACAGGGAGTCGCGCCGAGGGCCTGCCAGATCGGCTGCAGCTCCGCGCTCGCCAGTGCGCCATTGGTGAACGACCCGATGTAGTAGGCCGAATCGAGCCAGGCCCGGCGCACGGCCGGCCCGCCACATTCTTCTCGCGAGCTGTGCAGCGTCAGCATCGCCTGCGCTCCGCTCACGCCCAGGTGATCGTATTGCGACGTTTCGAGCGCATCGCGCAACGCGGTGGCCTGCCCGACCATGTTGTCGCGCGAGGAGAAGGCGTTGGGGCTGAAAACGGTGCGCTCGCGCGGCTCGCGGGTGCCGGTGAGCAGCTCGAAGAACGGCACCGGCAGCGTCGTGAGGCTCGTGAACTGGAGCGCGTTGCGCCTCAGGATTCGGGCGCGCGGGGCGTGCAGGTCGACGAACGGAAAGTAATCGGAGTTCGCGGGCACTCCCGACACCTGCAAGAGGGGCATGAGCAGGGCCTTGTCGCCGAGGTAGCGGCTTTCGACGTTCTGCGTCGAGTCGATGCCCACGCGCGCGAGCTCGGCGCGCATTGCCGGGGAATCGAACATGCGCGAGTGCGGACGGGACAGCTTGCCGCCGCGCTGCGCCACGATCATCAGGTTCGTGTCGTCGGCGTTGTAGATCGCGAAGTCCTCGAAGTGCGGCGCCAGCGCCTTGATCACCGACGTGACGATGTCAAAGTCCGTCTCGTAGATCTGCATCCATTGCACCAGCAGGCCGTCGGGTTCGAGGTAGCGCGTCATCTGCGCGTAGAACTCGTCCGAGAACAGCGTCGCCACGCCGCTGACCCACGGGTTCGACGGCTCGGAGACGATCACGTCGTATTTCTTGTGGTGCACGGCGAAGAACGTCTTCGCGTCCTCGAACCAGATGTGGCTGCGCGGGTCCTCGAACGTGCGCTGCACGCGCGGCATGAAGCCCAGGCGGGCCGCCTCGGCCATGTAGGGCTCGATCTCGATCGTGTCGAGCTCGCGCACCACGTCGCTGGTCAGCAGGACCTGCGAGGTCAGCCCCGAGCCGATGCCGATGTTCGCGATGCGCTCGGGGTTCGGATGCAACGCGACAGGCAGGGCGCCGGCGAGCACCATCGTGATCTCGTCGGGCGCGGCCAGCTCCTCGGCCAGCTTGCCGCTCATGCGGATGGCCGCGTCGGGTTTGCCGTTGGTGGCAATACTGACGATGCCGCCGACGTCCACCAGGCTGATGGAGGCGGTCTTGCCGTGCTTGAAGTACAGGACCTTGGTTGCGGCGTCATGCGAAGCCCGGCCGTGCCTGAACACGCCGGAGCTGAGCGTCGCCGGGTCGAGGTCCACCAGCACGATGGCGGCAACCACCGCGACGGCGCCGATCGATGCCGGCAATGCCGCCAGCCGGAAGCGCGTGGCGGATTCGGCTTTGCAGAGGTAAGCGATGCCGAGCCCCATGTGCAGGAGCGCGCCGCAGACCACGACTCCCTTGACGCCGATCAGGGGCATGAGCAGGTGCACTGCCAGGATCACGCCGAGGATGGCGCCCGCTGTGTTCCACGCATACACCGCGCCGATGGCGCGCTCGCCGGTGCCACCGCGGATGAGCACGTAGGTCATGATCGGCAGCGTCATGCCGCAGAAGAACGTGGTCGGCATCATCACCAGCATGGCGATGCTGTGGCTGACCAGGTGATAACCGAAGTAGCCCTGTTCGGTCGGCGTGAACATGCGGATCGCCGCGGCCATCATGTCGAACGTCGCGCCGTAGATCGGCAGGGAAATCAGGGCGACCACGGCCATGATCACCAGCACGCGGCCGAGGAACCTGAGCGGGTCGCGCAGCGAGTCGATGCGCCGGTGCACCCACAGGCCGCCGAGTGCAATACCGAAGATGAAGGCGCTCAGCATCAGCTCGAAGGAATGCGTGGTGCTGCCCAGGACCAGGCTGAGCATGCGGATCCAGGCGATTTCATAGAGGAACGCCGCTGTGCCGGTGGCGGCCGCGCCGATCAGCATCCAGCGAACCAGGGTGTCGCCAGCCGCGGCGCTGCTGCCCGCGGGAGTCGGCAGCGGTGGTTGTACGGCTCCGGGCTGGTATTTCACGAGTGCCCAGACAGTGAGCGCCAGGGCGACATTGAAGAGCCCGGCGGTCATGATCGTGCCCGGCAGGCCGACTTCGCCGATCAGCACGAATCCGCTGACCAGCACGCCGAAGGCGGCGCCGAGGCTGTTGGTGAAGTAGAGCATCGCGAGCGTCTCGCCCGAACGATGCGGGTAGCGACGCACGATCGCGCCGCTCATCAGCGGGAACGTGGTTCCGAGGAGAATCGACTGCGGCAGGATCAGGAGCGCGCCGATCGTCCACTTCGCCGACTGCGCCAGCGCCGCGGATTCCGTGTTGGGCAGCAGCGAATCGAACGCCCAGGAGGTCACCGCAACCGAGGTCGAGTGGAACACCAGGCCGAGGAGGCCGATCACGCCCTCGACGATGGCGTAGCCGAGCAACAGGTTGAGGACTCGTGTCGAGTACTTCGCCATCAGCCACGAGCCGACCGCCATGCCACCCATGAAAATGGCCAGCACCAGGGTCTGGGCGTAGGCGGCATGGCCGAGGAACAGCTTGAGGTAGTGCGACCAGATGGACTCGTAGATGAGCCCCGAGAACCCGGAAATCGTGAAGATCGCAAAGAACAGCGTCCGACCGCGGTCCTGGGTGGCGTTCATGTCGAGTCGATCTCCCTGGGGGGCGTTTCGGCTGTGCTTTTTACCTTAATTCGCCGCCGGCCAGCGAGAATCCGCTCACGCTTGGGGGTTCCAGCGACCTTGCCAGCGGGCTGCCCGCGCTTGCGGAGCACAGTTGTGACGTGGGTCCGCTGTCGTTCGGGCGATGGCAGCGAGCGCCTGTGCGCCACGCGACCGCTACTCGAGGCCCAGCTTCTTGATGCGGTAACGCAGGGCGCGGAACGTCATGCCGAGCAGCTTCGCCGCAGCGGTCTTGTTGTAGCGGGTCTGTTCGAGGGCCTTGAGGATGGCATCGCGCTCGATGTCTTCGAGCTGCTCGCCCAGCGGGCCGACGGCGCTGGCCGCGGTTGCGGCGACCGGCGCGTCGCGCAGCTGCAGATCCTTCGCGGCGATGCCGTTGCCGGCACACAGTGCGAGGGCGCGCTCGAGGATGTTCTCGAGCTCGCGCACGTTGCCGGGGAAGGAATAGTGCTGCAGCGCCTCCATGGCATCGGCGGCGAGCGTCGGGGTGTCCACTTTCATGCGTCGCGACAGCCGCCGCAGGATCGTTTCGGCCAGCTCCGGAATGTCTTCGGGTCGTTCGCGCAGCGCCGGCACGCGCATCTCGATGACGTTGACGCGATAGTAGAGGTCTTCGCGGAACGCGCCCTCGGCGACCAGTGCGGAAAGGTTCTTGTGCGTGGCGCTGAGGATGCGCACGTCGATGGGCGTTTCGCGCTGCTCACCGATCGCGCGCACCGATTTTTCCTGGATGACGCGCAGGAGCTTCACCTGCATGTGCAGCGGCAGGTCTGCCACCTCGTCGAGGAACAGCGTGCCGCCCTCGGCGCTCTGCATCAGGCCCTTCTTGTCCGCCACCGCGCCGGTGAAGCTGCCGCGCTTGTGCCCGAACAACTCGCTCTCCATGAGCTCGGTCGGGATCGCGCCGCAGTTCACGGGCACGAACGGCCCTTCGCGGCGTGGCCCGGTCTCGTGGACCAGTTGCGCGACCAGCTCCTTGCCCGTTCCCGACTCGCCGTAGATGTGCACGGGCGCCTGGCTTCGCGACACCTTGCTGATCATCTCGCGCAGCTGAGCGATGGCCCGCGACTGCCCGAGCAGCCGCGGGCCGTAGATAGTGGTATCGCTTTCGGTGGCCGACACCTTGATTGCCACGCTCACCAGCTTGCGCAGGCCGGAGAGGTCGAGCGGCTTGGAGACGAAGTCGAAGGCGCCGACCTTCAGCGCCCGCACAGCCGACTCGACATTACCGTGTGCCGTGATGACCGCGACCGGCACGGCGGGGGCATGGCTCTGCATCCACTCGACCAGCTCGAGCCCGTTGCCGTCCGGCAGGTTCATGTCGGTGAGGCACAGGTCGAAGCGGTCGCCGGCGAGCAGCTTTTTGGCGCTGATGATGTCGGGCGCGGCACGCGAATCGAGCTCCATGCGACTGAGCGTGATGCTCAGCAGCTCCCGGATGTCGGGCTCGTCGTCGACGATCAGGACCACGGGTCGGGCCATGGACTGCTCAGGCGCGCGGCGCGCCGTCTGCCTCCCAGCGTTGCGGATCCGCGAAGATCACGCGAAACACGCTGCCGCCCCCGGCGCGCGGCTCGTAGATCAGCAGCGCACCGTTGCACTGGCACAGCTCGCGCGCGATGAAGAGGCCGAGGCCGGTGCCGCCGCTGCTGCCGGTGAAGAACGGCTCGAAGATGCGATCGACCATCGCCGGATCGATACCCTTGCCGCGGTCCGAGACCTCGAGAAAGGGCCGGCCCGTGCCGGCAACGCGCCCGCACATGAGGTCGACCGTCGCTGGCCCCTGGGCCGTGCCGGAATACTTCAGCGCGTTGTCGCAGAGATTCCACAGCACCTGCTGCAGGTGCGAGGGATCGACGCGTACCTCGACTTCGCCGTTCGCGCACGCCAGGCGCAGGGCGTCCTGCGGAATCTGCGCCGTCTGCGCGAACTCCTCGCGAAACTCCGCGAGCCAGTCGCTGAGCGTGAGGCGCTCCGGGTGCGTGGAGTCGCGGCGCGAGAGCTGCAGCACGTTGTTGATGATGGTACTGACGCGGTCCGCGTTGCTGCGGATGATTTCCGTCAGGCGCATCTCCTCGGGCCCGATCACCGGCGATTCCGCCAGCAACTGGCCGGCGTGGCTCATCGCCCCGACAGGATTGCGGATCTCGTGCGCGATGCTGGCGCTCAGGCGCCCGAGCGCCGCGAGCTTCGACTGCTGCACGCGCTCGGTCAGCACGCCGGTGTCCTCGAGAAAAACGAGGACCGGGCCGGGATTGGCGCTGCCCAGGGGCGCGAAGTGAGGCTGGATGACACGGGAGGCGTCGAACGACAGGAAGTTGGCAGGCGGTCCCGAGGCATCGTGCGGGCTCTGGCGCCAGGTCGACAGATAATAAAGGAGCTTCGCCGAGACCTCGCCGAGGAGGGCGCCCGGCACCGCGCTGCGATCACCGAGGATCTGCGCCGCCGACTCGTTGATCAGGCGGATGCGGTCGCCCGCGTCGACCACCAGGATGCTCTCGCGCAGATGCTGGACGATGTACTGCGACAGCTCCGCCATGTTGGCGAGATCGACGTCGCGCTGGCGCACCAGTGCTTCGCTCTCGCGCAGGCGGTCCGCGACCGGCCAGGTGCCGAGCGCAAGGATGAACAGTACGACGCCCAGAACGCCCGCCGCAGTGTAGTCGGCTCCCGCGGCGAAACCGCCGAGCTGCACGACGACCTGCTGTAGAAGGAGTGCGAGGGCCGCTGCGGAAGCCGCGACGAAGGCTGCGCGGGCCGGAACGAGCAGACTGATCGCACCGACCGGGATGACCAGCAGCAGGCCCAGGCCGCTGCCGACGCCGCCACTCGAATACAGCAGCACGGAGATTGCCGTGACGTCGACGATGAAATGCACCCAGGCCTGATTCGAGAGCGCGGGCCAGCGCGCCTTCAGGGCGGCGATGGTGGCGATGGCCACGGCGAAGTAGAGCGCCGCGGTGACGAGGAACAGCCGCGGATCGAGCCAGCCCACACTGGTGGTCTCGCGCACGACGAGGTGCAGCGTGACCAGGACCATCGGGACGAGGAGGCGATAAAGATTGAGCAGACTCAGCACGCGCCAGGCGAGATCGGCCCGTGCGGTTGCTTTGATGATCGCCATGGGTGGCGAACTCTACCCTACTTCCCGCAAAATGGCGGCCCTTTCACCGGCGCGACTCTCGCATGAACCTGCACGAATACCAGTCCAAGCAGATCTTCGTCGACTACGGAATTCCCGTTCCCTCCGGCCGCGTCGCCGCCACTGCCGATGAAGCCGTCGCTGCGGCGCAGGCGCTGTCGGCTTCGGGCGCGACACTGTGGGTGGTGAAGGCACAGATTCACGCCGGCGGTCGCGGCAAGGGCGGCGGCGTGAAGCTCGCGAAGAGCCTCGACGAGGTGCGCGCGTCGGCGGCGGCAATCCTCGGCAAGCGCCTCGTGACGCCGCAGACGGGTCCGGAAGGTCTGCCGGTCGAGAAGGTCTATGTCGAGGCCGGCTCGCAGATCGAGCGCGAGCTCTACCTGAGCCTCGTGCTCAATCGCGAGAAAGGGCGCGTCGCGTTCATCGCTTCCGCCTCCGGCGGCATGGACATCGAGCACGTCGCGGCGCACTCGCCCGGGAAGATCATCACCGTGAACATTCACCCTGCGGCGGGACTGCAGGGCTACCAATGCCGCGAGCTCGCCTTCGGGCTCGGTTTCGAGGGCAAGCAGGTCGAGCAATTCACCTCCATCGCGCAGGCGCTGTACCGCCTCTACATGGACCGCGACGCTTCGCTGGTCGAAGTCAATCCGCTGATCGTCACGCGCACCGGCGACCTCCTCGCGCTCGACGCCAAGATCAACATCGATCCCAACGCGCTCTATCGCCAGAAGGCGCTCGCGCTGCTGCGCGACACCTCGCAGGAGGATCCGATGGAGCTCGCGGCGAGCGAGCACGATCTGAATTACGTATCGCTCGACGGCGACATCGCCTGCATGGTGAACGGCGCGGGCCTGGCCATGGCAACCATGGACCTGATCAAGCTGCACGGCGGCGCGCCCGCCAACTTCCTCGACGTCGGCGGCGGCGCGACGGCCGAGCGCGTCGAGGAGGCGTTCAAGCTCATCCTGTCGAACAAGAGGGTGCGTGCCATCCTCGTGAACATCTTCGGCGGGATCGTGCGCTGCGACCTCATCGCCGAGGGTATTGTCAAGGCGGTGAAGGAAGTCGGCGTGAAGGTGCCGGTGGTGGTGCGCCTGGAGGGCACGAACGCTGACGTGGCACGCAAGCTGCTCGCGGGCAGCGGCCTCGCGATCACGACGGCGAACGACCTGACGGATGCGGCCAACAAGGTCGTGTCACTGGCGAAAGGTACCGGCAGCGGAGCTTCGGCCCGCGCGGCCCGGCACTGAGGACTGGCGATGAGCATACTGGTCGACAGGAAGAGCAAGGTCATCTGCCAGGGCTTCACCGGCAAGCAGGGTACGTTCCATTCCGAGCAGTGCATTGCCTACGGCACGAAGGTGGTCGGCGGCGTCACGCCCGGCCGCGGCGGACAGAAGCATCTCGGCCTGCCCGTGTTCAACACGGCGCGCGAGGCGGTTGCCGCCACCGGCGCCGACGTCAGCATGATCTACGTGCCAGCGCCGTACGCGGCCGACGCCATCCTGGAAGCGGCGGATGCCGGCATCAGGCTCGTCGTCTGCATCACGGAGGGCATCCCGGTCGCGGACGTGGTGCGGGTGAAAGTCGCGCTGCGCGACAGCGACGCGCGCCTGATCGGGCCGAACTGCCCGGGCATCATCACGCCGGGCCAGACCAAGATCGGCATCATGCCCGGCTTCATTCACAAACCCGGCCGCATCGGCATTGTGTCGCGCTCCGGCACCCTCACTTACGAGACCGTGTACCAGACCACCAACAACGGGCTGGGTCAGAGCACGTGCGTCGGCATCGGCGGCGACCCGGTGCGCGGCATGAACTTCATCGACGTGCTCGCGCTGTTCGAAGAGGATCCCGCGACCGAAGGCATCATCATGGTCGGGGAAATCGGTGGCAGCGACGAGGAAGCGGCCGCGGCTTACATTGCGAAGAACTTGTCCAAGCCCGTGGTGGCCTACATCGCGGGTGTCACGGCGCCGCCCGGCAAGCGCATGGGCCACGCCGGCGCGGTGATCGCGGGCGGCAAGGGAACCGCCGCCGACAAGTACCGCGCGCTCGAGGCGGCCGGCGTCACCACGGTCAAGTCGCCCGCGGAGCTCGGCAGCGCGATGCAGAAGCTGCTCGCGCGCCGGAAGGGGCGGACCGGGAAGCCGTCCAGGTCTGCGACCCGCTCGCGGCCCGCGAAAACCCGCACGAAGACGCGCGCCAAGTCGCGCGCGAAGCTGAGGCAGCGCAAGGACGTGCGCCGCCGCAGATGACACGCCCACGCGACGCTCGCGGCCGAATACGCGAAGCCATGAGGCGACGCGCATGAATGGCGGCGCGCTTCGCATCGGGCTCGCCCAGCTCGACCTGATCGTCGGCGACGTCGACGGCAACGTCACGCGGATCATCGAGGCCGCGCGCGCCGCCCGCGCCCGCGACCAGGTCGATCTCGTGGTCTTTCCCGAACTGGCTCTGAGCGGCTATCCGCCCGAAGACCTGCTGTTTCACGCCGCCATGCGCCGGCGCATCGCGGCCGCGCTCGAGCGCCTGCGCGCCGAGCTGCGCGACGTCGCCATCCTCGTGGGTTATCCCGAGTACGCCGGCCGTCTGATCTACAACTCCGCCGCGCTGATCCGCGACGGTGTGGTGCTGGCCAATCACCGCAAGCAGTGCCTGCCGAACTACAAGGTGTTCGACGAGAAGCGCTACTTCGAGCCCGGCGCCGAGCCGACGATCGTCGAGCTGAACGGCGCGCGCCTCGGCCTGCTCGTGTGCGAGGACATCTGGGAGCCCGAGCCCGCGCAGGCGGCGCGTGACGCCGGCGCACAGCTCCTCCTGGTCGTGAACGCCTCGCCGTACGAGTTGCACAAGCAACAGCAGCGCGAATCCGTGGTGCGCGACCGCGTGCGCGAAGTGGCGCTGCCGGTGCTCTACGGCAATCTCGTCGGCGGCCAGGACGAGCTGGTTTTCGACGGCCACTCTTTCGTGATGGACGCGCAGGGCGAGATCGCGCATCGGGCGCCCCCGTTCGCCGCCGCAGTGCCCGTGGTCGAGTTTCGCGCCGACGGCGAGCGCCTCGTGCCCGTGCGCATGCAGGTGGCGCCGTTGCAGAGCGACGAGGAGAGCGTCTACGGTGCGCTCGTCCTTGGCGTGCGCGACTACGTCGAGAAGCATCGCTTCCCCGGCGTCGTCATGGGACTGTCCGGGGGCGTCGATTCCGCCCTCACGCTCGTCATCGCCGTCGATGCGCTCGGCGCCGATCGGGTGCACGCGGTGATGATGCCCTCGCGCTACACCTCGCCGATGAGCGTCGAAGACGCATCGGGACAGGCGAAGGCGCTCGGCGCGAAGCTCAGCGCCATCTCGATCGAGGACATGTTCGGCGCGACGCTCGCCGCGCTCGCCGACGAATTCGCCGGCCGCAAGCCCGACGCCACCGAGGAGAACATACAGGCGCGCTGCCGAGGCGTGCTGCTGATGGCGATCTCCAACAAGACCGGCCGCATGCTGCTCACCACCGGCAACAAGAGCGAGATGGCGGTGGGCTACGCCACGCTGTACGGCGACATGGCGGGCGGCTTCGCGCCGATCAAGGACTGCAGCAAGATGCTCGTGTACCGGCTCGCGCGTTACCGCAACGCGCTGGGTGGGCAGGGCAACGCGTCTGCCGGTGCCAACGCCAACGCGTCCGAGCCGACGCGCAGTTTCAAAGGGCCACGCGGCATGGCCGTCATCCCCGAGCGCGTGCTGACGCGCCCGCCGACCGCGGAGCTGCGCGAGGGTCAGAAGGACACGGACTCGCTGCCGCCGTACGAGATTCTCGACCCCATCCTCGAAGCATTCATCGAAGAAGACCTCTCGGTCGACCAGATCGCCGCGCGTGGTTTCGATCGCGCGACCGTGGTGCGCGTGCTCGAAATGGTCCGCCGCAACGAGTACAAACGCCGCCAGGCCCCGCCGGGCGTGCGAGTGAGCAGCCGCGCGTTCGGCCGCGACTGGCGCTATCCGATTACGAACGGTTTTCGCTGACGCGGACTTCTGCGCGCGGCTCCAGGCGCCGAAGCTCTGGCCGCGTCCGCCTGACGTTCTTCGGCACCCGGTTGTGACGCACCGGTTCTACGGCGCCTGACTGATGTCGCACCGTCTCACCAATCGCCGCGTCCGGGTGGGCCCTCGCCGATCTTTACCACCAGCGTGACAAATGTCAGAGGCCAGTGCTCGCCCACGCGGCCAGTCACTTCCCAGCAGCCGGGCGTCGGAAACGATAGATAAGAAGACAGCCCACCGGTCTTTCCCATGGGTTCGGAGATCCTGGCACGCAGCGGTGGTGCGTCGCCGTCCAGTCGCCGGCCGGTGACTCCGATCGGACCGGGACGGCGCTTCACCCAACCGAACTTCATGGAGAGGGCGCCGTCGCGAAGGACGAAACCCGGTCCACCGGGCGCAAATACGACACGGCCCTGGTCATAGAGCACGACGCCCAGCGATTCATTCCCCCACATTTCAGGAGGATCGTTCCGCGTATCGATCGTGACCGGGCACTGATACCCAGCGTCACGCGGCGCTGTGCTCCGCGCATTCTCGTGAGCATCCCCAGCGCGGCCGGCATCGCCCGCCGCAGAGGTACACGCCGCGAGGCACAGCGAGCACAGGGCCAATCTCATCGCCATGGCGGCTGCTCTCCGCGCTGATGAACCGAAAGCCGATACGACAAGGTCGATACGAGCGAAGTTCTCAGCCAACGCAAGTTCCTTACGGACGCGACAGCGCCGAGCGCAGCGCGAAGCAAAGGTCACTGCTGGGGCAACTTGCGGATTGTGCCGGCGACGCGGCGGAGGGCGCTGAGGTTGGGATGGGAGGGTGGCTTCGAGACGCTCGCGCACAGGACGTGCGCGCGCGAGCCTACACGGCCGTATTCACGGCGTTCTCGAAGCCACCCTCCCGTTCCAACCTCAGCGTCCGACCAACCGAGACACCAGCGCCAACCGTCAGAACGGCCACCACCAGCGCTCTTTTCTGGCGACGCGCTCGGCGCTGTCGGGGAAGTTCTCGGTATAGACCTTCTCGGCCTGTGCCGCGAGCTCGGTCATCTCCAGCTCGCGATAGGCGCGCGTCATGATCTCGAGCGCCTCGCGCACCGCGGGTGCGCCGTCGTAGGTTTCGATCGTGTACTTGGCGCGCGCCAGCGCGCCGACGTAGGCGCCGCGGCGCAGGTAGTAGCGGCCGACCGCGACTTCGTAGTCGGCGAGGCGGTTGCGCAGGTAGATCATGCGCCGGCGCGCGTCGTGCGCGTATTCGCTCCTCGGGTGCTGCTGCAGGAGCTGCTGGAAGGCCGCGAAGGACTTGCGCGCGTCGGACGGTGGGCGCTCCGACAGGTCCACGTTGAAGAAGCGCTCGAGGAAGTTTGGTGTGCGCTCGAAGTACACCAGTCCCTTGATGTAGAGCGCATAGTCCACGCGGATGTGCGTGGGGTTCTCACGGATGAACGAGTCGGCGGCGTCGACGGTCGACTCGACTTCGTCGTTCTTGTAATACGCGTACATGAGGTCGAGCTTGCCCTGGCGCGCCTCGTCGCTGAACGGGAACCGTGCCTCCAGCGCCTCGAAGCCGCGGATCGCGCCCTCGTAGTTCGCCGCCCGCAACGCCTGGCTCGAACGCTGGTACAGAACCTCGGGGCCCGACTGCGTGTCGCGATCCGGGGTGTTGCCGCACGCGCCGAGCACCGCCACGCCGAGCGTAAGCAGGGACACCCGCGCGAGTCGGGTGAGGTCCCGGGGCAGCAGACTCCAGCGGAAAAGTGAGTGCACGCGTTGCTTCCGTCGGCCAAGAGGCCGCAAAGTATAGCCGAAGAGATTGCCCCGCCCGGGCGCGATCGCAGGTGGCGGATCAACGGCCCGGGACGAAGTGCCCCGGCTCCCCCTCATGACGAGATGCGTTTGACGAACAAGGCCGCGCGCGAGTTCCGGACCCACGACCTGACCATACCGTCGAGCTGCGCCGGGATGCGTCTGGACCAGGCGCTCGCCCGGCTGATGCCGGACTTTTCCCGGACCCGCCTGAAGGACTGGATCGACACCGGCCGCGTTCAGGTCGACCGGCGCGTGCCCCGGGCGCGCGACCTCGTCAACGGCGGCGAGCGCGTGACCGTGGAGGTCGAGGAGACGCCGGTCGAGACTGTGGCGGCGCAGCCGATCGGGCTCGATGTGGTGTATGCCGATCCCGCGCTCATCGTGATCAACAAGCCCGCGGGGCTCGTGGTGCACCCGGGCGCCGGCAACCGCGATCGCACGCTGCAGAATGCGCTGCTGCACTACGACGCCGGGCTGGCAGCAGTCCCGCGCGCCGGCCTCGTCCACCGCCTCGACAAGGATACGAGCGGGCTGCTGGTGGTCGCTCGCAGCATCATTGCGCACACCGCGCTGGTGCGACAGCTCCAGGCGCGCGAGATCGAGCGTCACTACGAGGCAATCTGCGCGGGAGTGATGACGGCGGGCGGCACCGTCGACCGGCCGATCGGCCGACATCGCACGGAGCGAGTGCGCATGGCCGTGCGCGAGGACGGGCGCGAGGCCGTCACTCATTATCGCGTGCTCGAACGTTTTCGCGCACACACGCACGTACGCGCCCAGCTCGAAACCGGCCGCACGCACCAGATCCGCGTGCACTTCGCGCACCTCAAGCACGCACTGGTGGGCGACACGACGTACGGTGGCAGGCTGCTGCCGCCGCGCGGAGCGACGCCCGAGCTGATCGAAGCGCTGCGCGGGTTCAGGCGGCAGGCCCTGCACGCGGCGCGTCTCGCACTGGCGCATCCGGGCACGGGGAAGGCGATGGAGTGGCAGGCTCCGCTTCCCGCCGACATGCAGTCACTCCTCGCAGTTCTTCGGCAGGACGCCCGCGAGCAGCGGGCGGCGGAGGAGAGGCGCCGCGCCCGGTGAGCGAATCGATCATCACGCCCGACTGGCCGGCGCCTGCGCGCGTGCGCGCGGCGAGCACATTGCGCATCGGCGGCGTCAGCCAGCCGCCGTTCGATTCCTTCAATCTCGCGGCGCACGTCGGCGACGACCCGGTGCAGGTCGCAGCCAATCGGCAGCGACTGCGCGACCTGCTGCAACTGGGAACCGAGCCGCGCTGGCTCGAGCAGGTGCACGGCACTCACGTGGTTCGGGCCGCGCCCGGCCGCGAGCCGCCGCGCGCGGACGCGTCGTTCGCCATCGAACCGGGGCAGGTCTGCGTGGTGATGACCGCCGATTGCCTGCCGGTGTTGCTCGCCTCGCGCGACGGCACGCGCGTCGCCGCCGCGCATGCCGGTTGGCGCGGCCTCGCGGCCGGCGTGCTCGAGGAAACGGTGCGCACGCTCGGCCTGCCTCGCGGGGAGCTCGTGGCGTGGCTCGGCCCCGCGATCGAGCCGGAGCGTTTCGAGGTGGGGCCTGAGGTGCGCGCAGCGTTCCTGGCACACGACGGCACCGCCGGCAGCGCATTCGTGCCGCACGGCCAGGGCAAGTGGCTCGCGGACCTCTACGGGCTGGCGCGCTTGCGGCTGCGGCGCCTCGGCGTCGAATCCATTTCCGGCGGCGATCGCGGCACGTGGCGCGAGCGCGCGGCGTTCTTTTCACATCGCCGCGACGGGCGGTGCGGGCGCATGGCGACGCTGGTCTGGATCGAGTAAATCCAGCGCGAATTGTCTGGATAGCGGGGCTCGGCATCGAATAGCATTCCTCGATGCCGTCGACCCTCACCTGGATCCTGCTTGCAACGGCCGCCGGCGGCATTCTCAGCGCCACTCTCGCCGGCCTGTTCCTTCTGGTGCCCGCGCAGAAACGTGCCTCGGCGCTGCCGCACCTCATCAGTTTCGCCACCGGCGCGCTGCTCGGCGCAGCGCTGCTCGAGCTGCTGCCCACGGCCGTGCGCAGCGCCGGCCTCGCCCATACGCACCTGGTCGGCATGGCCGTGGTCGGAGGGATCGTCGCGTTCTTCGTGCTGGAAAAGTTCGTCCTCTGGCGTCACTGCCACGTCGAGGACTGCGACTCGCATTCGCCGCAGCAACACGACCCTCGCGAACGGGCTTCGGGCGTGCTCATCCTCGTGGGCGATGCCATTCACAACGTGCTCGACGGTGTGCTGATCGCCGCCGCGTTCCTGCACAGTGTTCCGCTCGGCATCGCGACGAGCATTGCCGTCTTCGCTCACGAGATTCCGCAGGAGGTGGGCGACTTCGCCATCCTCCTGCACAGCGGCATGTCGCGCGGGCGCGCTTTCGCGCTCAACCTGCTTACCGGGCTGGCCTCGGTCGCCGGTGGTCTCATCGCCTGGTTTGCGTTGGCCCAGGCTGCGGATCTGCTGCCCTACGCCCTGGCCGTTGCCGCGGCCTGCTTCCTCTATGTCGCTGTCGCCGACCTCATCCCCGGGCTGCACCGGCGCGTAGAGCCCCTCGCCAGCGTGCAACAGGTGGCCCTGATCGCGGTCGGAATCCTCGTGATCGTGCTGACGGACCTGCACTAGAGCCGGCAAACGGTGCCTGACCCCTGACTTAATCCCGCTAATCCATTGATTTAGGCTGTCGAGCCCATACCTGTCGGCGCATCCCACGGAGCTTTCGAGCCATGGCCACGGACAAGCTCACCGCCAAGTTCCAGACGGCGCTCGCCGAAGCGCAGTCGATTGCCGTCCGCCTCGACAACCAGTACATCGAGCCGGAGCACGTGCTGCTCGCGCTCCTGAACCAGGAAGGCGGGACCGTGCGCCCGCTGCTCGAGAAGACCGGCGCGAACTCCAGCAAGCTGCGGTCGGAGCTGATGGCCGCGCTCGACCGCTTGCCGAAGATCGAGGGCAACGCGGGCGAAGTCCACGTCTCGCCCAACACCGTGCGGGTGCTCAATGTCGCCGACAAGCTCGCGCAGAAGCGCGGCGACCAGTACATCCCTTCGGAGCTCTTCCTGCTCGCGGCATTCGAAGCCGGCGGCAAGCTCGCGGCCCTTCTCAAGGACGCGGGCCTGGTGCGCGGCTCGGTTGAGGCCGCGATTGCGGAGCTGCGCGGCGGGGAACAGGTGAGCGATCCGAACGCCGAGGAAACGCGCCAGGCGCTGGAGAAATACACCATCGATCTCACCGGGCGCGCCGAAACCGGCAAGCTCGACCCCGTGATCGGCCGCGACGAGGAAATCCGCCGCACGGTGCAGGTGCTGCAGCGGCGCACCAAGAACAACCCCGTGCTGATCGGCGAGCCGGGTGTGGGCAAGACGGCGATTGTCGAGGGTCTCGCGCAGCGGATCGTCAACGGGGAAGTGCCGGAGGGACTCAAGAACAAGCGCATCCTCGCCCTGGACATGGGAGCACTGATTGCCGGCGCCAAGTTCCGCGGCGAGTTCGAGGAGCGGCTGAAGGCCGTGCTCAACGATCTGGCGAAACAGGAAGGGCGCATCATTCTCTTCATCGACGAGCTGCACACGATGGTCGGCGCGGGCAAGGCAGAGGGCGCGATGGACGCCGGCAACATGCTCAAGCCCGCGCTGGCGCGCGGCGAGTTGCACTGCGTGGGCGCCACCACGCTCGATGAGTATCGCAAGTACGTGGAGAAGGACGCCGCGCTCGAGCGGCGTTTCCAGAAGGTGCTGGTCGACGAGCCGAGCGTCGAGGACACGATCGCGATCCTGCGCGGCCTGAGCGAGCGCTACGAGGTGCATCACGGCGTCGACATCACGGATCCCGCGATCGTGGCTGCCGCCACGCTCTCGCACCGCTACATCACGGACCGCCAGCTCCCGGACAAGGCGATCGACCTGATCGACGAGGCCGCCTCGCGCATTCGCATGGAGATCGATTCCAAGCCCGAGGCGATGGATCGGCTGGAGCGGCGCATCATCCAGCTCAAGATCGAGCGCGAGGCGCTGAAGAAAGAATCGGACGAGGCCTCGAAGAAGCGACTGAAGACGCTCGAGGAACAGCTGCAGGGACTGGAAAAGGAATTCGCGGATCTCGAGGAGATCTGGAAGGCCGAGAAGGCCGCGGTGCAGGGCGCCGCGCACATCAAGGAGGAATTGGAGCGCGCCCGCCTCGAGCTCGAAGCCGCGCGCCGCGCGGGCGACCTCACGCGAATGGCCGAGCTCCAGTATGGGAAGCTCCCCGAGCTGGAGAAGCGCCTGACGCAGGCAACCGCCGCGGAGCAGAAGGAAACGCGCCTCCTGCGCAACAAAGTGACCGAGGAAGAGATCGCCGAGGTCGTCTCCAAGTGGACCGGTATTCCGGTGTCCAAGATGCTGGCGGGCGAGCGCGAGAAGCTGCTCAAGATGGAAGACGCCGTTCGCCGGCGGGTCGTCGGCCAGGACGAAGCCGTGCGCATCGTCTCGAACGCCATCCGCCGCTCGCGCGCCGGGCTCGCCGATCCCCGCCGCCCGACCGGTTCGTTCCTGTTCCTCGGCCCGACCGGCGTCGGCAAGACCGAGCTCGCCAGGGCGCTCGCCGAATTCCTGTTCGATGCCGAGGATGCGCTGGTGCGCATCGACATGTCCGAGTACATGGAGAAGCACTCGGTCGCGCGACTCATCGGCGCGCCGCCGGGCTACGTCGGCTACGAAGAGGGCGGTCACCTCACCGAGATCATCCGCCGCAAGCCGTATTCCGTGATCCTGTTCGATGAGGTCGAAAAGGCGCACCCGGACGTCTTCAACATCCTGCTGCAGGTGCTCGACGACGGCCGCCTCACGGACGGGCAGGGGCGCACCGTCGACTTTCGCAACACCGTGCTGATCATGACTTCCAACCTCGGCTCGCAGGTCATCCAGGAGATGGCCGGCGAGGCGAACTACACGAGGATGAAGTCTTCGGTGATGGAGATCGTGCAGCAGAACTTCCGGCCGGAATTCATCAACCGCATCGACGACATCGTCGTGTTCCACCCGCTGGGCCAGGAGCAGATCCGCGCGATCGTCGACATCCAGCTCAACTACCTGCGCGCGCGGTTGCTCGAGCGCGAGATCGAGCTGCGCCTGGACGACGAGGCGCGCGACCTGCTCGCCGAGGCGGGTTACGACCCGGTGTACGGTGCGCGGCCGCTCAAGCGCGCCATCCAGCAGCAGATCGAGAACTCGCTGGCCGAGGCGATCCTGCAGGCCCGCTTCGGGCCTGGAGACCGCATCCTGGTGACGGTGCGCAACGACCGCATCGCGTTCGAGAAGGAAGGCGAACGCCGCGAGCGCGCCCGCGCCTGAGGGCGGGCGTTTGCCGGTTTGCTGTTCACATTTTCGCGTTGCATGTAAAAATGTGAGGCATGCCGATCTACGAATACCAGTGCGAAGCCTGTGGTCAGGTCCTCGACGCCCTGCAGAAGTTCAGCGACGCGCCGCTGAAGAAGTGTCCGAACTGCGGCAAGGCCAGGCTCAAGCGCCTGCTGTCCGCGCCCATGTTCCTGCTGAAGGGCTCGGGCTGGTACGAGACCGACTTCAAGAGCGACAAGGAGCGGCGCAAGAATCTGGCGGACCGCCCGGAGCCGGACGCGAAGAGTACCGAGAGCAAGCCGGATGCCGGGGCCGAGAGCAAGGCGGGCGCGGTGGACGCCAAATCGGACGCCAAGCCTGGCGGCAAGTCAGAGGACAAGAAAAACGAGAAGAAAGAGCTGGCCGCTGGCCCGGCACGTGCGCCTGCGAGCAAGCGAGCGAAGCCCAAAGCGAAACCGCGGTCGCGACGCAGGTAGTCGCGCTCACGCGACGATGAAGACGGCGCGGCGCCGGCAGGGCTGGCAGCACCGCGCCGTCTGCTACCGTCTCAGCTCTCCGCGTCGTACTTCTCGCACGACACCTTCGGATGCCAGTTCACGAACGCGCCGTTCGGATTGTCCTTCCACGCCCACACGTGCAACGTGTAGAACTCGGGCAGGCCGAAGCGGTTCGGGGATTCGAAGAGGTGCAGCAGCTGGCCGAACAGCTCCGGCGGGGCCGCTCCATTCTGCGCATGCCAGGCTTCCTTGGTGACCAGGAAGTCCGCGCCGATCAGCTTCAGCCGACCGTTGCCGACGGCTTCGTAGATCACGATTTCCGGTTGCGCGGGGTTCAGCGCGGGATCTTCCACGAGCGGCATCTTGACGTAGTGCAGGCCCATCGCGCCCCAGTCGGAGCCGCTCACGCAGCCAAACATCAGCTCGTAGCCGTCCGCCTCGGCGGCGGCGACGTCCTGGTAGCGTGCCGTGGCTTCCCTGACCGCGCGGATCAGGTCGTTCGACGACGGCCTGTGCTGCGCGGCGGGTCCATGCGAGTGCGCGCTCTGCGCTCCCTGGTCCTGCGCCAGCGCCGCCGAACCGAGCGCGAAAGCGCCCAGCAGGCAGGACGCCAGCTGCATCTTCGATCTGTCGGATTTCATGTAGGCTCCTGAGTGTGTCGATAGTCCCTTCTCCATCGCGCGCGCCAGCGCGCGATGCATATCTCTCTGGTTTGTTGTAATTGGTCGTCGGCAGGAGGGCCGCAGGCGCGTGCACTCGCGTGCACGCCCGCTCCGATCCACTGCTGCCAGCGGCAGCGGCAGCGGCAGCGGCGAGCGAAGAGACTGGATCGATGAATCGTCACGGCGCATCCCCTGTGGCGGGAAGGATGAACCGCGACAGGGGTGAGCACATGGGCTGCCCGTCCTGATTCATTCGCCAGGCGTCCCGATGACTGAGGCAAATGTCCCGGCGCGATCGACCGGCAGGGGCGCGAAGTCGGCCGTGAAGCGCCGTCAGCGGACGGTAAAAAGTATCTGGTCGAGCGGCGCGCCCGCGGCGTCTTCGAGCACGAGACGATGGCTACCGGCGCGCGGCTCCCAGAGCAGGCCTTTGTCCGCGGAACCGAGCGCCTTGCCGTCGAGCACGAAGCGTGCCGATCCGCCGGCGCCCTCGGCGAGGAACGGCAGGCGCTGCGATGCGGGCGGAATGTCGGGGTCGATCGCCACGACCATGCCATCGGCCGGACTCGCAATACGCGCGATCGCGTCCCGGGCCGCGAGCGCCACGATCCGCGCGTCACGGCCCGAACGCGGGCCATCGTCGAGAAACCACTCGCGCCGCGACGGTTCGAGCGGCGGTGAGAAAGTCGTGGCAGTCCGCGTCACACCCTGCGGCGCGGCTGGCGCCAGCGGCGTCGTGTTCGCGTGCGCGGCAGCCATGATCTCCTGCCAGGCGGGCGCGGCTCCGCTCACCCCGCTCACGTCGTGCATCGCTTCGCCCTCGAAATTGCCCACCCACACCGCCACGGTGAAGCGCTCGGAGAATCCGATGCACCAGTTGTCGCGCATGTCCTTGCTGGTGCCAGTCTTGGCTGCGCTCCAGTGCGGCGTATTGAGATGGTTGTCGAGACCGAAGGCGAGCGTGCGCGCGGCGCGGTCGGCGAGGATGTCGGCGACGATGAAGCTCGCCGGCTCGCTCAGCGTGCGCCGCTCGCCAGCGTGCTCCAGTGGCACGAGGACGCGGATCGGCATCCACTGTCCGCCGCGTGCCAGGGCACGATAGGCCTGCGCTTGCTCCCACAGACTGACTTCGGCAGAGCCGAGCGCGAGGGCGTAGCCGTAATAGTCGCTCTCGCGGGTGATGCCCGCGTAGCCGAGAGCTTCGAGGCGCTCGCGAAACGGCTCGACCCCCACCAGCACCAGTGTGCGTACGGCGGGAATGTTGAGCGAGCTGGCGAGCGCGGTGCGCACGCTCACCAGGCCCTTGTGCTCGCGATCGTAGTCCTGCGGTACATAGCTGCCGTTCGCCGTATCGAGATGCACCGGCGAATCGTCCAGGAGCGATGCAGCAGTCAGCAGGCGCCGCTCGAGCGCCAGCTCGTAAAGGAAAGGCTTGAGTGTCGAACCGGCCTGACGTCGCGCGTGCACGCCATCGACCGCCGGCGCGGTAGAGCCAGGCCCGCCCGAGCCGACGTACGCGAGCACGTCGCCCGTGTCGTTGTCGACGACCAGCGCAGCACCATCGCGCACGTTGCGAGAGGCGAGGCGTGCGAGCTGGCGATCGAGAATGCCCAGCACCTCGCGTTGCAGACCGGCATCGAGTGTCGTGGAGACACGCTGACCGGGTTGTCGGAGCAACGCGTGCGCCAGGTGCGGAGCGAGCCGCGCGATGGCGTGGGGCCGGGCACTTGCCCGAGCGAGCAGGTGTGTTGTGGTTTCCTGGATCGACTCGCACGTCACCGGCAGCCGTCGCGCCTGCGCGCGAGCGCACGCGCGCGCCGCCACGCGTTGTGGAGTCGCCGCCGGAGCCGGCAGGAGCGCGGCGATCACCAGGCTCTCGGGCACGTCGAGCCCGGACGGCGCCTTGCCAGCAAGCGCGCGCACCGTACTGCCGATCCCCTGTAGCTCGCCGCGAAACTCGAGCAGGTTGAGATACGCCTCGAGGATCTCCTGCTTGCTCCATCTCGCCTCGATGCCGCGCGCCGCACGAACCTGTGCCAGCTTGCGACGCACCGAGCCGCGCGGCCCGTGGTCCGCGACGCGCGCGTCGATCATGCCCGCGAGCTGCATGGTGATCGTGCTGGCGCCGCGTCCTTCGCCGTCCAGCCAGTCGCCGAGGGCGGACAGCGCGCCGAGCCAGTCGACTCCGGCGTGCTGCCAGAAACGCTGGTCCTCGCCATCGACGATTGCAGCCACGAGGGCGGGGGAGAGCTCGCCCAGCGGCACCCATTCGAGACGGCGCGCTGCGAAGTCGACGCGCACGGAGTCGATCACTTCCCTGTGGCGGTCGAGCAGGAAGGCGTCCGACGGAATCCAGTGCGCGCGCACCTCGACATATTGCGGCACGTCGCGAGCGGGCCAGAGCAGGAATGTCGCGGCCGCGGCCACGTGCAGGCCGAAGGCCGCGGCGAGCACCAGCGCGACGACCAGGCGCGGGTGGCTTGCGTCGGCGCGGCCCGTGCCGCTGCGTTTCAGTCCGCGGAGTTTCAGTCCACGGAGTTTCAGCCCGCCGAGTTTCAGTCCGCGGAGCTTCACGGCGCCGGCTCCACCGTGATCGACGCATTGGGGATCTCGCCGAGCATTTCCGGCGCATACATCGCTTCGACCCGCGTCGCCGGCAGCAGGAACGTCCCGGGATTGTTGAAGCGCACGGTGTATTCGACCGTCCACTTGCCCTTCGGCACGAAGCGGTAGTACGCGCGAAACGCGTCGAAGCGCCGTTCCTCGTACGCGAGCCACGCCCAGCCCTGGCGCTGTTCGTCCTGCTGAAGGATCTGCGACTGTCCGCCGAGCCCGCTGCCCAGCAGCGATGAGCCGCCCGGCACCGGATCGTCGACCACCACCCAGCTCATGTCCGACTGCGATTCGAGCTCGAGTCGCACCCGTGCGACGTCGCCGCGCGACCAGCGTCCCGCGATCTGTTGCGTCAGCGGAACGACGTGACGCGTGATCCTGAAGCCTGTCGACACCGGCGCCTCGAGCGGAATGGCCGCGGTCGCCCGCACCATCGCCCACGGCTTGCCGGTGCCGTCGTGACGCAGCTCGAGGTGCGCAGGCCCTGTCGCCTTCGCGGCCGTCCGCGCGGGGGCGACTGCCGGCCACGGAAAACTCGCGAACGCCGCGTCGTTCGGGCGCGGCCACTCGAACGTCTTGCGAGCGTCCGCGATGCGTGCGCTCGTGGTGCCGCGCACCGGCGTCGATTCGAAGGCCGCCGAAAACTTCTCCATCGCCAGCACGCCCCAGGCGTTGGCGACGGTCGTGTTCCAGTGCCCGCGCTGCTGGCGACCGAGTGCGCCGCGCACGAGGCGCGGCACGTCGTCGCGCCACTCGGGAGATTGCAGCACTGCCAGCAGTGCGCGGACCGCGTTCGAATCCTCGGAGATCATCAGCCACCACAGAGCATCGGTGCGCGCGGTGGAGAACGTCATCGTGGTGCCCTGAAAATTCAGTCGCGTGCGCAGAATCCCTTCGGCCGATCGCCGCCGCTCGCCGGCGCGCGCGACCTTCGGCACGCGATCGAGGATGCCGATCCAGTCGACAACCGCCGACGTCGGCCACAGCTCGGGCTCGACGGCGATGCTGTCGAGCATCTTGGGCTGCGCCTGGCCGTACCGGGAGAGCGCTTCGACCGCTGCGAGCTTGCGCACAGCCAGGTCCGCGGTCGGCAGCGCCGAGCGCCGCTGGATGCGGCCTTCGACGAAACCCGTGAGCGCATGCGTCAATTGCTGGCGCGTTGCTTCGGGAATCTCCCAGCCGGCCTCGTGCGCGATTGCGAGCGTGTAGGCCGTGAGCACGTCTTCGCCCTGCAGACGCTCCGAGGGGAAGTAGCGCAGCAGACCGTCGCGATCCATGTAGGCGGGCAGGCTCGCCATCAACAGGTTCCACGAACCCTCCTCGCGCAACGCCACTGCGCGCGACAGGCGTTGCTCGAGACAGATGTATCCGTAGTGGCGCATGAACTCGCGAACGCCTTCGAGGCTGCCGCCGAGCCGCGCCTGCAGCGTGACTTCCAGCCCACCGCGGCCGGGGATGGCGGCTTTCGGACGCGCTATCGGAATCGACAGGCCGGTCGGTGCCGGCGCCGCGGATTGCGGCGCGAGTTGAGCGATCGTCGCCTGATACGGGCGCACCGGAAACGCGGGAATCACCTTCTCGGCCACGGTCAGGCGGTCCTGTGCCGTTCCGCCCACGTGGCGTGCACTCACGGTCCATTTCATTTCTTCGGCACCGACCGGCGCGACCGCCGGCCAGGACAGGTCGCGTGCTTCGCCCGCGGGGATCTCTAGCTGCTTTGCGGTCGGCGGCGCCGCGAGCGCCGGTGCAACGGTCGCGCTCAGTTCCACTGACATGGCTTGCGCGCTGGTGTTGCGCACAGTGAACGTCGCCGCGTAAGCATCTCCTTCGCGCACGAGCGGCGGCAGGCCGGACAGCACCTGAAGGTCCTGCGTGGTGGCGATCGAGGCGCTGCCGGTGCCGAACAGCCCGGTTCCACCGTGAGCCACCGCGACGATCCGGAACGACGACAGCGAATCGTTGAGCGGGACCGTGAGGTGCGCCTCACCTTTGTGGTCCAGGCGCACGCGACCCTTCCACAGCAGCAGGCTATCGAACAGCTCGCGCGCACGCTCGCGTCCGCCGCCGCCACCCTGCGGCACGGCCTTGCGACCGTAGTGGCGCTTGCCCACGACCTGCATCTGCGCAGTCGAGGTCCACACATCGAGCGGTCGCTCGCCCATCATCGCTTCGAGCAGATCCCAGCTTCGATTGGGAGCCAGCTCCAGCAACGCTTCATCCACTGCCGCGAGCGCGAACTCGGCGCCCGCAGGCAGCGATTTGCCGTCCGCGCGCGCCACGCGCACGGTCACCGTGGCTGCCTCGCGCACGCGGTAGGTCGTGCGATCCGGCGCGACGCGCACGTCGAGGCGATGCGGGCGCCAGCCCACGCGGATCTTCGCCAGGCCCAACCGGTACGCGGGTTTGTTGAGATCGACGGTGGCCGTGATGTCGGGGCCCTGCTGCGCGCGTTGCTCGCGACTGCGTTCGCTGCGCTCGATGCGCCCGCGCACCGCCAGCACGGAGACGTGCACGTTGGGTGCGTAGTTGTCCCGGATGGGCACTTCGACGACGGGTGCGCGCCCGCTGAGCTTCGTCACGAAGCTCTCGGCGACGCCCTCGCGCTCGACGCTGACCAGCGCCGTGGCGGAACGGAACGGCATGCGTACCTGGAAGCGCGCCGTGTCGCCCGCTTCGTACTCCTTCTTCTCCGGCAGCACGTCCATCCGGTCGCCGGTCGTGCCGCCGAACCACCAGTCTTCCTCGCCCGCGATCCACACCGTCGTCGTGGCGCCGCCGAGGTTGCCGCGCCCGTCGCGGGTTTCAGCGCGCAACACGATCTCGCCCGACACGCCAGGTGCCAGGTTGCAGAGCAGGAGGCCCTGCGCGTTGGTCCGCCCGCGGCACGATTGCCGGAGCTTCTTCGTCTCGCGCGTGGTCTCGTAGGCGTAGAAACCGCCGATGAGCCGCTTGCGGTAGGAATACGTGACGACCTGGTAGAGCGAAACGTCCACCGACTGGCGCTCGAGGGCGCGGCCATCGAGGTCGAGCGCGACGACGCGAAAGCGCAGCTGATCCGTGCTCGCCACCCAGCCGTCGCGCCGGATCCCGACGCTCACTTCCGAGGGAACGAGGGCCACGCGCGTGGCGGAGGTCAGGATTTCACCGTTGGCATCCGCATATTCGAGCTCGGCCACGAGCTGCGCCGGAGCGTCGAGCGCGGGCAGATCCGGAACCGTCACGCGCGCGGCGCCGGCCGGGTCGAGCGTCAGCGGCGTGACACGCGCCTTCGGTGCGGCTGCGCTCTCGGGACTTTCGAAGTCGTAGTCCCACGGCGTGCCCGACGCCGGTGTCGAAATGCCTTCGGCTACCGGCTTGCCGCCGAACTGGTAGTCCTCGTAGTCCGGGAAATACAGCGACCGCGGCTCGACGACGGAACGCAGCGTCACGGGCAGCCCGCCGGCGCCGCCGCCGGAGAGGTAGGCGACGTGCAGGTCCAGAGTGCTCTCGCGCGGATTGACGAGCGGGCGTGCGGGTCCCTGCACCGTCGCGCGCATCGTGGGCAGGCGATATTCCTCGACTTTGAAGCTGCCCAGGGAATGCACGGCCTCCACGGTTTCGCCGGACGTTCCGAGCTCCTCGATCGTGATGCCGTAGCTGCCGAGCTTCACGTCCTTCGGAATTTCCCAGCGCTGCTCGGCCACGCCGCCCGCGTCGAACGCGACGCTCGACACGTAGCGCTGCTCGCTGCCCTGGTGCGCGATCACGACGCGCCGATTGCCCGGAAGCGCTTCCGCCACCTCCACGCCCTGCATCGAGTGGCGCCGCATGAAATGCTTCATCGACACCGTTTCGCCGGCACGGAACAGCGGGCGGTCGAGCACCGTGTGGTAGAGACCAGTGCCTTCCCATGACGACGCGAGGCCAAACGCGTGCGGCTCGATGCCATTGCTCCAGCTCGTGAGCGTGAAGCTGAAGTCGCCGTCCTTGTGCGCGGACACCATCAGCGGCCGCAGCTCGTAGTCGCACGAATCGCCCTGGCCCGGGCGACCGATCGCACGGTCGATGCGCGCCAGGCCGTTGCGGTCCGTGGTCCCCGTCCAGCGCGACACGCCGGTGCAGTACTCGCGCACATCTACCGCGGCGTCGGCGACCGGCTTGCCGCCGTCGAGCGTCGTCACCCAAACGTGCGAGGATTCGGCGCCCCACAGGAAATGCACCGCGAGGTTGGTCACCAGCGCGGCAGTCGACACATAGCGCGTGCGCTCCTTGCCGAGCAGCGCGGCGCCGAGGATGCGGCTCTCGACCTCGACCACGTAGAAGCCCGGCTTGCCGAGGGGGATGCCGATGACCTCGGCGGGGCGCGAGCCGAGTGGCTTGGCGATAGCGAAGGCGCGCGGCACATCCTGCGCACCGAACACGGACTTCGAGCCGGTGAGCTCGACCCATTCCGTTTCCCCGGTCTTCTTGTCCTGCTGCCACTCGCCGTTGCGCTGATTTGCCTGCTGCACCCGCCGCACCCACTGCGCAACCGTGTCCGGTTTGGTGGCGGCGTCGAAGACTCTGGCCGGGAGCGACAGCTCGCGCGCGGGCAACTCGGGTTCGAGGTTGCGCAGCGTCAGCGGCAGCACGCCGCCTTCGCCCGCCTCGAGAATGCCGAACTCGCCGGAGAACTTCGCGAGCGGCGGATACTCGTCGATACGCAGCTCGAGCGGGAAACGGCCCGCGTTCTCGAGCGCCCGCCCCGCGTCGTCGTGCAGGTCCGCGGGCATGTGGACGATGAGCGCCTCGGAATCGGGGAACGGCCCGGCGAACTCGACCTGAGATACCCGCGGCGCCTTGCCTTCGTGCTTCAAGGCCGTGGGGCGGTAGGTCTTGCCGGCGCGATCGCGCAGGAACGCCTGCAGGGCCTGCTCACGCGCGACCGGCGCGGTGAATCGGAGGGTCACCGGTCGGAAGGGAATGCAGCCGGCCTCGAAGTTGGTCCGCGAGCATTCGACCTGCGCTGTGAAGGCCTCGCGCACGCGGAACGCAAGCGTCTGATCCTGTCGCGTCGCCAGGCCGGTCGCGGCAGCGACGCCCTTGCCCCAAACGAGTTTCAATTGCTTGCCGGCGGGCAGCCGACGCGCGCAGCGCGCCACGGCGATGCTCGCTTCGGCCTGCTCCAGCGTTCGGTCACGCACCCGTGCGTTGGTCTCGCGACCGCTCTTCCACAGCAGCTGGTAGTACTGGTAGCCGAGCGCCGCGCGTTGTGCGAGCACGTCGCGCCGCGCGTCGCCCGTCAGCACTTCGACGGGAACGCGCTCCGCGAGCCCCTCCACCACGCAGTAGGCGTGCGCTGCGATGGACTCGTTCGTCGCCGGCGCGTCGAGCTTGAGCAGGAACACCTGGTCTTCGTCCACGCCGACCCAGCCTTCACGCGGGAAGGAAGCGACGATCGCCGGTCCACCGGTATCGAACTTGAAGACGTGCGGTGCTGCGACCGCGCGACCGTCGAGCGCCTCGAGCTCCTTCACGATCGTGAAACGGCATTCGAGACCCGCGGGCAGATCGGCATCGAAGTCGTACACCCAGTTGCGGCCGTCAGCCCAGCGCCCCTTGCCGCTGGCCGGGCACTCCACGGTGAATGGATCCGCGAGCCACGGGTCGCCGAGCGCGACCATCGGGACGCTGAAGCGCGCGGTCGCCTGGCGAACCTGCTTGGCCGAGCCACGCGGTGAGAACAGCTCGACGCGCACCGGTGTTGCGGGCTGCGACGGTGGGGCTGGCGTGGGTTCCGCGGCCAGCACAGCCAATGCCAGCGCGGTGAACGTCGCTGCCAGTGCCAAACGGACCGCTGCGGCGGATGCCGCGGACCCGGTGGACTTCCCCGCGGATCGCATCATCGTCGCGCCCATGCCACTGTCACCCCGCCTGCCATCCTGACCCGACACTCTGCCTCGGGATTGTGGCCCATCGGCGCGGCAAATCGGGCGAATCCGGACGACGGACGGCTGGCCGACGCGAGCGGTCGCAAGCCGGGTGCGGCTCCCGGTCGCGGATGCCACGCCGTGCGCCCTGAGCGCGCCGCGTCTGCTACCATTCGCGGCCTTTTCCGCGTTTCCAGACACCTTTCGAGCTCTCCGTTCATGCGTAGCCACTATTGCGGTCAGGTCGACGAGAAGCTGGCCGGCCAGGAAGTCACGGTTGCCGGGTGGGTGCATCGCCGACGCGATCATGGTGGGGTGATCTTCGTCGACCTGCGCGATCGCGAAGGCCTGCTGCAGATCGTGTTCGATCCGGACGCCGCGAAGGTCTTCGCCGAGGCCGAGCGCCTGCGCAACGAGTTCGTCGTGCGCGTCCGCGGCCTCGTACGGCCTCGGCCCGCCGGCACGGCGAACGCGAACCTGCGCTCCGGACAGATCGAGGTGCTGGCCCGCGAGGTGGAGCTGCTCAACCGCTCCGAGCCGCTGCCGTTCCAGCTCGACGAGACGGTGAACGAGGAGTTGCGCCTCAAGTACCGCTACATCGATCTGCGCCGTGACGTCATGACCTATCGCCTGCGCCTGCGTCACCAGGTGACGCGCGCGATGCGACAGTTCCTGGACGGGCAGGGCTTCATCGACGTCGAAACCCCGATGCTCACCAAGGCGACGCCGGAAGGCGCGCGCGACTACCTGGTGCCGAGCCGCACTCACGAAGGCAAGTTCTTCGCGCTGCCGCAGTCGCCGCAGATCTTCAAGCAGCTCCTGATGATGTCGGGCTTCGATCGCTACTACCAGATCGTGCGCTGCTTCCGCGACGAGGACCTGCGCGCCGAGCGCCAGCCCGAGTTCACGCAACTCGACATCGAGACCTCGTTCCTCGGCGAGGCCGAGATCCAGGCGATCATGGAAGAGCTGATCCGGTTCGTGTTCCGCACCGTGCTCGAGGTTGAGCTGCCGAAGCCCTTCGCGCGCCTGTCGTACGCGGAAGCGATGCGCCGCTACGGCTCGGACAAGCCTGACCTGCGCAACCCGCTCGAGCTGGTCGACGTCGCGGACCTGGTGAAGGACACCGAGTTCAAGGTGTTCGCCGCGCCCGCCAAAGACCCGGGTGGCCGCGTCACGGCGCTGCGCGCGCCGGGCGGAGCGCAGATCACGCGCAAGGACATCGACGACTACACGGCGTACGTCGCGCGCTACGGCGCCAAGGGTCTCGCCTACATCAAGGTGAACGACGTCGCGAAGGGGCGCGAGGGATTGCAGTCGCCGATCCTCAAGTTCCTGAGTGATGCGGCGGTGGAAGGAATCCTGAAGCGTACGGGCGCGCAGAGCGGCGACCTCGTCTTCTTCGGCGCGGATACCGCGAAAGTCGTCAGCGACGCGCTGGGCGCGCTGCGAATCAAGCTCGGCGAAGACCTCGAGCTCACGGTCGAGGGTTGGCAGCCGCTCTGGGTCGTCGACTTCCCGATGTTCGAGTGGGACGCGGAAGAGAAGCGCTGGATGGCGATGCACCATCCGTTCACGGCGCCGCGCGATGACGACTACGCCGCGCTCGGTGCGCAGCCCGGTACGGCCATTGCCAAGGCCTACGACATGGTGCTCAACGGCTCGGAGATCGGCGGCGGCTCGGTGCGTATCCACCGCCAGGAGATGCAGGCCACCGTCTTCGAGTTGCTCGGCATCGGTCCCGAGGAAGCGCGCGCCAAGTTCGGCTTCCTGCTCGATGCGCTCAAGTTCGGTTGCCCGCCGCACGGGGGCATCGCGTTCGGTCTCGATCGCATCGTCATGTTCATGGCCGGCACCGACAGCATCCGCGACGTCATCGCGTTCCCGAAGACGCAGACCGCGGCCGATCCGCTCACGGACGCGCCGACGGAAGTCAGCGAGAAGCAACTGCGGGAATTGCACATCCGCATCAGGACCAAGCCCCCGCGACCCGACGGCGCGGCGACCTGACGGCGCGGCGACCTGCCGCCGCGGCGACGTTGCGTTCGCAGCCTAGAGGCGGTCGTCGCCGCTCGTTTCGCCCGTGCCGCTGCCGCCGCCGTCGCTCGCGCCGGTGCCCTGCGCCCCCATGCGCGCGAGCGCGTCGGTTTCCTCCCGGACCTTGCGCTTCTCCGCGCGCTCCATGCGGATGGTGTGCACGATCGCGAACATCGCGAAGCTCATCACCAGGACGAGCATGAGCATGATGAACGCGAGCCCGCCCGCGAGGCGCCAAGCCTCGTAGAGGCCGAATCCGACCCCCAGGGGCGTGATGACCAGCAGGATGGGCTTGGCAATGCGCATTGTTGTTCAGCTTCGGTCAGCAAGTTTGGATAGAGTGCCGTTCCGGACGCAGGTCAACAACTAAACCGCTGGAGTCTGGTACCTACCGCTTAGTGATGTCCGCGCTCGTCTTCGTTCACGGCCTGTGGCTCACGGGCATCGAGTCGGGGTTGCTGTTGCAGCGCCTGGCGACCGAGCTCGGCTGCCGCACGCATTATTTTCACTACCCGTCCGTCAGCGCGCCCATGCCCCAGGTGCTCGAGGATCTGCATTCCTTCGTACACACGCTGGGCACGGACCGGCTGGACTTGGTCGGCCACAGCCTCGGTGGCATCGTGGTACTGCGGCTCCTCGAGAACTACGCCGATCTGCCGCCCGGGCGCGCGGTGCTGCTCGGTTCGCCGCTGAAGGGTAGCCGGGCGGCCCAGGGCGTGGCGCGCTGGCCGATAGGCGCGGCGATCCTGGGTCGCAATATCGAGGCTGAAGTGCTCATGCCCCAGCAACGGCGCTGGGACGGCAGGCGCGACCTCGGCGTCATCGCCGGTGACATGTCGCTGGGTCTCGGCCGGTTTTTTGGGGCGCTCAGCGATGCCAACGACGGCACGGTGTCGGTGGCCGAGACGAAGCTCGACGGGGCCACCGATCATGTGGTGATGCCCGTCAGTCACACCGGCATGCTGTTCTCGGCCGAGGTGGCGCACCAGACCGCGCAGTTCCTCGCCCACGGCCAGTTCGCGCGCTGAAGGCGCGCTTTTCGATCGCTCATCAGCGGGGCACAATGCCCACCCTCGCCGCCGCGCTCTGCGCGCGACGAGCTGCGAAGTCCTGACTCCCGAAAAACTACCAGGCGGGGCGCCATGAACGAATACAACCGTCGACTGTTCCTCGGCAACACGATCGCAGCCGGCGTGGCGCTCGCGCTCGGACGTCTCGCGCAGGCCGCTCCGGCGAAACTCGCGGCGGTGTACGACCAGGTGCTGAAAGGACACGACGCGTCGGTGAAGCGCCTGCAGGACTGGATCCGGCAGCCGTCGATCGCGGCAGAGAACCGCGGTGTATCGGAGGGCTGCGAGCTGACGATGCAGATGCTGCGCGAAGCCGGCTTCCAGAGCGTGAAGCGCATGCCCACCGACGGCCAGCCCGGCATCTTCGCGACGCTCGACGCGGGCGCGAAGCGCACCTACGGCGTCTACTTCATGTACGACGTCAAGCAGGCGAATCCCGACGAGTGGTCCTCGCCGCCGTGGGAGGCGCGCATGGTCGACATGCCGAACATCGGCAAGGTGGTCATGGGCCGCGCCGCGGTGAACCAGAAGGGCCCGCAGAACTCGATGATCTCGGCGCTGCACGCGATTCGCGCGTCGGGGCGCAAGATGCCCGTCAACCTCGTGCTGGTCGCCGAAGGCGAGGAAGAGATCGGCTCGCCGAACTTCAAACAGGTGGTGCACGCGCCGGAGGTTCGTCAGGCGCTGTCGAAGGTCGCCGGCATTTTCATGCCCGAAGCCGCGCAGTCGCTCGACGGCAGCGTCACGATTTCACTCGGCGCCAAGGGCGTCGTCGAGCTCGAGCTCGTGTCGACGGGAGAGAAGTGGGGCCGGGGCCCGGACAAGACCGTGCACTCGAGCAACAAGGCACGGCTCGACAGCCCGGCGTGGCACCTGGTGCAGGCACTGCACACGCTCGTCGATCGCAACGGCGATCCGGCGATTGCGGGCTGGTCGGACGCGGCGCGGCCGCTCTCGGCTGCCGAAAACGCGATGCTCGACGCGGCCGCGCAGCGCATGGACGAGGCGAGCGCGAAACGCTCGATGGGCGTGAAGGCCTGGGCGCGCGATGCGAACTGGCGGCAGGCGCTCGCCGACCTTGCGGGCCGGCCGACGATCAACATCGAAGGACTGGTCGGCGGTTACACGGGGCCGGGCGGCATGACGATCCTGCCGCACAAGGCGGCGGCCAAGCTCGACCTGCGCCTGGTGCCCGACATGACGCGCGAGGGCGCGGTCGCGAAGCTGCGCGACCATCTGCAGCGCAACGGCTTTGGCGACATCGAGGTGAACGTCACCGGCGGCTACGATCCGACCACGACCTCGCCCGACGCGCCGCTGATCCACGCGCAGGAGAAGGTGTATCGCGAGAGCGGCATCGATCCGATCCTGTGGCCACGCCGCGGCGGCTCGTGGCCGGGCTACGTATTCACCGGCGAGCCGCTCAAGCTCGCCGCCGGGCACTTCGGCCTCGGGCACGGCCTGCGCGCGCACGCGCCGGATGAGTACTACCTGATCGAGTCGACCCACCCGAAGCTGGCCGGTATCGACGGCGCCGTGCGTTCCTTCGTCGACTATCTCCATGCGCTCGCCTGAATAACTAAACCCGGTACCGGACTTTCCGTTTAGTTATCGGCCAGCCCCGAGTCCGTACAGCCGCGCGGCGTTGTCGTGCATGACGCCGCGCGCGATGCGCAGCGCGCCCGCGCGGTCGATCGTGCCGTCGCGCATCATCGTCGTCAGCGCGATCGCGAGCGCGTCGCGTGCTGTCGCGGTCAGCAGCCAGGTCTTCTCTTCCCAGTTCGCGAGCGGCGTGTCCTCGTCGGAGTACGCGTCGGTGCCGAACAGGACCTTCTCCGGCATCAGCTCGAGCCACTCCTGCAGCGTCGCGGCCAGGCTGGGCGCGGGGAGCAGGAAGGTCTGCACCGAGATGTCGGCGTACGTGTTCGGCTTGTCGATCATCGCGGACACGGCGCGGGTGTACGGCCAGCCACCGTGCACGAGCACGAAGCGCGTGTCGCGCAACGACGCGTCGTTGAGCAGCGGCTCGAGCAGCAGCGGATTCGCGCGCGCGTTGTCGAAATAAGGCCCGACGCCGTTGCCGGTGTGGATGTGGATCGCTATGCCCTCACGGGCCGCGTGACGCGCGACCGCGAACAGCACGTGATCCTCTACGATGCGGGCTGCTTCGCTCGTGCTCATGCCGCCTGCGGGGGCCGCCAGCGAGCCCGGAGTGGCAAGGCGTAGCGCGGTGTATGCGAGCGCCGCGTCTTCGAGCGCTCTCGGCGCAAAGTTCAGCGCTCGTCGATAGGCGGCGAGCACTTTCGCGGCAGGCACGCCCGCAGCCTTCCAGCGTTTGAGCGTCGGCACGACGACGTCGTCGACATAGGCGTCGAGTGTTGGCGGGAGCGAACGGACCCCGGCGTACGCGAGCACAGCTTTCGGGTCCGTGTTCGTGCCGTCAGCGCCTTTCGCGAGGGCAGGCAGTTGCATCAGCGGATCGACGTACGGCACCCAGCGAATCCGCGACGACTGCTGGCCTTTCCCGAGCGCATCGGCATTCACGAGCGCGACGGCGATGTTGGCGCGATCGAGGATTGCGCCGGTGTACTCATCGCGCCGGGTCGACAGCAGTCGCTGCTTGGCCTGCAAAGCCAGCGTGGTGTGCTCCGGCAGCATGTCGTCGTGCTCGTAGCCGTACAGAGCACGCCAGGCGAGCAACCACTCGGGATTGTCGACGCGCAGGCGCACCATCATGGGATACGGCGGCGCGCCGAGCGGCCGCTGGGCGTTCCAGCGGATCTTGTAGTCCTCCGGCACTGGCAGGATGTGCGTGTGATTGTCGATCGCCGGCATGCGCTCGATCTCAACGCGTAGCGCGGCGTCGCAGGAGTGGGCAGGGCAGGCCGCTTGGGCCGTGGAACGGGCGAACGTGGCCGCGAGCCCGGCGATCAGCGCAACGGCGATCGGCGCAAGGACGTGCGCAAGGCAAGTCCGGTGCAAAGGTGAGCGCGATGATGAACAACTAAACACGAAGTCCGGTACCGCGTTTAGTTTTTGAGGAGCCCTTGCAGGCGATACAGCGCATCGAGGGCTTCGCGCGGCGACAGCTCGTCGGGCTTGAGCGTCTCAATCGCCGCGATCAGCGCTTCGGCGCGCGGATCGCTCGGCGGCACTTCCAGCGCCAGCTCGCCCTGGCCGCGCGGTTCCGCCTTGCGGTCGCGCTCGCGCTCGAGCGCTTCGAGGTTGCGCCGCGCCTGCGCGGTCACCTCGCGCGGCACGCCCGCGAGTCCTGCCACCTGCAGCCCGTAGCTGCGATTCGCGGGCCCCGGTTTCACCGCGTGCAGAAACACGAGCTCCTCGCCGTGCTCGGTGGCGTCGAGGTGCACGTTCGCGCAGCCGGGCGCCTCCTGGGCCAGCGCCGTCAGCTCGAAATAATGAGTGGCGAACAGCGTGAACGCGTGCACGCGGGTGACGATGTGACGCGCGCACGCCCAGGCCAGAGACAGGCCGTCGAAAGTACTGGTGCCCCGGCCGATCTCGTCCATCAGCACGAGGCTCGCCGCCGTGGCATTGTTCAGGATGTTCGCGGTCTCCGTCATCTCCAGCATGAACGTCGACTGGCCGCCCGCGAGGTCGTCCGAGGCGCCGATGCGCGTGAAGATGCGATCGAACGGGCCGAGCACCGCGCGCTCGGCGGGCACGAAACTGCCGATGTGCGCCAGGATCACGATGATCGCCGTCTGGCGCATGTAGGTGGACTTGCCGCCCATGTTCGGGCCGGTGATCACCAGCATGCGGCGCGCTTCGTCGAGATCGAGGTCGTTCGGGACGAACGGTGCGTCGAGGGACGCCTCGACCACCGGGTGGCGGCCGCCCTCGATCAGGAGCCGCGGCTCCGGCACGAGCTCGGGTTCCGTCCAGCGCAGGTCCACCGCGCGATCCGCGAGGTTGGCGAGCACGTCGAGCACCGCGAGCCCCGAGGCCGTGCGCTGCATGGGACCGAGCCCGGCGATCAGCGCGGTCAGCACCTCTTCGTAGAGCTGCCGTTCGCGCGCCAGCGCCCGCTCGCGCGCGCCGAGCACCTTGTCCTCGAAACTCTTCAACTCCGGCGTGATGAAACGCTCGGCGTTCTTCACTGTCTGGCGGCGCACGTAGTCGTCGGGGACGTTGTCCGACTGGCTGCGGCTGATCTCGATGTAGAACCCCTGCACGCGATTGAACCCGAGCCGCAGGCTCGCGATGCCGCTGCGCGTTCGCTCGCGCTGCTCCAGCTCGAGCAGGAATTGCTCGGTGTTGCTGCCGATGGTGCGCAGCTCGTCCAGGTCGGCGTCGAAGCCGGCGGCGATGACGCCGCTGTCGCGCAGGAAGTGCGAAGGCTCCTCCGCGATCGCGCGGCGCAGCAGGTCGACCGCCTCGGCGTGCGTGCCGATGTCCGTCCTGAGCTCATCGAGACGCGGCGAGTCGAGCCCTTCGAGCAGCGCGCGCACGGCCGGCAGCAGCGCGAGCGCGCCACGCAGTTGCACCAGGTCGCGCGGACGCGCGGAGCGCAGGGCGATGCGCGCAAGAATGCGCTCGATGTCGCCGATCTCGCGCAGGACGCCGCTGATGTCGCGCGAGCGACCGGAGGCGATGAGGGTCTCCAATGCGTGGTAGCGCTCGCGCAGCATGTTCTGGTCGAGCAACGGGCGGCGCAGCCAGCGGCGAAGCTCACGACCGCCCATCGCAGTGGCAGTCTGGTCGAGCACTGCGAGCAGCGTGCACTCGGGGTGGCTGCCGAGCGCAGTCTCGATCTCGAGGTTGCGTCGTGCCGCAGGGTCGAGGATCAGCGCATCTTCGCGCCGCTGCACGGTGAGGCCGCTCAGATGCGGGAGCGCCGACTTCTGCGTATCGCGCACGTATTGCAGCAGCGCACCGGCCGCTCGTACCGCGAGCGGCTGGTCAGCACAGCCGAAACCGGACAGATCGCGCGTGCCGAACTGAGTGGCGAGCAGGCGCGTGGACGTATCGAGATCGAAGTGCCACGGCGGTCGTGCGCGCGCATTCGCCGGCGCCGCGACGCTTCGGGGCCGCGAACCGCTGTTCGGTGGCACAGCGCTGGGCGATGCGCCGACCTGCTCCTCGCTCATCAGCAGCTCGGCCGGCCGCAGCCGGTCGAGCTCGACGGCGAAAGCCTCGCGTCCGGCGGATTCCGTCACGGTGAAGCGGCCGCCCGCAAGGTCGAGCCAGGCGAGGCCGAAGCGCTCGCCATCGAAAAGCGCGCACGCGAGCAGCGTGTCGCGACGCTCTTCGAGCAGCGCATCGTCCGTGACGGTGCCCGGCGTCACCACGCGCACGACGTCGCGGTCCACGGGTCCCTTCGAGCGCGCGGGATCGCCGAGCTGCTCGCAGATCGCAACCGATTCGCCCTTGCGGACGAGGCGCGCCAGATAGCCGTCGACACTGTGCACGGGCACGCCCGCCATCGGGATGGGCTGGCCGGCCGACTGGCCTCGTTGCGTGAGCGTGATGTCGAGAAGGCGGGCCGCCCGTCGCGCGTCCTCGAAGAACAGCTCGTAGAAATCGCCCATCCGGTAGAAGAGCAGCGTGTCGGGGTACTGCGCCTTGATGCGCAGGTACTGCTGCATCACCGGTGTGTGCGAGCTGCTGGTGGTGGCGTCCAATAGGGTCTCCGGGCGCACATTGTGCCGAAGCGGGGCGCCGGAACGAAGCGGCACTCCCGAACGCGCTAGAGTGGCGTCTGCCCCCCAGCCAGCAGTTGTCCACAGGTCGATTTCCCGTGCCCGCATCCGACTCCTTATTTTCTCTTGCCCGGCGCGTCGGCCGCCGCCTCGCCGCGCGCGGCCAGCGCGTCGTGACCGCCGAGTCGTGCACCGGCGGCTGGATCGCCAAGTCGCTGACGGATGTAGCCGGCAGTTCCGGTTGGTTCGCCGAGGGCTACGTGACTTACAGCAACGCAGCCAAGCAGCGCGACCTGCGCGTGACGGCGCGAGCGCTGCGCGAGCACGGCGCGGTGAGTCGCGAGGTGGTGCGGCAGATGGCGCGGGGCGCGCTCGAGCGGACAGGCGCGCATCTGGCTGTTGCCGTGAGCGGCGTGGCGGGGCCGGACGGCGGTACGCCGGCGAAACCGGTCGGGATGGTGTGGTTCTGTTGGGGTGTCAGGGGCAAGGGCAGGTCCGGCGGGCGGCTCGTGGCCGAAGTGCACCGGTTCACCGGCAATCGCGAGGCCATCCGTCGCAAGTCGGTGGCTGTCGCGTTGCGAGGACTGCTCGACCTGGCCCGGTAGGGCCGGACAAGGGCGGGCCGGGGACAGGGGCAGAAAACTCTCCCCGTCCGGTCATAGTCGAATGAGGGCTTCCATGCGCCGGGCGGGCAACGCCTGTCCCGGTGCGGTGGCCGGAGCGGGGGTCGACGGAGTTGGAACCGAATCGCCGCAGGGCGCGGGTTGCCGATTGGATGCGCCGCTGGAACTCGGGGCTGACCCGGTTCCTCGAGCGCCGCGTCGGCACGCGCGTGGATGCGCAGGATCTGGCGCAGGAGGTTTACCTGCGGCTGCTGCGCGCCGAACGCCTCGACCTGGTGATTGAGCCTCAGGCGTACCTGTATCGCGTCGCGAGCAATGTTGCGGCGGAGTGGCGGATGCGCGCACGGCAGAGCCGCCCGCACAGCGCCGCAGAGCTCGAGTTGCTCGTCGAAGCCACCTCGCCTGAAGCGCTCGTCGACGATGCGATCGACCGGCACCGCTTCGACACGGCGCTGAGCGCAATGAGCCCGATGCTGCGCGCGGTGGTCTTCCTGAAGCTGCGCGACGGTCAGACGCACGAGGAGATCGCGCGCCACCTGGGCATCACGCAACGGATGGTGCGGCGGTTCCTCACGGCGGGATACATCCAGCTGCGCAGCGCGCTGCTGGCGGAATGACGACGGCAGACGAAATGACAGTGGACGGGACATGACGAAGGCGAACGAATCGTGGCGGCGGCAGTCGGTGGCCGACGAGGCCGCCGAGTGGCTGGCGATGTGCTCGGATCCATCGGCGGACGCGGCGGATCGCGTCGCATTCGTGGACTGGCTGCGCCGTTCCAACCTGCACGTCGAGGAATTCCTGCGCCTGAGTGCGCTCATGCAACGCATTTCGGGCGCCGAGTGGCCGAAGGACCGCATCGACGAGCTGGTCGCGTGCGCGCTCGAGTCGCCGAACGTGCTGCCGCTGGGTCGGGCCGAAGAACGAGTGACGGTGCCTGGCCGGGCCGACGCCGATCCACACGCTTCCACCGGTCGCAGGACCGCACCCTGGGCGATCGCTGCGGCCGTCACGCTCGCGATAGGTGCCGTCATCGCTCTGGGTCTCGCCGCCTTGGGGCTCGGCGTGTTCGGTGAGGGCGGCGCGCGCTATGCCACTGAGGTCGGAGAGATGCGCTCCGTGGTGCTCGACGACGGCACCGTCATCGATCTCAACACGCGCTCGAGCGTGCGGGCGCGCTTCGACGATGCGGCGCGCGTGGTGAAACTGGAAAGCGGAGAGGCGATCTTCAAGGTCGCCAAGGATCCGCGACGGCCATTTCGCGTACTCGCCGGGGACACCGAGATCGTTGCAGTGGGCACGCAGTTCAATGTCTATGCAGCGCGTTCGCGCACCGTCGTGACGGTGCTCGAGGGGCGCGTGCGTGTGACGGATCGCGCGGCAGTGCCGGGCGATACAGCGGGGGCTCCTGCTCCTGCGCCCGCAATCGAGCTGGGGAGCGGCGAGCAGGCGGTGATCGCGCCACGCCAGCCGATCGCCCGGATTTCGCTTGCCGACCCGGCTCGCGTGACCTCGTGGACGCAGCGCCGGCTGATCTTCGAGGAAGCGACGCTGGCAAACGTCGCGGCGGAGTTTGCGCGCTACAGCCCGCGCCTGATCCGGGTCGACGATCCGCTGCTGGCGCAACGGCAGATCACCGGTGTGTTCGATGCGACCGATCCCGCTTCCCTGGTGCAGTTCCTCGGTGCACAGGGAGGCGTCGCGATCGAGTCGACCGGCGACGGCTGGGTCCTGCGCGGCATCCGGCTATGAGGCACGCAGCAATGCGCCCGGCAATGAGTGATGAATGAGCAATGGGAGGAGGCAGCTTTCGTCGATGAGGCGCTCATAGGTGAGTGTGGGCGCGAGACGCGCGGGAAGGCGCGTTGCGGATCAAGTTAGGGGGAAACCGCTGATGAACACATTCTCGTTGCGACTTCTGTTCGGCGCGCTGGTGCTCACTGCTGGCGCGCAAATCTCCGCGGCCGACCCGGCGAGCACGCCCGGCGGCGGCGCCGTCGAATCCACGCGCGAGCGCTTTGACATCGAGGCACAGTCCGTATCGCGTGCCCTGCGTCGGTACGCGGAGCAGACCGGCGACCAGGTCGTCTATTTCTCGGAGGTCGGCAAGGGCCGCGAATCTTCGCTCGTCGCCGGCAACTACACGCGCGACCAGGCGCTGCGCATCCTGCTGCAGAACACGGGCCTCACGTATCAGCGGCTGAACCCGCGCACGGTGGCCATCAGTCGCGCGGATGCTACGGGCGCTGCCCAGCATCAGCGCACGGCCGAGGCGGCGCCCCTGCTCAGACTCGCGCAACTCGACGAAGCGCAACTGCGGCTCGCGAGCGCGCAGACCGAGGCGCCGCCGCCGCCGCCCGCCGGCACGCCCGCGGAAGGGGAACCTCGCGCCACCATCGTGCTCGAGGAAGTGGTCGTGACCGGCACGGCGCGTGCCGAGGGTGTGTCCAAGCTCAACGCGAGCTTTGCGATCACCACCGTGGACGCCGAGCAGATCCGCGAGCTCTCGCCCCTCAGCACGGCGGACCTGTTCAAGGTGACGCCCGGCGTGTGGGCGGAATCCTCCGGCGGCGAGAGCGGCGCGAACGTAATGGTGCGCGGCTTTGCGGTCGCGGGCGATGCGCAGTACGCGACCGTGCAATACGCCGGTTCGCCGATCTACCCACCCTCGACGCTGTCGTTCCTCGAGAACTCCACGCTGTTCCGTGTCGACGAGACCATCCATCACGTCGAAGCGCTGCGCGGCAATCCGAACCCGGTGTTCTCGAACGGCCAGCCCGGCGTGACATTCAATTTCATTCCGAAGAAGGGCACCGACGTGGCGGAGGGCCTCGCCAAAGTGAGCCTGTCTGACTATGGGCTCAAGCGCACTGACGTGTTCTACGGTGGCCCGCTGGCTGAGAACTGGGCGATCGCCGTCGGCGGCTTCTATCGCACTTCGGACGGCATCCGCGATTCGCAGTTTCCGGCGGACGAGGGCGGCCAGTTCAGCCTCAACCTCACGCGCGAGCTCGACAACGGCGAAGCCAGCTTCTACGTGCGCCGCACCGAGGACAAGAACCTCTTCATCACCGGCATTCCGTTGATCGGCAGCACCAGCGGCGACAACGTCGACGAGTTCTCCGGTTTCAACGCGGGTACCGGGTTCTACGCCGGCAACGAAACGCGCCTGGCATTGCTGGAGGTCGAAGCCGCAGCGACCGCGGGCGGTCCGCCCGGAACCCAGCGCGTGGATCTCGGCGACGGTCGCGGCATCGACATCACACTGGCCGGTGGCAGTTTCGACCTGGCGCTCAACGACACGTGGACCTTCGGCACGAAGTTCAGCTTCCTCAAGGGCGACGCCAATACGCGAGCGCTGTTCAACCAGGGGCCGCCGGTATCGATCGAGGATTTCATCGATGCCACGATCACGGCAGCCAATGCCTCTGCCTATGTGACCGGCGCGGCGGGGCTGGCGACCGCGGGCACGGCGACTTTCGCCACGTCGGCCAGCAACGATCCGCTGGCAGCCGGTCAGCAGGTGCTTTCGGTGGGCTGGTGGTCGGTGGACAAAGCGCTCGAGAGCTTCACCACGGACGTGCGTCTGAGCGCCGAGCTGGGGCGTCATACGCCGACCATCGGCCTGTACTACGCCGACTATTCCTCGCGCGACCTGTGGTACCTCGGTAACAACACCGTGCTGACCGCTGAGCCCAACAGCCGGCTGGTCGACATCGTTCTCGACAACGGCGTGCTGGTCACGCGTGACGGCTTTGGCGGCACCGCGCCGGGCGCAGGCGTGCCATTCTTCGACGTCAATGCCTCCTACAACGGCCGCAACACGGCACTGTTCCTCGCCGACGAGGTGATCCTCACCGACCAGCTACGCATCGACCTGGGCGTGCGCTACGAGGAGAACGAGGTCAATGCGAGCCTCGAGAACTCCGTGGCCCCGGCGGGCGGCGATTTCGACGGCGATCCGCTCACCTACTACAACAATGGCGGCGCCGTGCTCGGCGGCGCGTTCCGCGCGATGGAGTTCGACGGCGACGAGGTGTCGTACACAGCGGGCGCGAACTACGCCTTCACCGATCGCATGGCGGTGTTCGTGCGCGTCAACAGCGGCCACCGCTTCCCGTTCTTCGACGAGCTGCGCGACGGCATCTTCGATGTCGTCGACATCGAGCAGTACGAAGTCGGGTTCAAGGCGGCGGGCGACTCCTGGGGTCTCTACGCCACGGGGTTCTACCTCGAGCTGGACGGTCAGAACCTGCAGGCGTTCCGCGACGTCGACGGCGACGGCATTCCCGAGAACATCAACGAGGCGGCGGGCGGTGAGTCGTTCGGTGTGGAGATCGAAGCGGAGTACTACCTGCTCGATGCCATCGCGCTCAACCTGTCGGCCACCCTGCAGAACGCCGAGCTGGTCGACGTTGGCGCCTTCACCGGCAACCAGACGCCGCGCCAGCCGGAAATCCAGGCGCGCTTCACGCCGAGCTACACGTTCGACCTGCCGTGGGGCGGGATCAAGGTTTACACCACCCTCACGTATGTCGACGAGCGCTTCCAGGACAACGCCAACCTGCAGCCGCTGCCGCAGTACGAGAAGGTGGATGCCGGAGTGAGCATCGACGTCGGCGAGAGCTTCAACGTGCTGATCGTCGGCGACAACCTGACGGACGAGATCGCGGTGACCGAAGGCAATCCCCGTGTGACCGGAACCGGCGCCGTGAACAACGTCATCATTGCCCGGCCGATCCAGGGTCGCTCGGTATTGGCCAGCATGACCTATCGTTTCTAGTCGGGGTTGCCCGTCGGGATCAGAAAATCGGGCGCTGCGGCGTAGGGGTTCGCGACTCGCCCCTGCGCCCGGCGCCTCGTGAACACGGACGGCTCCCGCGCCTGCCGATTTCGGGCGACAATGCTTCGAATGCGACCCGATCACGGGATTTCTGACCGCTTCACGCCCGCCGTCGGCCTGCGTGACCCTGTCGTCAGGTTCGTCGCGACCTTTGCCCTCTGCGTCGTCGCCGCACTCCCCATTGCCTCATCCTTCGCCCAGGACGCGGCGGAGAGGACTGCGCCGGACTCGCGCAGTGCACAGCGCCTCGCCCTCGAGCCCGCCGAATCGCCGAAGTCTCCGGCCGAGCTCTACGGACCGCTGTTCGAGCAGGTGCAACTCCAGCGCGTGTACCCGGACGGCAAGACCTTCGTCGATGCGCTGCCGCGCAGCTCGCCGGAGGCGATTCGCGAAGCTTTCCTGGCCGAGCGCAGGAAACCGGGGTTCGATCTGGGCGAGTTCGTGAAGCGCCACTTCGTGGCGCCGGGGCAGGGCAGCGAGCCGCCGCCCGCGACGACGCCACGCGAGGCGGGCGAGGCAGGCGCGGCGGGCGAGGCAGGCGCGGCGGGCGAGGCAGGCGCGGCGGCCACGCCTAACGGCAAGCAGAGCGCGACCGCGTCGGAAAGCGATTCGCAGGTGGCGGACCGCACCGCGGACGAAGCTGGCGCTCCGGCGGCCGAGCCGTTGCGTGACGGCCTCAGCAATCCGCGCGAGGCGGCGCGGGCGCACATCGACGCGCTCTGGCCGCAGCTCACACGCGAGCCCGACACCGCCGATCCGCATTCCTCTCTCATTCCTCTGCCGCACGCCTATGTCGTCCCCGGCGGGCGGTTTCGCGAGGTCTACTACTGGGATTCCTATTTCACGATGCTCGGCCTCGAGGAAAGCGACCGGCACGACCTCACCCGCTCGATGATGGACAACTTCGCGCACCTCATCGGCGCGCACGGCCACGTGCCGAACGGCAATCGCACCTACTACCTCAGCCGATCGCAGCCGCCGTTCTTCGCCGCGATGGTCGAGCTGGCCGCCGAGCGCGACGGCGAGGAGGCCCATCGCAAGTATCTGCCCGCCCTCGAGCGCGAATACGCTTTCTGGATGGACGGGGCCGCGCTCGTCGGCCGCAACGCGGCGGTGAGGCGAGTGGTGCGGCTCGACGACGGGTCGGTGCTCAATCGCTACTGGGACGATCAGGCGACGCCGCGCGAGGAGTCGTATCGCGAGGACGTGGCCACGGCGCGCGCGGCCAAGCGACCGGCCGCCGAGGTCTATCGCAACCTGCGCGCGGCGGCCGAGAGCGGCTGGGACTTCAGCTCCCGTTGGCTGGCCGACGGCCGGCGCCTGGAAACCATTCGCACCGTCGATATCGTGCCCGTCGACCTGAACAGCCTGCTCTACCGGCTCGAGCAGACGCTCGCGACCGCGTATCGCGCTGCCGGTCAGCCGGACAAGGCGCGCGCGATGGGCGCGCAGTCCTGGGCGCGCCGCCAGGCGATGCACCGCTACCTCTGGAACGACGATGCCGGCGCCTTCGGTGACTACGACTGGCGACAGCAGCGCCTCACGTCGCACCTCACGGCCGCGACGCTCTATCCGCTCTACTTCGGAATCGCGTCGCAGGACCAGGCCGGGCGCGTGGCGACCTTCGTGCGCCAGCGCCTCCTGCAGCCGGACGGGCTGGCGACCACGACGACCAGGACCGGACAACAATGGGATGCGCCGAACGGCTGGGCGCCGCTGCAATGGCTCGCGATCAAGGGCTTGCGCGACACGGGCGAGCCGCGGCTGGCGCGCGACATCGCCTGCCGGTGGATCAACGAGAACATCGCGGCGTATGCCGCGAGCGGCAAGCTGGTCGAGAAGTACGACGTGTCCGGCGATGGGCCGGCGGGCGGGGGCGAATATCCGACCCAGGACGGGTTCGGCTGGACCAACGGCGTCCTTCGCAAGCTCATGGTCCTGTATCCCGCCGCCGACTGCGCCGGATGACTTTGCGCTCTAACTAAATCCGGTACCGGACTTTAGTTATTAGTCCGGTACCGGAATTTACGGTACCGGAATTTAGTTATTAGGCCGGCACCGATTCAGACATGACTCGTCGACTTTTCTTTGCGCTGTGGCCCGATGATGCGTCGCGCGACGCGCTGGTTCACGCGACGCGCAAGGCCGTGAAAGCGAGCGGTGGACGGCCGGTCCCTGTGGAAAACCTTCACGCGACCCTGCTGTTCGTCGGCCCGGTACCTGAAGAGCAGGTGGCAGCTATCGAAGCTGCCGCGAGCCCAGTCACGCCGGCGCCGTTCACCCTGGTGTTCGACGCGATCGATCACTGGCGCAAGCCGCAGGTGCTCGTCGCCGCTGCATCGCAAACTCCCGACGAGGCTCGCTCGCTCGCGTCAAGACTGATGACGAACGTCGCGCGCACGGGAATTACTCCGGACGTCAAGCCGTTCCGCGCACATGTGACGGTGGCACGCAAGGTTGTGAAGCCGCACGCCATCGGTCCCATGACGCCGGTGCGCTGGTCGGTAGACGGTTTTGCGCTCGTAGAATCGACGACGCTGCCCGAGGGGTCGCGATATACAGTACTGCGCCGCTGGTAGCACTGTATGAGCGCTGCCGCGGACGCACTGATCCGCGGCGCGCGCAAGAAATCTCACCATCGCGAGCATTTTCAGTCGCTCGCAGTCGTTTTCCCCATCTCGGCGCGTGTGCGATTGTGAAATAATGTCGCATCACCTGCCCGTCACTTCCTGGGGGAAGCAATCGATGGATGACAACCGCAAGAAGGCTCTCGCAGCGGCCCTCGGCCAGATCGAAAAGCAGTTCGGCAAGGGGTCGGTGATGCGACTCGGCGATGCGGGTCCGAGCTGGGACGTGGAAACCGTCTCGACGGGCTCGCTGGGTCTGGACATTGCGCTCGGCGTCGGCGGCCTGCCGCGCGGACGCGTCGTCGAGATCTATGGTCCGGAGTCTTCTGGCAAAACCACGCTCACCCTGGCGGTCATCGCAGAGGTGCAGCGCGTCGGCGGCACTGCGGCGTTCGTGGATGCCGAGCATGCGCTGGATCCGTCGTACGCCGGCAAGCTCGGCGTGAACGTCGACGAGCTGCTGGTCTCGCAGCCGGACACCGGCGAACAGGCGCTCGAGATCACGGATATGCTGGTCCGCTCCGGCGCCGTGGATATCGTCGTGGTCGACTCGGTCGCCGCGCTCACTCCCAAGGCGGAGATCGAAGGCGAGATGGGTGAGATGCAGCTCGGCCTGCACGCCCGCCTGATGTCGCAGGCCCTGCGCAAGCTCACGGGCAACATCAAGCGCTCGAACACCATCGTCATCTTCATCAACCAGATCCGCATGAAGATCGGCGTGATGTTCGGCAACCCCGAGACCACCACCGGCGGCAACGCGCTCAAGTTCTACGCCTCGGTGCGCCTGGACATCCGCCGCACCGGCGCGATCAAGAACGGCGAGGAAGTCGTCGGCAACCAGACGCGCGTCAAGGTGGTGAAGAACAAGGTGGCCCCGCCGTTCCGCGAGGCCGAGTTCGAGATCATGTACGGCGCCGGCATCTCGCGCGAAGGCGAGATCATCGACATGGGCGTAATGCACGGGATCGTCGAGAAGTCCGGTTCCTGGTACAGCTACAAGAACGAGCGCATCGGTCAGGGCAAAGACAATACGCGCACCTTCCTGCAGCAGCACCCGGAGATGGCTCGCGACATCGAGGGCCAGCTGCGCGACAAGCTGCTCCCGGTCAAGCGCGAGCCGCTGAGTCGCGGCGACGCTGCCGGGTGATGAAAGGGGCGCGGGCACTTTTTGCGTTAGGGGCAGGTTGCTGACCGACGGTCAGCCGTGACGATCGCCGACGATCCGAAGGACCCCCAGGCGGCGCGCAAGGCGGCGCTTCAGCTCCTTGCCCGCCGGGACTACTCCAGCGTCGAGCTCTCCAACCGCCTGCGTGAACGCGGCTTCGACGCCGCCACGGTGACGACCCTGGTCGAGGCGCTCGAGCGCGAGCGCCTCATCGACGACGCTCGCTACGTCGAGAACTTCGTTTCTTACCACGCCGCGCGCGGCCAGGGTCCTGCCCGCATCGGCCGGGAGCTGCGCTTCCTCAAGGTCGACGCGGAGCTGATCGATCGTTTCCTGGAGGAGGGGCAGGACTGGACGTCGCGGGCCCGCGAGGTCCGGCAGAAGAAGTTCGGGCGCCAGGTGCCCGAGACCTACGCCGGGAAGGCAAAACAGGCGAGATTCCTGCAATATCGCGGCTTTACGGGCGCCCAGATCCGGGCGGCCCTGGGTACGGACGTCGATATCGACGACTAGCCGAGCAGGAAAAACGGGGCCTGACCCCATTCTTGGACCCATGACCACGACCAAAAAGACGCAGATCCCTCCGCCCGGCAGACGGTCCACGACCGAGCTGCGCGACCTTTTCCTCGAGTTCTTCCGGCGCAACGAGCACGCCATCGTGCCGTCGAGCCCGCTCGTGCCGGGCAACGACCCGACGCTCCTGTTCACCAACGCGGGCATGGTGCAGTTCAAGGATGTTTTCCTCGGCAAGGACAAGCGCCCTTACGCGCGCGCGGCCTCGAGCCAGCGCTGCGTGCGTGCCGGCGGCAAGCACAATGACCTGGAGAACGTGGGCTACACCGCGCGCCATCACACGTTCTTCGAGATGCTGGGCAACTTCAGCTTCGGCGACTACTTCAAGCGCGACGCCATCCGCTTCGCCTGGGAGTTCGTGACCGGCAAGGACTGGCTCGGCATCGACCCCAAGCGCCTGATGGTGACGGTGTATCGCACCGACGACGAGGCGTACGAGGTCTGGCGCAACGTCGTCGGCCTGGCGTCCGAGCGCATCGTGCGCATCGGCGACAAGCCGGGCGGCGGCTCCGACAATTTCTGGCAGATGGGCGAGACGGGCCCGTGCGGCCCTTGCACCGAGATCTTCTACGACCACGGCGCCGACATTCCCGGCGGCCCGCCGGGGTCGCCCGACGCGGAGGGCGATCGCTGGATCGAGATCTGGAATCTCGTGTTCATGCAGTTCGACCGCTCGGCCGACGGCACGCTCGCGCCGCTGCCCAAGCCCTCGGTCGATACCGGCATGGGCCTCGAGCGCGTCGCCGCCGTGATGCAGGGCGTGCACTCGAACTACGAGATCGATCTGTTCCAGGGCCTCGTGCGCGCGGCGGCGAAGATTGCCGGCACCACGGACTTCACCAACAGCTCGCTGCGCGTCATCGCGGATCACATCCGCGCCTGCTCCTTCCTGATCGTCGACGGCGTGCTGCCGTCGAACGAGGGCCGCGGCTACGTGCTTCGCCGCATCATCCGTCGCGCGATTCGCCACGGGTACAAGCTCGGCGTCCGCGAGCCGTTCTTCCACAAGCTCGTCACGCCGCTCGAGCACGCGATGGGCGCGGCGTATCCCGAGCTCACGCGCGGGCGCGGGCACGTGGAGAAGGTGCTCGAGCAGGAAGAGGTGAAGTTCGCGGAGACGCTGGCCGCTGGGATGCGGCACCTGGAAGCCGCCACTTCCGTTGAAGTTCGCGTCATGAAGTATCTCTCGAAGGATCTGGCGTCGAAGTATCCGGGTGACTTCGGAATTGAGCTGCGCACGAGTGATGGAATTCAGTTGGACGGTGTGTTTGGGCCGCCGGGCGGTCCTCGTGCTGGCGTCGAGATCAAGAAGGTGGTGCCTTCGCCTGAAACCGTCCTGGAGACGATTCAGAACGTTTTCGCGCGCGATGAGAGCTTTGCGGAGCTGATATTCGTCTTCGTAGGGTCGGCAAAGCGGCCTGAAATACCGCGAGAACTACAGGAAAGGATCCAAGCGACCGGCAGGTTGGTTCGATTGCTCTCCCTCTCTGAGAGTGACTTGGGGAGCACGAGAATCATTGATGGTGGGGCCGCCTACAAGCTCTACGACACCTACGGCTTTCCGGTCGACATGGTTGGTGATTTCGCGCGCGAGAACGGCTACACCGTTGACATGAGGGGCTTTGAGGCAGCAATGGAAGCGCAGCGCGACCGTGCGCGCGCTTCGAGCAAGTTCGGCGTCGAGATGACTGCGGGGGTGACGATCGAAGGTCGCACGCAGTTCCTCGGTCACGAGGGTGCCGGCGTGGTGGGCGAGGGCCGGATCGTGCAGCTCCTCAGCGGCGGGC
>Ga0187893_10001144_pt1 | contig 65906 bp, 45 predicted proteins | sample MA1701074metaG_FD_139574 | JGI IMG/M metagenome (GOLD analysis project Ga0187893, IMG submission 139574) | White microbial mat communities from a basaltic lava cave in the Kipuka Kanohina Cave System on the Island of Hawaii, USA - MA170107-4 metaG ...
GATGACCTGGTTCCGCTCGGAAAAGAACACGAACTGGGAAGGCGCATTCCGCGTGCCTTGCCTGGTGCGCTGGCCGGGGCACATCAAGCCCGGCACGGTCACCAACGAGTTGATGAGCCACAATGACTGGATTCCGACCCTGACCTCCATTGCCGGTGAACCGGACATCGTGAACAAGCTCAAGAACGGCCACACGATAAACGGCCTGAATTACAAGGTCTATCTTGACGGAGTCGATCAATCGAGATTCCTTACGACGGTCGAAGGATCGGCCAATAAGAACAACGGCGCCAAGAGTGCCCGTGACAAGTACTTTTATTCCGACGACGACGGCATGCTCGTGGCCATGCGGCATGATCACATGAAGTACGTGTTTGCTGAACAACGAGCGCAGGGAACCATGCAGGTATGGGCCGAGCCCTTTACGGTGCTCCGGCTACAGAAAATGTTCAACCTGTTTCAAGATCCCTTCGAGCGGGCCGACATCACGTCCAACACCTATTGGGACTGGCAGCTCAATCAGGTCGGAGCCATGTACGGTGTAATGGACGAGGTCTTTCAGTTCGCTGCGACATTCAAGGATTTCCCTCCTCGATCGTTTCCACCGAGCTTTAACCCCGCGACGATCATGGAGGAGATGCTGCGCACGATCAAAGCGGGACGCAAACTGGAGGCCGCCTTTCCGATTCTACGTCCTGGCAAGGAGGAGTCAAAGAATCAGAAGGGGAATTGAGTCTTGATTTGAGCACTTTGCTACCTGTTAATGCCTGGCCATCCAGGGCTGCACTGGACGAACAGAGATGCGATGTAATTTCATGGAGTTGGTCGTCGCCGCGAGCATGTTGGCTGGTGTCATTGTTCGCGCCACGGATCCGCTGCCGTCCTGGAACGACGGCGCGGCCAAGCAGTCCATCATTGGATTCGTCGAACGAGTGACGAAGGACGGCTCGCCGGATTTCGTCCCCGTACCCGAGCGCATCGCCGTCTTCGACAACGACGGCACCCTTTGGACCGAGCAGCCCATGTATTTTCAACTTGCCTTTGTACTGGATCGCGTGAAAGCGCTGGTCCCATGGAACGTCGAGTGGAAGGACAAGGAGCCGTTCAAGGCCATCCTCGCGGGCGATTTCAAGTCGGCACTGTCCGGTGGCGAGCAGGCGATTGCGGAGCTGCTGGCCGCGACGCACGCAAAAATCACCACGGAAGAGTTCGAGAAAGTGGTAAGGGAGTGGTCCTCCACGGCCAAACACCCGCGCTTCAACCGGCTTTACACCGAGTGCGTCTATCAGCCGATGCTCGAATTGCTCGCCTACCTCCGCGCCAATGGATTCAAGACCTACATCGTCTCCGGCGGGGGGATCGACTTCATGCGCCCGTGGACGGAGAGGGTCTATGGCATTCCGCCGGAACAGGTCATCGGCAGCAGCGGGAAGACGAAGTTCGAAATGCGCGGCGGCAAGCCCGTTCTCGTGAAGATGCCCTCCATCGGCAGCGTAGACGACAAAGAGGGCAAACCGGTCAACATCCACCTGCACATCGGCCGCCGGCCGGTCATGGCCTTTGGCAACTCCGACGGCGACCTGCAAATGCTCCAATGGACCGCGGCCGGTGCCGGTCCCCGCTTCTGCATGATCGTGCATCACACAGATGCCGAACGCGAGTGGGCCTACGACCGTGAGTCCGTGATCGGCCGCCTGGACAATGCCCTCGACGAAGCCAAAATGCGGGGCTGGAGCATTGTGGACATGAAGGCGGATTGGCGAGTGATTTACCCGTTCCAAAAGTAGAGGAGCTTTCCGCATGGTGCATGGCGTCGACGCGGTGATCGGGAAGCTCGACTGGCAATGGAAAGAAAGGCGGCAGGAAATGGAACGGAAGTCTGCTTTGAAGGGCCGTTTTCGCGCACTGGGCGCAGTGTGCCCGGGAATGCTGTTGGTCGGGCTTTCGGCTTGTGCCACGCAGGGCCGAAAGACAGAAGTTCGCACAGAGCATGATGCGGTGGTGACCGTGGAGTCGATCGACGTGCCCAATCGGCTGGTGACGGTGCGCGACGCGTCTGGCGAATCGTCCATGTATTACGTGGATGAATCCATTCGCACGTTTCCGCAAGCCAAAGTGGGCGACCAAGTGCGCATCCGCTATCAGGAATCACTCGCTTTGCAGATGAAGAAACCCGGCGAAACGAGCCCGGAGTGGCAGGTCAAAGAGGAGACCGCCCGGCCGCAACCCAGCCAACCCGCCCGCGGTTCCACTCGAACCGAAGCCAAGGCCACGGTGAAGATCGATAGAATCGATCGGAAGGCGAACACCGTCACCTTCACCGGGCCGCGCGGCCGGCGCACCGTCCTCGTGACCGATCCCGCGTTGCAGGATTTCGTCAAGAAGCTCAGTCCAGGAGACGACGTCGAAGTCGTCTTTTCCGAGGCCCTGGCCCTGTCGTTGGAACCGGTCCGGCGCTGACCGGCCGGCCGTGCCGGGATCTCACGGGCCGCTTCGGGACAGATCCAGCGCCATAAGGTGTCTTCGGTCGCGCACGTACAATGTCGTGGAGACCAGCGTCGGCACGGTCCACGACACCGCTTCGGTCAACGGCGTGCTGTCGAGAATGGTCAAACCCGAAGGTGAAACCTTCGCGAGAGAGAGGACGCCGTTCTCATCGAGGGCGATGATTTTCTCATCCGCGTAGATGCAGAGCGCTTTGTGCATGGCTCGTTGCCGCCAGGCGATCTTCCCGGTTCCCCACTCGAACGCCGCGAAAAACGAAAGCTGATTGCTGCCGATCGAACCGTAAAGATAATCACCCAAAAGGATGAACGTCGAGTGCGTGGCCTGAAGCTTGGGTGTGAACCAGGACTCAGACACGGAACTGCCGTTTCCTTCGGGCAACACTTTGAGCAGCCGTCCGCCCCCCGCCCGAAACTGGCTCGCCGCCCAAATATGGGAATCGTCGCAACGCATCGCGGGAGTCAGGTTGTTCTCCGTGTCGCACACCACGGGATGGCGCCAGAGGAACTTGCCCGTGCCGGGATCCAACGAAATGATCTCCGTCGGCGTGAAGAAAATGTACTGATCCCGGCCGTTGAGTTTCGTCAACAACGGCGCCGCGTAGCTCACGGCAACCGGCTCGCTCGTCCACGCCACCGAACCGTCGGCGGGGCGAAAGGCAATCACGCCGGCCCGGTCCCCGCCCACGGCCACAATCACGTGCTCGCGATAAATCAGCGGGCTGATCGAGTAGCCATACTCCTCTTTTCTCTTCCTTCGTCCGTATTCCGCCGGAAGATCGTGCTCCCACAAGAGCTTCCCGGCCTCGAGTTCGTGGCAGCGAACCGTGCCCGCGACTCCCACCCAAATTATCTTTTCGCCGGTGATGGCTGGGGTGGCGTTCGGACCGACGCCGAATTCCCGGGTCATGTCCGGCCAGATTGTTCGCGGGTGGCGCTGTTCCCACCGGGTGGTTCCCGTGGCCGCATCCAGCGCGACCAGGATCTCGTCCTCACCTTCACGAAACAGGGTGTACAATGTGTTGCCCTTGACGAGCACGCTGGAGTACCCGTCGCCGAGGGTACGTTTCCAAATCTGCTTCGGACCGCCCTCGGGCCACTTGTCCGCAAGGCCGGTTGCATCAACGGTGAAGTCGCCCTTTGGCCCTCCCCATTGAAGCCAATCCGCGGCGCGCAACGTTGAAGAAATAGCCACGATGATGGCCGCGACGGCACGGATGCCCATGATGCGTGAACTGCGCGAGCGGCGCATTGGGTTTCGATCCATTCTTTTTCTCCGGGTGCCAAATCCGCTCGCCTGTGCGAACTATACTTCGTTCCCACACGACGAAACAAGCGGGGTAACCCGTACCCACACAAGGAAAAGCAGTTGACGATGAACGGGGCACAAACGGGCGTGAGGTCGCCGAAGACGGCCACTCGTCGACTCTCCAAGTGCGCCGCGCGGCTTTCTTCGTCCGGGATGTCAGCGGGCGTCGGACGGTAATTAAAAGTGCCGCGGGGCTCGAAGTGCTCCTCGAATTCCGCAAAAAGCAGGGCTTGGGCCTTAAAGTGCGAGTGCGCGATTGTGGGGCAGAATCTCTCAGGTTTTCGCGAGAAAACCCGGGCGCACGTTCCAGGGCGTCCCGACTGCTATCACCCCCCGCGTTATATTGATGGACGGAAGAGCGCCCCGTGCGCCTCAAAGAAGCTGAACCGCCTTGGCGCCTGAAGGTGGCCAGGGATATGCGAATCGAAACTCGGCCGAGCCAGGATCGCTCGAGCCGCTTTCTTGACGGCAAGGGATTTCGGGCGGGGTGGGTGCGAGAATCTTCTCGCACGTCCAAACCCCTCGCCAGCGCCGTTTCGGCGGTATCCGCAAGTTCGTCGCAATGTAGTTATGGATTGGAACTTGTATTGGATTGTTGCGTCGGCGGATTTCGCAATGGCCCCCGGCTTGCTCGAAGAATAGGGATGCAGTCTAATCGAATCACCAAGGTTGACAAAATTAAGTTTGGAGCCAGATCAATGTGCAAGAACATTTCTGCGTTTTTCTTGATCGCCCTACCGGTTTTGCTTGCCAGACCGGTTAAATGGGCCGCGGCCGCGGAAGCCAATCCGCCCGGCTACGCGATCGAGCGCGTTTCCGTCGTCGATGTTGAGGCCGGCCGGCTTCGGCCGGATTGCACCGTCCTGATCGAGGGGGCGACCATTCGCAAGATCGGGCCCGGCTCCGAAGCCGTTCCGGAAGGATTCGGGCGCGTCGCGGGCGAGGGCCTCTACCTGATTCCCGGTCTCTTCGACGCCCACGTCCACTATGTCGACCCGGCCACCTACGGCCCGCTGTTCATCGCTCATGGCGTCACCTTTGTGCGCGACATGGGTTCCGACACCGACCAGATTCTAAAAACTCGAGAGCAGCTCAACAGCGGAAACATGCTCGGCCCTGAAATGATCTGCACCGGTTCGATCGTCGATGGAAAGCCCCCCGTCTGGCCGTTCTCGGAGGTCTGCGAAACACCGGACGAAGGCCGGGCCGCGGTGAGGAAACTGGTCGAGGCGGGCGTCAACCAGATCAAGGTCTACTCCGGCCTGAAACCCGAAGTGTTCCTCGCCGTCGCCGAGGAATCCAAGAAACGCGATATCAAGTTCGTCGGTCACGTGCCGGAGCTCGTCACGTTGGAAGAGGCCATGAATGCCGGGCAGTACACTTGCGAACACTTCACCGGCTTCGGCGTAGCGATCGCCAAAATGGCCGGTGAACCGGTCGCCCAGATCGAGAACGTCATGTCATCGCACATTGCAGGATTCAGGGCATGGTCTCTGTTCCCCAAGTTGGATCGCAAGGTGTTGGACGAATTCATCCGGAAAATCCGCGAGTCCGGCATGGTGCAATGCCCTACGCTCGTCGTCTACGAAGGCATAAGCCGCATCACCCAACCCGAATCCAAGAATGATGAGCGCCTGAAATACGTGCCCCCGCACATCATGACCTTCTGGGAGTCCGACATTTATCGTGCCTTCGCTGCGCACGCGGCCAAGAATCGGACTTTTATGCAGCAGATGGTCGCCGAACTGCATCGCGTCGGGGTTCCGCTCATCGTTGGCTCGGACTTGGCCAACCCTTTCGTATTCGCTGGCTCTGCAGTCCACGAGGAGATTGAGCTTTTCGCTCAGTCGGGCCTATCACCGGCTGAGGCGTTGAAGGCCGCGACGATCGTTCCCGCACGGGTTTGTGGTGTGGCGGAGCGGCTGGGCACCGTTGCCGAGGGCAAGACCGCGTCGCTTGTACTCTTGCGGGCCGATCCGCTGGATAACGCGAGTAACGTCCGCAAGGTCGAATCGGTTTTTCTCCGCGGCCGATACTTCGACCGCGCCCATCTGGATCGGCTGAAGGCCGAGGTTCGAGAATCCGTCGGGGACACAAAGCCAAAGTCGATCGACATCAAAGTCGAAGTCCCGGGAGAGATCGTCGCTCGCGGAGTATACAAAATGGCCTTCAACCGTATGGATGCCGGTACTGAGGAGTTCGCCATCGGGAAAAACGCCGACGGCTATCAATTCATGTCGCTTTCTCTTCCCAAAGGCGGCTGGGCAGTTCCCAATGCCGTCAAGCTACGCTACGACGCCCAGTTCAAACCGCTTTCCGCGGAGTGGCACGAGTTCGGCAACGCGAAGACCATGGCGAAGTATTCTCTGAAGGTCGCGAAGGTCGAGGCCTCGGCGATCGTGAACGACAAACCCGCTGGCGACCAGTCCTTCGACCTGCCCCAAGGCGTATACTTCGGTGGCCCCTCCATCGCCGGCGACTACTTTCTTTACAATTCCTTCGGCCTCAAACCGGGCGATTCTCGCGAATTCTCAGCCGTTACGTTCGGCTTCAACGGCTGGAAGGTTCAGGCGCTTAAGACCACGATGAAGCGTCTCGACGACGAGGACCATTCGCGAAAGGACGGCACGGTCGTACGCGCCCGCCGCTATTCCTTCGTCCAAGAAATCCCCGGCATGGGACCCGCGACGGTCGAATCGTGGTCCGATGGGCGCGGCGTGGTGCTGAAGTACACGCTGAAGTTCCCGTTTGGAACCATGACGTGGGAACTGGAATGAAATTCAACGTGGTATGCGGTGCATCGGAGCGCCCAGTTGCCAAAACCGTGATCGGTGCGTAATCTTTCCGTTGGCCGTTGCGGCCGTTCGAAAGGAAGTTGACGCATGAAGTCTCAAAATCTGTTGTTGTCGCTCTCGATCCTCACCGTCGTGTCGATTTGTGCCGAACCGCGTGGCGTCTTCGCCCAACAACCTGCCGGTGATGCGCCGGCGTTCAAGCAGGAAGAGCTGGACCAGATGGTTGCGCCGATCGCGCTTTACCCCGATTCCCTGCTCTCTCAGATCTTCATGGCTTCTACGTATCCGCTCGAGGTCGTACAGGCCGATCGCTGGACCAAGGACAACAGCAAGCTCAAGGGCGACGCGTTGGCCAAGGCTTTGGATCAGCAGTCCTGGGACGCGAGCGTCAAATCGCTGGTGAACTTCCCGCAAGTTCTTTCCATGATGAGCCAGAAGCTCGACTGGACGCAGAATCTCGGTAACGCGTTCATCGAGCAGCAGAAGCAGGTGATGGAAGCGGTTCAAAAACTTCGCGCCAAGGCCAAGGCGGAGGGCAACCTCCAATCCACTCCGGAGCAGGTCGTTTCAACGCAGCACCCACCGGCCGATTCAACCACGACGACCACGACGGAGATCATTGTGATCGAATCCGCGCAGCCGGATGTGGTTTACGTACCCACCTACAATCCTTCCGTCGTGTACGGGTCTTGGCCGTATCCTGCTTACCCGCCGGTGGCGTATTACCCTCCCGGCTACGTCGCGGGAACGGCGGCGTTGTCGTTCGGCCTTGGCGTCGCCTGCGGAGCGGCCTGGGGCTACGCCTGGGGCGGATGTAATTGGGGCCACGGCGATGTTGATATTGATATGAACCGAAATAGCTTTCGGAATACAAATATCGACGGTTCGAGAAACACGAACATCCAAGGGAATCGGGGGTCATGGCAACACGACCCATCGCATCGCAAGGGCGCCTCGTACCGAGACCAGGCCACTGCACAAAAGTACGGTGGTGCAACCGCCCGTGATGCAGCCCAATCGCGCGACGCGTTTCGCGGCCGGGCGGACGCCGGTCGGCAGGACCTCGCACGTGGCGGGGCCGATCAGTTCAAGGGCGATCGATCGGCTGCCGGCGGCAGACCTGGACAGGCCGACCGCGGTGGCCCGGGAGATCGGGGCGGCGCCGGATCACCAGGCGCCGCTCAGAATCGTAGCGGGAGCGGAGGACAGAATCGCGCTGCTCCGGCAAGTTCGAACCGCGGCGGCGGCTTTGACGGAGTGGACCGCGGCGGCAGCGCTGCGCGAAGCCAAAGCCAGCGGGGCCAATCCAGCCGTGCAAGTTCCTCAAGTTCCAGTGGCGGCGGTGGTTCTCGCGGTGGAAGTGCGTCGCGGGGCGGAGGTGGTGGGGGTGGATCACGCGGGGGTGGGGGTGGGTCGCGCGGGGGCGGTGGTGGACGCGGAGGTCGAGGTCCCGGCTACAAAGAGGTTCCTGTCTACTAGCAGCGTCGCTTTCCGGATAATGCCATGAACAGATTGGTGAAAAACATGTGGATCCAGCAAGAAATGATTCGAATTCCTTTTGTCCGTGTACGATTCCGCGGTTCTTCCCAGAATCTAATGGGAAGTCCGCCGGCCCACAGAGGACCTGAGACGTGGCACATTTCGGTTTCGATGATACGGTGCGTCGTACTGCTCGTTTCGGCCGGCACGTTCATCACCGGCTGCAGCTCGCGGAAATCGTCTTTTTCCTCCGCGAAGGAAGCAGCGCAGGCCCTGGTCGTCGCCATGCGCGCCGACAATTCTGAAGAAGTGAAGTCGATCCTGGGCCGGGAGGCCGAGGATATCGTCTCTTCGGGAGACGAGGTCGCGGATCGGCAGGCGCGAGAGAAGTTTCTCAAGGCCTACGACGAGAAGAATGCGATGGTGACGGAACCGGACGGGAGTGTGACGCTTCAGGTCGGCCAGAACGACTGGCCCATGCCCATTCCCATCGTCGAGCGGCGCGGTTCCTGGCGATTCGACACGAAGCGAGGAAGAGACGAGATTCTGAACCGCCGCATCGGCCGCAACGAGCTTTCCGCGATGGAGGTCTGCCGGGCCATCGTGGACGCGCAGCGCGAATACGTCGCTACGGACCCGGATCGTGACGGAGTGCGAGAATATGCACGAAAAATCGTCAGCGACCCGGGGAAGAAGAACGGCCTGTATTGGCCGACCGGCGAGGGAGAATCATCGAGCCCCATGGGTCCGCTGGTAGCCGAGGCCGAGGTGGAGGGGTATGGAAAGACCCGAACCGAGGAAGGCAAATCGCGGCCATACCAAGGCTATCATTATCGTTTGCTCACCTCTCAGGGGGACCATGCCCCGGGTGGTTCTATCGATTTCCTAACCCATGGCAGGTTGACCGGCGGTTTCGCTCTCGTTGCCTGGCCCGCCTCGTATCGCAACTCCGGAGTGATGACGTTCCTGATGAATCAAAACGGAATCATGTTCGAGCGCGATCTGGGTCGCCGAACGGATCGGATTGCCGAATCGATTTCTGCCTATGACCCTGGCCGGCAGTGGCGCCTAGTGGAGTCCACGCCGTAACCGTTTCGGTGCGGCAGGCTCGAATTCCGAAACTGCAGCCTCATGTTCCCCGGGCGAAGACCGCGGGATCCATTTGGTTATGACGGTCGGGATCCAGGCCGTGCTCGGCCTTGGTCTCGCTCTCTTTGTATGGCGTCGGGACTGGGAATATGTGTTTCTCACCGCGATGGTCATCGGGCTGACGTCGCTTCCCGCCTTCGCGACGCGCCGTTATCGAATATTTATTCCGCCGAAATTTCAGTTGATCGCGGCGCTGTTTGCGTTTTTGTCTTTTTTTCTCGGTTCGGCAGGATTCACTTTTTATCTTTTCCCGTTTCGGCAACCTTCGTCGCCCCAAGAAATAGGCGCTCGGCGGCCGCCGCGGAAGCCTGCCGGCGTTCGCCGTCGGCCACGACCTCCACGCGAATGGGATGATCCTCTTTCAGGCTCAGCGTGCGTTGCGGAAACGGTATCTCAATCCCGTGCTCTTGAAATACATCAAAGATCTTGAATCGGGCATCGGTAAGGAAATCCCAACGGTCGGTTACGTTGCGAAACCAAGCGTAAAGGTTGAAATCCAGGCTGTTCTCCCCGAAGTTCATGAAGCGAACGCGAGGCGGCGGATCGCGAAGTACGAGGGGCGACTGATTGGCCACCTCCAGCAGCAGACGTTCCACATCCCGCGGGTCCGCGCCGTACGCCACGCCCACCGGGATCTTCCCGCGGATGCGTTCATCTTTCAGTGTCCAGTTCACCACCTTGTTCCCGACAAATTCACTATTGGGGATAACCATATCCACATTGTCAAATGTCTTGATCGTGGTAGCGCGGATGCTGATGTTGGTCACTTCGCCGAGGTTTCCCTCGATATCCACGATGTCGCCGACGCGGATGTGGCGCTCGAAGAGCATGATCAACCCGCTGAGAAAGTTCATGAACAACGGCTGGGACGCCAATCCCAGGCCGAGCCCGAGTGTTCCTAGCACCACCGTGACCGCACCCAGCGGGATCCGCAGAAGAAACATGGCGAAATACAGCCCGATCAAGAGCAACATATAGTGCAGCACCGTGTTGACGGCCACGCGGCCGCCGCGGTCGAGTTGCGCATACGTGGGATAAACCCGCGTGTCGAGTATGGTTCTCAGACTTCGTGAGATCGCCCACGCGCCCACCACCGCCAGCGCCGCAAGCAATGCACGCCCGATCGTAACCGCAGGGCGGTCCGGCGCCGCGGCGGTAACCTGGAATTGCATCCAACCGTGCAGGTCGGTCCAACTGAAACCCCAACACCGCAGCACCAGCACGCAAGCTCCGCCCCAGACTCCGAGCCGGAACAGAGTCAGCAGGACGCCCAATTGAAGCGTTGCGTCGGCCGTGACCGGGTCGCGGTCCGTGGGGGCCACTTCTCTTCCTGACGAAAGGGCAAGCCGGCGCTTGCCCTCTTCGATCATGCGGCCGGCCTCGGCCGCGAAGACGGCACGCTGCAGGATTCCCTGAAATCGCCGAAACAAATCGGTCACGTAACGAAGCAACAGCGTCGCCAACACGACGGTCCCCAGCGTTGCCGCCGAACCGACGATCAAATAGGTGGTCAACTCGCTGTACCCCGCAAGCTGCGCCGCCAGCAGCCCAATGACAAAAAGATGCAAAAAAGGGTACAAGGACGAGATCACTGCGAACGCGAACGATTGCCGCGTCGCGGCGTCGTTACCGGCGATCGCCAGCAGAGTCCGCCGACGGGTCAGGAAAACCACGAGCATCGCGAGGATGACGATCTTGTACAGCGCCCAAAGATGCGCTCGAGTGTAGAAGGCCCACTGCATAATGCTGAGGAAAAAGGGCACGGGGATCATCCATGCAGAGACCAGGAGGAACCCATTCAACCATCGTGTGCATGTTCTCGCGACGACATTCGAACAGGGCAGCACACGAACCCGCGGGTCGTCTCCGCCGAAGGAAAATCGAACCAGGCCGAAAGACAATGCAACCGCACATAGAAATGCCGGGACACCGAACGGCAGGGGGCCAGACGCGGGTCCCAGCCGAAGCCAGAATACGACAGCCAGCGCCGGAAGCAGCACCGGTGCAGCCGCTCGTACCAGACGTAATCCATGCAAGTGAATTCGATCACTAAGCGGCAGCGGCGATGCATCCGCCACGCGAAGTTTTTCGCGCAGCCGTTCTTCCAATCGGTGGTACGAACCTTGTGCCCGTCTCCGAACCCACGCGGCCGCCGCCGCCGCGATGCCGAGCCCCGCCGCCAGGGCAATCCACCCGGCGGTACTGATCCGGCCCCAGCCTTTCTGCAGGGCCGCCGTATCCAATGCCCGGCGCTGACGCCGAGACGAGTCATTCCACTCTTCCTGGCTTCGAGACCAGCGGTATTTCCAGGGAGGGACGCTACAGATCGAAATGCTCGACCATTGCAGTCGCGTTCGAATTGCCGACAGCGAATCGACGTGTGCGGCCACCGCCCGTTGGCTCGCGTCGAGCCGCTCGATCAGGAGTTTCAGTTCGGCCGCGAGCTCTGCCGAATCGTCGTCGCACTTGCGCTTTTGGGCCGCGAGTTCTTTCCGATACTGCGCGGTCTGCATATCGCGGGTGACGGCTTCGATTGCCGGCCGTGTTTCGCGAAGCCGCACGCGGATCTCCTCATCCAGTTCACTCAGGCGAAGCTCTATCCGCGACTGATCGTCAAAGGTGGCGTCGTAGAGTGCGCGGAGATGGTCCCGTTCACCCTGCCATTTGCGGATGCGCTGAACAATCTCGCGATAGCGCTGCAACACTTGTTCCTGGGGCCGTCGGCTCAGCGATCCGACGAACTGATTCCAAATGGCCTGCTCCATGGCGAGATCGCTGGACAGATCGGCAAACCTGTCTTCGGGAAAGCGATCGGCAATGCCGGCTTCTTCGCCCAAACGGCGAATTTCGAGTTGCGCATCATTCAGCGCAAGGCGCAACGGCCAAAACGTCTGCTCAAACGTCGATACCCGATCCGGGTAGGTTGCCGCATACTCGACCCAATCCAGCAGTTGCTGTCGCTCATTTCGCGCCCGGATCCGCCGCAACCGTTCGCATTTCGCGTCCAGCAGTTCCGCCAGTTCCCGCAGCGGGGGCAGGAGCTGTTCCGCGTCTTCGGTGAGCCGAATATCAAGATCCATTCGCGCGGATACGTACGCATTTCGAAGCAACGAAAGGCCCGTGTGAATCTGGGCCGCCCGAAACCGATGAGCCGCCAGGCCGGTCTGCGCCTCCGTCGGAGCCGCCGCGGCCGCGAGCTCAAACCGTTCTGCTTCCGCCGTAAGGGCCGCCTGGGACTCTTCGACACGCAGAGATTCCGCGGCTTTCTGCTCGGCCAACTCGGTCAGACGTTTCAGCCGTTCCGCACGAGCCAACGCGGCCTTGACCGCCACGTCGTTGGCCTGCTGCCACTCCTTTTCGGATTGATCCAACTCGCTTTCCGAGACTTCCAAATGCGGTGCCGCCTGCTCCGCCCGAAGTTCCTGAATCCGCTGCTGAAGGGCCCAGAGTTCCTCCGATTGACGGGCCAATGCGGCCCCCTCTCCGACGGATCGCAAATGAGCTAGAACACCCACGTGCTCCTTCAGCAACGTCTGGTAGGCCGAAAGGCTCTCGGCCAACTCCGACAACACGTCTGAGAACTGCTTGTCTGTTTCAGATGGATCGGAATCTCCGGGCTTAATGCGAGCTTCGAGTTCTGTTCGGACCCGTACCTGTTCGTCACCCATCTGAGCCAGCAAGGCCAGGGCATCGGCCTCATTCTCCGGCGGAAGTACCACCCGCGATCGGCCCGAAGGGGAGGCCTGCTCGGCTGCCGACACCCCCTGAGAATCCCATGCGAATAGCAATAAAGCGGAGATAAAAAGCCGACCCAAGGAGTCCGGCAGCGCTACGATGCGGCGGCGCTTCACTTTTGAAGGCTCGCCGGGGTCAGGCGGTGTCCGCACTTTGTCCTGCGTGGCGATTGACGTTAACACGGACCTATCGTAACCGTCTGGGAATGGTTCGGGGAGCCAGGACGCGCTGAAAAAGTAATCCAAAACTCTTCAGCTCCGGCGCTGGTCGAAACAAGTGCAGGCGCATGATTACGTTCAGCCGATGACATGTCACTCCCGCGTAACGTGCGACGGTCTGAACCGACGGGCGGAATCGTCGCCGAATTGCCCCTTGCGTGGGGGCGAATCGCGACATAGAGTGCTGCCGTCTTGGATTGGGTTAACTTTTCTCGGAGCAAAGCGATGTTGAGAAGCTTGTCTGCACAAAGCGCGCGGCGTGGATGCTGCGTAATCGTTCTCTTACTGACTGCCGGGATTTCTCGAGCCGACCTCAAGCCTCTGGCGTCGGTCGAGGGCATCACCGAATACCGGCTGGACAACGGGCTACAGGTTTTGCTGTTTCCCGACAACTCTAAGCCGACGGTGACAGTGAACATCGTTTATTTCGTCGGCTCTCGGCACGAAGGCCGAGGGGAGACGGGTATGGCCCACCTTCTTGAACACATGGTTTTCAAGGGAACGCCGAACCATCCCAAGCTTTGGAAAGAACTCGAGGATCATGGCGCGCGCTTCAATGGCACGACCTGGGTGGATCGGACCAACTATTACGAGACCCTGCCCACCACCGAAGCAGGCAACCTCGAATGGGCGCTAAAAATGGAAGCGGACCGCATGGTCAACAGCTTCGTCAAGAAAGAGGACCTTGACACGGAGATGACGGTCGTCCGCAACGAGTTCGAGATGGGGGAGAACAATCCCGTGGGCATCCTCGAGGAACGGATGATGTCGACGGCGTTTCTGTGGCACAACTACGGCAAATCGACGATCGGCTCGCGAAGCGACATCGAGCGCGTGCCCATCGAAAACCTTCAAGCCTTCTACAAGAAATACTATCAACCGGACAACGCCATGCTCGTGGTCGCCGGCGATTTCAAGCCGGATAAAACGCTGCCAATTATTGAAAAGCATTTCGGCACCATCCCTCGCCCGTCGCGCAAGCTCGACGACACCTACACGCTGGAACCCGAACAGGACGGCGCCCGCCACGTGGAGCTTCGCCGCAACGGTGACGTGGCCGCGGCGGGCGTCCTGTATCACATTTGTGCGGGGTCTCATCCCGATTTTGCAGCGCTGGATGCGATCGAAAACATTCTTTCCGACGAACCCTCCGGCCGGCTGTACAAGGCCGTGGTCGAATCGGGCATGGCCGCCAGTGTCTATGGAAGTGCCTACGGCTGGCGCGAGCCGGGTGTGATGGGGGCCATGGCCCAGGTCCGCAAGGAAAGCCCGGTCGAGCCGGTCTTGCAGAAGATGATCGACGTGATGGAGGGTCTCTCCAAGGATCCGATTACCGAGGACGAGCTCAAACGAGCGAAGGCCCGAATTCTGAAGAACATCGAGCTGGTCATGAAAGACAGCGGGCGAATCGGCGTGCTGCTCAGCGAAGCGTCGGCCGGGGGCGATTGGCGGCTCTTCTTTATCCACCGCGATCGGATCGAAAACCTCAAGCTCGATGACGCGCGCCGGGTCGCGGCGCAGTATTTCAAGGAGAGCAATCGCACTTCCGGTATTTTCTACCCGACTAAGGAGATCGACCGGACAAGCGTTCCCCCCGCCCCCGACGTCGCCGCTCTCGTGAAAGACTACAAGGGCAGGGCCGCCCTCGCAGAGGGCGAGGACTTCGAGGCCACCCCGGACAACATCGAAAAACGAGCGAAGCGCTGGGCGCTGTCCAACGGTATGAAAGTTGCGTTTTTACCGAAAGAAACGCGCGGCGATCTGGTCAACGCCGTGATGACCATCCGTTTCGGCACCGAGGCGGATCTCAAAGGGAAGCTGACCGCGATCGAAATGATCCCTACCATGATGATGCGCGGAACGGAGAAGCTGACCCACCAGCAGATCAAGGATAAACTCGACGAGCTCAAGGCCCAGGTCACGATGCACGCCCAGCAGGACCACTCCGTGGCCATCCGCATCCGCACGGATCGGGCCCATCTCGCCGCCGCTGTCGAGCTCGTCGGCGAAATCGTCAAGACGCCGTCGTTCCCATCGGAAGATTTCGAGATCGTCAAGAAAGAGGAGCTGGCCGGTCTTGAAGAGCAGCTCTCCAATCCCCAGGCCCTGGCCTTCAATGCCATGTTCCGGCGAGTCCACCCCTATCCACCCGACGACATCCGGTACCTGCCGACCATCCCGGAACAGATCGAGCGCGCGCGGACCGTTGAGGTGGACTATCTGAAGAAATTCCACGGGGAATTCTTTGGCGCCAACAACGCGGTGATGACCATCGTCGGCGATTTCGACGCCGATGCAATGAAGAAGACCATTGAAGCGACATTTGGAAACTGGACGACGTCACGCCCGTTCAAGCGGATTGAGGCCAAGTATCGCGACGATTATGCCGTCGGCGACGAGACGATCGATACGCCCGACAAAGCGATGGCCATGATCGCGGCCGGCGGCAGGTTGGAAATGCGCGACGATGATCCCGAGTATCCCGCTATGCACATCGCCAACTACGTTCTAGGTGCGAGCGCAAAATCGCGGCTCCTGGAGCGGCTGCGGCAAAAGGAAGGCCTGTCCTACGGCACCGGATCGATGTTTAATGCCGATAGCCTGGACCGCGACGCCTTCATTGGCGGAATGGCGATCTGCGCTCCGGAGAACGCCGCCAAGGCCGCGGCCTCTCTCAAAGATGAGTTCGAGAAGATTGCCCGCGACGGAATTCCGAAGGAAGAGCTTGAAAGCGCCAAGAAGAGCTTTGCGTTGGGTACGCAAACCATGTTGGCGGAAGATTCGACCGTCGCGGCCTTCATCAATCGCGGACTGTATCTGGGTCGTACGCTGGAGTATCACAAGAATCTCTGGAAGAAGATTGATGACCTCACGCCGGATCAGGTGGGCGCCACGCTGAAAAAGAACGTGAAAGTCGACCGCATGGTGCGTGTGACCGCGGGCGACAAGAAGAAAATGGAAGCGGCCACACCGGCGCCCAAGGAAACGAAGCAGGATTGACGCAACAGGATCCCTGTTGGAGGAAGAATGACTGCGACTGTAACCGCACCCAAAGCCTTTGCTCCGCCCAAAGTCCGCGATCAGAAACTGTTGATCGATGGAAAATGGGTGGATAGCGCTTCCGGAAAGACCTTCGAGACGATCAACCCCACCACCGGTGACGCCGTCTGTTGCGTCGCCGAAGCGGACAAGGCCGACGTGGACGTGGCGGTCAAGGCGGCACGCCGAGCGCTCGAGACCGGCCCCTGGGCCAAAACCAGCGCGACCGAACGCGGGCGGCTGCTTCTGAAACTGGCCGACTTGATCGACCAGCATCGCGAGGAACTCGCCGCTCTCGAAACGCTCGACAACGGCAAACCGATCCGCGATTCGCTTCACGGCGACATCCCCGCGACGGCTGCCGTGTACCGCTACTACGCGGGTTGGGCGGACAAAATAAACGGAAGGGTCTTGCCCGCGGCCGGGCCCTATCATGCGTACACGCGACACGAACCGGTGGGCGTCGTCGGGCAGATCATTCCCTGGAATTTCCCGGCACTCATGCAGTCGTGGAAGTTGGCCCCGGCGTTGGCCTGCGGTTGCACCTGCGTTCTCAAACCGGCGGAACAAACTCCGCTCACCGCAATGCGCATCGGCGAACTCATTCTCGAGGCGGGCTTCCCTCCCGGCGTGGTGAACATCCTTCCCGGTTTCGGACCCACCGCCGGGGCGGCCATCGCATCGCATCTGGACGTGGACAAAGTCGCGTTCACCGGAAGCACCGAGGTCGGGCAGCTCATCGTGAAAGCGGCCGCCGCCTCCAATCTCAAACGCGTCACGCTGGAGCTGGGCGGCAAGAGCCCGAATATCATTTTCGCCGACGCGGATTTGGAAACAGCCGCCAAGCACGCTTTCTTCGCCCTTTTCGCCAACATGGGTCAGTGCTGCAGCGCCGGATCGAGGCTCTTTGTAGAGGAAAAAGCCCACGATCAAGTCCTGGAAATCGTCACTCAGCGGGCCCAGAAATCCCGCATCGGAGATCCGTTCGATCAGACCACGACGCACGGCCCCCAGATTTCGCAGGAGCAGCTCGATCGCGTGCTCGGCTACATTGACGCCGGCAAGCGCGAAGGAGCCCGCTGTGTCACTGGCGGCGGCCGCGTGGACCGGGCCGGTTACTTCGTCCAGCCGACCGTGTTCGACGGAGTCAAGGACGATATGACCGTTGCCAAAGAGGAGATCTTCGGGCCGGTGCTGACCGTATTGAAGTTCAAGGACGTCGAAGAGGCCCTTCAACGCGCCAACAATACCATGTACGGGCTCGCCGCCGCGGTCTGGACCAAGGACATCTCCAAGGCCCATCGCCTGGCCGCGGGTCTGAAAGCCGGCACGGTCTGGGTCAATTGCTACAACGTATTTGACGTGACCATTCCCTTTGGCGGGTTTAAGATGAGCGGCATCGGCCGGGAAATGGGGGAGTACGCCCTCCACAACTACATGGAGGTTAAATCCGTCGTAGTCAATGCGGGTTGAGCCCGCGGTGTCGGCCTTCGTGCCTGCCGGCGGGACATTGACCGGGATATTGAAAGGATCGAATTATCGGCCGGGCCTTGCGGCCGATACAGAGAAGGGCGATCAGAGCGGATTTCCCGCCTAACGTGGGGCCATGACAACGGTCGATCAATCAGAGGGGTACATGGCGGGCGAACCGGTTCAAGGAAAATGAGATGAATAAGAAACGAAACTCGCTTGTGGGGCTGGGCCTTATACCGATTTTTTTGAGCGGTTGTGACGAGTTCGCGTTCAGCTATTCCGAACGCGCCCCGCGCCGCGAAGTGGTTTTCGTGGAACCGCCGCCCCCCGAGGTTACGGTGATTGAGCATCGCCCGGTTCGTGAGGTCCACATCGTGGATCCTCGTCCCGTGACCGAAGTCCACGTCCACCATCCCCGCCCCGTCACAGAGGTTCATGTGGTCAAACCGTCGCCAAAGCACGTGCACGTCGCTCCCGCCGCGCCCGGCCCCGGATATGTGTGGAACGGCAAGCGCTGGGTGAAGGCCACTCACAAAGGCAAGGCCAAACCCGACCATCCGCAAAACCCGCCCAAGAAGTATTCTTCGGGGGACTGAAACGTCGCACCGGAATAGCTGATCCGGGAAGCGTCGGATTTATTTCGCCCGAACCGCCCGGCCTGAGAATTGGTTTCAGTTTCCGAATCCAGTTTGCAAATGGGCGAAGTCTTTCAGATCTACATCCGAATCCGCATCAGCATTGAAAACGCACCCGCACGCGAGTGAATGACGTGCTGCATCGCTTACAACTCGTGGGCCGCTGAGGCAGCGGACAAACCCCGAAACATCCGCCAGCCACAATTTTTGGTTATATCTCGAAAAAGCAGCGGCCGCCCACGATCAGTCTCCCATGGTATACCGCTAAGGCGCTCACACGGTCGTTGAAGGGTCCCAACGAGGTCCAATCTTCTCCATCCCACGTCGCAAGGTTTCGGACGTCCGCCGCCCCCGGTACCGTGAACAAACCACCCAAAACAAGTAACTCTTTGGAATGAGCAGCGTTTTCAGGCAGATAGGACGCGACCGCGTAAACCGTGCCCTCTATGCCGGGGATCCTTTCTCCATCTCGCCATTCAATCGTGCAATCCGCGCCCGCTCGCCCGAAAGGAAATGGAACCGCGACTCCAATCAATCGAATGTTCTTCGTCATAGAACAATCTTCCCGGCTTCGTATTGTGATAAGGGCATATTGTAATGGGTCCTTACTCGCACCGTCAATACGTTGCGGATTTCGAATTGTAGCGAATCAGCGCCACGGGGTGTCGGGGGATCGCGAAGTGGGATCAGAAGAGCCTGTGTTTCCAATTACTTGCCGGCCAGAAGAATGACCCCGGTCAGGATGAGCCCCACGGCGACAATCTTTCGCAGCGTCAGTGGTTCCTGAAAGACAATCGACCCGAGTAGCACGGCCGTGGCCGGGGCCAGGGAGAACGCAATGGGTTTGACCCGCGATATCTCTCCGAGACGCAATGCCGTGAAAAAGCACAGCGCCGCGCCGGCTCCGGCGATCAGTCCGGAGCCGACGATCAACTTGAACCACAAGCCGCTGCCGGCACGCGTCCAGCCGGTCGGTTCCGGAGCTATAGAGCGAGAAACGGTCCACCAGGCGAACCAGAGAAAGGGCAGGGCGATGGTCGTCCGCACGGCCAGAACCGAAAACGATCCCATGCGGCCCGAATTCAGGATGCTCTTGGTGAACAACTCGCCGATGCCCCAACCAAGACCGGCAAGGATCGCGAACAGGGTTGATCTGTGCATGCGTTTGAATACCTCGCTCTGAATAGCGGAAAGATCGTACCGACGATCGAGTCTGCGAGTTTGTGCGATTGCGGACTCACGTAGACGATTCGGTGATCTTCAGTTCCGTCACGACGGTCCGCGTGGACGGATCGGGCGGCTCTGGTTCGTACACCAGCCGCACGCAGCCGCTTCTGCATTCGATGACGGTGTGACTGACGGTCTTCGCATCTTCGCGGATCATGCAGACGCTCACGTCGGGCCGGTCCGGCCAGCGATGGTGATGAAAGCGATCCTGTTCCGCGGACCAATTTTCGGCCTTTGAGAACAGTTCCTCGAACAACCGTCGGCGCAGCGGCTCGACCACGTGATCTCCAAGTCCGGACGACGTGAACAAGATGGGACGAGGCTGTCGGGGGGCCAGCAAGGACGAAAGGGTTCTTCCGTCGCTACAAACTTCGGCGACATTGGCGCGATCCACCATGACGAGCCTGAAAGGCGGAAAGTCGGCGGGGTCAAGCGCTGCGGCGTCCGACATACACTCGCGAACTTCGGCATGGACCATTAACTTCGGAATGATGGTCCCGCGGCTGCGATGATGCGGCATTCGATCCCCCAGGGGCCTTTTGCGAACCTGCTCGTTTCCGGACTCGTCGTCGGAGCAATCCCCCTGTGGGCGAAAATCATAAACATTGAGCAACGTCAGAGTAAGTCCGCAATCATTCACCGCGATCCACGTTCCGCTCGAAACAGGGTCCAACGGCATGAGGAATCGGCGTGGTCCGGCGCGACGCTCCATCGGCGGCAACGCGTAAGGACGAATACGCGATTCGTCCCGATTGCACGCCAAGCGAAATCCGTCATCCGAGAACTCGGACGCAATCGTCCCATTCCGAGCCACGACGGACGTTTCACTCGCCAACGGCACAATCGTTACCGTACACATGGTCCGCGATCAAAGCGCTTTCCATGACATCCATTCGAACATGACAGGACGTTAACGTTCTCGGCTCCGCCGAGCAACTAATCGGACCGCCGCCGTCCACAAGGACGCCCGACACGATGATTCCCCGACGCCGCGTTGACGATATTGGGGAGGGGGTGCGTCTGTGGCGAACCTTACGATGGGGTCGGCGGAACTGGACGGGGGTTTCTCTTGGATATAGCGAGTCTCATCGGCGTCATCATCGGCTGCGTCTGCCTGGGCTTCGTGGGCTATCACTCCTCCCACGGTAACCTGAGCATGTTCTTCTCCATGGAAGGAGTCTTCACGGTCTTCGGCGGCAGCGTCAGCGTTATCTTTATGTCGTTGCCCTTGCAGAAGGTCGTGGCCGTCGGTGCGTTCCTAAAACGGTTCATGTTTCACAAGGCCAAGCCCGCAACCGAGGTGATTCAGCAACTCGTTGCCTTCAGCGAAAAGGCCCGCCGCGACGGAATCCTCGGGCTCGAAAACGAGATCAAGAACGTGACCGACCCGTTCCTGGCCTCGGGGCTCCAAATGGCCATAGACGGGCGCGACGCGGACAGTATCGAGGCCACCCTGCGCATGGAAATCCTCGCCATGCAGGAGCGTCACAAGGCCGGTAAGAAGTTCTTTGATCTGATCAAACTTTACGGGCCCGGATGGGGCCTGGTCGGGACCCTCGTCGGTCAGATCGGGATGTTCGGACAATTGGGCGGTAGCGTCGAAGCCATGGGAAAGATGCTCGCCTTGGCGGTGACGGCCACCATGTACGGAACGGTTCTGGCCAATGCCGTGGCCGGTCCAATCGGCGACAAGCTGGCCTTGCGCTCTTCGGAAGAAATGATCCAGCGTGAAATGATCCTTCAGGGAATCCTTTCCTTGCAAGCGGGAGACAACCCCCGCGTGACCATGGATCGCATGATCGCCTTCATCCCGCAGGTGGCGCGCGGCAAGCTCAAGGCCGCCGCATAGGCGGAGCGGCTAAAGGGAATCTCGCCATGTCCGATGACCATGGCCACGGCAAAAAGAAAGGGCACGGAGGGCACGGCCCGCCGCACGGGGGAAGCCACGAAGAGCACGAAGGCGCCCCCGAATGGCTCATTTCTTTCGCCGACAACGTCACGCTGATGATGGGCTTCTTCGTGATCCTGTTGGCCATGAACATGAAGCCGGCGACGACCGGTGCGGGCCACGGCGATCAGCCCGGGCCCGGAGAACCCAGCGCCGCAACTTTGGATGCCGCCATTGCCATCCGAGAAGCCTTTCACAATCCCGTCGATCTCGGTTCGCACGACCCCAAGGACCTCCCCCTCATTCAGCGCCTCAAGGAGCGCTCCGGCGGAAGCGATGCATTGTCAGCGGGTCAGAAGGGGCAAGACCACGATGTCCGCTCGATCCGGCCGGCGAGATACTTCAGTCAGGGCGGCTTGATCGAATTCGACGATGATGCGCCATCGCTGTGTGATTCCGGGAAAAACCAGGCTTCGGATGTGGCCGCAAAGCTCTCCGGAATAAAACTAATCGTCGAGCTTCGCGGCCACGCCAGCGCGGCGGAGGCCTTTGAACGCCCCGACCGCGGAATGCAACTCTCTTTCGACCGGGCCATGTCCGTCGCCCAAACCCTTGCACAGCACGGCTTCCAATGGGCCCAGCTTCGCGTCATCGCCTGTGCCGACACGGAGCGGCTGGTTTCACCCGCGTACGAACCGGAGTCGCACCGCCGAAATCAGCGTGTCGAGATCATTGTCACTGACCGCGTCGCCCAGGAACACCTCCTCACTGACGATCGACCCGATCCCATCCCGTAATTCGCATTTCTTCGCACGATTCGAAGCGGCGAGTCCCGTGCCTGCGCGGCAAGTACCTGGGCCGTTTCGCCGACAACGAGGGCGACCGTGCGTCGCATTCGTTCAGCGTTGTCGAGGGGGCCTTGGAGGGATACGATGAAACCGATGTCCAGGAACAGAGGAAAAGTCGTCGTCGCCATGAGCGGCGGGGTGGATTCCAGCGTGGCGGCCCTTTTGCTCAAGGAGCAAGGGTACGACGTCGTCGGGCTCTTCATGCGCCATGGAACCCACGAGCCACAATCGACAATCGACCATCGGCAATCGGCCATCCGCCACCAGGGTTGCTGCAGCGCCAGCGACGCCGCCGATGCCCGCTTTGTGGCCGGCATGTTGGGCGTGCCGTTTTATGCACTGAACTTTGAGAATGAGTTCGACGGGCTGATCGACTACTTTGCGGATGAGTACGCAAACGGTCGCACGCCGAATCCCTGCGTCGTCTGCAACAGCAAGCTGAAATTCGGGCGGATCGCGGATTACGCGGACGCGGTCGGGGCGACGTACATTGCCACGGGCCATTATGCAACCATTCAGGAACGCGATGGTCAGCGAAGGCTGGTCCGGGCCCGCGATTCTCAAAAGGACCAGTCCTACGTCCTCTTCGGGATCGGCCGGCAGATGCTGGATCGCGCCTTGTTCCCTATCGGCGAGTTGACCAAGACCGAGGTTCGTGACATGGCTCGCGATCGCGGTTTTCCCAATTGCGATAAGCCCGATTCCGTGGAGATCTGCTTCGTCCCGGATCGGGACTACGCCCGCGTCGTTCGTCATCGACGTCCGGATGCTTTTCAAGAGGGTGATGTGGTCAACGAACGTGGTGGTGTGATCGGCCGGCACCAAGGCGTCGGCCACTACACCATCGGCCAGCGGCGCGGTCTTCGTATCGCGCTGGGTACGCCGGTTTATGTGACACAGATAAGCGTCGCCGATCGAACGGTGACGCTGGGCCGTCCGGATGGGCTGTATCGCCGTGAACTGATCGCCGAGCGGGTCACGTGGCTCGTCGATCCGCCCACGGCGACGGTCAAGGCCGAGGTAAAGATTCGATATTTGCACGAGGCCGCCGCGGCGTCGATCGAGCCGCTCTCCGGTGATCGTGTTCGAGTCGTGTTTGATGATCCCCAGAAGGCCATCACGCCCGGCCAGGCCGCGGTGATCTATGACGGCGCAGTCGTTTCGGGCGGCGGGTGGATTTGTGGACGTGCGGAAAAAGATTGAGGAACTCAGCTTGGAGTCCATCGGCGGGAGCCCCGCGCTTTATACAAGTCGTGGAATTCCAAAACAGTTTGGTCCGACACGCCAACCTCCCCGACTAGGATTCGAACCTGGAATCCCGGCGCGCCGGGATTAACAGCCGCCCTGGTCGGCAAGAACGTGCTCTCGAATCCAGCGCGACGACTTCATTCGCTTGATTTGCTTCTCGCGGGCCATGGCCGTCGCTCGGGTCGCATGGGGCTCGGACCAGACCAGTCGCCAAGGACCGTTTCTTCGAGGGAAGGTGACTCCTTCGGAGAGGGGCTGATTGTGCTCCAGGAGCCGTTTCGCCGTGTCGAACGTATGCCCGACGTAGAACCGGCCACGAGCATTGACGAGGATATACGTGAAGTAAGCCAACCTCCCCGCTCCGAACGAGTTTAAAACGTTGGGACCAACCGCTGGGGTTTGTAAAGCAGTCGGAACGGGTGAACAGCAGTCGTTCGTCGTGCCCGTCGCCCCCAAAGACCACCTAGCTGCAAAGGGTATGGAACGCGACTTGCCGTCTTGCACACGATTTCTCTGTCAATCACTGAGGTTGTTTGCCTGCTCGCCCCACTGGACAGCGCGACCGAGCGCGAGGTGAGGCAATCGTCGAATTCGAACTCAAACTCAGCCTTCAGCAGCGGGCCTCGCGGCGGATGGGCGTAGGGCGACTCCCAGGCGCGAAAGAGGTCGGTCGCCCTCTCTTCGCGCGTGTGCTTCAGCCCCCGCTGGACGGATACCTTGACCGCCGTCAATCGGATGTGACGGATGCCCGGAACGTCTCGACACCACAGACAACCTTCCCCAGCAGTGCGGATCGGTCCGAGGTTCAGAACGGCGGACATCGAGAACGCGTTCACATCGGAAGTGAGCCCAATCGAGAACGCCTCACGAAGTGCCGTTTGCTCGGCGGGAGGGTCTCGTTTTACGGCCAGCTCGCGGCGTACTGAATCGAATACAACGACGTCATACTCGAGGGGCTGGTATCCAATCGTGGTCGGCGACTCGCCGCGATTCCACACACCGTATCGTTCGAACACACCGCCTCGTTGCACAACAAAGCGCACGCCTCCATCGAAAGGGAACGCGAATGGTTCGACGTCACCACGATCAAGGCGCGTCAACCGTGCTGCAAGCTCCTGCTTGATGCGAGCACGGACAACGTCACCCGCAGGATCATCGACGATGCGCGCATCATCATTCGCAAGAAACAGCTGAAGCGAGCGGCTGCGCGTGCTAAGTTGCGATGCATAGGCCCGGCTGAGCAGTTGCGGGTCATTCAGCCAAGCCTCGACGGCGAGATCGGCAGGGCTCCAGCAATGCGTCGGCGGAAGCTCGACACCGGCTTCATCAAGCGCGCGTTTGACCGCGTCGCGTCCAGTTTTGGTAGCCATTTGATCGATCAGGAAAAGGGCGTCGATCAGTTTTTGCGGCGCGTCGTGTTGGGCGTCCGCGAGAACCACTGCCAAACGCTCGATGTCTAGTTTGGCCGCCTCCGCAGGAAGCAGATAGGTCGCGGGAGTAAAGTACTCCCCCGATTCGGCGAGGAGACGGAGCAACCGATCCGGCTCGATTTGCCGAAGAACCTCAGGCTTGGTGAGACGACGGATTCGACGACCGGCCACAATTAACCTCCCTGCTGATCGGGGCTATATCTGTGAACTTTACGCTAAACGACCATGCGAAAAAAGAAGAACGCCCAGCTCAATCAAACAGCGACGGTGGTGGTTTCTGCGGGAGGATCAGTCTCAGTCCGACGAGTCGAATCTGCATCGACTGGCCGGAGACCCGGAAAACCTCGGCCATGCGTTTTGCGATCTCGACCGTCGGCTGCTCATCGTCGGCCACGCCGTATCGCACGCGCAACTGGTTGAGCTCATCCTCCGCGACATGGGGCTCGTTACTCCCCGTCACTTCCGTCCACTTGCGTCGAACCATCTCCTCTGGCATCAACAGGTAGCCGGCGAAATGGTCAGCCTGCCGTTCGATCCGCGGCTTGTTGGAGGTGTCCCGGCAGATGACCGAGGGCTCAGGTTTGGCATCGAAGAGTGGCGCACCGCGGGCCTCCAACAACTGGTAACGATGCAGCACCCAATGACCGGCCTCGTGTCCGACCGTGAATCGAAACCGGCCCTCGCGCCGACGGTCCCCGGACGGATCGAGGGATTGGTCGATCAGGACCTCTTTTTTGTCGACCCACATGGCTCCGAGGATGCTTGCGTCGCCAAATCGCGTCCGCAGGTCGGCGAAGTCCAGGGACAGCGCGAGGTGGCATTCGAGGATTTCTTCGGCGGGGATGGGCGGCGCAGTGACTTCTCCGAACTTCTGTCCGTATGCGAACAGCAGTTCGCACGCGGCTCGTTCGATGTGCGCTTCCGGCAGAAACTTCACGTCCATTCGACGAAACTCCGCCGTGGTCAATCCTTCCGCCTACGAAGCCTCTCGGTCAGCTTGCGCAGCTCGTCGTCGCTCAGATTCATATCCCGCGCCGTCCTGAGAAAGTCGGCCACCGCTTTCGGCTGCCCCTTGATAATGTCCGACAGGTCCGGGGCGACCTTGTTGGCCAGCGCCAACAGCTCGTCGGCATCGACGCCCAGCAGGTCCGCCATCTTCTTGATCTTTTCCGGCCCCGGCGGCGCGAACTCGCCGGTTTCGACCTTGCTCAGAAACGTCGCACTGATCCCAACGGCCTCCGCGAACTTTCGAAGCGAGAAACGGGGATCAACCAGCTTCTTCGCCTCCCGGAGTTCGCGTATCCGGCGTCCGAACCTCGGGTTGCCCGGCATGGCATCACCTCGCATGCTACTCCCAGCGATTCTTCCACGCAAACCGTGAACTTGATACTAAACGATGGGGCTGGGTGTCAACCCCCCTGGCCCGTTTTTCTGTGCGGCGTGTTTGATCTGGCTCCAAAGCTCGACCTGCCTGGCCCAAGCGACCTCGGCGGCGATGGCGCGAACGTGCCGTTCCGTAATCGGGTCGTGGCCCGCGGTTACTCGCGGCAGGAAAAGGACTTGCTCCTGGATGGCCGGGGCTAAGTGGAGCAGGTTCATGATCTGCGTCACCCGGGCGCGGGAGACATGGCCAACCCGGGCCAGATCGGCCTGGTCGGTAACCGCGCCGGATCGGATCAGGCCATCGAAGCGGATCGCCAAGGCCATCAACCGGGAGACACGCGGCACCCGCCCTGCGGGCCCGTCGTCGGGCACCGGCTCGGGGCCGGGCTTGATCTCCCGCCGGCCCTTGTTCCGCGTGGAGAAGTGTACCTTGCGGGTGACGGTCAGGTTCGCCTCGTTCACGCGACCACCTCCTCGACCGACAGCTCCTTGATCCCCGTCGGGTTGAACGTCACCGAAATCGTCTCCTGCCCGGCGTCATACGCCACTTGTTTCACGAGCAGGTGAACGAGCCGTTCCTTCTCCCGCGGGTTGAGCGCGTCCCAGACCGGGTCGAACGCCTCGATAGCGCCAACGAGCTCGTCCTCGTCGATCAGGCGCTGACTGGCCCGTGCGATCTCGTCGTCGATCCTCGTGGCCTCCTGCTCGGCGTCGCGCAGGCGATCGCGCAGATCGGCGAGTTGGTCGCTCGCAGCTTTGCCGTTCCCGTTGGAACCGGCAAGACGCTGGCCCTGCTCCGTAAGGCGCTTCACGCGCCGCTCGACGGCCTTGCGCCGCACCTTGTGGACTTCGATCTCCGCCTGAAGTTGCCGCTGGGCCTCGCGGATCGAGGCCGTGATGACCTGCCCGTCCTGTCCCAGCGCGCGAATTTGGTCAACCACGAATTGCTCCAGTTCTGCTGCGGGCAGTGAGGGCGACGGGCATTTGTCCCACCCGCGTTTCTGGGCGTTGATGCAGACGTAATACCGGTAGCGCCGATTGCCGTTCGTGGTGAAGTGATGGCTCATCGCGCAGCCGCAGGCCGTGCAGCGCACCAGGCTCTTGAGCAAAGCGCCGTACTTGTTGCGGACGTACCTGCCGCCGCTGTTGCGGTTGCGGCGAAGCAAAGCCTGGACGCGGCGGAACAGGTCTTCGTCGACGATCGCCTTGTGCTCGCCGTCGTAGACCTCGTCGCGGTACTTGACCTTGCCGAGGTACACGACGTTCGTCAGCAGATTGAACAGCGTGGACTTGTCGAACGGCTTGCCGCCGCGCTGCGCGCCCTTCTTGGTCGTCCAGACCTTGTTGACCCAGCCGAGTTCGTCGAGCCGCCGGATGGTTGCCATGACGGAGTTGCACTTGAGGTACAGGTCAAAGATGTACCGCACCCGCCCGGCCTCGTCCGGGTTGACGATCAAGCGCGACCCGCTCGGCTCGCGCAGGATGTCGTACCCGAGCACCGGGGGACCGCCGGACCACTTTCCCTTGCGGCGCGCCGCTGCGATCTTGTCGCGCGTGCGCTCGGAGATGATCTCCCGCTCGAACTGCGCGAACGACAGCAGCACGTTGAGCATCAACCGGCCCATCGACGTGCTCGTATTGAACTGCTGCGTGACCGAGACGAACGAGACGCCGTGTCGCTCGAACCGCTCCATGATCTTCGAGAAGTCCAGCAGCGAGCGACTCAGCCGGTCAACCTTGTAGACCACGACGCAGTTAGTCTTCCCCGCTTCGATGTCGGCGATCAGGCGCGTCAACGCCGGGCGCTCCATGTTCCCGCCCGTGTAGCCACCGTCGTCGTAACGGTCTGGCAGGCAAACCCAGCCCTCCGCTTTCTGACTCGCGATGTAGGCCTCGCCCGATTCGCGTTGAGCATCGAGCGAGTTGAACGCCTGCTCGAGGCCTTCTTCGGTGCTCTTGCGCGTGTAGATCGCGCACCGGAGCGGCGTTGCGGGCCGCACCCGCCCGTTGCCGTTTCCGTTCACGTTGTCGTTTCCGTTGCGGCTCACGCCACCGCACCCTCCCGACGCGGTGCGGTCCGCGTCGCAACGCCAAAGAAATGCCAGCCGTTCCAGTGCGAACCGGTGATCGCGTGCGCGACCGCCGTGAGCGATCGAAACGCCTGGCCGTCGTACTCGAAGCCGTTCGGCAGTACGGTCACATGGTACTCGTGCCCCTTGAACACGCGCCTCAGTACCGTACCTGGCATCGGCAGGCGCTCGTCCCGCGACAGCGCGACCTTGCCGGTCACCGTCCTCAGGTCGGCTGGGGCCGGTGGTATCGCCAACTCTTTCGGCGGCCGGCTGCGCAGGTCGGCGTCGCGGGCGAGCTCCTGTGCCCGCCGACGCGCCCGCTCCGACAGGTCGCCTTCGACGAGCGCCTGGAGCCGCCATGCGATCCGACGGAACAGGTACTGGCGATTCGCCGAGCGGTTCTCCTCGCCGAACAGCTCGACGTGCCGCCTGCGGAGTTCCTTCACGGTCATCTTCCGCAGGGCGGCGATCTCCTTTTGAACGTCCAAGTCCATGTCGCTCTCCGGCCTGCCTTCCTCGTCTGCCGTCAGGCGATCGGCGGGCATCAGTTCTCTGGCCGTTAACCAGCCACCACACTGAGCCTCGTTTCGCCGGAAAGCTCAAGGCCCTTTTCGCCGGATTCCGAGAGTTTTTCGTCATGCATGCTGGCCCAGGCGTGGCCGGATATACTTGGACCGTCGCCCGTTGAGTTGTCGAGGGCGGCTCCGCCGCCTCGAACCAGGCGCACCAGGCCGCCGGCGAGGATGGAGATGATTTCGTCCCGGCGCTGCGCGGGCGTGGTTTCGGCTGCACCGGATGACTTCCGTGTCGAACGCATGCGGGCTCCCTGCCCGGGCGCTGCCCAGGCTGTTCACCCGCCTATATCTGCGTGAGTATCGAAACTGTCGCGTGCGATGGCTGGGGTCACACACGACTCCGGCACCGTCCCGTGAACCTCGCGATGTAGCTCGACCAGCCGGCCACCGGTACAATACGCATCGAAGCGGTCGGCCGATGCATGCGGGACGGCTGGGCCGGGGAGATGGCGTGCGCGTTCGGTCCAACGAACCATCTCGTGCCGGCTGGCTGGCCGAACGAGAGGGACGATGGGATTCACGAGTGAGTGGCTGCGGGCCGAAACTCGTGCGTGGCGAGGAGGGCCGCGGGAGCGGTCCAAAAGCTGAGTGTAACGCGAGGGCCAGCTTCCACCCGGGCCCTAAGACTTGGCCGCTGACGAATCTTGGCACCTTCTTGGTGGATTGAACGCGGTGCAATAGACGACAACACCTTGCGGGAGCCGCAGTTGAATGAACCTCCTGATCGTCGCACTTGTCTTTAGCCCGATCCTCGTTTACTTGGTCGCGGCACTCATCGAAAAGCGGCGGGTGACCACCTCTTCCGAGTTCTTCCTCGCGGCGGGACAAGTCTCGTCCTTTGAGTTCGCCAATTCCTCGATAGGTTACGGATTTCAGATCGCCTCGGTCAGCATATTCTTTGCGTGGGGCTATTTGTTCGGCTTCGGCGCGCTGGTCAATCCGGTCTTCTGGGGCGTCGGCATCGCGCTGTTCGCGTGGCTCCTACCGCGAATGAAATCTTATCTCGGCAGCGGGAAAACGCTGCACGGCTACCTCGGCGAGCGATACAACTCGCGCGCACTCGAAGTCGTTGCTTCCCTTGTGACGCTGATTGCGTTCCTCGGGACCTTTGTTGCGGAACTGGCATGGGGTAGCGCCGTTTTTAAGATGTTCTCGCCAAACCCCGTGATCGTCGGTGCCATCCTCACAGGGATGGCGGTTGTCATCGCTATCTACCTCGTGCGTGCGGGTCAGCTCAACGCGATGAGGACTGACCAGGTCCAGCTGGTCTTCACGTATCTCGGGTTCCTCGCTCTGGGCGTGACGCTGCTCTGGCTCGCCGGCAACGGTGACGCGCATGCCAAGGCGATGTCCTTCATCCTCTCCGGTGCCCTCGTGTTCTCTCTTGTCATCATGTCAATCATGATCTGGCGACAGATCAAGGTCGAGCGTCGACTCGCTACGAGCGAGCGATTCACGGTCACTCAGTTCGTTCGACCTGTATTGCTTGCTCTCCTTGCGGTAGCCGTGTTTCTGCTCGCTGCGAATCTGATTCGCTCCTGGCCCGATGCCGAAAGCGTCCGAGCGGCTGTCGCCCAGCCCAATTTCTTCGACCTTTCGCAAGGGATGGCGAACTTGCTTGCCTTGGCGCTTCTCCCACTGTTCTGGCAGTTCGTTGACGTGACCATGTGGCAGCGTCTCGCAGCCGTGCAACTGTCCCCGGAAACAGGATCATCGTCGCGCGAGCGCCTGCGTCCCATTCGTGTCGGCTTGCAGCGATTTGCCTTCGAGTCGCCGGTCACCTGGCTGTTCGCCATTATCATCGGCATCGCCCTGCGTTACGCGCCCCTCGGCATCACCGAGGAAACGATCTGGGACGGTATCGGCAACATCCCCATCGCGCTGCGCGATTCCCACGACGTGCTCGGCCCGACAATCGGTATCGGATTGGCGATGGCGTTTGGGGCGGCGATCGTCGCCGCCATGCTCTCTACTTCCGACTCGATGCTTATGGGCGCATTGGCGGTGTTCTCACTGGACCTGGCGCCGAAAACCCGACAGGCGTCCGACCCCACCGCGACCCCGGCGACATCCGCCAGCGCTATCCGAATCGGCCGCGTGGGGATCATCCTGTTCACCGCGGCTGGACTTGGGATCATTTGGTTCCAGTTGCTGTCGGGATTGCAGGTACTCCCGATCCTGCTCGGCGCCTATGCCGCGCAACTCAGTCTTGCCGCCTGTGTACTCGCCACGCTGTTGTTTGGACCACGGGCAGTTCACCGCGCGTGGGCAATTGCTAGCGTCATTGCGGGAATTGCAGCAACGGCCTGTGCGACCCTTGTCGCGCTCAACAACGCAGATTGGGCGTTATTTGCGCCCCTGTTTGCACTTGGTGCAAGCATACCTGTCTACGTTGCAGGTCGGTTCTCGCGGATGATTCGGGTCGTCGAGAGGCAATGATCGTGGCAAAGAACAACGCGACGAAGAAGAAGAGCGCAGCGTTGTTTGGCATTTGTGTTCTATCATTGGTAGTGAGCGTCTCCTTGGCCTTGACCGATGCGCTGCTCCGCACCAATGGAATGTCTTTTCTGTTTCTTGGTAAGGGTAAGGAGTATTGGTTAGTATGGGAGGTAGCTGCAATAATTGGCGCTTTTGCCGGGACACTAGTGTTCTGGCTAGTGCAATATCGGGTAGAGCCGCGAGTTCAGAGGCACATGTACCGCCTTTGGGTAAAAGAGTGGTCGATTATCCTTATCGTGCTCACACTGGCTGCCTTCGGTGGCGCCGCATGGATAGCATTGAATCATGGTGACATGCGTGCGCATTTGCTTTGCCTATGCTGCGGAGTACTCGGTTTTGTGCTCATACAAGGTCTGTTTCTGTGGGATACGGCCAATCCCAAGGGGCAGAAAAAGAACGAAGAAGGTCTTGATCAGGCGCGTGAAGACTTTCGTGGAGCATTGCTGTACAGCGACCTACCTGCATTGGGGTCCTTCACGACGCTGCTGGTAGTCGTATGCGTTTTGACGAACTGCATCGGTGAGGATTTGCTGCGGCCATTCGTCGGCGGAATCGTGGCATTCGAACTTGTCACGACGACCGGAGTATTCGTTATCGAGTACTGGTATAATCCCAGATGCTGTCAGAGGTCATCGTTCGTGCGTTGGTGGCAGCGTTTGCTAAGCTGAAATAGGAACAAGGAGACAGATATGGCACTGTGTGGATTCAATGCTCAAATGCTCAAAGGGCTGGCGCTGTTTGCCCAAGGCCTGTATGGTGCCGCGCTGCGCATCTCCGAGGAGCGCGGCATCTCGATCGAACACGCGATGGAGAATGAGATCGAGGAGATGAACGTCTTTCTCGCCGCGCTCGACGAGCACTACGTTGAACTCCGCAAGACTCAGCCCGTGGACGTTGCGATGCGCAATCTGGTGAAGTGGGCGGACGAGCATGAGCAGAGGACCGGCTAGGCCCTGGAAAGCCGAGCGCGAACAGTCGGTGGCGGGTGTTGGCCCCGGTCGCGTCTTGCCTCTGATCGATACGAACGCGCTCCTGGCGATCGAGTCCTTGTTCAGTAGGGCGACGATTGATCCTTGGGCAGTCAAGCTGGCCTCGACCTTCACCGACGTATTCGCGTACGGCGACGCGTTCCGATTCACGTTCGGCTCTTCCCAAAGTATGCTCTCGGACGCGGATTGGGCAAACACTCCAACCTTAGTTCAACTCCTCCGGCAGCGAGACTCGTCAGCCGTCGTCCCGCTCGTAGTGCCAACTAACGAAACGATTAGGATTCACGATGATTACCTCGCCGAGGCGTTTCAGCGCTTTGTCACCTGGGCGCGGAACAATCGCAGGACGCTGCGCCAATGGCTGGATACGCACAAGACGGCGAAGATACAAGCTATGCAGCAGGCGCAGGTCGCGCGAGAATACTACTTCGATCTGGACCGGCTCACGCAAAAGCATGATCTGGAAGTGCTCGTGAATGAACTGCGCACGCGGCAATCCGAGCTGCTGTACGCATTCGATAACGTTCTCCGCGCTCCACTTTACGGAAAACTCGCGGGAAGTGGCCAGCACTATCTGAACCATCCTCTCCGCAATGCCTCGCTGCTTCCCACGTTTGAGGCCGAGGAGGGTGCTCTGCCAAGAATCGCCATTTCATTCAGGGATTCGATGGCCAAGTCACTGGGGCAATTGTCCCTGGATGAGTATTGCATACTGCTCCACGAGTTGCGAGCAGCGGTGCGTGACAGGGGCCTCCATCAACTCGGACCAGGAGATGTCGAGAAAGAAGTGCTCCGAGACATCGCCGCGTCTGTTTCTCTGCCTCCTCGCCTGCGAGGCGTTGGACGCTTGGCGCTTTTCGCGGGCGGCATAATCGGAGGGCTGGCAGCGGTCCCCTCACTTGGACCGGCCACTGCTGTGGCGGGCGCAGTAGTGTCATTGTCGTCGGCCCTTTGGACCGGCCAGCTTCCGCGCAGCGCGGCCCGAATCAGATGGATGCGATGGTCGCTCGAATGGGACCTGGAAAACCAAGCCGAGAGTCGACGTAAGTGCTGCCGTTGATGTCCAGAAACTTCCCCCGCCAGCGCAACAATAACGGCCCCGTGGTCATCCCGGCGGACCTGCACGGTGACAGGGCGGCGATGCCGCAGAACTGCACGAAGCGCTTGACGTCTGCTTTACAGGCTCCGCGAGTCGGGGGTGACTTCGGCACCCAATGCGCCTGTCCTCACTCGCCAGTTGTTTCCTCTTGCGCGCATCCCCAACTGTCCGCTTTACCAATGCGCGCCGTGTGTCTTGCGCTGAACCGCACGAACGGCTGCCCGGTAACGACGCCATGAGAAGCTTCCATTCTCTCTCGATGAGCGAACTATTAGCGCACCTGGTCACCGAGCATCCCCACCCTATAGTCGACGCAATCGAACATGATCTCTCCATCCGGTTTTCGCAGGCGCAATCTTCGCGTCAGCTCAGCCTCACTGTTTACGCCCTCGGGTCCCGCGCGCGCGCTGTCGACCTCTGCGCTCTAGTCATCGAGAGTCCCGTCACCGATTCGTCGGCAACGCGCTCCGACCGCGCCGGCTACGTAATAAAGCGCGCCCACCGCCCTTGTGAGCCCAGGTACTCGACAATCGCTTCGGCAAACGACCTCGGGCCGCGCGTCTTGGCCATTGTCGATGACTACATCTGCGAGGATCTGCTTCCCAGTGCTGACAATTGGCGCGTCAAGGTAGCTGAACTAGCGCCAGCAACCGCCACCGCACTCGGCTCCCGCTTGGCAGGGAAATTTCTTAAGATGATTGATATCAACCTCATCCACCGATTTGATGACTTCTACGCTCATTCGTTCATTTCGGGCATCGGCGACGCCCCTGATGTACGATGGATTGATTGGGCGCGCGCCACCTTCGCCCCAGCTAATGAACGCAGCGCGCGATACCTAGTCGAAGACCATCTTGCGTTTCTTCTCGAGACTCTGCGTCATGTTAATTACGCGCCGTTGGCCTACCGCGCGTTTTGTGATGAACTCAGTACCAAGGCGTTTCGCGAGAGACCCTTTGCCGAATCGATCGCGGAGGCGGAGTCGCACGTAACCAGTCCGACCCACTTTTTCGCGACGGCGTGGCGCGCATTCCTTAAACAGGTACGGGAGCGCGCGGCGAACCAGTAACTCGAAGAAGGCATCGTGGGGCCCCACCGATGAGGACAGCGAAATTAGACTGAACCGTACCTCTTCTCTCCGGCGAGGGGCCCCTTATGTCAAGGTACTAATGCCGGCGCGGCCGGAACCATAACATCGCCCCGAAAAGTAGCGCGATCGCCAAGTTCACGAGATATTCTGAGGAGCCGATTGTATTTTGCAACTCGGTCTGCCCGCGATAAGCAGCCCGTTTTGATCTGTCCTGCATTCACAGCTACAGCGATATCGGAGATAGTTGTATCTTCAGTCTCCCCCGAGCGGTGAGAGATTATCGCTCGGTATTCATTCTGCTGCGCAATCTGCACTACGTCGATCGCCTCGGTCAGCGTACCGATTTGATTTACCTTTACCAAAACCGCATTCGCGATACCGCTTCGGATTCCTTCTCGTAGAATCTCCGGATTGGTCGCGAACAGGTCGTCGCCAACGAGTTGAATGCGCTGCCCAAGGCGCTCCGTGAGTATCTTCCAGCCGTGTTCGTCACCTTCTGCCATCCCGTCCTCTATCGAAACGATCTCGTAGTTGTCGACCAATTCCTCGTAGAACGCGACGAGCTTCGCGGAAGACCAACGCTCGGGCTTGCCACTCTGGCGCCCACCCAACAAATACGAACCATCATCAAAGAATTCGCTTGCGGCTGCGTCAAGCGCAATAGCGAAGCTGCCGTCGCGACCAACAGAGTAGCCGGCTTGAGTGACAACCTCCGTAAGGATAGAGAGGATGAATTCTACCGTGCCGTTGGGGCCCATCCCCTGTGGAACGCGAATGGAAAAACCACCCTCATCACCTACGCCGTAAGACGCGAAGTTCGTGCTTGGCTCACCATGCTGATCGCGGAGCCTAGAAAGGAATGACAGGTAGACCCTAGAAGCCCATTCTAGCGCCTCGGGAAAGGTCCGAGCACCGCGCGGCAGCAGCAGAACCTCTTGAAAATCAAGTGCGTTGTGGGCGTGTGCACCGCCATTTATGAAATTGAGCATCGGCAGCGGTAGTACATAGGCGTCCGTGTGGTCTGGCCTGGCATAGATGTATTTGCGTAGGTACTCGTATAAGCTCAGCCGCAACTGTGCGGCGGACGCATGCGCTCCGGCAAGTGAAACCGCGAGTACAGCGTTGGCACCGAGGCGGGACTTACTGTTGTCTTTTGAACCATCCAAGTCCATCATCGCCCGATCGAGAGCTTTATGATCTCTTGCGTCGTGACCGCGAAGCACACGTTGGATGTCATCGTTTATGTGGGCGACCGCTTCTAGAACACCGCGGCCGCCATAGCGCTCAGAGTCCTTGTCGCGTAATTCAATCGCCTCGCGCGATCCCGTAGACGCGCCGGAAGGTACGGACGCCCGTCCGACAGCGCCGCCAGCAAGCGACACTTCCGCCTCAACCGTGGGATGGCCCCGAGAATCCAGAATTTCGCGACCAAACACCTCATGGATAGAAAATGCATTCACGTTCACACCTCGTTATTCTGGAGACTTGATTCGGCCATCTTTCGGCGTTCCGCAAGGCGTAGCAGTTGGTTGTACTTGGCAATCCGCTCTGAACCGCTCATGCCGCCTGCCTTGACGAACGGTAGTGACATCGCGGCACTGAAATCTGCAATGAATGTATCTTCCGTATCGCTGGACCGATGAGACGCAATAGCGGTGCAACCGGCGCTTGCGGCAGTAGTAGCGAAGTCGATTGCCTGTGAAAGCGTGCCGATGCGATCTGGCATCACGATCACGCCATCGCAGCTATACCGCGCCTCGCCAGGGGCGGCTAGTGCGCTCAGGAGGTCGTCTGCGACGGTCAGGGCCGTGCCTGCGAGTTTCGCCTTAAGAGCAGGTAAGTACTCGACGTGGCTTCCGGCGAGGGGATCCTCAAAGAAAAGAATCGGATATGAACGGGAGAGAGCAACGCAAAGCGCGACAATGTCGCCGGGAGCTTGAATTGAGGAAGTTGTGACCAGTTGGTATCCCCCATCGGCGGCACAGTTGCTGGCTGCGAAATCGATGGCAAGCTTGACATCTTTACCAGGCTCGTACCGGGCGGCCCGGATTGCCTCAAGAACCGTGTCGAGAGCCAAGCTTAGGATGCTAATAGCGTCGCGGCCGTGGAAATCCGTGCACAGGCCTCCTTCGTCACCAATAGCGTAGTCCTGTCCGTGCTGATCGAGTATCTCGTGCAGTGAATGGTACACTTCGGAGCCAACTCGAACAGCTTCGGCTAGGGACGACGCCCCTGTGGGTGCTATCATTAGTGCTTGGACACGGAAGGACGTTGTTGCCACGCGACCGCCACTGATTAAGGTGATAATTGGTCTCGGAAGGCGATGGGCAGTCGACTTCCCGGGGATCGACGCCAAATAATCGTATAGACCCATCGTGGATGAGCCGGCACAGGCGCGCCCACTTGCTAGAGAAACCAGGAAACGAACTTTGGCGCGTATGGACTCGTTCTGGATCGCATCAGTCTTGTCGCAGATAAGGCGATCGAACTCATTCTGAGTGTTGATCTTTGCGCCTAACAAGACCCGCGCACAGATCGCGTGGATTTCGTCTTGAACGCGCTGATACAATAGGGATCCGGTTGCAGGCGTCGAATAGTCGGTATATCCGAGCGGTAGGCAGGCCCTTCCGATTGCGCCGGATTCCAGTGCAATCGTGAGCTCAACGGTCGGCCGCGATGTCGACGTATAGACCGTCGCAAGATGCACCGAGCTAATTCGATTCATAGCGATCCCTTCTTTTGCTCCAGCGACACAGGTCTTTCAACTCGCGCGATGGCAATGGTCTGGGCTCAATTCCATTCGTGGTTGGAATTGCGAACCAGCTCCGCATATTATCGGGTCGCCGACGTCGCTTTCGTACCGGGCCCCGGCCAACGCCCTCACCTCTCGCTGCAACAGCGCCAGCGGAATTGGGGCCTCGATCAGCTCCGCTCGGTCCTCCAAGGCGACCAGCCCCGCGTCGGCTACCCGCCCGCGCCGGCCCACCGCCTCCCGACTCGGGCCCTCCGGCCCCCGAACCGACCCGAACGATACTCCTCGTCGCAAGCCTCCTTGTCTGATGGCCCTCTCACTCATCGTTCAGGGGGATGTTCACCTTGAACGTCGATTAAGCGTAGCACTCACCTCGTGTCGATCCGCCGCTCGCTCGCTAAGCGACCAATTCAAGACCGATACAGGTGGTATCGAACATAACGAAACCGATACACGCTCCGAACGAGCAAGTTAACCACGAGAGCCGGGGCGGGCCGAGAGTCCGAGAGTCTCGCGCCGTTCGGGGTCGGAAACGGCTCGTTCGACAAGGGACTCATGCTCTTGTCGTCAAAACCGAGAGCGCAACCCAAGGCGGGCGGGATCGCCGAAACCCCTTGGGAATCGCGAGATACGGCGGCAAATTTGCAGATGGCCGGCATGAAGCCTCCTGTTAGCAACCCGGTCCACCTCCCTTTGAGGCGAACGTCCAATCTCCCCGACTAGGATTCGAACCTAGAACCTAGCGGTTAACAGCCGCTCGCTCTACCATTGAGCTATCGGGGAATCAGGCGCTTCGCGCTGCTACCCAATTGTCTACATGCCGCCCGGCATTTACAAGTTGATTTGATCTACTCGGACTTCCATGTAGCGCTGCCGGTGGCCCTTTTTCTTGGCATATTTCTTCCGGCGACGGAATTTCTGGATGATAATCTTTTCGCCTTTGACCTGATTCAGCAGGATTGTGGCCGAAACGGTCGCGCCGGGAATGATCGGCTGGCCGACCTTGGGGCCGCCCTCCATATCTCCCACGAGCAGGATCCGGTCAAAGGTGATCGCTTTGGCGTCCAGCGGCATGTCAGGCTTTATCTGTGTGTGAAAAATGGTCCCCGGTTCGACTCGATACTGGTGCGACCCGTCGGCAATAATGGCGTACAAATGCGTCTCCCAATCGTCTCCAGTCGCTACCCGAGGCCAACGCAGCCCCCTAGGCGTTACCGGACGCGAAAACGAACCAAGTACTCTTGCCGGTACGGTCTGGATTGTCAAGAGGCCCGACGCCGAATTCGCGAGTCTCGAGCGGATCGGCGGGCCATCCAATCTGTGGCCCGGCGGATTGCCGTCGCTCGATTATTTCGGCGGAGTTCGACTGGAAACGATGATTGACGCAACGATACCCACGGCGAGCAATCCAATGACGACCGCCAACGATACGCCGGTGGGAATGTGGTAATGGTGGGTCAGCAGTAGTTTCACTCCTACGAAGGCCAGCACGAACACCAGGCTGGTCTTGAGGTATCGAAACCGGTCGATGACCCCGGCCAGGGCAAAATACAACGAACGCAACGCAAGGATCGCGAAAACGTTAGAGGTGAACACGAGAAACGGTTCCGTGGTCACCGCAAAAATGGCCGGGATCGAGTCCACGGCGAAAAGGACGTCGGTGCTTTCCACGACGAGCAGCACAAGAAACAAAGGGGTGACGGCCCTTCGCCCTTCGATTTTCGCGAAAAACCTGTGGCCCTCAAAGGTTGAAGTTACGGGATAGAAACGGCGGGCCAACCGCACCAGGGGGTTTCGATCCGGATCGATGTGGTCGTCGCTGGCCATAAGCAGCTTGATCGCCGTGAGCACAAGGAGTCCCCCGAAAACATACGTGATCCAATAGAACCGGCTGATGAGCGCGGCGCCCAAGCCGATCATTACGCCGCGCATAAAAAGTGCACCGAGTATTCCCCAGAAAAGGACTCGATGCTGAAACTCCAGAGGAACCCGGAAATAGGTAAAGATGATGGCGATGACGAGGATGTTGTCGAGGCTAAGGGACTGCTCGATTAGCCAGCCGGTCAAAAATTGGACCGCGGCTTCCTTGCCCTCAAGAGGCGGCTTCACCCCAAGGCCGAACTTGTGGTTCTCGAAGAGATAGTAAACCACGCCGCAAAACCCGATGGCAAGCATCGAGCAAAAGGCGGTCCACACGAGGGCGTCGCGAGTGCGAATGACTTTGGCTTCGCGGTTGATGACCCCAAGGTCGATGGCGAGCATCACCAGCACGAAAACCAGGAAACCAACCCAAAGCCAAAGTTCGGTCATGAAGCGATCGCCGCGAACAACTCTTCCTCATGTCAACGGCCATGAAACCCACCTTTGCATTCCAAGTCACTGGCCGAACCCATTCACGTCGCGGGGGTCATCCTACCTTCCAGCGTTCCGCGGGGAAGGGCGGCGGTGCTGTGGCGAATGTCCTCCACCGTGGCGTGAACCTCAGGATCGACTTCGCGGGCCATTTCGATCAGCTCGAACGTGCGCCGCCGCGGAACGATGGCCATACAAAGTGCGACCGGACCGTCGCGCCCGCTGCCCTCAAGGGACGTGACCACGAAGTTTGCAAAACGAAGCCGCTCGGCGACGGCATGCGCCCTGCCACGAGAAAGAAAAGTGACCATCTGCATTCCCATGGCGATTTTTTGCTCGATCCACATTCCCAAGGCGTTTCCCGTGGCGAATCCACCGGCGTACGCCAGGATGTTGAGCCCTCGATCGAGGTCGGTCAACACGCGCGAAACCGCCAGTATCCAGATCAGCACTTCAAAGAATCCGAGGGCAATGGCCGCCAGACGCCGGCCGCGCGTCACGCAGATCAGACGAACGGTTCCGATCGAAACATCCGTGACGCGGGCGAAGAAAATGAATAACGGCACCCATTCGGGGTGCTCGGAAAGAACGCTCGACACGGACATCCCGACCCTACCGTCGTCGAACCGCCGACGATCCGCGCGGCGAAATCGACTCCGTCGATTCAACGACAAGCAGGGAACGAGATCGCCAAGCGCCCATGATAATAGAACTGCGGGAAAGGATCACGGGCGCAATCGGTTTTCGGTGCGAGGCGCGGCTACGCCGGTCGATTCAAACAATCAAACGCTTCGATCATTCGTCCGGCGGGAGGTCTGCGTCGTCTTCGAGTTCTTCCGACGATTCTACTTCACCGTCATTCGATTTCGGTCTGGACGCCGACACGACGTCGATATACACCACTCCATCTTTCTCGTAGAGTTTTCCACGCAACTCGACAGGTTTGAAGGCAAAGGGCAGAATCGTTCGTGTCGGACCCTTTTCTCCCTGACCAATGAGGATCAATCCGTCCTCCGTTTCCAGCGCGGCGGGAACCCCGGAGCGAATGGCCATTTGGGTCCAACGGGCCATGTCGTTTGAACCCGCCTTACCGGTCATGTACGAATGCAGGTCCACTACCTTTCCGATGAGGGTTACGTCGCGAGGGGCATACGATTTTGCCTTTGAGCCACTCGCTCCCGACAGAGTTGAGGCCACGATCGTTCCAAAGGCCAAACACAGCGCCAGTGCCAGACCTAACCGATTGCCAAAAATCCGCATTTTTCTCTCCTTCTTCACACGTTCTCAACGCTTTCAACGAAAGTTCCCTCCATCATATACACCGATTTCCTTCCTGGATCGGCACAAAACTGCTGGAAGCAGTAGGACTGATTATGATAAATCTCCAATGTGAGAGCAATAGGTCGATTCTTGTGTTTCGGACAAAGGAGACACAATCTGCGACGAATTCGCTACGGGCGTTGACCGAGAAAACCACGCCAATGGGTCCTGTGAACACGGCACGAACGAGAACGCGGTGAGAACGTTTGGCGACCCTAGGTATCGGACCTCCATGCTCAAGTTGGAACATGTGCGCAAGACGTTCGGAGCCACCGTTGCCGTTGACGGCGTTTCTTTGGAGGTTCGGCGAGGCGAAATATTTGGGCTTTTGGGACCCAACGGCGCGGGGAAGTCGACGACGGTGAATCTGGCCGTCGGCTTATTGCGTCCTGATGAGGGCCGGATTGAATTTGATGACGGCGGATCGCCGACGGATCCGCGGGTCCGCGCGCGCATTGGTGTGGCTCCGCAATCGTTGGCGATTTACGACGAACTTTCCGGTGAAGAAAACATCCGCTTTTTCGCCTGCTTGCACGGGCTGAACGGCAAAACGCTGAACGAGCGTGTACGCTGGGCCCTGGATTTCGTGGGGCTAGCGGATCGCCGCAATGGGAGAGCGAATACGTACTCCGGAGGCATGAAGCGACGGCTCAATCTCGCCGCGGCCGTCGTTCACGATCCTCCCCTGATTCTTCTAGATGAGCCCACCGTCGGGGTCGATCCGCAGTCGCGGAACGCGATTCTCGAAAAGATCCTGGAACTCCGCCGGCAGGGTCGGACCATTGTCTACACCACGCACTACATGGAGGAGGCGCAGCGACTTTGCGACCGGGTTGGCATTTTGGACCGCGGAAAACTTCTGGCGTCGGAAGCGGTGCCGACTTTGATCGCGAGTTACGGCGGAAAAGATGTGCTCGTGGTCGAGAATGTGGATGGCGAGGTGCGCGTAGAGACCGACGATCCCGTGAGAGAGCTCACCCAATTGCAGTCCAACGGGAACGTGCTTCGATTCCGCATGGAGCGCCCGAACTTGGAGACGGTCTTCTTGAAACTGACGGGCCGGCATTTGCGGGATTGATCGAATGAAGCGTTTGAAACCCAAGGATATGGCTTCGCGGACCGGGAACACCGTATGAGAGAAGTCGTGACGATGGCGGCGAAGGACTTGAAGCTCCTGCTTCGGGATCGCGTCGGGTTCTTTTTCACTTTCTTTTTCCCATTGATTTACTGTGTTTTCTTCGGCACGGTCTTTTCGGGGGGCAGCGGGGGTTCGGCCAAGATCAAGGTCCTGGTGGTGGACGAGGATGAGAGTGACGGCTCGCGTAGCTTTCTTGCGCATCTGGAAAAGGCACAGGAGTTGCAGATCGAGCGATCTTCTCGAGATCAAGCGTTGGACCGTGTCCGCAGGGGCGACCGACCGGCATTTGTTGCATTGCCGAAAGGATTCGGAGAGGCCAGGGTGCGGATGTTTTGGGGTGAGCCGCCCACCATCGAGACGGGGATGGACCCGGCACGGCAGGCCGAGGCGGGAATGATTCAGGGCATATTGGCCCGGACGATGTTCGAAGGAATGCGGGACACTTTTTCAAACCCGCTTTTGCTGGTCGAGCGCAGCCGCCATTGGCGCGGCGAATTGCAGGGCTCTGCGAACTTGAACGCCGACGAAAAGCAACGAGTCGACGGGTTCCTGTCGTCGCTTGAAGTCTTTTTGCGTGCGATACCGATCATTTCCGACGTCAGGTCGGCAGGGACGAGCGGGGGAGCGCATTGGGAGCCATTTCGAATCGAGTCGATTCCCGTGGTGCGGGAGCGGAAGGGACCCAAAAACAGCTACGAAGTGGCGTTCCCCCAAGGCATCATCTGGGGCGTGATGGGCTGCGCAACCGCGTTCGGCATCTCTCTGGTGATCGAACGAACCAAAGGGACGCTGATTCGTCTGCGCATGGCTCCAATCAGCCGCGTGCAGATTCTCGGCGGAAAGGCCGGGGCGTGCTTCGCCACGATCCTGGCGATTGAACTGGCCCTGATCACGATAGGCATATTCATTTTCCGGATTCGCCCGAGTTCGTTCGGATTGCTTTTTCTCGGCTTCCTGTGCGTGGCCGTCAATTTTGTCGGGATCATGATGCTGTTCTCGGTTCTCGGAAAAACGGAACAGGCGGCCGCGGGGCTGGGCTGGGCAATCATGCTGATCATGGCCATGATCGGCGGCGGCATGATCCCACAATTCTTCATGCCGTCATGGCTTCAGCGGATCAGCGTGATTAGTCCGATTCGCTGGTCGCTACAGGCGATGGACGGGGCGATTTGGCGACAATACACGCTGTCGGAAATGCTCCTACCTTGTGCCGTACTTGTGGGAACCGGTGTGATTTGTTTCGCAATCGGGGCGAAGGCGTTTCAGTGGACAGATGCATGAAAGCCTGGCCGAATAGGCCCTAGGTCGATACTCGAAGATCTTGGGGCGGCACTCCCTTTTTTTTGAATCTGGGGATGATGCCCCGAAGTGCCGACAATTCTTCCGGAGTCATGCAGCCGCTGGAATCATTACAGGCAACGGCAATTCGGATCCTGTCCGTTTTGAGCCCTTTCGTCCTTGCTGCATCCGGTGCAAACGGTCTCAGTTCTGAACCCGGACATTTCCGTGCGCCATGGACGGTCATGATTTATGCCGGTGTGGACAGCAGCGCGGAGAAGTACATCATGCCGCACCTGTCAGGTTTGCGCGATGCATCGCGCGGAGGACTCGTCGGCGACATCGTGCTGCTGATCGACCGCGTGAAAGGGGCCGGCCGTGACCGAAAGGCTCTTGGGGCCAACTTTGACGACACGCGATTATTTCGCCTGGGCCAGGGGCGCTGGGAGCGCGTCGGCGGTGGTCAGGAGTTTCCCGAAATCACGCTCACCTCGACGTTTGAGGCCAACACCGGCGATCCGCAAACCTTGCGGAAGTTTATCCGCTTTGCAAAGCGGTCCTTTCCGGCCCGCCGGTATGCGTTGATCCTGTTTGGTCACGGCGAGAGCCGTTCGGTCTGCCCGGATGTCAGCAGCCCCTGTGCGGACAGCGGCGAGTGGGAAGACCCTCTGTTCGTCGCGGAAATCAGCGAAGGCCTCACGCACGAGGATGCGGTGGACGTATTGTGGGTGGACGTTTGTTCGTTCGGGGGAATCGAAAACGCGTATCAATACCGGCCGGGGCCGGGACGTTTTTCTGCGAAGGTCATGCTGGCCACGCCCCCGCTGAGCATACCAGCGCCATTCGCGAGAGTTCTTGAGTGCTGCGGTCTTCTTGGCAAGGAAAAAGATCGCAGGCCGCTGGTGAATTCCGCGGAGACCTTTGGTCTCGCGGCCTTGCGGGCCATCGAGGAACGATTGAAGGAAAGATTGCGCGACGGCCAGAAAGTGCATCGCGAAAGCTGGGGACTGTACGATCTGAACCGTGCCGACGCGGCAAAAAAGGCCGTGGACCGGCTGGCCGTAGCGATCGATCGAACGGGGGCTCGGGCCGTCGTCGAGGAGCTGCGCGGAGGGGGTCTCGACGCGGCGACACTGAACTACTCCTATCGAGGCGACCCCCTTCAGTGGGTCATCAGCGCCCATTTCGATCTGTTCGACCTGGCGGGTCGCATCGCGGACGATGACCGGTTGAGCGAGGACGTTCGAATGCGAGCGATAGAAGTGATGCGCGAAGTCGACTCGATGGTGATCGATTCTTTCGCCATGCCCGGTTTCCGGGAATTCCAGCCGGGGCGAAATGGGATCTACATCGTGTTTCCCGGCAGCCTCGCGGAAATCGGCGGCGAGCCGGTGTGGAAGTCGTTTCGCTGGTTTCACCCTTTCGATCAACGGAAGGTCAAGACCGCTTTCGGCCTCTACGACTGGTGCCGCGACGGCGCGACACCGGGCAACGGACAAGTCGAGAATTGGTTCGAACTGCTGGACGCCTGGTTGGATGTGAACGACGACGTGGGTGGATTCAACGAATACCGCAGGTAGGGCTGATCGGCAACGGTGCCGAAGCGTCGTGGCCGCGGAGTGAGATTCACGCCATTCGTGAGCGAGTTCACGGCGGCGTGGGGCAAGCTCCGATGGTCTGGTCGTACCAAGGATCAAAAGCCTGGGCGCCGTCGAAGAGTTCGACCAGACGCCTGATGTCGGACGAATTGAAAACGCCGTTGCGGTCCATGTCGGATCGCGTCAACGGAAAGTTCTCCATGCGATTGAGAGCATTGACGAGCAAGGGAAGGTCCAGCGCGGACGTGGTTCCGTCAAGACTGATGTCACCGGGGAGAATGCCCGCGCAGCGGCGCGTCATGCTGGGCAGGTGGGTGAAGCAGGTCCAGGCGCCGGGCGGAACGCGCAGGCCGGGGGAGAGCATCAGAGTTGCGGTCATACCCACGGCGTTGACCGAGCCTATGGACAACGGAGGACCCACCTGAGGCGTGACGGAGATTGCAAAATCGGACGGACCGGCGCCGGCGACGGAGCAACTGAAATTCAAGGTGAGCATGTTCGGACCGGCGGGGTTGGACCCGTTCGGGTCCGTGGGCTGCCGTGGATCCAGCGAACAATTCGCGGGATTCGAGCCGTTCATTCCACAAATATCTATCGAGAGATCGCGGGCTTCAATCGTTCCTGCGGCGGCGAGCAAGACCATTCCGGCGGGCACGTCCGACCCATTGCTGCCGCGGCGGACATATAGCGTCGCGGACTGGCCGACGACGGCGGCGTTCGTGCTTTGCATGGTGCTGCCGTCCACCGCCAGGTTTTCAAGGCGTATCCGCAGCACATAGTTGTTTCCTGCGGGCGGAGTATCGCCAATGCGATAGCTGCCCACGACCTGTTCGGTGGGAACGGGCGGGTTCCCGCGGGGGACGGTGACCTTGGCCAGGACCCGAACGTCATCGGCCGGCTGGGCCTGAAGGCCGTTGACGCGGACCTTGCCGTGGAGAATGAAGTCAGGCTCGGGAATGGCGCCCAATGCCGAAACGGCCCCGGTCATCAGGATTACGGTGGTAAGAGTGGGAATTCGTCGTTTCATTTAAGCACCTTTGTGTTGCAAATCACAGAGAGACTTCTCGGCTCCGGCGAAACTCGGCCCCCGTGTCGGGGATTAAATACTCGTTTTCGTCGTGTTCCCGCGGCTTCCATCGCGGGCTGACGATCCCGGCGCGCCGGGACCGCTGCCGCGGCACGAGGTTTCGTTTCCGCACGTTGGGACGGCTCCTGGGGAGGGCGGGCAGACGTTACCGTTGGCGCGAACTGGCATTCGGGCACCGCAGCGTCTACTCGTTCACTCTGGATACGTTGGACTGAGGTCCGCATAAAAAACTCGCCCGACTTAGGGGTTATTTCTCTTTCAGTTTGACGTCTTTCAGGATTGCGTCGACGTTTCGTTGATCGACGCTGCCCGAAGTTTCGGCCTGGATATTCCCAGCCCATCCCGGGTTGGGAGTCGTGGACGCCTTCGCGCCGGGGGGGACTGGGTTGTTCGTGTACTGATCGGGCAATGAGTTTTGGTGTACGTACTCGTGCGGTGCGACGCGGGAGATTTCACCGGTTGCCAAACCACCAGTTGTCCAACTCGTGAACCACTTTCCGTACGCCACTCTTGAGGTGACGTTCCCCTTGGCGTCCTTGTACTCGTTCGTTTTGGTGACTTCCGAACGACCGTCGTCTCCGATATAGATCAAATCGGCGATGCCCTTTTTTCCGCGAATGTTCGCCGCGGCGGCGTCGGACATCTTCTGATGCATGATCTGCACCTCGAACCGGACCTTCTTTCCGTCATAGGTCAGACCTTTGTTCCATTTGTTCTGAATGGAACTCTTGATTTGTTTGGCCACTGCGTGGGACGCCTTGGGACCGTAGATCACGATGGTGGTGCGCACGGTGATCACGGTTTTCGCCTTGTTGATGAGATAGACGGTTTCCGTACCGCTCGGATCGACCTTCGAAAGAGGGTTGTTCTGGGAATAGGCATACAGATTGAAGTTGAGCGGATCGGAAAGCCAGTTCTCCGCGCCTTCGCCATCGCCGTCTTTGCTGGGCGTCTCACCGAGCAAGGGATCCACGGTGATGAATCGGCCGAAACGGGGCGAAACGTATCGAGCGTCAAAGTAGAGCAGGCCGGTCTCGACGTCGCGCTCCTTGCCGGAGAAATCGTAGCGGTTGGCATCCTCCTCATCCTTCGATTCCGTTGAGTTCCGAATTCCGCCGAACGGGAAGTAATTCGTCTCCGAAGTCACCGCCCCGTCCGCGTCGGTCAGGAGGTTGGTGGAGCCGAGGTGGTCCGGGACGTACCAATGGATGCTCGGCGGCGTAGGCGGCTGAAACGTCGTCGAGGTCGCGGCACTGGGGCGAATCCAATAGGCTTCACCCGGGCGGGTGCTCGAGAGATTTCGCGCGGTTTCGGGCACGCCCGGACCGGCCACGGACCAGCCGCCCGTGTCGCCCTTGTATCTCCACACCGAGTAATCGGCGGGGGCCCCGGAAAGCAACGAATCGATCGGGCGCGAGGCCATCCCCGGCGCGCCGATAAGGGATTCCCCCGGGGGCGAAACGGGGACGGATTGCGTCGCGATCGGGCCCGCGATCCGCAGCTCCGTGTCGCGAATCACACGGACCCAGTACCCGTGATTGGGATGCATCTGGGAAAGCGGCGGATTCGGAATGCCGGGTTGATAAAGCAAATATGCGCCGTTTTTCAGTTCCGCCACGACAACGACATCCTCAAGAATATCGTCGAGGATGGTGCCGATGGCGGTCGAAGGAGAGCTCACCTGGAAACTGATGAGATTCCAGCCTTTAAACAACGGAATTCGCTGTGCAACGATATCCGGGGTCGGAATCGCCCCATCGGTTCGAGCGCAGCGCGTTTCGCCCGCGAAGACGTAGTTGAAGGGCCGGTCTCCGCGAATTTCAGTCAAGCGGCTGACGTAAGTGGTCTGGACGCCGTTGACACGTTTGTACACCCTCCGGTTGGAATAGTCATAGCGATACTCCGTTGAGCCAGAGTCGCCTTCGACGCCTACCAGGCGATCCCGAAAATCGTAGGAATACTCGGCCTGGTCATCGGCGATCCAGTTGCCGTTCTCGTCGTATTGCATGGTGACACCGGGCAGCGAACCCGCAGAGGTTACGGCGTGCGGACCCGGAGGCGCGCCCGGAGATTTTCCGACGCGATTGCTGGTCCCTGCCGGGCCGCCGTGAGAGATACTGCCCAAGTTTTCTTCGGGATGACCCCACGCGGTCGGCACCGCTTTGAAAATCATGTTGTGAATGGGATCGTATTCGAAGCTCATCGGCGGACCGAGGCCGGGCTGGAGCGCCATCCGCAGTCGATAACAGTCGTCAAACTGATGAACACGGGTTTGGCTTCGCGGGTCGTTGGCGGGAAGTCCCCGCAGGTCGGTGATGTTGAGGATATTGTCTGCCTGGTCGTATTGATAAGCAAGGTCCTGAATCGCCCCTTCGGAATTCGTGGCACGCAGACGGGACAACCGGAACCGCGGATCGTAATCAAAGCCGGTATTGACCCCGTTGGAGAATCGGATTTCGTCTTGATCCGCCGATGGCGCATACGAAATCTGTTCGACGAAATCGGAGACCTCGGCGAGGAGTCCTCGGGCGTCGTAGCGATAGGTCACCGCGCCGCCGTCGAGATAGGTGATCTGATAGACGCGGCGCATGCTGTCGGAAAGGGTCGAGGTGAGGTAGGTGCGCGTGCCGCCGCCGATCTGGTCGATCGACTTCACCACGTTTTCGATTTCGCCGCGCGTGTCGTAGCCGAGAGCCTCGGAACCGGTGAGGTCGGAAATCCAGGCCAGCTTCCCCGGCGTATTTCGAAGCCACGGATAGTCCGGATGGGGATCGTCGTAGTGATATTGCACATCCGGATTTTGTTCGGGGCTATGCGCGGCGCCCTCGTCTTCGAAGTCTTCGGTCAAGGGGCGATTGCCCCCGTCATAGGTCCAGCGGATCCGTTGACCCCTGGCGTCGACGGTTTCGAGAAGATTGCCAACCGCATCATAGGTGTAGGTCATGGGGCCGCGATCGGGATCGTTCATGAAGATTTTTCGGCCCAAACCGTCGGAGCGCATGTATCGAATATTTCCGTTCGCGTCCTCGATTTCCGTCAGACGATCAGGCACGGCGTAGCGATAGCGCGTGGTGAATGTCCCGCTTTGAGCGGCGATTTGCTCTTCCAGGCGGACTTCGATCAGGCGGCCCAATCCGTCGGAAACGAGCGTCTTGGGAGTCCCCGCGTGGGGGCTGCCGGGGCGGTTGTCCTCACCGTCGAATTGCCGCTGGATCAACGGGGCAAACTCAACCGTTTGCACGGCGGAGACGCCGAACTCGTCCGGCGGCGATTCGGATCGAATGCGCCGGCCCGTAGCATCGAAGGCATACGAACGAGCCGCCGAGCCCGCGCCCGGAGGAGTCCATGATTCTCCGCCGCCGGCGTAGGGCTCAAACTCCATTCTCACGTTCCCGCGCGTGTCGTAGAGCGTGGCCTCTTTCACGACCGGGCCGCCCAACTCGACGATGGCCAGTTTTCGGCCGAGGCCGTCCATGAATCGGACCGAGCGGACATCGTTCGAACCGCCTTCGCCCGTGTGTTGAGTTGTCATGATTCGGCTGATGGGTGATCCCAGGTCGTAGGAATACTCGAGGGTAGGGCGACCCGGATCATCGCCGGAACGGATTTCCCCGGTCATGCGTCCAAATGCGTCGTACACGAAGTTTGTGATGTTTCCGCTGTAGTCTGAAACGAAGAGCGTGGAATCAAATCGCGGATCATGGGCGGCGACAACGGACAGTCCCGGCTTATTGGCCGCGACGATGACCGTTTCGCGAACGGGATATTTTTGTAGCTGAGCGTCGAACTCGATTCGGCGTTCGTGGCCCGTGCCCAGCGGCTGACCCTGGGGATTCAGCCGGGCCTCGGCGTCGAGGGATTCCACAACGTTGCCGTAATCGTCGAACCTCTGCCGAAGGGCATCGACCCTGCCCTCCAGATCGCGCGGGTCGCCCACGGCGAAGGAGCGTTGCGTCAACTCCGGCACCACACCGAAGGAAACCATCGCTTCTTTGCGATGCATGAGGCCTCGGGCGCCAACTTGGCCTAAGGGGAGTCCCACGAAGGGATCGCCATCGTAATACTGGCGAACGTCAGAGACGACGGCGCCGGTCGTCCCGTCGCGCTGAACCGTTCGAGCGACGCGATCGACGATCCACGCGGGTTCGTTGAGCGCGTACTCGGTTTCCGTGCGGATATTGTCCGTGGGACTGCTGAGTTCTCCCAGGTTTTCGTCCAGAATGGTATTGCCGAAGGGATCGAGGTCGGTTCGGGTTTCGATGATCTTCGCGGGACCCGACGCGCGCTCGATCACGGAGCGGCGCGATAGCCTGGGAACCAGAAAACGGACGGTTCGCTCGTAGGGGTCGTTCGCGCGATAGCCATCTCCGAGGACGGCGGGCAAAGCGCCCCCGTCGTCGGTGCACAGTTCGCGAACGATGTACGTATTCTGAACGCGCTCAAAGATCACCGGGTCATTCGCGAACATTCCGTCGCGAGAGGAATCGTCGGGCAGGGACGTGGTCTCTCGCCAAAGCTCTGCGCCCTTGAGCGGCTCCTCTTCGCGGCCTTTCCATTCACCTGCTTCGTCGGTCTCGCCGTTTCCGTCGTTGTCGACCCCGTCGGGTGCGCCGGTGTGGAAATAATGCCGTGAAACCAGCGTAGGCGCGGACGACCCCCCGAATCGTTCATCGCCGCGACTTATTTGCTTGACGAACGCGAATCCGCGGAATTGCTCGCGCAGCCTGTCGTAGTAGCCGTCGCGATAGACGAAATCGGTGAGGTACACGTCACCGCGCGGCCCTTCGTCGGCAAACCCATCCAGATTCAGGCCGATCGATACACGGGTCTGGGAGACGACGGAGGTCGGAAACGGCAGCGTGACCAGCCACGGGTTTCCCGCGGCGCGGGAATCGAGGTAGTAGTCGGTCGTCGCGCGGTACACGATATCGGTTCGGCGGCCGTAGCCGTTGTCGATGGCGGTGAGGGCGTTGTAGTGGCTCGACCCGGCCACAAGCAGGCCGATATCGACGGTGTTCAGCCGCGACTCCTGCAGGCTCGAATCGGCATACAACAGATCGACCGTGCCGTTTCCGTTCATGTCCGCCCAGCGAGTCACGGCATTGGGCGTGGCCGGAAGTCCGGTGATGAGCCGGGAACGAGCGAAAGTATCGTTGGGCAGATGGATCCAAAAGCGCAAGTCGGAGCCGTTGAAACGCTCCACGACAAGGTCGGCCAGGCCGTCGCCGTTGATGTCGATCACCTTGGCACGAACCACCTGTTCGGGCTCGAGAGTCGGATCTTGAATGGGCAAAGGGATTTCCACGCATTCATCGAACAGTCCGAAGCCCATTGTGGGGCAGTACACCACGCTGTGGGAGCCGACCTCGACCACGTCGTTGAGCCGATCGCCGTTCATGTCGGCGAGCTGGACGCCCGCGAACGCGAAATGAAGGAACTTGCCCTTGAACCGCGCACCCGGAGTGAGGACGCGGTCACTGAAACTCCCGTTTCGCTGGTTGATCCAGATGGAATATGCTCCGTCTTCGCTTTTGATGACGTCCATGCGCTTGTCGAAATCCAGGTCGGTGCTCAGCACCGACCGGTCCGGCGATGCATAAGGAGCGGGCGGAGGGAACTTCTGGACGGCGACACGGCGCTGCGTGGCCCAGCCGACCCGGCCGGTGTTGGCAAAACAATCCACGCCGTCCGTTCCGGTGACGATCCAATCGGCGATGCCGTCGCCGGTCATGTCGGCCAGGTGCACCTTGAAATCCGAGAGCTGAAAATCGAGGACCCGCCCGTCTTCAATCGTGACCACTTCGGGTCCTTCCCAGCGAATGCGGCGGCCGCCCTCGGCGTTCTCCACGCCGCCGTTGAGGTAGGCGCGGTGAATCGCGTCGGTGTTCAGGAGATCGGGTAATCCATCGGAGTTAAGGTCGATCAATTCGAGACGGGCGCTGGAGTCCATCACCGCCCCGGGTTCTCCGATCGAGCCGATGGCCAGGCCATTGGCGTCGATGGGCACACCCGGGTTGCCCATTGGAAAGGTGGCATAAGAGAAAGTTGTTCGCGGAAGCGTTGACGTTCCATCCGCCCCGAACTGGGTGATCGAGGTCAATAGCGACTGATTGGGGTCGGCCTCGAAGGCCAGTACGTATCGGCGGATCAACTGATCGTCGTACAACACGTCGATCTGTTTCAATCGCCGCGTCGTGGCGACGCGAAACCCCGCGCGGTAGTCGGTCCAGTGGTCGGGTCGTTCCTCGTAGGACATCCGCACCGAGTAGGAATGATCCCACGGAGGCGCACCGGGTCCGTAACGAATCTCGGTGGGATAGACTTGACGGCTCGCGGGATCCACCCGCTCGTAACCGTATTCGATCACATTGCCGTTCGTGTCGGTCTGCCGCTCGATCCACCATTTGTAATTCTTTTTTCCGGTAGGGTCCGAGACGCGGGACTCATCTCCGAGGCCGAATTCATACTTCACGCCGCTTTTGGAGTGCGCCTCCCATCCGTCTCCCACTCGGCGATATCGCAGGAACATCCCTTCGGTTTTGGATAGAAAGTATCCATTGACCAGCGGAACGATTTCCTCTTCGGTGACCCCGAGGAATCGGTCCAACGGCTCCGTGCCCGATGGAAGATCGAAGTAGCGGGGCTGACCCTCGTCCGTCTGACGCCGAATGCTCCAAATCTCGACCGACCAGCCCATTCCCGGAATCCCGCACCCCCGGCCGCTGTCGTATTGCAAGGAAAGCATCGGCGAATGGCCGGCGATGCCCGGCGGTAGCGCAATGGGTACCGAATACTTCGCGGTGCCGGTGTTGAGCGAAGGCTGAAACGAGTCTCCGAGGCCTTCCAGCGATCCCGGTCCCGAAGGGCGCGAGATGGCCATGGGGGACACCCCGTTCTTGTCGGCGGAAAAGGCGGATGAAGCCAACATCGTCAGGGTCAGCGTCTGGATTGTGAGCAGTATCGCGCCGTTAGCATTCATGGCCATTCCTCCGAATCGTTGCAATCGAACCGCAACGCCGGTTATTCGTCATTCGTCGCCTTCCGGGCTCAAGATTACATCCGGCTCCGCTTCGCTTTCAAACTCGAATACGCAACCGCTGTACCCATAGCTCTTGATGGGCAGCTTGATGTCACGGACACCGCCGCCACTGGCCGTATTGCCGTTCAGGAAAACGTTGATTCCGTTGGACGGATCGGATCCTTGAAGCTCGGATCCGGGGATAATCAAGAGCCACCGCGTATTCCAGATCGACCGCCCGGTCAGCTTGAAACTTACGTCCATGCAGGTTTCGTCGTTCGTCGCACAGGCCGCCACGGTCGCGATCAACCGGCGGCGAACCAAGGCCGACGGACCGCCGTTGATCGAATCCCACGGCAGCCATTCCGGATCGGAGAGATTTCCCGGGCTCAGCGGAAACGGAACCGGCATGGTCTGGTCAAGTAGGTGCCACTGCCGCGTGGGCGCGATCGGACAGGCCGGAACGCGCATGACGTCGGCACCAACGGGTACAAGATAGGCGTTGACCTGCCGGTTCAGCGGGAATCCCGGATAGTTCGAGAACCGAACCCCATAGCTATGCAACTTTATGGCGAATCGATCCGAGGGAAGCGTGGCATCGCCCGTCGAAGGCCAGCCGAACAGGTTGAGTTGCGATTGCACCGTCGTGGAGAAAGAAAGCACCACTGCGGGGTTGTTGGCTACGGGAGGCTGCAACGGCTGGCAATACTGAGTGTACTCTTGGACCGCGTTAAGGTCCTGCACGACGAAGGCGGACAGGCGCGTCTTCCATTCCCCGTCGTACTGCACGGAATTCGGCAGGCGGAAGAGCTCCCAGCGCAAGCTGAACGTGCGATTGATTTCCGTCGGGGCGTTGAACCCAAGCTGAGGCTTGATCGCCAGCCAATTCGCGGACATGGCGGCGAGCTGCCCGGCCAGCCCGTTGCCCACCATCGGATGGTCTCCGCTTAGCGTCCCAAGCACGCGCTCCTTGACCAACGCCGTGAGGAACCGGCGGCCCGCTTCGGGATCGTCGCCAAGCAGGTTGGTCTCATAGTCGTAGGCCCGTGCAGCCAAATAGGCATACTGTGCGGCAAGGTCGAACTGGGCACGGTACTTCTGAAGCGCTTGATTGCGGAAAATCCGAAAGGCCATGTCGCGGTAGCGATATTCGCTGACCTGCGTGGCGGTCTTCTGGCGAAATGCCAGTCTTTCATCAAGCAAACGAAGCCCCTTGCCGACGGCGGCCTGGTATCGGCCGGTCGCCTGACTGACGCCTTCGTGAAGCGTCCAGACTTCCGTGCGCAGGGCGGGCGCCCCGCGAACCAGTTGTCGCAGCGTCAGGGCGAGCTCTTCGGTCCGCTGCTCCGCGTTAAGGTCCGTGATGCGGATTTCCTGTTCGGCGGCGAGAAGCTCCTGATCTTCATTGGCGCGGAGCATTCTGACCGCGGCCAGGTCGGCCGGAAGCTCGAGAAGATCGGCCAGCATCGTTCCCATGGCCTTGAATGTGCCCCGCACAATGGAGGTCGCATCGACCGCGAACCCCACTACGCGCGGAAGGGCCTCGGCCAGGGCGTCGGCCTCGGCCCGGGCGATCCCGGCGAGACGCCGAAACATGAGCTCTTCCCGTTCCGCGCTGACCACTTCGTCCGCAAGTAAGGAACGCTGCTGTTTGAATCCACGGAGGATTTCGAGCCTTCGACGATCGATCCCATGCACCGATTCAATGAAATCGATCTGATCCTCAATCTGAGTCAGATGCGCTTCGTACCGTTCCACGGCCTGTTTGTACCGCCCCAGGCTCTGCACCAGTTCCGATCGTGCCAGTTGTATTTCACCCGGTTCCGGTCGGGTGCTCCAACCGCCGGGCTTGACCAGACCCAGTCCGTCCGTTGACAGATTAAAGGTCACCTGCCGCGAGGGCATGGTGATTTCACCGTTCATCGGATTGACGCTGCGCTCCACGAAATTGGCGGAGATGGAAACGGTGCGCGTCTGGCTGGTTTGCCCGATCAATTCTGTCGGCTCGACGTAGGCAAAATGGTAGATGTCGGGACCCTCGTAACCGGGCGGATAGGACCGACCCGGACCGACATCCTCGGGATAGGGCCTGCCGAAGATTTCGACGAGGCGGCCGTTGAAATCGCGCTCCCGCTCCGCGGCCAGTTCGCCAAATTGCTGCGAGGCATCCTGTTCAGATCGAAGTCGCTGCGTATTCTGATTCGCGAAATCGAACGCCGTCACCGTCCCTCGCAAGGCCGAGACCGCCCGCTCGTAGATCTGATCGAAGTGCGTCTTGCCTTGTTCAATTTCGGAGGGGCTTAATCCGAACGGCACGACGTTGAGCACCAACCCGAGCGGGTTGAGTCCGGCGTCGGACTCGTCCATCACCGCCTGGATTTCACGAAACGAACTCGCCATCTCCGCCAATTCCGGCACCGTGAGTCGATCGATCCGCTTGATGGTGTTGGCGTGCGCGGGGTTATCGTCCACGTCGTCCAAAATGGCATTGGCCGTGACCCAATCGAAGTAGGCACCCATCCCGGCCCGGCGACCCCAATCCGCGACGCCCCAACTCCGCGAGGCATTGCTATCGGGATACCCTCCTTCTTCCGCGGGATCGGCGGAGAAAAGCTGGCGGAAGGTGAGCGAGGTGATCGCCGCACCGGTTCGCGCCTTCGCGGCTCCGGCCTGCGCGAATTTGCGCTCGTATTCGAATCCGACGTCCACCGGCTGACCGCCCACCAAGACCGCCTCGGTCGAATTGATCCAGGCGAAATCGGGGTGTCGCAGGAGGGCATAGAAGTTCTTAGTCGCGGTGAGGTAATGACCCCAGGCGTCGCCGTGGCCTTGCGGATAAAGGTCTCGAGCGCCGTCACAGGACGAATGGCCCGGCGTTCCGCATTCCGGATCGATGTCGGTCAACCTCGTGACCTGATAGTTGTTCGCGTAGGCCACTTGTCCGTTGCCGCTCGTGAAATTCCAAGGAAGACGGTTGTAAACCGTGGCCACTCGGCGCCGGTCCAGGGTGAAATCCGGCGGACGAATCTGGTCGCGCCCACGAAGCAACGCCAATTCTTCTTCCAGCATGGAAGGCATCTGGTTTTCGAAACAGAACACGGCGTGAGGATCGTAGGTCGGCGGCGGCGGGCCCTGGTCGGTGAAGATGCCGATCGTCGGATCCGCCCCGTCCGCGAAAGCTTCGTGGCCGAGCAGTTGATACAAGTCGGCGATCTTCCCAGTGACCAGCAGAATCGCCAGGCTGGCCGGGTCATAGGTGATACCCTGGTCAATACTGAACTGCCGGGCACGACGCAGGACCGTTTCGTAGACTTCGATCAACCCCAGCCGATTGATGTTTGACGGCGTGCAATTGAGCGCCACCGGTTCCTCGAAGCGCATCCCCGCCTGCTGGATCATGCTCACGTAGGTGGCGGCTTCGGTGTTGTGGAAATCGGCCACGCGTTGATCGAACGGATTGATGCCGCGAACGACGCGTTTCACCCACCCCTCGGCCAATTGCGGTTCGGTCCATTCGCTGATTTCGGTGCCGCCTCCGGTGTTCAAGTGCAACGGCCAGGGGGTTTGCGGATCGGGATTGTTGCCGTTGGGGCAGCCGCGATAGCCCCGCGTGCGCACCCGCCACCAGCTATCCGCCAAGGTGAAGGGCGAGGACCCCTCGATGACGACCTCGCGCAAACCGACGCCGTTGCTGTAGCAGTTCTTCAGGGCGAGACTGCACCCTTGGGTGCAGGTCGGGGGGTTGATGCAATTGGGCCCCTCGGGTGGATTGTAATCATTCCACGGACCGTCTTCGCTGGTTGACCATTGCCATTGGTAAACCAACTTCTCCGGTTCACCTCCGGCATCGCCATCAAATTGCAGGACCTGTTTCTCATTGAAGGGGCAGGTGGGTTGGATGACCTGAATCTTTCCTTGGTACGGCGGACAGTCCACCCGCCAGACGGGAACGCTCACCGGTCCGGAAATGCAGGCTTGATCGTTCTGGAACGCCATGGTGATCCAGCCCGGACGAACATCGACGTCGGCAACGGTCACCTGTTTCTGAACGGCATTCTGAAGCGGCGCGAAAACTTGGGCGCGCGACAGCGTGTATAGCGAATCCAACCTGGCGCGATACGTGCCATCCAAGCTGAGCCCGCGGAGGATTTCACGATCCCGGTTGGACATGACCCCGCGGAAAAACATGGTTCCATTGAAGTAACGGATTCGATCGGGCACGAGATCGCCGCCGCCCCCAATCTGACCCGCCAGCAGGTGCGGCGGGAGCTTGGCAAAGTCAACATCCGAGGCAAGGGAAGCGTAGCTCACCGAAACTTCGTAACTGGGATCGATGATCCGCAGACCCACGCTGTCGTGTCGCACGTTGATGCGACCACAGAATCCGCTTACGTCGACGGTTTGTCCGATGGGGAAGCAGGCCGGAACGGAGTTGCGATCACAAGCCGGCGGTATTACCGGCCACTGCGGGCGGAAGACGATGGGCCAGGGTTGCGTACCGTTGCCACCGGCGAACCGGCTTCTCCACGGTTGGCAGCCTCCGTCGGCTGCCCAATTCTCCCAAAGGTTGACGATTCCGGTGCTCGGACCGGGCGTGCCGCCATCTTGTGTCGCTTCAACGGCCCAGACCGTGCCCTGTCGATCCACCCAGAGAGCGTCGCCGACGACGTTGGTCCTCGGAACAGAGGGAACGGTATCCGTCCGGCAGATTGCGGCGTTGGCATTGACCGGAAAGAGCGGCTCGATCGGTTGGCCGGCCACAACTGGAACGAGGCGCGTCGGATCGGTTTGCGCTGGGAAAGAGTCGTAATCAAAATCAAATGGCGGGCGCTCACCCACCACGCGCCATACGTCCATTTGCCAGAGCATCGATGACGGTGGATGATACTGCACAAGCACAAAGGGATGCCCCGATTGCGCGCCTCGTGGATTGTCGTCGCGAACCGCGAACGCGCGCAGCGATCCCGCGATGGGCAACAGCAGGGCATGTTCATCGTTGGGGTTCCACCCAGGAGTGCCGGGGTTGGAGCCGGGAGTTCCCCCCTCGTAAATTCGCGAGTCGGAAGGGTAGGAACCGACGCCGAGGCGCGACGCGATAACCAACTCATCGGTTGCACCGCGCGAAGCCGGCCAGTTGGGTTGATACAAAGCGGTTTTGTGCGGCCAGTGAGTGCCTGGAGCGTACAGGCTCTCACGGAACCACCACACTTCCAAGGCTCCATGCGGCACGAAGGAATTGACCGGGATGACTTGGCCCGTTTCGGCATAGATCGCGGTTGCGTAAGGCTGGCCCGCGCGCAGGTAGCCGTGGCGGAACAAGGCCGTGTCTGGATCGTGTTCCGGATCCGTGATCTGTTCGCCAATCGTCCAGGTTGATTCCCCCGCATATACACCCATAAACTGGGAACGCGGCACTCGATGGTCATACGATCGAATGACCTCGAAGAACACTTCCTCGCCGCATTGAGCGCCGGGGCGATTGGGCATTTTGTTAAGCCGAAGTGTGGAGTAGCCCTCACGTTCGGCCTTGAACACGCCGTTGATGATTTCCGCACCGGGTGGTTGAGCGTCGAGCCCTTTCTGATAGACGATCGCGGCCTGACAATATTCGCCGCCGACGTGCAGGTCGGCCAGGGGAACATCGGCCTCGGAGGCCACAACGGCATACGATTGCGCATCCGCGGGCCAGTCGGTGGTGTACGGAGCGATCTCCTGCGGCCAGCAGTTTTCAAAGGGAGTGGGAAGATACCACCCGACGATGAACCGCAGACCATTGGCTTCGTCTCGAATCGGGTAGATTCGCGTGGAGTCGACGCCATGTTGAAAGGCGACCGGGACGTTGTTCACGGAGTCGTTCTTGGCGAGGACCGCCCGGCAATACGTTGCGTGCGGCTCCTGATTGGGCGTGGGGAGCCGGCGGCCGATTGAAGCGGATCGCACCGCGGGCGGAGCATCGAACTTGATGGTTCGCACCACTTCAAATCCCAGGAGGCGCCCATTGGGACCATTGTTGTATTGAAAGATGATCGTAGACGCGGGACAGGTATCCGCGACTTGAAGCGCGCCCGCAACCACTTCCAGATGCTTCTGGTTTCCCGGCAGGGCGGGGTTGTAATCCTCGCGAATTGAGGAGTTGTACCGAGGAATCAACTCCCCGGCGCTGCCGATTCGAACGTTGGCCGCCGGATAATCAAGAAAGTACCGAACCGTCGTTACTTTGTATGGTTTCATTGGGTCGGAGACGGCCGCACCCGGTCCGATGACGTAGTCCACCGGCTCGCGAAGCGCCGCTCCGTTGCGGTCGTACCATTGGATCTTTACAACACCCTCCTGATTCGCGAAAAACCGGCCGGTCGGCGCCGTCGGATAGACGTTTTGATAATAGAATGCCCCGCCGGCGGGCATGACCGCGTTCATCCCCAATCGCTGCGCTTCCGATGTTTGAAACCCATCAGCGTCGCCGGGCATGGGGATTTCGTCTCCGATTCGCAATCCCTCGCAGGCGTCGGCGACGGAATCCATATCCGAATCGGAGAGTGCAAAGACGTACGCCGCGCCGAGGAGGCCGTCGTACGGGGCGCCAATCACCGCGAAGGAACCATCGGCGGCAATCTTATCCCCAAAAAAACGAGAAGGCGGAGTCAGAAGGGTTCCCAGCTTATCCGTGCGTGTCCAACCGCCTTGTCCATCCGAGCGAAATACATAGGCGGAACCGGAGAAGGAGTCATCGCCGGGCGCGCCGATCGTTGCTACGCCGTCTTTGAGTGCGACCGCAATGCCGAGCCGATCCTCGCTGGCGGCATCCGAAACGGTAAGGAGCGGTGAACCCAATACCCAAGGCGGCGACATTCCCGCCATTCGCCTATATGCATACACAGCACCTCCGTTTTCCGCCGCAACGGATTCGAGCGGGGCGCCAATGAGGAGCTGATTCCCCTCCAGCGCCAACGACCAGCCGAAAAGCTTGTTTCCTCCTACTTGCAACCTGGCATCGTGAACCCAGGTGGTAGGCCCTTTGCGCCGATAAACGTTTACGAACTCGTTGTCGTTAAAGGGAGCACCGAGTGCGGCGTAGTCCCCATTCAGGGCCACGGACCAGCCCATATTCGCAAAGTCGTTGTCCTTGCCCGGAGGAAGCAATTTGGCACGCACCACCCACTGGATTAACCCCTTGCCGTCGACCGTTCGCTCGAGAATGTAGCCCGCACCGGCACCCTGCCCGGCTTCCTGATTGTTGGTGGCACCGATGAGAAGCCGCGTTCCATCGAGCGCGACGGTCGCCCCGAGAAGCTCATCGTTGCCTATGGTAGCCTCGTCCAGATAGTAAATGCTGTATGAGTATTCCCACTCGTTTTGGGTGCGTTCGTAAAGATGAATGGCCCCCGTAATCAAAAACCCGTTCCCAAACGGATCGACCACGGCAATGATGTTTCCGCTGACCGCGACACGAGCGCCGAACTGAGACGGAAAGTAAGTAAATTCGGCCGGTGGGTCGAGCCGGGCGGTCTGCGCCCAGGTGTCATCGGTCAAATCGGAAGGCGTGCCATTGGCCATCCGCGTGAACACGAAGGCTGCGCCGGTTGGGTAACCGTAGTCAAGATTGAATGCCCCGGGCGCCCCAACAACAATCGTGTCACCGCTTATGTCCACGTCGGACCCGAACACAATGTTCGGATTCCCGAAGGGCAGGGAAAGCCGAAAACTTCGGCATAGCCCTTGAGCATGGGTTGCGGCAGCCCCCAAGAAGTTCATGAAGACTACGACCAGGCACAAAACCGCGGGGCTGCGAGACAATTCGCTGAATCCGACGAACCGTCGATCTGGATTCCGACAACTTACCATTCGCATTTTCACTTATTGAGCGTTGAGCGTGTCGATCGTCGACACCCGCGCAAGCTCAAATCTCCCTCGCACCTGAATCGGTCCCTTGTACAAGCCGGTGATCGTTTCGTTGTACGTTCCGATGAAATAGCTCTCCCCAAAGCCGGGCCGAAACTCCCCGGGGCCGGGTTGGGTCGCGGTCGTGAAGCCAAACGTCCGCGTGATGTCATAACACTCTTCGTTCTGATTGCAGTCGTGATCGGGGTGATAGGAATGCCGAAACGGGTTCAGCCGGTGGCTCTGCCTGAGCATCGACGAGCCTTGCATGGCGGTGGTGATGTCGCCGGCCAGCGAAAGGTCCACATCCTGCCCTTGGGCATTCGCGAAATGGTAGGCGGCGGTGCTGAGTCTGCGAGAGAACGCTTCACCATCGCGGATTCCCGCGGGCTCCAGGGTCGCCCTCACATTCGCGGGGCACTCCGGAGTTACCAACACAAATCGGCCAATCGGGCGCTCCGGCGGTGATTCGGGCTGCCACATCAAATCAACCTCGTGCAGCATTTTCACGACTCCCGTGGAGGAAACATGAAGGAGGAGGGGAACCGAAAACTCTTGGGAAGTCGGCCGCGGCGCCGTTGCGTCACCCGGCTGGCCCGGCATGAGCACGGGATTGTTCGGATCCTCGTTCAGCCACTGTCGGGCGCCTGCCGTAACCCAGGAAACGGCATTGACCGTGGCGGTTCCGGCATAGAGGCCTGCTTTGCCGCCGAGACCGGCGCCGCCCGCGGTTTGCGTTGCAACGCCCGTCGTTACTTGAGTCGCGACGGAGATCCATCGCCGAAACCCCGAACCGTCGGTCACTTCGAGAACGCTCTGATAGGTCGCGCCAAATCCGTTTTCGTCGAGTTCCGCGGGCCCAAGTCCCGCCCGGTCCACGGCCAGCCGCAGCGTCCGTCGCGAACCAGCCTGTGACACACCCGTCAGTGACATGGCCTGGCTGGAAAAGGTCCGCCAGGGTAGGGCGTCGTTTCCCGTGTTGGTATCGTAATCGAGCCACCGCAGCGGCACCTGTCCGGCAAGAGTCGGAAGTTCCCCGCTGTTACTGGGAACCGCCGCGGATGCGATCCTCGAAACGGTCACGGTTCGCGACGTCGTGCCGAGATTGCCGATGGTCAAAGGATGTTCATTGAGTCGCTTGGCGAAATCAATCCCACGGAGGGACCCGCGGTCAATTTCCACCGGACCATCGTACGTCCCGCTTTTTGTGCTCTTGATCCAATATCCTTTCCCCGGCGAGATTCTCGTCAGGCCGGTTGAAACGATAGGAGATAGGATTCCGTTGGATTGAATCTCGAAGACACTCGATCCGGAAAGCGACAGGAACGGCGCCATGAATGCCGAAAAAGTGGGTGTCAACGACGAATTGCTCACCACGTGAAATCCGATAAGGTTAGCGCCGATTTGCCAACGGGTCGGAGCGCCGTTCGGTCTTCCGGTCACCGACCACTGGAAGGCCGAAGACGCCCGAATCAGATAAACTCGGCCACCGCGAACCACGCGCAACGAAGTCGCAATCGCGTTGGGGTTTCCCGGGGGAATCCAAACGCGCCAACCGCTGTCATCGGGTGGAGTGCAGGTGGGGTCGTCCGGGTTGGTGCAGGCATTGGGTTGAGCATGAAGCGAAGGGTCGACATCCCGGCTCCAAACCGCCGTGACAGGCAGTCCGGCCCAGACAAGATCCGCCTGAAACGGAGCCGGATCTACACTCAGGAAAACGCTGTTCCAACCAGGCGAAATCTGATACTGCTGTTGCACCCATTGTGCCGAAACTTTGCGTGCCGCGAAAAAACATACGATGCACAAGGTCACAAGGACCGTTATGCAACGAGGTCTGCCTTCCGCCAGGGAGTTGGCGGCGCGATTCGATCGGCGAATCGCCGATTTTTCGCCAAATCCGCCCGGGAAACAAGTCATTAGGTTGGCCGCGCCCCTTCCCGCCCCTGGAATCAATCGCAGCGTTTATTTGGAAATAAGCGAGACTCAGACTCTCGCATGTTCCGGCGTGCTGCGAAGATTAAATCTCTTGCTTTCCCATCCTATCGGGCTGCCCATCAAAGCGGGCAAAAGGTTCCTTCTACCGAATTCAGCGATGAATTGCAACAGGAGTCACACGGGATTTCAAAAATGGTCGATTTTAGGTTGGGTTCAGGCTTTCTGCATTTCTATTTGACGGTTACGATGGACTGCCGTTCGACTAGGTAGCTGTAAAGCTGCTCGACATCTTCATTGCGAAGTCGGATACAACCCATCGAGGTACTTTGTCCAATGCTTTCCGGTTCGATGGTTCCGTGGATGCCGTATCGTTCCTGGCCGATAGCGGCACCCTCGATACCTACAAGCCCGATCCACCGTTCGCCAAGCGGGTTTTGGGGATCGTCCGCGGCGATGATTCGTCCGCCGCGCGGGGGATGATAAGTCGGATTGGACAGTTTGCTCGAAACACGCCACTTGCCCACGGGGGTGCCGTCGTTGGCGCCGAGTCCCACGGAAAAACTTCGAACCAACGTCGAACCAAGGTACAAGTCGAGAGTGTACGACTTCTTGTCGACGACGGCATCGAACGGACCCTTGATAATCTTGATCGTCTGTCCGGCACGAACTAGGTTTTTGTCCCCAATCAAGTTGACACCGGCCAATAGGTCAGCCGTCACATGAAGGGTGGAGGCAATTTTGGCTAGAGTATCTCCCGGCTGAATCACGTACCGGTCGACGTGCGGATCGCCTTCAAAGATCCTCGGTGAAAGGATGGTCTCGCGCCCGAGAATCGAAAGTTGCTCCCGAACTTGCGCCGCCATCGTTTCCGAAGAGTCCGCCGCTACAACCTGGCTATAGTTTTCGCGCGCGGTCAACAAATCGCCCGAGGCGTGGGCTACTTGTGCCAATTGGTGCAGCCGTTGGACCTTCAGATCGTCTTCGGATTTCGACGAGGACTTCTCGGCATTCGAGGCCTGCCTGGATTCCTGCGGCACATTGGCTTCCATGGATGGCCTGGAAGGTGACGCGGGAATCGGTTCAGTCGGAATCGGACCGGGCGTGCCTTGGGCCGCCAGCGTCAGCGCGGGCCTTTCCGTTCGAAGCGGTTCTTCCAGCAGAAAAACCCACCACGATGCGAAAGCCAAACCGGCCAGGCCGAAAATGGCCCAAAACACACCCTTGGTATTCGATCGTTTTCGCCGTCGGGCCATTTGGGCATCCTGCACTCGGATGGCTCAGTCGGCACCCAACCCACGGGGTGGACTCGCGACTCCATTTCAACAAAATAGTATCCGGCGAACGCCGCAATGCAAGCCGGATTCGGTGTGATTTCCTACTGCTCCCGACCTGCCTGTGGAATCCATGCCATCGCTGAATTATGATTTCCGCGACAATCGCGATCCAGGCAACGGCGCGTGGCGGAGGATTGTCGAGCTTCGCCCGAACCGGCCGTCACCCGTCGCGGTGGGATTGGAAAGGGAATCGTGCCGGCGAATCATCAATACTCCGCCATTCTAATGTTTGGTTGTCCCGGATCGGGAAAAGGCACGCAAGGCGTTGTCCTCGGCCAGTTTCCCAACCTCGTGCACTTGGCCATGGGGGACATCTTTCGTGCTTTGGATAAGCAATCCGAAATCGGCAAGGAGTTCCTTTCGTTTTCCACGCGCGGAACACTTGTGCCGGATGAGCTGACCATCCGCGTGTTCAAACAGTACCTCGATGAACACGTGGCCGCCGGAAAAATCAATCCCGATTACCACACGCTGATCCTGGACGGCATCCCCCGCACCCCGGCCCAAGTGCAGCTCCTGGCCGACCTGATCGACGTGAAGCGGGTCGTGCACCTGATGATGGACGACAAGGACGCGCTGGTCGCTCGGTTGGCGGCCCGAGCCAAGAAATCCAACCGCCCTGACGATGCCGATCGGAAAGTCATCGAAAACCGAATCGAGGTGTATGAGCGAGAGACACACCCGGTGCTCGATGCCTACCCCAGAAAGCTGGTGACCAAGATCAACGCGGACCAGCCCCCCCTGGCCGTGCTCCGCGATATCGCCGATTGTCTTGTGGGGGTAGTGCCTGTGAACATCTAATGTCGATCCAACAGCTCGCGATGCACCGAGATTGCGGCAAAACGCGATCAGTGTTCGTCGAGCAATTTGACGACGACATCATGTTTTTGGGCCATTGCGAGTGAACGGGGAGTGACCCCACCTGCGTTGGCTTGGGGATCCGATCCGCTCTGCCTTTGAGCAACAACCGAACAAGGTCTTCCCAATTCGCTTCGGCCGCGCGGTGCAGGCAGGTAAAGCCACGAAAGTCCGAAACGTTTGGATCCGCGCCGTTGTTGAGAAGAAAATTTACCTTGGAATAATCGCCCGTTTGAACCGCATTCATCAAAGGAGTGGCCCCTTCTACAGAGGTAACTCTTCACCCGTTTGCAAGATGCTTGCCGGGCAAGGGCGGCAATTCGCCGGTTTGAAGGTGGGGTAGCCGGGCTGGCAAACTGGATTTTTCACGAAATACGACGAGGAAGGCAAGATCATCGGCGAAATCGATTACGGAAATCCCGCGGAAAAGAAGCGATGAATTCGAATCACGGCGCGCCGAGGACCCGGCCGACGTTCCTACGTCACCGGGCACCGTTTCGCGCCACTCCAAAGTTTCTTTCGTTTGTCCTTTCACCTCACTCTGCCGGCCGTTTCGAATTCGGGCACGTCAAAAAAGGCAGAGACCCGGGTCTACTGGGCAAGCGGAATGAATCCGTCTCCGTCGGCGCCCGAGGGCGTCGGCGGAGTTACGCAAGTGGCCACTTCACGACTGC
>Ga0187893_10001145_pt1 | contig 65873 bp, 56 predicted proteins | sample MA1701074metaG_FD_139574 | JGI IMG/M metagenome (GOLD analysis project Ga0187893, IMG submission 139574) | White microbial mat communities from a basaltic lava cave in the Kipuka Kanohina Cave System on the Island of Hawaii, USA - MA170107-4 metaG ...
GATCCCTCAATAACCGCCATTCCGCTTCGCTCAGATCGCCGCGACTCAATTCCGCCTCCCTCAAGAGGCATCCTTGAATCAACAGTCGATTCAGGCGTCAATGAGTTTGTAAACAGGGCCTAGCGTGTTGTTTCTTCATTAAGTCGCGTTTTGCGGCCCCCCCCCCGGGGGGGGCGTTGGCGCCAGGAGCCGCACATTGGACAGTCCGCAGCCGCTTTTTCCGATCGTCGGGGTCGGCGCGTCGGCCGGGGGCATCGAGGCGCTTGAGGGCCTCTTTCGCGGCATGCCCCGGGACCCGGGCGTCGCTCTCGTCGTCGTCACGCACCTCAATCCGGAACGCGAAAGCATCCTGCACGAGGTCATCGCGCGCTACACGTCGCTCGGCGTCGTCGTCGCGGCCGACGGAGCGGAGGTCAAGCCGAACTGCGTTTATGTGCTCCCCTCGGCGGCGACGGTCGGCGTTGCCGGCGGCAAGCTGACGGTGAGCAAATCGCAACTGACGGCGAAACGCGAACGCAAGCCCATCGACATCTTCTTCTCCTCGCTCGCGGTCGAGCGCGGCGAGGACTGCGCCGGCATCATCCTCTCCGGCGGCGACGGCGACGGCACCCTCGGCGTCAAGGCGATCAAGGAGCGCGGCGGGCTCACCCTGGCCCAGACGCTCGACGGCTTCGGGCCGGCGCATCCCGAAATGCCGGAGACCGCGATCGCGACCGGCCTCGTCGATTTCGCCATTCCGGTTGAAGAGATGGGAGCGCGGCTGGCGGAATTCGCCCGGCGCGACGGGCCGCTCGCCGCGGTCGCCCGCTCGGCGAAGGGAGAGGTCGAAGCGGCGCGCGACGAGATCTGCGACATCCTCAAGCGACAGGTCGGCCACGAATTCTCCGGATACAAATCAAAGACCTTCCTGCGGCGGGTCCAGCGCCGGATGCATGTCACGCAGGCCGACACGCTCGGCGCGTATACCGACATACTGCGTCGCGACACCAAGGAAGTGAATGCGCTGTTTCGGGATCTTCTGATCAACGTCACCAATTTTTTCCGCGATGCGGACTCGTTCGAAGCCCTCAAGGAAAAAGTCGTGCCCAAGCTTTTCGAGGGGCGCGGCGGCGCGGAATTCGTGCGCGTCTGGGTGCCGGGCTGCGCCACCGGCGAGGAGGTCTATTCCGTCGCCATGCTGCTGCGCGAGCATCGGGAAACGCTCATCGATCCGCCGCGCGTGCAGATTTTCGCCACCGATATCGACGAACGCGCGCTGCACGTGGCGCGCGCCGCGCGCTATCCGGCGGCGTTGCTCGAAAGCGTGACGGAACAGCGGCGGCGGCGCTTTTTCCACCCCGACGGCGGCAGCTTTGTGGTCTCGAAGGACGTGCGCGATCTGTGCATCTTCTCGCCGCACAGCGTCCTTCGCGACCCGCCGTTTTCGCGCATCGATCTCGTCTCCTGCCGCAATCTCCTGATCTATTTCGGACCCGACGCGCAGAACCAGGTCATCCCGACATTCCATTACGCACTGCGGCCGAGCGGCTATCTCTTTCTTGGCACGTCGGAAAACGTCAGCCAGTTCGGCGACCTCTTCGGCGCGGTGGACAAGAAGCACCGCATCTTTCGCTGCCGCAACGAAGCGTCGTCGCAGGTCCGGCTGCCTCTGTCGCTGGCGCAGGCGAAGCCCTCAGGCTCATTCGAAAACCTCAAGCAGAGCCGCAGCGCCCTCGCCGCGATGACGCTCAGGCAGGCCGTCGACGCGCAGGTGCTCGATCGCTTCGCGCCGGCCCATGTCGTCGTCACCCGCGACGGCGACGTCGTCCATTATTCGGGCAAGACCGGGCGCTATCTCGAAGCTGCGGCGGGCGCGCCGACGCGCCAGCTGCTCAACATGGCGCGAAAGGGACTGAGGCTTGAACTCCGCACGCTCCTCCGCGAGGCGGTCGAGACCAGCGCGAGGGCGGTCCGCCGCGGGATCGCGATCGAAGACGACGACGGCGAGACCCGGCCGACCAGGGTCACGATCGAGCCGTTGGACGACCGCAACGGATCCGAACCGCTCTATGTCGTGCTGTTCGACGAGGAGGTGCTGCCGGCGAAGGACAAGGGGCGGCGCCCGGCTGAGGACGGCTCCGCCGCGCAGATCGAGAACGAACTCAAGGAGACGCGGGAGCGGCTGCAATCCCTGGTCGAGGAATATGAAACCGCGCTCGAGGAGCTGAAGTCCTCGAACGAAGAGCTGGTTTCGGTCAACGAGGAGCTGCAGTCGACGAATGAGGAGCTCGAAGCCTCGAAGGAGGAGCTGCAATCGGTCAACGAGGAGCTCTCGAAGGTGAACTTCGAGCTCTCCACCAAGGTCGAAGCCTTCGACCGCGCCAACAGCGATCTGCAGAATCTCTTCGACTCGACCGACATCGCCACGCTTTTTCTCGACCGCGAACTCATCATACGGAGCTTCACGCCGTCGGTCGCCAAAGTCTTCAGCATTCTCCCAACCGACCGCGGCCGCCCGATCACTGATCTCGCGAGCCGCCTGCCCTTGCCCTCGCTCGTCGACGATGTCGCCGCCGTCATGGCGGACGGCGCCACCCGCGAACGGCGCATCGCGAGCGCCGAGGGCGCGCAGTATCTGGTCCGCCTCGGCCCCTATCACGACATCGAGCGCGGCATCGGCGGCGCCGTCATGAGCTTCACCGACATCTCGCGCCTGGCGGCGTCGGAAGCGCATCAGCAGACGCTGATCGCCGAGCTCAATCACCGCGTGAAGAACATGCTCGCGGTCGTCGTCGGCATTGCGCGGCAGACGGAGGCCGCCGGCGGCGTCGAATTCGCCAAAAGCTTCATCGATCGCATGCTGGCTCTGGGTCGCGCCTATGAGCTTTTGTCGCGCGATAAATGGAAGGATGCGCAGATCGATGAAATTGTCCGCCAGGAACTCGAGCCCTTCGGCCTCCGGCGTTACGCGGCCAGGGGTCCGTCGATCGAGCTGTCGCCGCGCCATGCGATTTCGCTCGGCATGATGGTGCATGAGCTGGCGACCAACGCCGCCAAATACGGCGCCCTGTCGAACAAGAGCGGCGTCGTCGATGTCGAATGGTCGAATGACGGCGTCGGCGAGAATCGCACGCTCGAACTGCGCTGGAACGAGCGCGGCGGCCCGGCCGTGAAGCCGCCGGAGCGGACCGGCTTCGGTCTCAATCTCATCGAACGCGAGTGCGGTTATACGCTGGGCGGCGAGGCCCAGGTCGATTTCCGCCCCGAAGGCGCGCGCGCTACGATCCGCTTTCCCTATGGCAGGGAGGAGCGGGTATGAACTCCGTGAAAGATCGCGCCAGGTCGGTCCTTGTCGTCGAGGACGAATGGCTGATCGCCGAAATGATCTCGGGCGAACTGCGCGATGCGGGCTACGCCGTGGTCGGACCGGCCCCGACGACCGATCGCGCGCTCGCCTTGATCGCCCAAGGCGGCGTCGACGCCGCCGTGCTCGACGTGAATCTCAACGGCGCGTTCTGCTACGCCCTTGCCGATGCGCTCGACGCGCGCAAAATCCCCTATCTCTTTCTCACCGGCTATATCCGGCGCGATCTGCCATCCGCCTTCCGCGACCGCCCGATGCTGCCGAAACCGCTCTCGCCGGACGCGCTTCATCGCGAGGTTGCAGCCCTCCTCGCCGCGTAGCACGGCGCGGCTGACCGGTGTTTGATCGGCCCTGCGGAAAGCTCTATTCTTCTCGCCGGGCGCATTGGGGCGCGAAACGGACATTATCGTTTGTTCGGCCGCCGGCGCTGGCGAGGCGGGATAGCCATGAGTGCGGGCTTGCGCAAAAGCTCAGTCCTCGTTGTCGAGGATGAGTGGCTCATCGCCCAGATGATCGCCGCCGAGCTTAAGGAGGCCGGCTATGCGATCGTTGGGCCCGCCGCGTCGCTGGATGTCGCTCTGACATTAATCGCCGGAGGCGGCTTTGACGCCGCCGTTCTCGACGTCAATCTCAACGGGACGCAGTGCTTTCCTCTCGCCGAAGCGCTCGACGCCAAGGGCGTCCCTTATTTGTTCCTGACCGGCTATATCCAGCGCGACTTGCCTGCGCCCTACCGCCACCGCCCGACATTACCGAAGCCGATGGGCGCCAACGCGCTCGTTACGGGCGTCGCTGCGCTGCTCGGCGAGTAGGGCGGTCACCCTCTCCCGCTTGCGGGAGAGGGTCGGCGCGCAAGCGCGCCGGGGTGAGGGCCGGCGCACAATCATGATACGGATGAGCTGCGCCCCGCAGATCCCCTCACCCGCCGCCGGACATGTCCGGCGGCCGCCCTCTCCCGCCTGCGGGAGAGGGCAAGGCGCCGCTGTCGAACGTTTGCGTCGCGTTACGACCCCGTCTTCTTCTTTCGGAGGAAGGCAGGGATTTCGAGTTCAGAGTCGGCGCCGTCTTCGAAGAGATCGCCGCGCACCGCGGGCCGGGGCGTCGCCCGCGACAAAGGTTCGTCTTCAGGCTGCGCCGCCCCGCCCAGCGACTTGAACATGTCGAGCGCGGCGTGGATCGAATGGCGTCCGATCTCCTGGGCGTCGCGGAACGGGTTGCGCGCCGCAGGGACGGCTTCGGCCGGGCGCATCGGCGATTTCAGCGGCTCCCGCGCCGGCATGGCCGCCGACGGCCTTTCGGAAGCGGCCGGCGCGGGCGCCGGACGTCGCTGCGGAATTGGCGCGCCGCTCAAGGTCTCATTCGTCCCTTCCATCAGCATACGCCGGATCCGGTCATGGACGTCGGCGACGGGATTGGCCAGGCTGGCGGCGACGGGCGCGGGCGCCGGCGGCGCCGTCACGGCGGCGGGAATGATCGGCGCCGCGGGCTTGGCCGGAACCGGCGCGCTGGCCCGGATGGGCTGCGGGGCGGGATTGACCGCGGGCGGCGTGAGCTGGATGTCGCGCCACGGCTTCGCCGCGACGGCCGGTGTTTCATGCGGCGGGCGCAGCTCCTTGTGCGCGGCGTCGATCCCGGTCGCCACCACCGAGACGCGCACCTTCCCCTCCAGCGCCTGGTTGAACGTCGAACCGACGATGATGTTGGCGTCGGGATCGACTTCGGCGCGGATGCGATTGGCCGCTTCGTCGACTTCGAAGAGCGTCATGTCCATCGAACCGGTGATGTTGATGAGTACGCCCTTGGCGCCTTTCATCGACACCTCGTCGAGGAGCGGGTTCGAGATGGCGGCCTCGGCGGCGCGGATCGCGCGCTTGTCGCCGTCGGCTTCACCGGTCCCCATCATCGCCTTGCCCATCTCGGACATGACTGTGCGGACGTCGTTGAAATCGAGATTGATGAGGCCGGGCATCACCATGAGATCGGTGATCCCCCTCACCCCCGAATGCAGGACCTGGTCGGCCATGGCGAAAGCTTCATGGAAGGTCGTCTTTTCGTTGGCGATCGAGAAGAGGTTCTGGTTCGGAATGATCAGCAGGGTGTCGACGTGCTTTTGCAGCGACTCGATGCCGGCCATGGCGATGCGCATGCGGCGCGCCCCCTCGAAGTGGAAGGGCTTCGTCACCACGCCGACGGTCAGGAGATTTCGCTCCTTCGCCGCCCGCGCGATGACCGGCGCCGCGCCGGTTCCGGTCCCGCCGCCCATGCCGGCGGTGACGAACAGCATATGCGCATGCGCGATGTGCTCGAGGATTTCGTCGAGAGACTCCTCGGCGGCGGCGCGTCCGACATCGGGGAGCGACCCCGCCCCGAGGCCTTGCGTCGTCTTCACGCCGAGCTGGATGCGCTTTTCGGCTTTCGAAAGGCCGAGGGCCTGCGCGTCGGTGTTGGCGACGACGAAATCGACGCCCTCAAGCGCTGAATCGATCATGTTGTTGACCGCATTCCCGCCGGCGCCCCCGACGCCGATGACGGTGATGCGCGGCTTAAGCTCGGTTAATTCAGGCACGCTGAGATTCAGTGGCATCGATGACTCCGGTTTCGCCCCTCAAATGAATGGGAGGCTTAATGATTCGTTGAGGCCGGTTACTAAAGGGTTAACCGCGGATTAATGGGTTCTAGGTTCTAGGGGCTAGGGGCTAGGGGCTAGGGGCTAGGGGCTAGGGGCTAGGGGCTAGGGAACAAGAGTGGCCGAGATAAAATCCCATCGCGATCTCAAGGTGTGGCCTGACGCCATGAATCTCGTTGAGGCGATTTATGCGCTGACAAAGTCGTTTCCAAAACAGGAAGAATACCGCCTCACTGCCCAGATTGTTCGCGCCGCAATTTCGATTCCCGCGAATATCGCCGAGGGGCATTCGCGATCGACGCGAAAGGATTACGCCCATTTTGTTTCGATCGCCCGGGCGTCCTCGGCGGAACTGGAGACCCTGCTGCTTATTGCGATGCGTACAAAATGCGCTGCGGCCGAAGCGATCGAACCCTGTCTTCGTGCAAACGAGGAAGTCGGACGCATGCTGAGCGGCCTTCGAAGCAAGCTTTCGAGTTAGCGCCCGTCTAGCACCTAGCACCTAGCACCTAGCACCGACTCAAAAATTCTCCTTCAGCCACCGCCCGACCGTCCCAGCGACGCCGCCGGCTGTCTTCGCTGCGGCGGTCCGAAACGCAGCGGCGCGGGCGGAGCGTTGCGAGCGCCGCCTTGCCGCGAGCTCGATCAATCCCGCGCAGACCGAAAACTGCGGTCCGGTCGCCGCGTCCGGAGCGCCAGCGAGCGTCGCCGGCCGGCCAAGGCGCGCTTTCATGCCGAGAACGCGCTCGGCCGTCTCGCGCGCGCCGGTCATGAGACTCCCGCCGCCGGTCAGGACGACGCGCCTCAAACCTTGGAGGCCGCGCGCAGGCATCCGGTCGCGCGTCAATTCAAAGATCTCGTCGAGGCGCGGCGTCACAACTTGCGAAATCTCCGCACGCGAGACGCGCGCAACTTCGCCGTCCGCTCCGAGCTGGCGCACGTCGACGAGCTTGTGTTCGTCGCCGGCGGAGACGAGGGTCGCGCCATACAAAGTCTTGATGCGCTCGGCGGCGGCGAGCGGCGCGCCGAAAATTCGGGCGAGATCGCGGGTGATATGATCGCCGCCGACGGCCACGCCCCCGCAAAACGCCAGCGCGCCGCGCTCATAGACTGCGAAGTCGGCCGCGTTCGCGCCGATATCGATGACCGCGACACCCAGCTCCTTCTCATCGTCGAGGAGCACGGCCTGGCCCGCCGCGGCCGGAGCGGCGATCGCATCTTCAAGCGCAAGTCCGCAGCGCCCGAGGAGAGTCTCGAGATTGACGAGCGCCGACTCGCGCGCCGATACGCCGAGGATGTCGGCCGTCAATTGGGCGCCGGCGAGGCCCGCCGGCTCCCGGCCGACATTGTCGCCGTCGACCAGAAATGAGACCGGTCCTGCGTCGAGGGCGACATAGCCGTCGGCGGACGCGGCTTTTGCGCCGAGCTTCATGCACTCCTCGACATCCTCGACGGCTACCCGCCCGCCGTCGAGATCGAGATCGACTGCGATGCGCCGGCAATGGAGATGCCTACCGCCGATCGATGCGTAGACCGACCGGACGTGTTCGCCGGCCATGCGTTCGGCGGCGTCGAGGGCGGAGCGCAGCCCAATCTCGCGGCTCTCGCCGCAATGGCGGCCGGAAATGTCCGCGCCATGAACCCCTGCTCCGGCGATCTCAAAGGCGGGAGCCCCGCGCGACGGATAGATCCGCGCGATCAGGCACGCCGATTTCGAGGCGCCGATGTCGACCGAAGCGACGACCTCCGCGCCATTGGAGCTTCTCGGCGCGCGCCATGCGACCATGCTTACTCCGCTGGAGCGGGTCGGCTCCGCGTCTTGCGCCTATCGCGGATCCGCCTTGCGCGACAAGGTCCGCTTGCGCAGCGTCATCCGCTCGGGATCGCGAACGTCGATATATTCGAGGGATTGGTCAAGCGTTCCGTTGGCGGACTGCAGACCTTCGAGCAGCGCGAGCGCGCCGGCGAAACCGGCCTCGGGAAGCTTCACGTCGACGCCGTTCTTGAGCCGCATGTTCCAGCGGCGCTCGCCGACGCGGACGAGAGCGGAGGTTCGCCCGGCGATGTCGGGATGGCTCGCGAGAGCGCGGAGGAGTTCGGCGGCGGCTTCAGGCGCACCGGCGCCGACCACGAACGGCAATCCGAGATGTTCGTCGGCGCGGATGTCTTTGATGACGACGCCGTCGGCGTCGATGAGACGCAACGCGCCGGACAATTGCCAGACCGCGGCGGGCTCGCGCTCGCGGATCGACACATGAACGCCGCCCGGCAGGAGTCTGGCGACCGCTGCAGATCTGACCCAGCCAAGGGATTCAACCCGCTTGCGCGCTGCGCCAGGATCGAAATGAAGCAGGGATTCTCCGACGATCGGCCCTAGCGCCGCGTTGATGTCGTCGCTCGACGCTTCGCGGCGCCCGGTCAAGGTGACGCGCCGGATTTCGAAACCGGCGTCAACCGCTGCGTCGCGCGCGTAGGCGTCGGCGCGCTCGGCGAGGAGACCGACATAGCCGCCCGCCCACATGATGAGTCCGCCGACGGCGAGCAGCACCGCTGCGCCCGCCGAGCCGGCCAGCGCGTAGCGTTCGGCGATGTCCGCGACGCTTTGGCTTTTTTTTGAGGAGCGCTTTTTCATAGGTTGTAGGTTGTAGGTTGTAGGTTGCAGGTCATGATGCGGTCGCCAGCTTATGACGCATCGCCATAAGCATCCGGCTGATTTCATCGGCCTGTTGCATGAGCGGTTTTATCTCGTCTGCCGCCGCAAGCTGTGCCCGTTCGGCGACGAGCAGCAAGGTCTCGACTTCGGCAAGCGACCCGTGAGCCATGCCGACGAAATGCGCGTAGTCTTTGCGCGTGCTGCGGGGCTGTCCCTCGGCGATGTTGGACGGAATGGAGATCGCTGCACGTATTAACTGCGATGTCACCCTGTATTCTTCCTTCTTGGGAAACTTCGCAGTGAGCAGGTAAACCCCATCGACGAGATCCATCGACCGCTTCCAAACCTGCAAGTCTCGATAGGATTGGATGTCGCTCACAACCTACAACCCACAACCTACAACCTTCTCATCTTCGGCATGAGGCGTCCTCGATCAGCCGGCGGCACAACTCAGGGCACGATATGCCCTGATAAGCGGCCTGTTCGGGCGTGAGCGATGTGGCCGTCATGCCCGGCTGCGTGTTGATCTCCAGGAAATAGAGCTGCTCGCCCTTCGCGGACTCATCGTAACGGAAATCGGAGCGCGAGACGCCGCGGCAGCCAAGCGCCTGATGCGCCTTCAGGGCGAGGTCGAGGCAGCGCTCGGTGACCTTGTCGGGGATCGGCGCGGGGAGAATGTGGCGCGACCCGCCCTCGGCATATTTCGCCTCGTAATCGTAAAAGGCGAGCGCGGTCGTGATCTCAGTGACGCAGAGCGGCCGGTCGCCCAAGACAGCCACCGTCAGCTCGCGGCCCGGGATGAATTTTTCGACGAGCACTTCGTCGCCGAGACTCCATTGTTTGCTTGCAAGTTCCGTAGGCGGACGATTATCGCCCTTCCTTATGATGTAAACGCCGACCGATGAGCCTTGAGCGTTAGGCTTGACGACGTAAGGCGGCTCCATGGCGTGACCGCCGGCCGCCTCGAAACGCGTCATGATCCGCCCTTCCGGCGATGGAACGCCGGCGCCCCTCAAGACGAGCTTCGTGCGCTGCTTGTCCATGGCGAGCGCCGAGGCCAACACCCCGGAATGCGTATACGGAAGGCCGAGGGTTTCCAGCACGCCCTGTACGCAGCCGTCCTCGCCCCATTGGCCGTGCAGCGCGTTGAAGACGGCGTCGGGATCGGCGCGCTTCAGCGCCTCAGCGACATCGCGGTCGGCGTCTATTTCGATCACATCGAAATCGGATTCGCGAAGCGCTTTTGCGACGGCGGCGCCCGAGTTGAGCGATACTTCTCTTTCGGGAGACCACCCGCCCTTCAGGACCGCAATGCGTCTGTATGCGCTCACAACCTCTCGCCGATCCGTTTGATCTCCCAGCGCAGGTCGACGCCGGATTTCTTAAGAACGTCTTTACGCAAGGACTCGATGAGCGTCTCCATCTCGGCGGCTGTCGCCTTGCCGCGATTGATCATGAAATTGCAATGGAGCTCGGAACACTGCGCGTCGCCGACGGTCCGCCCGCGCCCGCCGACCTCGTCGATGAGCTGCCAGGCTTTGCGTCCGCCGGAGAGCGCAGGATTCGGATTGGCGAAGGTCGAGCCGCCGGTTTTCTCGCGGATAGGCTGAGTCTTCTCGCGGCGCTCCATGATCTCGCGCATGCGCATGTCGATCTTTTCGGGATCGCCGGTCCGGCCTTCGAACTCCGCCTCAATGAAAATGAGGCCCTCCGCGGCGGCGCAATGACGGTAGGAGAAGCCCATCTCTTCGTTCGTCAGCACGCGGCGCTCGCCGCTGCGGTCATAGGCGACCGCGGAGACCAGCACGTCCTTCGTCTCCTGTTCGTAGGCGCCGGCGTTCATGGCGAGCGCGCCGCCGATCGTCCCCGGCACACCGCGATAGAATTCGAGTCCGGCGATGCCGGCTTTCGCGGCTGTCTTAGCAACCTGCGCATCGAGCGCCGCAGCGCCGGCCTTAACCCGCGCGCCGCACGCTTCGATTCTGGCGAACGGCGCGCCGAGGCGGAGGACAACGCCGCGCACGCCGCCGTCGCGCACAAGCAAGTTCGAGCCTACGCCGACCGGATAAACGGGGATCTTGGGATCGCACGCCTCGAGAAACGCCGCGAGATCCTCTTCGTCCGCAGGCGTATAAAGCACGTCCGAAGGCCCGCCGACGCGAAACCAGGTGATCGCCGACATGTCAGCGCGCTCGACATAGCGTCCGCCGACCGTCGGCAGGTCGGCAGGGGTGATGTTCGCGGTCATGGCGCCGCCCTATAGAGGAGATCCGACGCTAACGAGGCGCTCATGGTTTGAGCGCCTTCAGCGCGTCCGCCAGTCCGTTCGCATGCCTGGTGATGTCGCCGGCGCCGAGGCAGACGACAGTGTCGCCAGGTTCGGCGACTTCGGCGATTTCGGCGGGCAGCGCATCGAGAGCGGAGAGCGCGCGCACGTCGCGATGGCCGCGGGCGGCGGCGCCGGCCACCAATGCCTCTCGCGTGATGCCTTCGATCGGGGTCTCGCCCGCCGTATAAATCTCGGAGATAAACGCGATGTCGGCGTCGTTCAAACAGGCGCAGAACTCATCGAAGAGATCGCGCACGCGCGTGAAGCGGTGCGGCTGAACGACGGCGATCACCTTGCCGCCCGAGACGTTGCGCGCGGCGCGCAGCACCGCGGCGATTTCGACCGGATGATGCCCGTAGTCGTCGATAATCGTGACGCCTTTCCACTCGCCGACTCTTGTAAAGCGCCGCTTGACCCCCGAAAATTTCGCGAAGGCCGATCTGATCGCAGCATCGTTCGCCCCGATCCGTCGCACGACCGCCGCAGCGGCAAGGGAATTCAACACGTTGTGCATTCCGGGCATGGGCAGGGTCACGGCGATGCGCGAAACCTCCTCGCCGCGCCCGTCTCGCCCGCGCTCGCGAAAGACGATGTCGTAACGGGCCGCGCCCGACTCAAAAGCGATGTTCTCGGCGCGGACGTCCGCCTGCGGATTGACGCCGTAAGTGATGAGCCGGCGGTCGGTCACCCGTCCCACCAGCGCCTGCACTTCGGGGTGGTCGAGGCAGACGACGCCGAAGCCGTAAAACGGCGCGTTCTCGATGAACTGGTCGAAGGCGCGCTTCAAGGGCTCGAAGCCGCCCCAGTGATCGAGGTGTTCGGGATCGATATTGGTGACAACGGCGACCGTCGTCGGCAGGCGCAGGAACGAACCGTCCGACTCATCGGCCTCGACCACCATCCAGTCGCCTTCGCCGATCCGCGCATTGGTTCCATAGGCGTTGATGACGCCGCCATTGATCACAGTCGGGTCAAAACCCGCTTCGTCCAGAAGCGCAGCGACCATCGTCGTCGTCGTCGTCTTGCCATGAGTGCCGGCGACCGAGATCGTCCATTTGAGCCGCATCAGTTCGGCGAGCATGTCCGCGCGCCGGACGACCGGGATGTGGCGCGCGCGCGCGGCGAGGATTTCCGGATTGTCGCGCTTGACCGCGGTAGAGACGACGACGGCGTCGGCGCCGGCGACATTCTCCGGCTTGTGGCCGATCGTGACGTCGATCCCCTTGGCGCGGAGGCGCTGGACATTGGCGCCGTCCGTGACGTCCGAGCCGCGCACGTCATAGCCGAGATTGTGCATGACTTCGGCGATGCCGGACATTCCGATGCCGCCGATGCCGACGAAATGCACGACGCCGACGTCGAAGGGCAGTCGGATCTTGATCTTTTTCGACTCTTTCATGCGGCTTTCTTCGCGTTCACGGCCACGCTCTCGACAAGATCCGCGAGCGCCTTCGCGGCCCCAGCCTTGACGCGGCCCCTCGCCTGCGCAGCCATTTCGGCAAGACTCCGCGGCTCGGCGAGAAGCGGGGCGAGGCTTGCGCGCAGCGACTCTTCGGTAAACGCTTTTTCCGGCAGGATGATGGCTGCGTTCGCCTCGGAAAGGACGCGGGCGTTGCCAGTCTGGTGGTCGTCCATGGCGATCGCCAGGGGCACGAGGATCGACGGTCTGCCGATCGTCGCGATTTCGGAGACCGTCGACGCTCCGGCGCGGGCGATGACGAGGTGCGAGGCCGCGATGCGCGCCGGCAAATCCTTGAAAAACGGAGCGACTTCCGCTTCGATCCCGGCCGATGCATAGGCGGCGCTGATCTTTGCTATGTCCTCTTCCCGGGCCTGCTGCGTCGCTTTGATCCGCTGGCGGAGCGCCTCCGGGAGCCCGGCGATCGCGGGCGGAACGGCGGAGAAAATCGATGCGCCCTGGCTGCCGCCGAAAATCAACAGTCGGATAGGATCCGAGGCGCCGGGCGCCCGATAGCCGGAGTTCGCAAGCCCGACGACCGCCTCGCGCAACGGATTGCCGACTTCGACCTTGTGCGCGCCGGCCGGCGCCTTGTCGAGGATCGGAAAGGCATGCGCGACGAAGGCGGCGCCCGACGCGAGCATGCGGTTCGTCCGGCCGAGCACGCCATTCTGTTCGTGCACGCCGTAAGGTATCCGCAGGAGCGCCGCCGCTTTCATCGCTGGGAGCGACGGGTAGCCGCCGAAGCCGACCGCGGCGGCGACATGGCGGCGCTTCAATTCCTTGAGCGACGTCAGGAGGCCGCCTGCGAGCGAAGCGGCCGCGATCGCTTTCGCCACAGGACCGCCGATCGACGGGCTTGCCGCCGAGATTTCGAAGCGGTCGTCGGCCGGAAAAGAGTCGGCGTAGCGCGCCCCCCGCGCGTCCGTGACGAGCAGCACCGAACGGCTGCGACGCTTGAGCTCTGCGGCGAGAGCCTCGGCCGGAAAAAGGTGCCCGCCAGTGCCGCCTGCTGCGAGCGCGATCATCACGGCATGATCTCCCTGCGCCGGCGCGTTCCGTGCGGCCGGCACAGCGCCAGAATGAAACCGAATGTGAGCCCGGTCGCGATCAGCGACGAGCCGCCGTAGGAGATGAACGGCAAAGTCATCCCCTTGGCCGGAAGGGCGCGCAGCGCGACGCCCATATTGACAAGGCTTTGCAGGCCGATCGCGGCGGCGAGGCCGGAGACCGCGCACTGGGCGAAAGCGCTCTTCAGCGCCGCAGCTTTCATCAGCAGCCGGACGACCAAGGCGGCGAACAGCGCAAGAATGACGAAGGCGAGGATGAACCCCCCTTCCTCGCCGGCGACAGCGAAAATGAAGTCGGTGTGCGCGTCGGGAAGCTGCAGCTTGACGCGCGCCCCTTCGCTTGCGCGCCCAAAGAGGCCGCCCTCGGCGAAGGCTTCGCCCGCTTTGTCGACCTGATAGGTTTCGGCGCCCTCGGGATCGAAGAACGCTTCGAAGCGGGAAGCGAGGTGCGGCGAGAAAGCGTAGCCGAAGGCGAGCGCCGCGCCGCCGCAGGCGGCGATTGCGCCGATCCACAGCATATTCCAGCCGACTGCGAAGAACATGATCATCCACACCGCGGTGACCAGGGCGGCCTGGCCGTAATCCGGCTGCAGGATAAGGAGCAGGAGAAATGCGACGTAAAGTCCGGCGGCGATCGCCGCGCCGGGGAAGCGCGGGCTGCGCGCGCCTTCTGCGAGCATCCAGGCGGCGACAACGATGAAGCCTGGCTTGGCGAGTTCCGAGGGCTGAAACCCAAACGCGCCGATCGTGAACCACCGCTTGGCGCCGTTCAGTTCCGGCGCGAACAGCAGCGCGGCGACCATTGCGATGAGCGCGACGGCGAACAGCAACGTTCCGAGGCGCCGCGCCTGCAAGGGGAGAAGGAACGAAACGCCGAGCATGACCGCGGCCGCCGGCGCCAGAAAGAGAAACTGGCGAAGCGGAAAGTAAAAACTGTCGCTGATCCCCAGGCGGGCGGAAGCGCCGGGGCCGGCCGCCATCAGCACTACGACGCCGATGGTCGCGATCGCCGCTATGATTGCAAGCGAGACATGATCCACTGTCCACCACCAGCGGGCGAAGGCCGAGCGATCGATGCGCGACGGCGCTTTCATGCCGCGGCTCCGGCGCGCGCCGCTTTCTGCGCGAGCCGTCTGAACGCGTCGCCGCGTTCTTCGAAATTCTTGAACTGGTCGTAGGACGCGCAGGCCGGCGAAAGGAGCACGACGGCTTCATTCTTGTTGAGCGTCGCATCGCGTCCGGCTCGCGCAACGGCGGCTGCGAGATCGCCGCACTGGATGCACGGGACGGCACCGGCGAGCTGCGCTTCGAACTCTTTCGCGGCCTCGCCGATGAGATAGGCGCCGCGTACGCGGTTCATGAGCGGGCGGAGCGATGCGACGCCGCCCTCTTTCGGTTTTCCGCCGGCGATCCAGAAGATCTCGGCATAGGATGTCAGAGCTTTCGAAGCGGCGTCGGCGTTGGTGGCCTTCGAGTCGTTGACGTAAAGGACCCGACCCGAGCGGGCGACGATCTCCATCCGGTGCGGCAGACCCTCGAACCGCTCCATCAGCCGCACCGCGAGCGGCGGCGCGACGCCGAGCGCCATGGCGGCTGCGAGCGCGGCGGCGGCGTTCTGCCCATTATGCGCGCCCCTCAATGCGGCGACGTTGGAAATATCGCCGGCCTCTCCGGTCTTGCCGTCGAGATTGTAAAAGAGCTTTCCGGACAGCGCGAAGACGCCGCGACCGAGCGCCCCTTCGGCGGAAATCGGCGCGACCTTCGCTCGGCCCGCGCCCGAGAGCTCCGCGCAGAGAGCCTGTGAATGGACATCGTCGACGCCGACGAGCGCCCAATCGTCTTTCGTCTGGTTACGGAAGATGCGTTTCTTCGAGGCGATGTAGCCGGCCATGTCGCCATGCCGGTCGAGATGATCGGGCGAAAGATTGAGCATGACGGCCACATCGGCCCTAAGGCTCGTCGCGAGGTCGAGCTGAAACGACGACAGTTCGAGCACGTAAACGGTTTCGGGCGTCGGCGCCGCCAGCGACAGCATGGGCAGGCCGATATTGCCGCCGACGACCGCCTGAAGCCCAGCCTCTTTAAGAATCCGCCCGATCAAAGCTGTCGTCGTCGACTTGCCGTTCGATCCGGTGACGGCGACGACTTTCGGCCGCATGGATTCGGGCATCGCATTCAGCGCGCGGGCGAAGAGTTCGACGTCGCCGACGACTTCGACCTTTTCCTGCTGCGCCTTCCGGACGATCGCGTGCGGCTTGGGGTGCGTGAGCGGCACCCCCGGACTCAAGACGAGCGCCGTGAATTCGCTCCACGGCCATTCCTTGGGATGTTCGGCGCGAAATTCCGTATTCGCGGTCTTGTCGCGCGCTTCGGCTTTTTCGTCCCAGCTGTGGACTTCGGCGCCCGACGCGACCAGGGCTTCGGCGACTGAAAGTCCGGTTGCGCCGAGGCCGAACACGCCGAACTTCCTCTTGGCGACGCCGGGAACGAGGATCATCGATGCACCTACCGCAACTTGAGGGTCGAGAGACCGACCAGCGCGAGAATGACGGCGATGATCCAGAAGCGGATCACGATCGTCGATTCCTTCCAGCCAAGCTGCTCGAAATGATGGTGGATCGGGGCCATGCGGAAGACGCGCTTGCCCGTGAGCTTGAAGGAGGCGACCTGGATCATGACCGAAAGGCCCTCAAGCACGAAGAGTCCGCCGACGATGGCGAGGACGATTTCATGCTTGGCCGCGACGGCTATCGCGCCGATCGCTCCTCCGAGAGCGAGCGATCCCGTGTCGCCCATGAAGATCGCCGCCGGCGGCGCATTGAACCACAGGAAGCCGAGACCGGCGCCGACGATCGCGCCGCAAATGACAGTCAACTCGCCGGCGCCCGGCACATAAGGGACGGCGAGATAGTTGGCGTAGATCGCATTGCCGACGAGGTAAACGATCAGTGCGTAGGTCGAGGCGGCGATCATCACCGGGACGGTGGCGAGACCGTCGAGACCATCGGTCAGGTTGACTGTATTAGAGGCGCCGACGATCACGATCGCCGCAAAAGGTACGAAGAGCAGTCCGAGCGGAATAAAGAAGTTTTTGAGGAACGGCACCGCAACCGAGGTCTCCATGCCGTTTGGGACCTCCGGCGCCGCGCCCAAAGTCGCCATGCAGATATAGCCGGCAAGGAGGGCCACGGCGAACTGGACGACGAGCTTCAGGCTGCCGACGATGCCGCTCGCCGTCTGCTTCGTCACCTTGAGGTAGTCGTCGATGAAGCCGAGGCCGCCATAGGCAAGCGTTACTCCAAGGACGACCCAGACATAGATCGAGTTGAGCCGAGCCCACAGAAGCGTCGCCACCGATAGCGACAGAAGAATGAGAATGCCGCCCATGGTCGGCGTTCCGGCCTTGGCGAGGACATGGCCCTGCGGCCCATCCGCCCTGATCGGCTGCCCTCGCCCCTGACGCCTGCGCATCCAGCGGATCAGCGAGGGTCCGAGCCAGAAGGAGATGAACAGCGCGGTCATAATCGCGCCGCCGGTGCGAAACGTCAGATAGCGGAACAGGTTGAAGACCTGGAATTCGTCCGCAAACGGCGTGAACAAATGGAACAGCATGAATTCCCGCTATCAGGCGCTCGCCTGCGCCGGGGCCGACGGATCAGCTTCGAGAGCGCGGGCGATCGCGCTCACCTTAGAGGCGTTTGAACCTTTGACCATCACCACATCGCCATGTCTTAGTTCGGCGCGGACGGTTTCGATCAGACCTTGCGCTGTCGGCGCTTTCGCCGCACGCATCGCTTCGGGCGCCTGTTCCCACAGTGAATGCATCAGGTCGCCGGCGACATAGAGCCGCTCGACGCGGGCGGCGTAGAGAGGTCCGGCAAGCGCGGCGTGGAGCGCAGAAGCTTCGGGCCCAAGTTCGAGCATGTCTCCGAGGATCGCGATGCGGCGGCCTTTGCCGCGCGGTTTGACGGCGCCGAGGAGCGCGATCGCAGCCGCCATCGAGGCCGGATTGGCGTTGTAACTTTCGTCGATCAACGTCGCGACCCCGCCGCCTGCGAGTTTCAGCAAGCGCCTCGCGCCCCGCCCCTCTGCGGGTACATGGCGGGCGAGCGCCGCGATGGCAGGTCCCACGGCCGCGCCGACCGCATGGATTGCGGCGATGACCGCGAGGGAATTGACGGCCTGATGCAGGCCGGGAGCGCCGAGCCGATAGGAGACCGGAGTGCCGGAAAGCGAGGCGGTCACCGCGCCTTCATCGCCCTTCAGCGCGTAATCGATCAAACGAAAATCGGCGCTCTGGCGCTCGCCGAAGGTGAAGAGGCGCTTTACGCCGGCCGCGGAGGCGCGCGCCTTCAGCAGATCAAAATGCGGATTGTCGATCGGCAGGACCGCCGCGCCTCCGGCCTCGACCCCGAGAAAAATCTCCGCCTTGGCCTCAGCGATCTTCTCAACAGTTCCAAAATATTCAAGATGCGCCGGCGCGACGGTCGTCACGATGGCGGCGTGTGGGCGGGCGAGTCTGGTCAAAGGCGTAATTTCGCCCGCATGGTTCATGCCGATTTCGACGACCGTGTAATCGGCGCGCATCGGCAGCCTGGCGAGCGTCAGCGGCACGCCCCAATGATTGTTGAAGCTCTTGTCTGCGGCATGAACGGTTCCGGAAGCGGCGAGCGCCGTCCTCAGCATCTCCTTGACGCTGGTCTTGCCGGCGCTCCCGGTGACGGCGATGCGTTTGCCGAAATTGCGATCGCGCGCGGCGCGCCCAAGATCGCGCAATCCGTCGAGCGTATTCTTGACGATCAGAAGGGGCGCCCCCGAAGGCGTGTCCTCGGGCGCGCGTGCGACGAGCGCGGCCGCGGCGCCGCGTTCGAACGCGTTGCAAACGAAATCATGACCGTCGCGCGCGTCCTTGAGCGCGACGAAAATGTCGCCGGCAGACAGCGATCGCGTATCGATCGACACGCCGGCGGCCGCCCATTCCTCAGCGACCCAGCGGCCGGGTTCGCCGCCGCGCGCGCAAAGCGCGCCGCCGGTCGCCGCCGCCGCTTCATAAGCCGTCCACAGACCAGCGCTCATGCTGCGCTCCCCATTTTCGCCGCCGCGGCCCTCGCCGCCTCGGCGTCATCGAACGGCAAAACCCTGCCGGCGATCTGTTGGCCAGTTTCGTGGCCCTTGCCGGCGATGACGAGAATATCGCCGTGGCCAAGGAGCGCCACGGCTCGCTCGATCGCTTCGGCGCGGTCGCCGATTTCGCGGGCGTCCGGCGCGCCGGCGAGCACTTCGCGGCGGATGGACGCGGGATCCTCCGTACGGGGATTGTCATCGGTCACGAAGACGACGTCCGCAGCCTCAGATGCCGCCTTTCCCATCAGCGGCCGTTTCGCGCGGTCCCGGTCGCCGCCGGCGCCGATGATCGCAATGAGCCGGCCGCGCGCATGCGGGCGCATCGCGCGAAGCGCGGCGGCGACGGCGTCCGGCGTATGCGCATAGTCGACATAGATGGCGCCGCCCCGGCTTTGCGCGACGCGCTGCATGCGCCCAGGAACGCCCTCAAGCGAAGAAAGAAGGGACAGGACTTTGTCGGCGTCCTCACCCGTCGCCAGCAAAATGATCGCGGCGAGAAGCGCATTCTCGGCCTGGAACCCGCCGACCAGCGCAAGATTGAGTTCGCGTTTGCTTCCGCCGCAGGCGACGATCATCGAGAGTCCTGCCGGCGTCGGCTGGAGTTCAAGCAGGCGGATCGTCTGCCCGCGGAAGCCGCTGGTCAGGACCTTAAGGCCCCGCTCCGCCGCCGCCGCGACCACATCCCCGGCCGCCTCGCCATCCGCATTGATCGCCGCGAAACCATCCGGGGCGACAAGCTCGGTAAAGAGACGAAGCTTCGACGCGAAATAGGCGGCGATGTTTTTGTGAAAGTCGAGATGATCCTGAGTGAGATTGGTGAAGGCCGCGCCGGCGAAGCTGACGCCGTCGGCGCGAAACTGCGCAAGCGCGTGGCTTGAGACTTCCATCGCGACGCGCCCGGCGCCGGCCGCGGCCATGTCGCGCAAGGTTTCATGCAGGACGATCGGTTCTGGCGTCGTGTGACCGAGGGCGCGCGAAAATCCCGGGGCTTCAGCGCCAAGCGTTCCAATCGATCCCGATGCGCGCCCGCGCGCGCGCCAGAGCTGCGCGGCGAACCGGGCCGTCGAGGTCTTGCCGTTAGTGCCGGTGACGCCGACGACGATTTCGGGCTGGCGGCCATAAAACCGAGCCGCCATTGCGGCGAGCCTCCGCCGTGGCTCGGCGTCGAAGACGACGGGAGCGTTCGCGACCGATCCCGGCTCCGCCAGGATGGCGGCCGCGCCATTTTCTTCGGCCTGAGGAATGAGACTCCGGCCATTGACATGTTCGCCCGGAAGCGCCGCAAAGAGAAATCCCGGTTTCACCGCGCGGCTATCGGATGCAAGGCCTTTGATGTCGGGATCGCGCGCCATCGGTTCGCATGCGAGTTCTGAGAGCTTCATGGCCGCCGCCTCAGATCGCTTGCGTCTGCGGAAGCGTAACCGCGATGGAAACCGGCCAGCGCCGTCGCCTCGTCGACCGGCATGACGCCCAATGTCGGGGCGGCGCGAGCGATGAAGCGTGCGGCGGCCGGCGCAGCGTTCCAACCCGCAGTCGCAAAACCCATCGTCGCTTTGGTCGGTTTCGGATGATCGAGCGAAATCAGCACGGCGTAATGGGGGTCATGGCCCGGAAAGGCGCCGACGAAACTGGCGATGCGTGCGTTCCGGTCGTAACCGCCGCGCGCCGGCTTGTCGGCGGTCGCCGTTTTCCCGATCGTGTAATAGCCGGGGACATCGGCGCTCCTCGCAGTGCCCTCGGCGACGACGCGGCGCAGGGCCCGGCGCATGATCGCGCTCGTCCGCGCCGAAAAGACCGCGCGCGGGGCTCGCGCCTCCGCAGTCTTCACAAAGGTCGGAGCGATATAAGCGCCGCCGTTGACGACGGCGGCGTAGGCCGCAAGCAAATGGAGAGGGGTCACCGAAATCCCGTGGCCATAAGCGATGGTCGCAGTCTCCACCGGACCCCATTTGCGCGGCGGCTCCGGCGCGCGTTTTTCAGCGAGTTCGATATTGAGGGCGTCGAGCAGACCGAGGGCCGCCAATGTCGCGCGCTGGCGACCGGGTCCGAGGTCCAGGGCCATACGGGCGGCGCCGATATTCGACGAGTACTGAAGAACTTCCGGAAAGGTGAGCACGCGGTTTTCGCCGTGATAATCGTCAATCCTGCGATCGGCGACTTTTAACGAGCCGCGCGCGTCATAGGTTGAAGACTCCGTCGCGGTTCCCGATTCAAGCGCCGCCGCCGCCGTAAACGCCTTGAATGCGGAGCCGAGTTCGTAGCGGTCATAGACGGCGCGATTGCGGCGCGCGTCAGGCGGCGCGGCGCCCGGGGAATTCGGGTCGAAGTCCGGCAAGCTCGCCAGTGCAATAACTTCGCCGGTCGCGACATCCATCAGTCCGCCCCAGGCGGCCTCGGCGTTGAAGGCGGCGAGCGCGGCGGCAAGCTCTTCCTCAAGCGCCTGCTGGACGCGTATGTCGATGGATGCGACCAGCGGCTCGCGGGCGCCGCTGCGGCTCAGGACCCGTTCGAGTCCCATGACGCCGCCCCTTCCGGGCTCGACATGGCCGACGACATGTGCGGCGAGCGGGCCTTGCGGATAATATCGGCGGCTGCGTTCGGCGAAGGTAACGCCCGGGAGCCCGAGCGCGAAAGCCCGTTCCCGCTCGGCCGGCGTCAGATCGCCGCGAACTTCGACGTAACGACGGTCGCGGAGCTTTTGCGCCAGCTCGGGCGCATTGATGCCGGGCAGCGCGCGCGCAAGACTCTCCGCAGTCGCGGAAGGATCCCATACGTCGCGGCCGGCGACCTCAAGGGCCACCATTGGCAGGTTGGCGGCGAGCAGAATTCCGTTGCGGTCGACGATTTCCGGCGGCGACCGCTCGGCGTCGGGCGCCGAGCGCGCCTCGGATGCGGATGGCGCACCGCCGAAGGACACGACGGCAAGTCGCACGCTCAAGGCCGCGTAGGCGGCGAGAAACGCCATCGCGCACATGGCGATCCGCCGCCGCGCGCGCTCGGCCGCCACGCGTCGGCCAGCCGGCGCCGTCGCCCCCGCTCCACCGACAGAGGCAGGAGTCTCCGCAATGAGCCGGCATTGCCCCCTGGACCGCCGTTGTCGTCCGATGAACTTCATCGCCGCCTTTGTTTATCTTGACGGGTTTGAGTCAGCCATGGCGATCGCGCCCTTGACTGCATTGTCATCAGCGTGCGCCCGCAGGTCTTCGCCGAATGCAAGACGGAAATCGTCCGCAGTCAGCAACTGGTCGCCGGTCAGGGGGGCAAGGTCGGTGTAGCGCTCGGCGACGCCCGCGAGACGGTCAGGACCTTCGAGAAAGGCGATCTCGGCGCGCAGGATGCGGACTTCCGACAGTTCCTTCTGCCTGGCCTCCTCAAGCGCGCGCAATTCGCGCCGCGCCTCGCGGACCAAGACCTCGGCCCGGTAACGGCCGGCCGCGGCGGCGGCGAGAAGGAGACAAAGCATAATCATGGTTGTACGGAGCATCACGGCCGCCTCCATTCGGCGAGAGCCTTCGACAGCGCGATCGGCGCCGGCGCGAATTCAAAAACGTCTGCGGCGCGCGCCGGCGTATCGAGACGGACGGCGGCGCGGAGTTTCGCTGACCGCGCGCGAGGATTGGCTTCGACTTCGGCCGCATCCGGCGTTTGCGGCTTTGCGAAGAGCGGCCGCAGGGTCGGCGCGAGATGCGCGCGAGCCGGCGCGTGCCGCGATGGACCGCCTTGCCCGCCGGAACGGTCGGCGAAGAAGCGCTTGACGATGCGGTCCTCGAGTGAATGGAACGTGACGACGACGAGCCGGCCGGCGGGGCGCAAAAGCCGCTCAGCTGCGACCAGACCGCGCGCGAGCTGCCCCAGCTCGTCGTTGACGAAGATTCTCAGCGCCTGGAAGACGCGCGTCGCCGGGTGAATGCGGTCTTCGCGGCGCGGCGCAACGGCGGCGACAATTTCGGCAAGCTTCAGCGTTGTCCTGATGGGCTGCGTTTCCCTCGCGCGCGCGATCGAACGCGCGATCTTCCTTGCATCGCGCTCTTCGCCATAGACCTTGAAGATGGCCGCAAGGTCGTCAACATCGCCGCGATTGACGACGTCGGATGCGTCAGGCCGGTCGCCGTCCATACGCATCGACAATGGGCCCTCGGCTCGGAACGAGAATCCGCGCGCCGGCTCGTCCAGCTGCGTCGACGAGACGCCGAGATCGAACGCCGCGCCGTCGATCGCGTCGACGCCCGCTCCTGCGAGCGCCTCTTCCATCTCCGCAAACGGACGATTGATCAGCGAGAGGCGTGCGCCATAGACGCCGACCCAGTCGGCGGCGCGCGCGATGGCGCTCGGGTCGCGATCGAAACCAACGACCCGGCAGTCGGCGGCCGAAAGCATGGCGCGCGCATAGCCGCCCCCGCCGAAAGTCGCATCGACATAGAGGCCGCCGTCCGCGGGCGCGAGCGCTCGCACCGCTTCGCGCTCCATCACCGGCGCGTGCGTGTAGCTCATCGTGCGACTCCGACTGGCGTTTGCGGATTCTTGAGTTTATGGACAGCGGTTGCGGCGCGCGTCGCGGCGTCGCGCAGCTTTTGTTCGGCTCCGTCGGCGATGCGAATCTGAAAATGATCGCCAAGTCCGATAAAGAAGACGCGGTCGCTGAGGCCGGCGTAATCCTTGAGCGGCTGCGGCAGGATGAAACGCCCGTCGGCGTCGAACGGGATTTGCCGGGATTGACCGATGAGCGCTTCCTGCAAGTCCGCGCGGTCGGGATCATAAGGATCGAGTGCGGCGATCATCGCCTGCAACCCTTCGATGTAGTCGGCGCCGCCGCAATTCAGCCGCGGGCCATCCAGCGCCGGCATGCACCAGAACCCGTTGAATCTCTTGCAGTCGAGGGCGCGGCGAAAATCCGCCGGCGCGGCGATGCGACCTTTCGGATCGATTTTCGCTGTCTGGGAGCCCATGAACAGGGCCTCCGCCGACCGGGACATCGCCGCTTTATACTCCGCCCGATTGCGCGCTCTGGGCACGCAACCCAATCGCCGCCATGCCGGTATTAACCGACACTTAACGGGATAACACGGGAATTAACGGGACGTCAATTCACGATCTCCGGTATCCGCGCGCCGTTCCGGGGATGGAATAAGTTGAGCGATCAGGCTGGTCGCCTGAATGATATGACATCGGCCGCTTTTTCCACCTCGGCTTTTGAGGCGTCGCGAGCCATAGCACGGCGCTTGATCTCGACGAGATGCTCAAGCTTCTTGAGCTCTCCAAAGGCGTCGCTCAAGGCGTCGCGCGCGCCAACAATTTCGCCGGCGAGACGGTCGCGTGTCGCCGCGAGCGCCTTTTTCTTGAGGTCGGCGCCCTCAAGGAAACGCGCAAGATCCGCCATCGCAGCCGGCGACGCGGCGACGCCTGCTTCTTCCGCGCCCACCGCTCGCGAGAGCCAGTCGATCGACGTTTCAGCCGAGACTCTTGCGGCTTCGAGATCGGCAAGATGCGCCTGCGCTTCATCGACGCGCGCCCGCGCAATCCTTGCGAGTTTGAGGATCGCCTTTTCGTCCCGGCCTGGACCCCTCATGAGCGATCGACCTCCGCAAGCAGCGCCGACAGCGTCCGCATGGTTTCCTTTGCAGCGCAGGTCTCGTGCGCTCCCTGATTGAGGAACTCTTCGAGGCGTCGGTTCACTTCGATGGCGGCGTCGACCTCGGCGCTGGCGCCGCTGCGATAGGCGCCGATGCGGATCATTTCGCGCATGTCTTCAAAGACGCTCGCATGTCGGCGCGCGCGGGCGACGATTTCTCCTTCCTCCGGCGTCGCCGCTCCCGACATCGCGCGCGACAGACTCTTCAGGATATCGACGGCGGGATAACGGCCGCGTTCAGCGATGCGCCGATCAAGCACGATGTGACCGTCGAGGGTCGCCCGCGCCGCGTCGGCGATCGGCTCATCGTGATCATCGCCCTCGACCAGCACCGAAAAGACGCCGGTCACCGTTCCGCCGCCCTCGAATCCGGGGCCGGCGCGTTCGAGCAGAGTCGGCAAGAGAGAAAAGACCGAGGGCGTGTAGCCCTTCAGAGTGGGCGGCTCGCCGGCGGCCAGGCCGATCTCACGCTGCGCCGAGGCGACCCGGGTCAAGGAGTCGAGAACGCAGAGCACCCGCAGCCCGCGATCACGGAAATACTCAGCCGCCGTCATGGCGAGAAACGCCGCCTCGCGTCGCATCAGAGCCGGTTCGTCGGAGGTCGCAGCGACCACCACAGAGCGCTTCAGGCCTGACGCGCCAAGGCTGTCCTCGATAAACTCGCGCACCTCGCGGCCGCGTTCGCCGATCAGAGCGACGACCGCGACATCGCAGTCCGCATTGGCGGCGATCATCGCAAGCAAGGTGGATTTTCCGAGCCCTGATGCGGAAAAAATTCCGAGGCGCTGCCCTTCCCGCGCCATCGCGAATGCGTCGAGGGCCTTGATCCTGAAGTCGAGGCGCGGGCCGAGACGTGCGCGCATGGGCGGCGGAATCGGGCGAGCGCGCAGCGGCATGAGGCGTTCGCCGGGCGGCAGGGACCCAAGCCCGTCAATGGGCTCCGCCAATCCGTTGACGACGCGGCCGAGCCAGGCATGCGAGGGGCGGACCGAGGTGCGACCGATGAGAAAGCGCGCGCGCGCGCCGCGGCGGACGCCGGTCATTGCGCCGAACGGCAGGCAAATCGCCGAACCTGGTTTCAGGCCGACCGTTTCGGCGACGAGCGGAGCGCCTTGACGATCGATCGCCACGCGCGCGCCGATGTTCAGCGCGCCGAGACGATCATCGATCTCTACTCCCAATCCGCATACGGACAAGACCGATCCTTCCACCGATACGGCGTCGAAACGATCCGCGTCTCCTGACTCTCGGGCCGCTGCGTAATGCATGATGCGCCGGTTGCCGCTCTGGCGAAGCTTAATCAGCTGACCTTTAAACGCGCGTAAATTGGTGAACGGCCTTAACGCGCGATGGAACTCTCTCCGTTTCGAGGCATTTAGAGGCGCCGCGCATTGTCCGCGGAAATCGCATCGACGCGCGTTAATTCCTCTAGGCAAATCCGCGCGACGCGCTTCATGCTGTTAACCAATGTGAAAGCAAGTCACGGTTAAGGTCGCGTTGTTTGCAACGAACAAGCGCGTTTGCGGGGATGGCGCGCGAAGGAGACAGTCCATGCGGGTACTGCTGATCGAAGACGACGGCGCGACCGCCCAGAGCATCGAACTCATGCTGAAATCGGACGGCTTTAACGTCTACACGACCGATCTCGGCGAAGAGGGCGTCGATCTCGGCAAGGTCTACGACTACGACATCATCCTTCTCGATCTCAACCTGCCCGACATGACCGGCTTCGACGTGCTAAAGTCGCTGCGCGTGGCCAAGGTCAACACTCCGATCCTTATCCTGACCGGCCAGGGCGACATCGAAACCAAAGTGAGGGGTCTCGGTTTCGGCGCCGACGACTACATGACCAAGCCCTTCCACAAGGACGAGCTGGTCGCGCGGATTCACGCAATCGTCCGCCGCTCGAAAGGGCATTCCCAGTCGGTCATCACCACCGGCGACCTGATCGTCAATCTCGACGCCAAGACAGTCGAAGTCTCGGGCCAGCGCGTGCATCTGACCGGCAAGGAATACCAGATGCTCGAGCTCCTCTCGCTGCGCAAAGGCACGACCCTGACCAAGGAGATGTTCCTCAACCATCTCTACGGCGGTATGGACGAGCCGGAACTGAAGATCATCGACGTCTTCATCTGCAAGCTCAGGAAGAAGCTCGCCGCCGCCACCAACGGTCAGCACTATATCGAGACGGTCTGGGGGCGCGGCTACGTCCTGCGCGATCCGGTCGAAGAAAAGGCGGCTTAACGTCCGGAATCTTCTTGCCCTCATGAGCGCTCCTCGCCGAGGGGCGCTTTTTTTGCGCTCAAGCGAGGCATTAATCCTGTTTCTAAAGAACGCCTTAATCGCCGCCGCCTAATTTGATGCGAATACGAGTAAAAGTTCCGTATGCGCATCGACAAGCAATCGGGTTTCGCCGCAGTTTTGCGCCGCTTCGCCGCCAGGCGCGACGGCAATACGGCGATGCTATTCGCGCTCCTCATCGCGCCGCTCCTGCTCGCTGCGGGAATTGCGGTGGACTTCAGCCGCGCCGGCCAAACGGGCGGGCAGGCGCAGGAAGCTGCGGACGCCGCGCTGCTGCGCGTCGCGCGCGCCAAAACGGCGAACCCGGACATGACCGACGCTGAGCTGACTGCGCTGGCGCGCAAGATCTTCGACAGCGCGATGGCGAACGTTTCCGGCGTAAGCATCGACGGGTTCAAGGTGAGCTATGATTCCAAAACGGAAACCTTCAGCCTCACGCTCTCGGGCGGCGTCGACACCAGCCTGATGAAGGCCGCAGGCGTCGATGAGCTGCCCCTGCGCACGGTTTCCGGAGTCAAGCTCGGCAAGCCGCCCTACATGGAAGTCGCCCTGGTGCTGGACAATACGGGCTCAATGAATTCGGACGGCAAGCTCGCGGCGATGAAGACGGCGGCGGCGGAGCTCGCCACCGCGATCTTCGCCGGCGCGGAGGACCAGACGAAAGTGGCGCTCGTGCCGTTCTCGCAATATGTGAATGTCGGGGCTGCGGGCGCGAACAAGTTCTGGATGAAAGACTCCGGCCGGTCGGCGCGCGGGCGCGGCGAAAATGACTCCAATTCTGGCGGCGGCAACAGCGGCGACGGCAGCGGCAACAGCGGGAGCGGAAGCGGCGGCAAGGGAAACCCTTACGGCGTATCCAAGGCGGATCTCGCCGCCGAACCTGAGCTCGCCGACTGGAACGGCTGCGTCGGCTCACGCAATTATCCGGCGAACACCGAGAACAAAGATTTCTCGAACAAGCCGGCGCCGGAGGTCTACGAGGGCGTTTGTCCGAACGAGATTCAGCCGCTGACCGGAGACAAAGCTCTCGTCCTCAGCAAAATCGAAGGCATGGAGGGGCGCGGGAACACGTACATCGCAGGCGGCCTCGAATGGGGTTGGCATGTTCTCACCAACCCATCGCCGTTCCGCGAAGGCGTCACCTTGCAGGAGCTGCACAAGCGCGGCGGCATCAAGGTCATGGTGGTCCTGACCGACGGCGAAAACACCCGCGCTCCCGATTATCCGACGCATGACAGCTCCGACCGGGCGCTCGCCAACTCGCTGACGTCGCGCCTGTGTGAAGAGATCAAGGCGGACGAGATCATCGTCTACTCTATCGCCTTCGGCGCGATCGACGCGCCAACCAGATCCATGCTCGAAGACTGCGCAAGTTCGCCGGGCTATTATTTCGCCGCCGCCGACGGCTCAGCGCTTTCGGAGGCGTTCCGCACCATCGCGACCAGCATGAGAATGCTTAGCCTGGTCAAATAGGCGTCCTCAACGCCCTCCGCCCGAGAACCGCTTTTTTATCGCCGGCCCTCGAATTAATTCTGTTTCTAAATCGCGCGTTAAGCGCGGCCGCGTAATTTGACGCGAATTGCCAGAGAGGTTCGCATGCCTCGAACAACCCCGATCATGGTTTTTCGCCGGTTCGGCAGCGCGCGCGGCGGCAATACGGCCATGCTGTTCGCTCTGCTTATCATACCGCTCGTCCTGGCGGCGGGAATAGCCATCGATTTCAGCCGGTCGGGCCAGGCCGCTTCGCTCGCACAGGAATCGGCCGATGCGGCGCTGTTGCGCGCGGCGCGCGCCAAGACGGCGAACCCGGATCTGTCGGATGCCGATCTGACGGCGCTGGCGCGGAAAATCTTCGACGGCGCAATGAAGAACGCGGCAGGCGTGACGATCCAGACGTTTACCGTGACATTCGACGACGCGACCGACTCGTTCGTCCTTGAGCTGTCAGGGGGCGTCGCGACCAGCCTCATGAAGGCGGCCGGAATAGACTCGATTCCGCTCAAAACCGTCTCCGCCGTCCAGCTCGGCGATCCGCCCTACATGGAGATCGTGCTCGCGCTCGATGTGACCGGATCGATGAACGACGACGGAAAACTCTCCGATATGAAGGAATCGGCGAGCGAACTCGTCGAAGCGGTGTTTTCCGATCCGCAAGCGGAAGTGAAGATGGGCGTCATTCCGTTTGCTCAATACGCCAATGTCGGAACCGGCATGAGCGGCGAATCGTGGCTCGACGAAGGCGGCGGCTGGGGCGGCTGCGTCGGCTCGCGGGTCTACCCGGCAAATCTTGTCGACGGCGACTACGCCGCCAAGCCGATTCCAGGCGTCAGTGGTGTGGACTGTCCCGATGCCATTCTTCCGCTATCGGACGACAAGGATGCGATCCTCGACAAGATCGACGGCCTCGACGCCGACGGCTGGACCTACATTCCGGCCGGCCTCGCCTGGGGCTGGCGTGTTCTCTCCTCCCATGCGCCGTTCACTGGCGGGCTGTCTCCCGAAGCGCTGGCCGATCGCGCCGGGTCGAAGTCGCTCGTTCTGCTGACCGACGGCGCCAATACGCGCGCGCCGGATTATCCGACGCATGAGAGCGCGGACAAGGCGCTCGCCGATTCGATCATGACGGAGCTGTGCGACAACGTCAAAACGGACGGCGTCGTCATCTACACGATCGCATTCGACATCACCGACGCCAACATCCACGACCTCCTTGAGGACTGCGCAACGACGCCCGGCTATTACTACGATGCCGACACCGACGTCGAACTCGCCGCCGCATTCCGTTCGATCGCCTCAAGCCTGAGGACGTTAAGCCTCTCGAAATGAGACGCCGCTTGTCGCCCATTTTGGGGCGATGAGCGCGACGCGCTCGCCTCTGGCGCGAAACTTGCTCCGCTAATGCTTCGTTAAGGACGGCGCCCGCCGACGGCTATTCGCCTCGCTCGCGCGCCCGGAACCGGAGCGGAGCATGGCGGCGATCAGCAATTTCATTCGTTCGAGAAGCGGCAATTCCGCCGCGATTTTCGCGCTGATGATGACGCCCCTGCTGTTCGCGGGCGGGATGGCGTTCGACTTCGCCCGCGCCGCGCAGGCCCGATCGGTCATCCAGGAGGCGGCCGACGCCGCAATCCTCCGCGCGGCGCGCCTGCGGACGCAGGACCCTTCCCTCGACGACGCGGCGCTCGCTGCAGCCGCGCGGCGCATTTTTGACGCCGGAGTAAAAACGCTCGACGATCTCGTCATCGACGCCTTCGCCCTCGCCTATGACGACGAGACGGAAGCGTTCACGCTGAACCTCGAAGGCGACATTGAAACCCAACTGATGGCCGCGGTCGGCGTCAGGACGATCGACATCGATACGTTGAGCGAGGTGAAGCTCGGCGCGCCCGCATACATGGAGGTCGCGCTGGCCCTCGATAACACCGGCTCGATGAACGAGAACGGCAAGATCGCAAGCCTCAGGACCTCCGCCTCCGCCCTCGTCGAGAGCCTTTTCGCGAATCCCGAGGCCGAAGTGAAAGTCGGGCTCGTTCCTTTCGCGCAGTATGTCAATGTCGGCGCGACGAACGCCGGCGAAAGCTGGCTCGGCGCGGCGCCCGCCGGCTGGACCGGCTGCGTCGGCTCGCGGAATTACCCGGCGAATGTCGAAGACGCCGATTACGCCGTTAATCGGGTGCCCGCCGTGGACGGCGTCGACTGTCCGGACGCGATCCTTCCGTTAACGGACGACAAGGGGAAGATTCTCGCCGCGATCTCGGGAATGAACGCGATCGGTTGGACCTATATCGCCGAAGGCGCGACCTGGGGCTGGCGCGTGCTCTCCGATCAGGCGCCCTTCACTGGGGGGCTCTCCTACGCCGACCTCAAGAAGCGCGGCGGCAAGAAAGTGCTGATCCTTCTGACCGACGGTATGAACACCAAGGCCCCGACCTACCCCTTGCATGACAGCGCCGACACGACGCTCGCCGATACCCTGACCGCGCGCGTCTGCGAGGACGTCAAGAAAAAAGAAATCACCGTCTACACCATCGCCTTCGACGTGACCGACTCCGGAGTCCGGAGCCTCCTTGAGGACTGCGGCACGACGCCCGGCCACTATTTCGCGCCCGATAACTCCTCCGAACTCGCTGCGGCCTTCGCCGAGATCGCCGCCAGTCTCCGCACTCTCAGCCTGACCAGGTAAGGGCCGGTATTCGGTGTTAGGTTCTAGGTGTTAGGGGTTAGAGTTAGGGGTTATGGTTGACCCGAAACCTAAACCGAAAAAACCCAACGCCTGAACGGAACGGAGATTTGCGGTGAACCGGTATTGCGCTTGCGCCATTCTCAGCGGGCTCATTCTCTCCGCATGCGGATTTGAGGCCGCTGCGGCAGACGGCGCATGGCTGAAACGCCAGATCGAGCAGGCGAAGCGCGGCGCGACTGTACAGATTCCGGCCGGCGTCTACGACGTCACGGACCTCAAAGTCTACAAGAGCCTCAATCTCGTCGGCGCGGCTGACGGCAAGACCGTCTTGAGATCTGCGGAAGTGACCGAGAAGGGCCTCCTCATCCCGCAGGCCGGAGTCGATCTCCGCGTCGAGAATCTGACGTTCGAGGGCGCGCATTCCTGGGACAGGAACGGCGCCGGGATCCGCCACGAAGGCGGGAACCTCACCGTCGTCAACTGCGCCTTCATCGCCAATGAAGACGGCATCCTCGCCACCGGCTCCGATTTCGGGACCATCGTCATTTCGAAATCGCGCTTCATCGATAATGGCTTCGGCGACGGCTATTCGCACGCGATCTATATCGAGAAGGCCGAAAAGCTCGACGTCTCGGACAGCCGTTTTGAAGGAACGCGCATCGGGCATCATGTGAAGAGCCTCGCCTCAGAAACGATCGTGCGCAGCTCGGTCCTCGACGACGCCCATGGTCGCGCAAGCTACGCGGTCGACGCATCGAAAGGCGGCCTACTGACGATTACCGGCAACACCATCGTGCAGTCGAAGGATTCCGACAACGAAGCGATCGTCAACTACGACGTGACGCGCGGCGGATCGCCGAAAGCGATCGTCATTTCCGGCAACAAGATCGTCAACCGCTATGACGGCGGTGTCTTCCTGCGCAACGACACGAAAACCGCGCCGACGATGGCCGGAAACACGATAGTCAACGAAGGCGGCCGTCCGCTTGCGATTGCTTCGGCGGGATCGCCGAAGCCCGCGGTGAGGGACTAGGGACCAAGGAGCGACTAGGGATTAGGGATTAGGGATTAGCGAGTCACGCGAATGGTGAATGGTTTGAAACCAATTTCATCCGCAATCCTAATCCCTAGTCCCCAATCCCTAACCCGATTTCCCTTGACCGCCGCCGGCCGGCTCGTAGATTTCGCACGCGCCTCGTTTCTCTCGGCCGAGCCTGCAGACTCCTCGGACAACAAGGATTGCGGCGCAGCCGCGCAGGATTTGCGGCGCGGCGACCACGCGAGACTCGAAGGAGAACGGCGATGGCCAGCGGCACGGTCAAGTGGTTCAACGCCACCAAGGGCTTCGGCTTCATCACGCCCGATGAAGGCGGACAGGACGTCTTCGTGCACATCACCGCGGTGAAGGCTGCGGGCCTTCAGGCGCTCCGCGACGGCCAGCGCATCAGCTACGAACTCACCACCGAGCGCGGCAAAACCTCGGCCGCGAACCTCAAGGTGGAGTAGAACAGCCGATCGATCGTTCTGATAGCTCAGTCGCCAGCTTTGCGATTGATCACGGCGGAACGGAGAGATCGCCTGCGGCGAAGAGCGCGGTGGCGGTGACGCCCGACAGCCCCGGAATATTGGCGATCGGCGCGAAGGCGAAGCTTCCGCCGGGACCGTCGCGGTCGAGGTCGAGCGTCGTCGCCGCGCCGGTTCCCGAGACGCGCACCCAATCCGTGACGAGATCGCCGCCGGCGAGGCTGAAGCCGAGACAGCCGAGAATCGGAGCGAGATCGATGCGGTCGCGCACGAACGCCGGACCGATCCGCACATAGTTCGTGATGAGATCGACCGGCGGCAGGGCGCCGACCAGCGGCGTGATGTCGGGTTCATACCAGACATAGGTGTCGCGTGTCGTCCCGCCGGTCATGCGGTCGGCGCCGAATCCGCCATGAACGAGATTGAGGCCGGGCCCTGCGTTGATCGTATCGCCGAAAAGTATGCTGCGGCCGTTAAAGCCGCCCGTGACATCGAACTGATCGATGTCGCAAACATTGGCGTCATATTTGAGATCGCCATGAATCGAATCGTTCCCGTTTCCGCCGTCGATGGCGTCGCGGAACGCGCTGATATTGTTGCCGGCGTCGCCGCCGACGATGATGCGCACCGCATCGGGAATCGCCGGACCCCTCCGCCAGCCGTCGCCGACCAGGATGTCGCCGCGCGTGCTGCCATCGATCGTGTCGTTGAAGGCGGCGATATTGTTGACTGTTCCGCCTGCGCCGGTTTTCGTCAGCCCGGCCTCGACGATGAATTTGAGGTCGTCGCCCCCGGGCGCATTCAACAGCGCGTCGCCGACCACGGTGTCGGCGCCGTTGCGGGCGATGAGCGTGTCGGAAAAGGCCTGTACTGCGTTGAAACTCCCGCCGTCGCCGCCGCCCGGATTGGCCCCGCCCGCGCCCGCGGTCGCAACGAGGATGACATCGCCGGTTCCGCCCTCGCGCAAATCATCGCCGATGATGGTTTGCGCCTGCCCGGGGCTGAGGAAGCCGAAGGTGAGCCCGCCGACCAGCCGGTCGTTGAAGGCGGAGACGGTGTTCGAATCGCCGCCGTCGCCGCCCGAATCGCCGGCGCTTCCGGCGGTGGCGAGCAGCTGGTCGTCAGTACCCGTCGCGCTGCCGCCGCGCACGTCGCCGATCAGGGTCTTGGTTCCGGTCGCGAACTGGAAATCGGCGATGTCGTTGTAGGCGGAGACTGCATTGTTATCGCCGCCGTCGCCTCCGTCGCCCGGCGGAAAGAAGGCGAAGCGGCCCAGCGCCGCGCTGCCGGCCGCGGCGTGCAAATCGACATGCGCCGACAGGCCCGCTTTATGATCGACGTCGCCGATCCAGGTGTCGTCGCCGTCCCCGCCGAGGAAGAAGCACGCGCCTTCGGGGTTGTCGCGGCATTCGCTCGAGTCCGAGAAGCACTGCGCCGTATTGAAATCCCCGCCATCGCCGCCGAAGATGGCGCCGGTCCCCGCCAACGCGAAGAGATGCAGATCCTTGAATTCGCCGTCCACGACCTGCGGATCGCCGATCTGCGCGTCGCCTATGACGGTGTCGTTGCCGAAGCCGTCGCTGAACGCGTCATTGCCGAGACTCTCCCCTGCGCCGGTGGCCCCGTCGACCGGCTGAAACTCGACTCCGGCGCCGGCCCGGCAGGGCAACTCGATGTCCTCTCCAATCGAAAAAAGATCGCCGACCAAGCGATCATCGCCGCCGAGGCCGAAAAAGATGTCGTTGGTCGGCGGCCCGATCAGCACATCAGGCCCGCCGGCGCCGGGGATGGTCGCCGCGTGCGCCCCCGCGAAGAGCGCCGACTGCGCCAGCAACACGATCTTTATACGGAATATGCGCGCATGACGCCGCGCGCGCTCCGGACTTCTCCCCCACATGGCGCCCTCCCGGTCGAGCGCCGACTATCCGCCGCGGCGCAATTTGCGTCAATCGCCCGCAACTTATGGGGGTAGGGGCAAGCTGCGTTGTTCCTGGCAGCAGGGAATTCGCCGATCTGGAGGAGCAAACAGCCTTCCTCCCCCGCGACGCCTGGAGGACTTGCCTTCTCCCGCTTGCGGGACCTCTGCGAAAACCGGAAAAACGATGTCATCCCGGGCGCGGCGCAGCGCGCAGCGATGCGCCGCAGACCCGGGACCTCCCGAGATTCGCCGCGAAAAGGCGCCGTGTCTGCGCAGCAGCACTTCGTGCTGCAGCGCGCACGGGATGACAACAATGGGTTTGCAGAGGTCTCGCTTGCGAGAGAGGGCAAGGCCTCGGCTCCATCATTGATATGGAATCGTCAAAAATGACGGGTGAGCCTTAAGGTGACGAAATCGTCGTCGCGAAAGGCCGAGGCGATGTTTGCGGCGTCGACGTTCACGAAGAAACGCGCTTCGAGGTCGGCGGTCCAGCTGGTTCCGAACCGGCGCGAGGCTTCGACCGACATCGCCGTCGTTCCGTCCGAGGCGTCGAAGATCGCGCCGGCGAGCAGCGCCGTATCCTGTGGATCGTTGAGCGCAAGCCGCGCGCCGGCGAAGACATCGTCTTCAAAGATCGTGAACGGCGCCGCGGCGACGGGAAGCGCCCCGAGATCGGGCGCATCGGCGAAGGTTGCGACGACGAAGCCCTCATCGCGCCCGTCATGGAGATATTCGGCGAGGAGCCCAAGGTCGGCGTTCGAGCCAAACAGCTGATAAAGCGTGTACTCGAACCCTACGACCGCGGCGAAGAAATCGCTCCCCTGCCCCGCCCGCCAGATCGCCTCGCCTTTCAGGAGCCAGGCGCCCGCGGTGTACTGAAGATCGGCGGAGGCCTGAAAAATGCGATCGTAAACCGGCAGCAGCCGGGCATTGCTCGCATCGACCGCAAGCCGCGGTTCGCGCGAAGTCCCGTGGAACGCCGCGACGCCGAAATCGAAGTCGCCGAGATAATGCGAATAGCGGACAGCGAAATCCGGCGCCTTACGCCGGGCGTCCGCTTCGAAAATCGCCCGATCCGTATCGACGACGAGGCCGAAACGCGGGCGGCCTTCGCGTCCAGCAAAGGTGCGGTCGCGGAAGCCCGACATAACGCAGAGATCGACCTTGCCCCAGTCATTGTACAGGGCGAGGTTCGCCATGGGCTGGCCGAGCTTGTCTTCTTCGTCGATGTCCTCGACCGCATCAGTCTGATTGACGATGTCGACGAGGTGGCGCGACTCCGCCCGGCCCCAGAAGACTTTCGCGGCGCCGAGCGTAAGCGACCATTTCGTCCCGGCGTTATAGCGGTAATAGGCCTCGCGGAGATCATAATGCGTGCGTTGGTCGTCCTGAGCGTCCAGTCGTGCGAAGGGAACGAAGACGAACTGATGCGATTTGTCGTCGGACTCCCAGCGGATGTCCGGCATTACTGAGATCGAGGGCTGCCAATGTTCGAGCTGGCCGGGATAGGCCGGATCATGCGGAAAGACCCGCAGCTCGCCCGCAATTTCTCCGCCCACGTCCCATCCGGCGAGCGCGGGCGAGGCATGGACGACAACCGCAAGCGCCGCACAGGCGCAGCGCAGGACCTGCGGGGGGCTCGCCCCATTCGCGGAGTTCGAGACCTGGCGTTCCCCTCTCCCATGGGGAGAGGGGACAGGGGTGAGGGTCCGGTCAGCGCCGTGTGGACCTTCCGAGGCAACCTCATCCGAGGTGACTCTTCTTGTCCAGCCTGACACAGGCGGCGCAGCCCTCACCCCCGACCCCTCTCCCAAAGGGAGAGGGGAGGCACGCACCTCGCGCGCCATTCTTTCGGCGACGTTCTGCACGACGCGCGCATTCGCCTCCATTATCTATCTGAGCCTCGTCAGCACGGCTTCCTCAAAATCGCCGGACTTGAGCCCCGATTTGAATGCGAAATTCTTGAACGCGAGGTCGGTCGATTTTTTGGTCTGCGCGTTGGCCATTGAAAGCTTGTGCGCGCGCCACACGGAGCCGTATCGCCGATAGTCCGAGAGCGTTAAGGTCTTCAGAAGCGCGCCCTTGCGGTCGTAGAATTCTATTTTGCGCGCCTGGAAGTCTTCGCTGTCGACCCAGGCCTTCTGCTTTGCATAGCCGGATTTCTCGTAGCGCGGCGTGCGCTCGATCACGTCCATCCTGCGCCCGCCAAGCGTTTCCTCGCCGATGTACTTGTAGGTGAATTTGTTGAGCTCGGTGATGGTGAAATCCTCGAACGCGAACTCCGATCCGACGAAGGCGCCGGACTTGTTCGCCGAGGAAATCCGCTTCACCCGCTTCAGGGCCGGGAGATAGAGCCACTGATCGTCGGTCGTGAGGATTTTGGCGTGGCTCAGGAGCGCCGTTCCCTTCACGTCGGGCGGCGAGAGGAACACCACCAACGATTTGTCGCCGACGCTTTCGTCGGCTTTCTCCAGAGTTGAGAAGGAAAGATCGCGCGTCGTCTCCTGGCCGGCGGCGTTGCGCAAGATCATGCGCGCTTCGACCTTGCTGTCGCCGAAGCCCTTGTCGGAACGGTCCGAGCGCGCCGAAATGTCATAGCCTTTCTGCGCCTCCGGCGTTGTCCCCCGCGCTGCGGCGTCGAACGGTTCTTCGGCCGCTGCGGCCGAGAGCGCGCATGCTAGCGCAGCGAGAATTGCGATCGGCTTCATGCGGAGACTCCTTTTGCGCGCTTATCGCGGACAAGCATGATGAGTAGGCCGGGCAGGAAGAACAGGTCGAACAGCAGCGCGAGCGTGATTGTCAGGCTGGTCAGAAGACCCATTTCGGCCAAAATCTTGAACGCCGAAAAGGTCAGCACGAAGAACCCGGCCGCGATAATGATCGTCGTGAACAGAATCGGCGCCGCGACCTCGGCGAATGAGTAACGGATGGCGTCTTTGACCGACAGCCCTTTCCTCATCATGCCGCGCCGGAACTTCATCAGGAAATGCGTGGTGTCGTCGATGACGAGTCCGGTCGAAATCGAGGAGATGACCGCGACCGAGAACCCGACCTCGCCGACGAGGATCGCCCAGGCGCCGAACGCGGCGAGAACGGGAAGCGCGTTCGGGATGAGGCTCAAAAATCCGAGATAAAGACTCCTGAGGGTCACGATCATGATGAGGCCCATGGCGACCGTCGTCGCGATCTGGCCTCCGACCATGCTCCTTATGTTGCGTTCCGCGATGAAGGTGAACAGGACCTGCGGGCCGGTCGCCTGCGTTTCCTGCTCCGGCGCGTTCTTGCGCAGCCATTCGCGCGACTCCTTGAGAAACGCACGGATTTCGGGGGTCCGCATATTGCCGTCCAAGGTCGCGGTCACGCGCGTCGCCGATTTGTCGATGTCGATGCGGTCGTTCAGATCGAGCCCATAGGGAAGCGACAGTTCGAACAGCAGGAGATATTGCGCGGCGAGTTCACGATCTTCGGGAAGACGGTAGAATGCCGGATCGTCGCCGTTCATGTTGCGGTTCAGCCGCTTCATGATGTCGGTCAGCGAATAGACATGAGTGACGTTTGGCTGGGCGCGCAGCCACGCGGTGAACGCGTCGACCCGCTTCAGGAATTCCGGATCGCTCACCGCGCCGGGTCCTCCCGCCGGCACATTGAACTCCATGATGTTGAAGCCGAAATATTCTATCGCCGCATCGCTGTCGCGGCGGAATTCGATGCGCTCGTCGAAATAGGTGCGGAACCGGTCGCTCAAAACGATCCGGGGGATGCAGGCGATGAGGGCGACTGCGGCGATTCCGGTGACGACGAAAAAGAACCGATGATGCGCGACGACGAAGTCGCCGAAGGCTTCGATCAGGGCTTTGCCGCGGCCGTCTCCACCCGCCGGTTTCACGCTCAATGGCAGGATCGCCACGAGCGCCGGCAGCAAGGTGATCGACAATGCCCAGGCGGCCGTGACGCCGACCGCGGTGATGTTGCCGAGATCGCGAAATGGCGGGCTGTCGGAGAAATTGAGCGCGAGGAAGCCGACCGCGGTCGTCAGCGATGTGACGAAGACCGGCATGAAATTCTTGGCGAGAGAGTCGATGAGCGCCGCGCGTTTGGTGAGGCCGTTTCGCATGCCGTCGCGCGCGGTGACGAGGATGTGGATCGAATCGGCGACCGCAAGGGTCAAGATGACGATCGGCGCCGAGGGCGAAGGCCCCGCGAGCTTGATGCCGGCAAACCCCGCCCAGCCCATGCCGACCACCGCCGACAAGGCGATGATCAGCACCGTTGCGAAGGTCGCTCCGACCGATTTCACCGACAGCGCGGTGACGACGATGATGATCAGGAACATCACCGGAATAAGAAATTTGTAGTCGGCGACGCTCGCTTCCGAGAATGCCGTGTTGAGCATCGAGGTGCCGGTCAGATAAATATCGAGACCCGGATGCGCCGCCTCGACGCGGTCCCTCAGCGCGCGCGCATAGGCGACGGCGTCCGGCACTTCCGAAAGCTGCTCCTCGGGAAAGTTGAAGACGATGTTGACCGCAGTGACGCGGGCGTCCGCAGTGATCAGCTGGCCGTTCAGGAGCGGCTCGGCGAGGGCGATCCGCTCCTTCTCGGCGAGGTCGCCGTCGCTCAACGCGCCAATGTCGCCGATCAGATCCTCGACGATGAGTTCGTCGCCGACCGCGTAGGTGCGCTGAAAATTCGTGATCGAATCGACGCGCCGCGCGAAGGGCGCCTGCCAGCCGGCGTCGGTGATTTCAGCGACGGCCCGAAGCGTGTCACGCGAAAACGCGCCGTCCCCCTTGGGCGCGAGCACGAAGAGGATATTGTCGCTCTTGGTGTAGACCTTCTGGAATTCCTCGAACGCCGCGAGCTCGGGATTCTGCTTCGAGAAGAAGACCCGATAATTGTTGGAATATTCCAGATGCCTTATGCCGGTTCCCGCCCAGGCGCAAAGCGCCAGCGCGGCGAAGACGACGAACCAGCGCAGCCGGATGACGACATCGGCGAACGCGAACGCCAGTGCGTCGAGCCTGTTACGCGACACTGATCCCCTCCGCCCGGCGCGGGCGCCGCCCCCGCGGCGCCGACCCGATGCTAAGGCATCGGGGGGTTTATTCAAATCTGATCCATTGCCGCGACGACCCTCTCACCCGGCCGGCGCGCAAGGGCGCGCCGTCCACCCTCTCCCGCAAGCGAGACCTCTGCGAAACCCACCCCCGTCATCCCGTGCGCGCTGCAGCACGAAGTGCTGCTGCGCAGACACGGGACCTGTCGCGCCGAATCTCGGGAGGTCCCGGGTCTGCGGCGCACCGCTTCGCGCTGCGCCGCGCCCGGGATGACATCGTTTTTTGGTTTTGCAGAGGTCTCGCAAGCGGGAGAGGGTCGCCCCGCGCCGCCAGCAGATACTGCCATTTTTCTCGCGAGGGATGGGGAAGCTCGCGGGTCGTGCGACCGCCGCGAACTAACTTCATGCGCGGTTCGCCGCCGCGCAATAACGTATGGCGCGCCGCGCCTTGTCGGCCCAATCCGCCGGAGGATCTGCGGAAAGATAACGCTCGAACTCAGCCTTCGCCTCGGCAAGGGCGCCGCGTTTGAGCTGGAGTTGCGCAAGATTGAACCGCGCGTCAGCGTAGCCGGGATCGATCCTCAAGGCCTCGATCAGCTGATCGCGCGCAAGTTCCGGCTTCTCCAGCCTTTCGCACGCTGCGGCGAGATTGTAGCGCGCTTCAACGAATTTCTGGTCGCGGGCGATGGCCCGCCTGAAGGCGAGCGCCGCGTCTGCGAACTCCCCGGCGGCGAGTTTGAGATTGCCGAGATTGAACCAGGCGATCGGATCGTCCGCATCGAGGCGCGCGGCGATTTCGTAAAGCCGCGCCGCAGCGTCCGTCTCGCCCTCGGCTTCCGCGCCGGCGGCCGCCTCGAACAGGTCTTCCATCGACGGCGCGGAATCCTCGAGCGGGAGGAAACCCTGGCCGTCGAGAGTCGTCAATCCCGTCTCCCATCGCAGCACAGGGCGGCCGCCCCCGTCGAGGACGAGCTTGCGCCGACCCTTCGGCGCATGATCGCGCGCCTTGGTCAGGATACGGACAGCTTCGCCGAGCGACCGGCCGCCCGCGACGAGTTCGGAGCCCGCCCTCAACGCGTCGGCGTCGCGAAACCTGCAACATTCGCCATGGAGCCGGACGACGTCGAAGACGGCGAAGAGTTCGACCGCATCGCGTGAAGGCAGCACTCCCTGAATGGACGCGAGCGGGAGCGACGGCGTTTCGCCGGCGACGCCGCGAAGCGCCTCGTCGAACGCCCTTTCGGCGAAAACCGGCACGCGACGCTTTCGCGCGCTGGCGAGCCGTGCAGTAAGATGACCCGCATCGACCAACGGGAACGCCAGCGCGCCAACGACGAAAATGTCGCTCTGTCGCGTCAGATCGCGGGCGACGACGCCGCCGCGCCGGGCGATCTCGGCGGCGAAGCGCTCGCGCATGCCGGCCGTGCACCGACCGTAAATCGCCACCGATTTGTGGCGGAGGTCCATGATTTGTCCCTCCACTGCTCCGAACCGCCCGAGTTACTCCTCGATCGCGAGCGCCGAAAGGTAATCTTGCCGCCCGTGGAATACCCTCAGCACGATAAGCTCCGCATCCGTGAACCGGTAGGCGATTACGACCGGCGCCCGGCAAAAAGTACAGGCGTAGACCCGGGCGCACTGCATCGCGAGCCGGCCCGAGCAGCGGGTTTTCGGCGAGCAACTCGAAGCGGCGGTAAACTTCGCGATGCAGGCGCTCCGCCTGCGCCGCCCCGAACCTATCCGACGCCTGTCCAATACAGCGATTCGATGTCGCCGATCGCAAGCGGCGACTTAAGGATTCTTCGCGACATTCGCGCGGATGAGAGCGAGATGTTCGTCCGCGGTCAGCGTGGCGCCCTTGCCGGCGACGATTTCCAGTTCGGCTTCTTCAATTGCAGCGCGAATATGCTGCAAGTGCCGTTCGTAAAAGGTGAGCGCCCGTTCGACGGCGTCCGTTTCCGAACGAAATGCGCCGGCGGCAATTTCGCGTTCGACGAATGCGCGTTTTTCAGGCGAAAGCGTAATTGGCATGGTTCGATACTACGCGCTAAAGGTGGAATTTCAACTACAGGCGCTCAGCGCGTTCAGCTTGCCCGTTTCTTGGCCGGCTTCGCGGGCGCTTTCGTCGCCTTCGCCGCCGCCTTGCCTTTACCGGATTTGGCGAGGCTCGGCGCCGGAGGACGACGTTCTTCTTCGATCGAACGCTTCAGTGCGTCCATGAGATTGATGACATTGCCGCGCTCCGGCGCCTTGGCGATCACCGGTTCGCCCCCGGCGATCTTGGATTTGACGAGCGCCATTACCGCCTGCTCATAGCGGTCCTCGAAAGATCGCGGGTCGAAGTCGATTTCCTTTTGATCGATGATCTGCTTCGCCATCGCGAGCATATCCGGCTTGACCTTGACCTTGAGGTCTTCGAATGCGTCAGCTGCGTCCTTCACTTCCTTGCCCGAACGCAGGGTCGTCAGCACAAAGCCTTTTTCCTTTCCCTCCTCCTTCGGCTGCAGGGCGACGAGTCGCTCGCGGCCGGAAAGCACGATGCGGGCGACGCCGACTTTCTTCGCCGCCTTCATCGCTTCGAGGATGACGGCGTAGGTCTCCTCGGCGACTGGCCCGTCCGGCGCCATGTAATAGGGGCTGTCGAGATAGATTGGGTCGATGTCGGCGGCGTCGACGAAGCCGTCGATGTCGATCGTCTTTGAGGATTCGATCGAAATCTCGTCGAGTTCCTCGGGCGTCACGATGACATACTTGTCCTTCTCGAACTGATAGCCCTTCACGAGATCGGCGCGATCGACCTCGCCGAGCTCCGGGTCGTGATATTTCATGTTGACGCGGTTCCGCGTCTCCTTGTGGATCATGTTGAAGGATATGCGGCTCGCCGCCGACGCCGTCGCGGAATAGAGTTTCACGGGACAGGAGACGAGGCTGAGTTTGAGATAGCCCTTCCAGTAGGCGCGACCAGCCATATCGTCTCCTATTTCATTCCGACCGAACTCTTCGCCTTGGCGGAGATGCCGGCCGCGCTCGAGTCTAGCTCCTCCCATGGGTCTTTGGCGAGACGGGACAATCTCTTAACCATGGTTAACCGATTGAACGCCGCAGGGCCTTCGATCGTCCGCAGTTCGTCCCAATCGATCGGCGCCGCCACCGTGAACTCAGCATTGGTGCGCAACGAGTAGCTTGCGATGGCGGACGAGCCGCGCGCATTTCTAAGCCAGTCGACATAGATGCGGCCTTTGCGCCGCTCCTTGATCGCATTGTCGGTGAAGAATTTCGGGGCGTCCTTGGCGACGCTCCTCGAAAAGCCTTCCGCGAAGCCGCGCAAGGTCGGCCAATCCGTCTTCGTCAGCGCCATGACGAGATGGAGGCCCTTGCCGCCGGTCGTCCGGATGAACGGCGTCAGGCCCAGATCCTGAAGCCGCCCGCGCAGGAGTTCGGCGGCGGCGCGCAATTGCGGCCACGGAAGTTCCGGGTCCGGATCGAGATCGACGACGAAACGATCGGGATGTTCCGGATCGTCGGAGCGGCAGCCCCAGGGATGGAACTCGACCGCTCCGAACTGTGTGAGAGAAAGAAATCCTTGCGCGGACTCAATGTAGATGAAGTCCGCCCTCCCCTCCTCTTCCTTAAGCGGAATCGTCTCGATTCCCGGCGGCAGTCCGTGGAAGGCGTGGCGCTGATAGAAACAGTCCGCTTTTTCGCCGGAGGGGCAGCGGATCAGCGAAACCGGTCGGCGCAGCAGCTCGGGCAGCATCCAGTCGCCGACGCGGGCGTAATAGACGGCGATGTCGAGCTTGTTGGAATCGCCGCCGAACATCGCGCGATCGGGATTGGTGAGACGGATGCCGGCGAGGTCGCGGTCGGTGACGAGCTTCTTCTTCATTGCGGGCGCCGACTTCCTGTAGGGCGCGACTCCGACCAGCACGGGCTGGCGCGGCGCGCCGTCTTTCGCCCGGCTGTTGAAGGCAACACGCGCGATCGCGACGGGTTCGGTGAAGACCGAGCCAGGAATGCGCGGCGTCGGCGCCGCAGCCTCTTCGACCTTGTGTTTGGAGAGCCTGTCGAACAGCTCTTTGGCGACGGCGTCCGTCAACCCGGTCCCGACGCGCCCGACAAAGGCGAGCGAGCCGTCATCCGTCTCCTCGGCGAGCATCAGCGCGGCGAGGCGCTTCGGCGCATTCACCGTGTATCCGATGACGATGAAGTCGCCGACATAAGCGCGCTTGATCTTCAGCCACGTCTTCGTCCGGCCCTCGACATAGGGCGCATCGGCGCGTTTCGACATGATGCCTTCAAGGCCCATGCGGGTCGCGTGAGCGAAGAATTCCGCGCCGCCGCCGGGGACGTGGTCGCTCAACTGAATATGAGAGCGCGCATCGGCATTGGGCGCGATGAGGCCCGCCAAGGCCCTCTTGCGTTCGATGAGCGGCGTTGACTTGAGATCGTAGCCGTCGAGATGAATGAGATCGAAGGCGAAGAATGTGAGATCGCCGTCACGGCCGTCTGACAGCGCCTTTTCGAGGAGATCGATTGCCGTGACGCCGCGCGCATCCTGCACGGCGACTTCGCCATCGATGAGAGCGGCAGCGCATTTCAGCGACTTGAACGCCTTGGCGAGCGCGCCATAGCGCTTCGTCCAATCGTGGCCATTGCGCGTGAACAGCCGCACCTCGCCCTTCTCGATACGGACGATCGTGCGGTAGCCGTCATATTTGATTTCGTGCAGCCATTCGCGCCCCTCAGGCGCTTCGTCGGTCGCTGTCGCGAGTTGCGGCGCCATGCCGGCCGGCAGCTCCGTTTTTCTGGCGCCAGGTAAGCGGTCCGGCTTGACCGGGCGAGCCTTCGCTTCCGGCTTCTTGGCGAGCTCCTGCGCGAAATCCTCAACCGTCAGTCCGCTGATGACGCTCTGCGGCTTCTCGACCAGCACGTCATATTCGGCGATGCGCCGCACTTCATCGTCGCGCTCCTTGATCAAAAGCCAGTTGTCGCCGTCCTTGAGTTTGACCAAGGTCCATCCGCCCCGGAGCTTTTCTCCCGACAGACGAAACTTCAATTCGCCGGCGGTGAGCGCGGTGGGGATGTCATCGGCGAGCGTCACCCATGTCCCGCGATCCCACACGATGACCGCGCCGGCGCCGTATTGCCCGCTCGGGATGCGGCCCTCGAAGCTCGCATAATCGAGCGGATGGTCTTCGACCTTGACCGCGAGGCGGCGCACTTTCGAGTCGAGGCAGGGTCCTTCCGGCACGGCCCAGCTCGCGAGCGTCCCGCCGATTTCAAGCCGGAGATCGTAATGCATGCGCCGCGCCGCATGCTTTTGCACGACGAAGATCGGCTCTTCGCTGGCGCGCCCGCCCGCGCCTTCCGGTTCGGAGGTGACGTCAAAGCGGCGCTTGGCGCGATATCGTTTGAGGTCGGCCATTCAAAGGGCCCTAAAGCAAGGCGCAAATTATTTGCATAGAGATTTGAGGCGGCGGGTCTCCCCTCTCCCGCCTCTTCGCGGCGGGAGAGGGGTCGGGGGTGAGGGCTCGCGAGTTCGGCGCCTGAGATCGCCCCCTCACCCCCGACCCCTCTCTCCCCTGATCGACAGCGAAAACTTCAATCAACCTCGGCGGGGGAGAGAGGAGAGTCGCCCCGCGCCGGTGCCGAATCCGATTTTCGGTTTCCTCGCGGGGGAGCGTGCTCGAACCCCCAATCGCCGCTCGTCGCCAGTTAACTGCTTGATTCTAGGCATAATTTTGACTTCGCAGCGAGCCAGTTTCGCCATTCTCAAAAAAATATTGACACTTCCATTCCAGTATGGAATATATATTCCATGCCGATGGCGAAGTTCAAAGAGTTCGTCGGGCTCGTCGACGACATCGAGCGGATCCAGCGGCCGTATCGCGCAGCCGTCGGGGCCGTGCAGGAGGAGTTGGATCTGAGTGGAATGGAGATGAGTGTGTTGAGTGCAGTCGCCGAAGCCGGAACGCCAATGACCGTACCGCAGATCGGTCGGCGTCTCGGCCATGCGCGGCAGGTGGTTCAGCGTTCCGCCAATGTCCTCATCGGGCGCGGACTCATCGAGGCGCGCGACAACCCCGACCACAAGCGCGCAGTGCTTTTATTCCCGTCCAAAAACGGCGTCGCGGCGAAAGCGCGCGCCGATGAGCGCGCTGAAGAGCTCGTCGCGCCATTCCTCGAACCCTTCGACGCGGACACGCTCGCCGAGATTTCGCGAACCATGCGGGCGGTCCGCGCCGCGCTCGAGGCCGCGACGCGCGAGCTCGGAACCATTGGACCTACTCTCGAAGCCGCGACGCGCGATATCCACGTGACCCTGGCTGAAACCGGCCAGACGATCGCCCGCGAGCTCCCGCGCATCCGCGCCAAACTCGAAGAAGAAGAGCGCTGATATGCGGACCGCCAACCGCGACCTCGATGGCGGCGCGCCGGGAAGCCCAGGGCCATGGCTAGGCGGCGGCCAACCTGCGGAGCCGGCCGCCGATGATCGCTTCGGCTTCCGCCATGATGCGGTCCATCAGCTCCCTGACGGTCGGAATGTCATGGATGAGCCCCTGCACCATCGACGCCCAGAATATTCCGGCGCTCAGGTCTCCCGTCTTCATCAGTTCGGCGCCCTTCTTGCCGCTGACGAGATCGGCGACATCCTCGAATTGCGCCCCGGGCAGCGCGAGGCGGCGCGCGACTTCATCGGAAACCTCGCTCTTGCCAACCCTCGCAGTATTCTTCAGGCTGCGGAAGATAAGGTTAGTTCCGCGCTCGTCGTTCTCGATATATTGCCGCTTCACATTGTCGTGGATCTGCGCCTCCCTGGTCGCGCAGAAGCGCGTACCCATGTTGATCGCCTCCGCTCCGAGAGCGAGTGCGGCGACGAGGCCGCGGCCGTCGCCGAATCCGCCCGACGCGATCAGCGGGATTTTCACCTTGTCGGCAGCGCAGGGGATCAGAATGAGGCCCGGTATGTCGTCCTCGCCGGGATGGCCGGCGCATTCGAAGCCGTCGATCGAGATGGCGTCGACTCCCCTTCGCTCGGCGGAGAGCGAATGCCGGACCGACGTGCACTTGTGAATGATCTTGACGCCGCCGCCCTTGAGGATTTCCCACACTCCCGCAACCGCCGCGGTGCCCGCGGTCTCGGCGATGGTGATCCCTTCCTCGACCACGACTTCGGCGAACGCCTTGTAATCCGGCGACAGCAGGGTCGGGAAAACCGTGATGTTGACGCCGAACGGCTTGTCGGTCAGATCGCGGCAACGCCTGATCTCATCCTTGAGCGCTTGCGGCGTCGGCTGCGTCAAGGCGGTCAGAATCCCGAAGCCGCCGGCGTTCGAGACGGCCGAAGCAAGGCCTGCAAGGCCGACCCCCTGCATTCCGCCCTGAACGATCGGGCGCTCGATGCCGAGCATGTCAGTGATGCGGGTTCGGATCATGTCATTCGCCGTTTCTCTCGACTCGGCTTCCGCGGACTCTACTCTCCTCCCCCGCAGAGCGGGGGAGGTGGCGCGCGGCGAAGCCGCGCGACGGAGGGGGGAAGTCGTCCAACCTCAGCGCGGCGCGCGCCGACTCTGGCGCAACCGCGCTGCGACTCGCCCCCTCCGGCTCCCCCGGCGCAAGGCCGGGGTCGCCACCTCCCCCGCTTCGCGGGGGAGGAGATTCGCGGCGCCAACCGCGTCTGCGCGTTAAGTCACGCTCGCCGGAGTTTCAAGGCGCTCCGCCAGCCGCCCGCGGGCGATGATGTGCGCCTGAATCTCCGCACTGCCCTCGAAAATCGAGAGGATGCGCGCGTCGCAGAAGACCCGGCTGATCTCGGATTCAAGCGCATAGCCGGCGCCGCCGTGAATCTGGAGGCTCGCATCGGCGTTCGCCCACGCCGCGCGCGCCGCAAAAAGCTTCGCCATGCCGGCCTCGATGTCGCAGCGACGGCCCTTATCCTTTTCACGGGCCGAAAAGTAAGCGAGTTCGCGCGCCATGAGCGTGTCGACAGCCATCATCGCGAGCTTGTCGGAAACGCGCGGGAATTCAATGATCGGCCTGCCGAACTGTTTGCGAACGAGGGCGTAAGCGAGCCCGAGTTCAAAGGCCCGCCGCGCCACTCCCACGCCGCGCGCCGCTGTCTGGATGCGCGCGGACTCGAATGTGCGCATCAACTGCTTGAACCCCTCGCCTTCCTTTCCGCCGAGAAGCGAGTCCTCCGGCGCTTCGAAGCCGTCGAAGGCGAGTTCATATTCGCGCATGCCGCGATAGCCGAGGACTTCGATTTCAGTCCCCGACATGCCCGCCGCCGGGAAGGGATCGTCGGTCGTTCCCCTCGGCTTCGCCGCCAGAAACATGGAGAGTCCCGCAGGCGTTCTGACGAGAAGCGTCATGAGATCGGAGCGCGCGGCGTGGGTGATCCAGGTCTTGGCGCCGGTGATCGACCAGCCCGCGGCCGTCCGCGACGCGCGCGTCTTGATCGCGCCGAGATCCGATCCCGCGTCGGGTTCGGTGAAGGCGGCGGCGGGGAGGATTTCGCCCTTGGCGATCTTCGGCAGCCAATGAGCCTTTTGCGCATCCGTGCCGGCGAGAAGAATGAGCTCGCCGGCGATCTCCGAGCGCGTGCCGAGCGAACCGGCGCCGATCCATCCGCGCGAAAGCTCCTCGCTGATCACGCACATGGCGAGCCGCCCAAGGCCCTGGCCGCCGTAAGCCTCGGGGATGCAGACGCCGAATGCTCCAAGGGTCGCCATTTCGGCGACGACTGCGTCGGGAACGAGGGCGTTCGCAAGATGCCACGCTTGCGCGTTCGGCAAGATCCGCTCTGCCGCAAACCGGCGAAATTGCCCGCGCACGGCGTTGAGCGTCGCATCGTCGAAAGACTCATCAATGGCGCCGCCTTCGCCAAGGATCGTGACGAGACGGACGCGGTTCGCCGCGGAATTGCCGATTGCGAGGAAACCAGCCGCCGCCCCGTCACGCGCGAATTCGCGGGCCGCGTTCTCGATACCGAGGTCCCGAGGCCGGAAAATCTCGGCCGGGCCCATGGGAAGGCCTCCGATCAATTGGGCAAGCTGTTCTCCGAAGGCGATTTCGAGGGCGAGGATATCGGCGTCATGGAGGTCGCCGCGCCTCTCTGCCTTTTCCGCCCAATCGAGGAGCGCGGCCAGCGCCGTAACCGTCGTTTCGGTCCACGCGTAACCGTGTGCGGCGCGTTGCTCGCGATCGAGAAGGCCGTTCGAAACTTCTTTGTTCTCGGAAACCCTCGCTGCGAGGGCGAGGCCCGCCGCATCGGCATAGTCTCGGGCAGCGGCGAGGGCGCGTCTTGCGCGCGCCAACAGGCTGGCGCTTTCCGCGACGTCAACCATGCGCGCCGGCGACAATCTTCTGGTCAAAGAGAGCGGCGATTTCGGAGGCGCCGAGCTGCAGCACGTCGGCGAGCACTTCCTCGGTATGGGCGCCAAGTCGGACGGCCGGCGCCGGCCGTTCCCGAACCTCGCCTGCAAAGGTTATGGGAGAGCCAGGCGTCGGCGCCGCAAAGCCGCTTGGGCCCATCGCCTCGGCGAAGATCGGATTGTCGCTCACCAGCATTCTGTCCTTCGCAGCTTCGGCGAGGGTCTGATAGAGGCCGACGCATCCGCCGGCCTTTTGGAGCGCATCGACCAGTTCGGCGGCGCGCCGCTTTGCAACTCTGTCCGCGACCAGCGGGACGAGCGCGTCGCGATGCATGAACCGTTCTCCCTCATCGATGGCGAAGGACACGCCGCGCTCCGCCTCGATCCTCGCCACTTCGGCGCTCATTCCGAGCGTGTCGACCAAAGCGCGCCATTGCTTCGCGGTCAGCGCCACGATCATCAGGCGCTTCCCGTCGGCGGTGACGAAATCGCGCCCGAAGGCGCCGAAGACGTCATTCCCGTAGCGCGGCCGATCCCTTCCCTCGCAAAGAACTTCAGCCAGCATGCCGAGATTGGCGAGGGTCGCGATCCCGACATCGGACAAGGGAATGCGCGCCTCGGAGCCCTCGCCGGTCTCGCGGCGGCGGCGTTCGGCGGCAAGCAGCGCGAAGGCTGCGAGCGCGCCGGTGAGGAGATCCCAGGCCGGGAGCACATGATTGACCGGTTCCTTGAGGAAGGCGGGCCCCGTCAGCATCGGCAGGCCGAGCGCGCAATTTACCGTATAGTCGAGCGCGCTCCCGCCGTCGGGGCGGCCCATGATCCGTGCGATGACGATATCCGGGCGGAGCGCCTTCAGCCTCTCGTAGGAGAGAAAACCGTCGAACGGATAATTGGTGAGGAGGAGTCCTGCGTTTTCGCCCGGCGCGGCGGCGAGGCGCTCAAGGAGTTCGCGGCCCTCGGGCCTTGCGAGATCGATCGCCACCGATTTCTTGGCCTTGTTCAAGCCTTCCCAGTAGAAGCTCGCGCCTTCGCGCGACTTCGGCCAGCGTCTGAAATCGGGCCCGCCGCCGATCGGGTCGACGCGGATGACGGTCGCTCCGAGCTGCGCGAGATAGAGGCCGGCGGACGGACTCGCCACAAAGGACGACGCCTCGATGATGCGCAGATCGGAGAGCAGCGAGTACATGAACTCACATCCGCTGGCGGCAACATAATCGCATGTCTCTCTCGCCCTCTCCCGCTTGTGAGACCTCTGCGAAACCAGGCCGCCATCCCGGGCGCGGCGCAGCGCGAAGCGGTGCGCCGCAGACCCGGGACCTCCCGAAGCTTGTCGCGCAAGGTCCCGTGTCTGCGCAGCAGCACTTCGTGCTGCGGCGCGCACGGGATGACGGCGGCGGTGTCATCAAACCCCCGCCGCAAAATCGCGGAGCATGTTTTTGGCGATGACGAGTTGCTGGATCTGGGTCGTCCCCTCATAGATTCGATAGATGCGCACGTCCCTCAAGAACCGTTCGGCATCGTATTCCGCAAGATAGCCGGCGCCGCCATGGATCTGGACGACGCGATCTGCGACCCTGAAACACATTTCCGAGGCGAACATCTTGAAGCAGGCGGCCTCGAGGGCGATACGCTCGCCCCTGTCGGCGCGCGCCGCAGCATCGCGCATCATGCAGTCCGCGGCGTAGATCTCGCATTTGGAGTCCGCGAGCATCGCCTGGATGAGCTGGAAATTGGCTATCGGTTCGCCGAAGGCCTTGCGCTCGGTTGCGTATTTCAACCCACATTCGAGAATGCGCCCGGCGTAACCGACGCAAGCCGCTCCAACCGAGAGGCGGCCATTGTCGAGCGACTGCATGGCAGCCGAAAAGCCCCTTCCCTCCTCGCCGCCAAGCAGCGCGGAGACGGGGAGCTTCACGTCGTCCATGACGATGTCGGCGATCTGCGCGCCCGCCTGTCCCATTTTTCGGTCGGGACCGCCGACGGAGACGCCGGCCGTCTTCATCGGCATCAGAAAAGCGCTGACATGGGCGTTCTTCGGCAAGTTCTCCGAATTCGTCCGCGCCATGATGAGCGCAAGATCGGCGAAGGGCGCGTTGGTGATGTAGCGCTTCGTCCCGTTAAGGACGTAGTGATCGCCGGTGCGCACGGCGCGCGTCTTGAGGCCGGCCGCGTCCGATCCGGTATCCGGCTCGGTGAGGCCGAAGCAGGCGATGTCGCCGGCGGCGAGCCGCGGCAGCCATTCGCGGCGCTGGGCTTCCGTGCCGCATTTCATCAGCGCCGACGTCGTCATTCCGATATTGATCGTGATCGTCGAACGAAAGGCCGGCGCAGCCCAGCTGAATTCGCTGACGAACCGGACATATTGTTCGATCGTCATCCCCGAGCCGCCATAGTCCTCGGGGATGGTCACTCCAAAGAGGCCCATTTCGCGCATTTCGGCGAGAATCTCCGGCGGGACGCGATCCTCTTCGATCACCGCCTTTTCGGCCGGCACGAGCCGCTCGCGCACATAGCGCCGGAGCTGAACGATGAAGGCTTCAAAGAGATCGGGCGTCATGATGAGGTCCCTTTAGCGCCGGGCGCGCTCGAATTATTATGCGGCTCCCCGCGTCTCGCCGCTATGCGGCTCGACACCTGCCGCGTTTCGTGGGGCGGGCGCTGGTTTTCCTCCCGGGAACCGGGAATGGTGTCGGCGAAGCCGGCGGGTTGGGCTTTAGCCTTTGCAAAGGGGACAAGGACCACTCATGGGACGGTATGAGCGCATCGAGTTTGAACGGACGGGCGATGTTGCCCTAATCCGCCTCAATCAACCCGATTCCCTGAACGCCCTCTCCACCGAGATGTGCCATGAACTGCTGCAGGCGTTCGGCGAGGCGGGAGAGACGAGCCGCGCCATTTTGCTCGGAAGCCGAGGCCGGGCGTTTTGCGCCGGCGCCAATATCGCCGCCATCGACCTCGGCGATCCGGAACGCGACATGGGCGCCCGGCTCGAAAGCGTGATCAATCCGCTGATCAAAACCTTGCGCGACCTCCCCGTCCCGCTGGTGACCGCCGTCCGCGGCGCGGCGGCGGGAGTCGGTTGTTCGATTGCGCTCATGGGCGACATCATCGTCGCCGGGAAGAGCGCCTATTTCCTGCAGGCCTTCTGCAATATCGGCCTCGTTCCCGACGGCGGCTCTCCTTATCTTCTCTCCCGCGCCATCGGACGGGTGCGGGCCATGGAGTTGATGATGCTCGGCGAGCGCTACCCGGCCGACCGGGCGTATGCGGACGGGCTTGTGACGCGAATCGTCGACGATGAGGCGGTCGACGAGACGGCCTTGGAGATTGCGCAGCGGCTCGCAGGCGGCCCGACCAAAACCTTCGCATTAATCCGGAAATCCGCTTGGGCGGCGCTTGATTCAGATCTTGACGCTCAGCTCAATCGCGAACGACAGCTCCAGCGCGCGGCCGGCCGCACGAGGGATTTTGTCGAAGGCGTCGCCGCCTTCCGCACAAAGCGCAAACCCGCGTTCAAAGGCGAGTGATCATGACAGAACCATTCACACCCGATCTCCTCGCCGGCAAAACCGCCTTCATCGCTGGCGGATCCTCCGGAATCAATCTCGGCATCGCCGAACGCTTCGCCGATCTCGGCGCCGGCCTCGTCATTTTGAGCCGCTCCCCCGACAAAGTGACCGCTGCGGTAGCGGCGCTTGAGGCGCGCGGCGCCAAAGCGCTCGGCGTTCCTGCGGACGTCAGGGATTACGCCGCGCTAGAATCGGCGTTTGACGCCGCGCACAGGAGATTTGGGGCGCTCGACTGCGTGATCGCCGGCCAGGCGGGCAATTTCCTCGCTCCGGCGGTCGGATTGTCCGCCAACGGATTTAAGACCGTCGTCGACATCGATCTCCTCGGCACATTCAATGTTTTCCGTGCGAGCTTCGAGCGGCTGAAAAAGCCGGGGGCCTCGCTCATCGCGATCACTGCGGGCCAGGCGGTCCGCGCCATGCCGCATCAGGTCCACGCCTGCGCGGCCAAAGCCGGCGTCAACATGGTCGTGAAGTGCCTCGCGCTCGAATGGGGGCCGGCGGGCATCCGCGTGAACGCGATTTCGCCGGGGCCGATCGCCGACACCGAAGGCATGGCGCGTCTCGCCCCGACCGACACGACGACCTCAAGCCTCAAGAACCGCATCGCGCTCCGCCGTTATGGCGAGAAGCGCGACGTCGCAGACATGGCGGCGTTCCTCGCCTCCGAAGGCTCCGCCTATGTGACGGGATCGATTTTCAATGTGGACGGCGGCGTGGAGCTCGGCGACGCCTCGACGGATTGCCTGACGCCGCTCCGGCGACCCGCGGAATGACCGGACGGACCAGCCATGAAAAAGGCCTTCGCGCTTGCCGGTTGTTTTGCTTTCGTCGCCTTTGCGGCGAAGGCCGAAAGCGAACTCGTCGGGCTTTGGGCGTATGAGACGACGCTTGGCGGAGAGCTCGGCGGCGAACTCGAACTCGCGCGAAACGGCGACGGCTGGAAGGCGACCATCGCCGGCGAAGCGGGCGAGTGCAGCGGCGCAAGTGAGGTCATAAGCTGCGCATTTGCGGACAGCGCCGGAGAATTCCGCGGCGCGCTCGCGAAAAGCGGAAAGACGATCGAGGGCTTTTGGCTGCGCCCGGCGGTGAAGGAAGATCCTCGCGCAGGCGCCCCGCAAGCCTTTGCGACGCCCCTTATCTTGAAGAGATCCGGGAAATCCTGGAGCGCCAAGGTCGTGCCTCTCGTCGATCGCTTCCGTCTCTATCTCAAGATCTACAACAATGAAGAGGGCAAGCTCGTCGGCGCCTTCCGCGATCCGGAAAGCAATGAAAACGGCGGCGCCTCGCGGTTTCTTGTCGCTCGCAAAGGCGGAGAGCTCGCCTTCGGCCTGCCCGATGAGGCCGGCGTCGTCGCGACGAGATTCAAGGGCCGGCTTGAGGGCGACAGCATCAAGGTCGACTGGCCGGTCATGGGCCGGGAAATCCCGCTGAAGCGCACGGCGCCGGAACAGACTTCAGGTTTTCTCCCCCGCATGCCCGGCGCCCCGACCTCATACCGGAAACCCGACGACGTCGGCGACGGCTGGACGACGGCGCGCGCCCGCGATGTCGGCATAAACGAGGCGGCGCTCGAACGCGTCATCGCGAAGGTCGCATCGTCCGATCCGGCGGCGCGACGGCCTTCGCTCATTCATTCCATCCTTGTCGCCCGCAAGGGAAAGCTCGTTTTCGAAGAGTATTTTTTCGGCTACGACCGCGAGACGCCGCACGACACGCGTTCCGCCGGCAAGACATTCGCCTCTGTGATGCTCGGCGCGGCGATGATGCAAGGCGTCGATATCGGGCCCGACTCGAAGATCTACGAATTGCTGAAAGGTCGCGGGCCGTTCGCCAATCCCGATCCGCGAAAGGCGAAGATCACCCTCGCGCACCTGATGACCCACACGTCGGGCCTTGCCTGCAACGACAATGACGATGCCTCGCCCGGACAGGAAGACAGGATGGCGAGCCAGACGGATGAGCCCGATTTCTGGAAATATACGCTCGACCTGCCGATGGCGCACGAGCCGGGCGCGCGTTACGCCTATTGCTCCGCGAACACGAACCTTGTCGGAGGCGCGCTCACCGAGGCGACCAAGACCTGGCTTCCCGAATATTTCGACCGCGCCGTTGCGCGGAAGCTCGGCTTCGGCCGCTATTACTGGAATCTGACGCCGACCGGGGACGGTTATCTCGGCGGCGGATCGTGGCTGCGCTCGCGCGACCTCTTGAAAGTGGGCCAGGCCTATCTTGACGGCGGCGTCTGGCGCGAACAGCGGATCGTTCGCGAAGACTGGGTCGCGGACTCGACCGCCTCGCGCATCGCCATCACTCCCGAAACCACCGGCTACAGCGAAGCGGAGTTCGGCGAGTATTATGGCGGCGGCGAGGACGCCCTCGCCTGGCATCTCGGCGTGCTGAAAGCGGGCGACAAGCGCTACAAGACCTATCTTGCGAGCGGCAATGGCGGCCAGGTTCTCATTGTCGCCCCCGCACTTGACCTCGTCGCCGTCTTCACCGGGGGCAATTACCGCCAGGGCGGCATCTGGGGCCGCTGGGGCGACGAGATCATCGGCGCGGAAATCGTCGCAACCATGGAATAGCGGTTTGTGGATTGCTCCGTATACGGAACGGCGCTAATGGCCGTTGAGGATGTTGGGTGCGGGGATAGGATTTGAACCTATGACCTTCAGGTTATGAGTCGTGTAAAGCCACGTATTCGTCAGTCTAAAGACATATATTCCCGTCCAACTGGATCGTAATTTATCTAACAAACTCAAGTCTTTCCTCGACATTCCGGTTTTTCGGCGCTATGAAGGCGCTCGATGGGTTTTGAGCCTGTCTGCTTACCCCATGCTTACCCGGCGCAGACCCGAACCGTGATGCCAAAGCTTTCAAAATCGCTGATTTCAGGCCTCAATCCGACCGATCAAGACGCGGTCGTGTGGGATGACAGCTTACCCGGCTTCGGCGTCCGAGCGAAGGCCACCGGCGTCAAGACCTTCATCGTTCAATACCGAAACCGCAGCGGGCGTAGCCGTCGGTTGTCGCTGGGCGTCCTCGGCAAGGTCACGCTCGACCAGGCGCGCAAGGAAGCCGTGAAGCTGATGGGCCAGATTGCGGCCGGAGAAGACCCGGTCGAAGAGCGGCGCGTGCAACGCAAGAGCGAGACGGTCTCGCAGCTCGGCGACCTCTATATGCGCGCGCATTGTGCGGGCCGCTGCAAGCCGACCACCATGGCGGGGCATGTCTGGATCTTGGAGAAATTGATCAAGCCGAGGCTTGGCTCGCGCAAAATTCTCGATCTCCGGCCCGCCGACATTTCGAGAATGCACGTCGAGATGAAGGAGAAGCCTTATAACGCCAATCGCGCGCTCGGCTTGCTTCGGGCGATGCTCAACTGTGCAGAGCGTTGGGAATTGATCCCGCGCGGCAGCAACCCCGCTTCAATCATCAAGCCCTATCCTGAAAGGAGGCGGGAACGATTCTTGAGCGCCGACGAGCTTCAAGCGCTCTTCAAGGCGCTCGACGCCGTCGAAGCGGATGGATGGGTCAGCATCTACGAAGCCGCAGCGATCCGTTTGCTGATTTATACCGGCTGCCGCTTGAGCGAAATCACGACGCTCGAATGGTCGAGCGTCGATCTCCAAAACGCTCGAATCATTTTCGAAAAACACAAGACAGATCGGCACGGCGCGAAAGCGATTCCGTTGAACGCTCCAACGCTGAAACTGCTGACGGAGCTGCCGCGCCAAATGAACAATCCTTACGTGATTGTCGGCGGTGTTGCGGGCAAGCATCTCATCAACCTGCAAAAGCCTTGGCGCCGGCTGCGCGGGGACGCAGGCCTTGATGACGTGCGCATTCACGATCTTCGCCACAGCTTCGCGAGCTTCGCCGTCGGCGCCGGAGTTCCGCTGGCGCTGATCGGCGGCCTCCTCGGCCATCGCAGCGTCCAGACCACGGCGCGCTATGCGCACATTGCGAATGACCCGCTGAAGCAGGCGACGCACCTTGTCGGCGCCATCTTCGCCGAAAAATCGAAGTCGGCAGGAGAGTTTCAGGGATCGGCGCAGAATGAAACTGCTTGACATTTTGTCCTTTATAAGAGACAATTGGGCGCGCGGTGATTGAAGTCAGGCAGACCGGCGTTTTCGCGAAGTGGTTTGAAGAACTTCGGGACGGAGCCGCGCGTGCGCGCGTCACGGCGCGCATTCGGCGGCTGTCGCTCGGCAATCCCGGCGACATCAAGCCAGTCGGGAGCGGCGTGTCGGAAATGCGGATCGATTACGGACCAGGATACCGCCTCTATTTTGTCGGGCGGGGCGAAGCGCTCGTCATTCTGCTCTGCGGCGGCGACAAGAAAACGCAAGACCGTGACATCGCCCGCGCCATCGAATTGGCGGCGGAAATCTGAGGGATTCCATGACCACCCGCTGGGACGCTGCCGACACGTTGAAGACGAAAGAAGATATCGCCGCGTATTTCGACGCGGTTTTGGAAGACGGCGACCCGGATTTGCTGAAAGCCGCGCTCGGCGACATCGCTCGCTCAAAGGGCATGACCGAGATCGCCGAAGCAGCCGGGCTCGGCCGCGCTAATCTCTACAAGGCGCTTTCGCCGGATGGAAATCCGGAGTTTGCTACCGTGGTGAAAGTTCTGAAGGCGCTCGGCCTTCGGTTTTCAGTTGCGGTTTGAGATTGGCGCCGACGGCTACGACGAAATCGCCTTCGGCGTTCTCGAAGCCGGCCTCGACCTATCCTACACTAAAGGCGCGGTTCGAATGGGACGGCTCTCACGAAGGCGGCGAATTCGCTGGATTAAACTGACAGCTCGTTCGAAACGACTTCGAATGGCGTCACGCGGAGACGAAGCCGTGCCAAAAACTGTCAAGCCTGACGCTTCAACGCTTCAACAGCCTGCTAAGCGGCTTTGTCGTTCGCTTCGTCAACGTCCGAACCAAGCAGGGGAACGGATAATCCTTCGATCTCCGGCAACGCTTGCCCTGCGATCCCCTCAAGGTCGCCATACATGCCCGCCGTCGTCTCGATGACGCCCTGAATCTGCGCCTCGCGCTTGGCCCAAAGGCGGGTCATGGTCTTGCGCTCGCGATCAAGGTCGGCGCGCATGTCGGAAAATTTCTCGACAATCGCTTCCACGCGGTGGCGGAACTTCGGCCCTGTCAGGTAGTGATAGACCAGCTCCATTTTTGTCGCTTGGCCAGCTTGCTTCAGGCGGACGCTGGAGAGTTCAATGAGCGATTGGCGAAGCGCGACCGCGAGTGGTACGGCGTAGGCGAAGTCAGTCACCCAGACCCCGTCGATGAAGCCGAACGTCTCGATGCCCTTCGGCAGCGCCTTCGTGACAAGGACCGAGATTTCGGCGCCCGCAGCGCGTTGATCGGCGCGCAGTTTCGCAAGCCAGCCGTCCGCCCAGTTTTTTGTGCGCTTACTCTCCCACAGGATGGCGCCGCAGTCTTGCGCGCCGGACGAGAAGACACGCTGCAGCGCGTCGCCGCCAAACTCTCCCTTCGCGACCGGATCGATGCTGTCGAGCGGAAAGCTCGTGCGCAAAGTGGATTCAAGTTCGAGCTCCAAGATCTCGCCCTGAAGCTGCTGCGATCCCTGTTCGGCCTTGCGCTGCAGATTTTCGATCTGGCGCTGCATTGAAGCGATTTGCTGTTCCTTTTCAGCGACCTTGAGCCTCAAGCCGTCTTCGGCCCTCGATCTTCGCCTTTTGTCGAACCTCGACGAGAGAGTCCTGAATGCGCTTCTCGATCGTCAAATCGAGTTCCCTCTTGGCTTCATCCAGTTCGCGCTGCTTGCGCAGCAGCACTACCTGCTCTTTCTGTGCCTCCTGCAATTTCCGGTCCCGCTGCACGAGCAGTTGCTGAGCCTCGGCCAGCTCGGTGGCCTTCGATTGGAGATCAGCGGCTGCCGCGGCCTTGGCCTTTCGCACTTCTTCCGCCGCGATGTCGGCCTCGATCTTCGCCTTTTGTCGAACCTCGACGAGAGAGTCCTGAACGCGCTTCTCGATCGTCAAATCGAGTTCCCGCTTGGCTTCATCCAGTTCGCGCTGCTTGCGCAGTAGCACGGTCTGCTCTTTCTGCGCCTCCTGTAATTTCCGGTCCCGCTGCGCGAGCAGTTGCTGAGCCTCGGCCAGCTCAGTGGCCTTCGATTGGAGATCAGCGGCTGCGGCGGTCTTGGCCTTTCGCACTTCTTCCGCCGCGATGGCCGCTCGACCTGCGTTGAGTTTCTCGCGCACCTGATCTTCGATCGTGGCGCGGTCTTGTTCGACCTTCTCGCGCTGCGCCTTGATGCCGGCCTCACGCTGAGCGAATTCTAAGTCCTTGCGCGCGATCTTGGCCTCATACTCTTGGCGGGTCGCGTGAATTAGCGGAGCCGCCAATGACTCGGTCAGTTTGATCTCTGTGGCGCACGACGGGCAGGTGATGGTCGGATCGGTCATTGGAGGCCCCGCAAAAGTTCGGCGCGCCCAAGGCCGCCGCCACAAATCTGATTGACAACTGATAGGAAGCTATACGGGTAAAGATTCTGTATAATTTCTATACTGACAGATAAGCCTTATCCATTTGCTTCCGGTACGATCAACATCCTGTAGGTTGCCAGATTGAGGCATGCAGACATTCCGAGGAGCGAGTGGCGGTTCCGGCGTTGGTTGAAGCGGAAGACGAACTCATCGAGTATCGCTGGAGATGCTTTCGTCTGGGCGCGCGATGTCGCCGAGCGGCCAAGGTTTTGAGGTTGGAGAGGCATGGGCATGCGGGCATCGCGGCCTCCGACGGTCACTGTTCTTTTTTTGTTCTATCGCCGAAACCGCGCCTCGTCCACACCATGTTGCGTCGCCGATAGCAGGGATAGGCCTCTGGCAAGGTACTCGCACTTTGTCGTGCCATTGGCATGGGGAATTGAACCAGACATCGGCATCGACGTGCGATCGAGGCCTTCCGCAAGGAGCAAAAACGCTGCTTGCGCGGCGGCGGTGACAACGGTAGTAGATGTCGGCATTTATTGACATTTACCGGCTATTATAAACCAACATGGCCCAGCTCCGTCATGCCGCCCTCAGGCTTGCCGACCGCCACGCCGTCATCCGTTGGCGGGATTTCGCAGCGGCGGGCGTGACGCCGGCGACAATCGCTCGGATGGTCGAGGACGGTGAGCTTGAGCGCCTCGGACGCGGGCTCTACCGGCGCGCCAATCATGAGGGCTCCGAACACCAGAGCCTTATGGAGGTGGCGAAGTCGGCGCCGAAGGGCGTCATCTGCCTGCTGTCTGCGCTGCGCTTTCACGGCCTGACGACCGAGCTGCCGCACGCGGTCTGGCTGCTAATCGGCGGCAAGGATCGGGCGCCGAAAGCCGTCACACAGCGGCTACACATCGTCCGGGCGAGCGGCAGGGCGCTGACCGCCGGCGTCAAGCGAACGCGGATCGATGGCGTCGCCATCGCCATCACGACGCCCGCGAAGACCGTCGCTGATTGCTTCAAATATCGAAGCCGCGTGGGGCTTGACGTGGCGATCGAGGCCCTCCGCGAAGGACTAAGGCGCAAGGCGTTCACCGGCGATGAATTCCTCGCGATGGCGGCCGTCGATCGCGTGGCCCGCGTCTCGCGCCCCTATCTTGAGGCGCTGCTGTGACGGCCGACCGCGCCCTCGTGCAATCGATCCGGCAACGGCTCGAGAACCATGCGCGAAAGAACGGCATCGATATCCAACGGACATTGGTTCGCTACGCGCTCGAACGCCTGCTCTATCGCCTCAGCGTTTCGGAGCATCGCGACCGCTTCATCCTGAAGGGCGCAATGCTCTTCAGCGTTTGGGAACAAGCGCCGTTCCGCGCGACCGGCGACCTTGATCTTCTCGGCTATGGTCCGAACACGCAAGAGGCGCTTATCGCGGCCTTCCGGGAAATCTGCCTCACGCCGCCGGCGGCGCCCGACGGACTGATATTTGAAACGGCAAACATCCAAGCCGAGCCGCTGCGGCTGGCCACGGATTATACGGGCATCGCCGTCAGGTTCGACGCGATGCTCGGCCGCGCGCGCTTGCGCATGCAGATTGATGTCGGCTTCGGCGATGCGATAACGCCGGGGCCGATCGAGGTCGATTTTCCAACGCTGCTCGACATGCCTGCGCCGCACCTCAAGGCTTACCCGCCGGAAACCGTGTTGGCGGAAAAGCTCGAAGCCGTGGTGTCGCTTGGGCTCGCCAACACGCGCATCAAGGACTTCTTCGACATCTGGGCGATCGCGCAGACCTTCAATCTCGACGGCGCGATTGTCATCGCCGCCATTCGCGCGACGTTCAATCGCCGCGGCACGACGTTTCCAGCCTCAATGCCGACGGCGATATCCGCAGCCTTTTCGAACGATCCGGAAAAGCAGCGTCTTTGGAACGCCTTCGTGGTCGATCGCATCGACGCCCATCGCGCGCCTACGGACCTTCCCGCAGTCATCGCGGCGATGACCCCGTTCGTCGAGCCGCTGCTCGACGCCATGCGGCGCGGTTCATCGCCTGGTCGCTGGAATCGCGAGTCGCAATCCTGGGGTCGAATTCCCGCGCAATAGGATCACTGGCAAACACTCTACGACGTTTCACTGAGTTCTACGGACGTGCACGAACGTCTACGGACGGTCGTCAAAGCCCAACATCGTCTCTGGACGTTGCATCACGTCACATCGTTTCACATTGGTTTACAACGTTTTACAACGTTTTACGTCGTTGCATTGAATTGGCTATTCGCGCTTGAAACCGCTATCGCGATTTACAATGACTGAATGGGTCGCGTATTCTTGCAGCGTCAGCGACCGCTTTGGGTCGGCGTTGACGGACGGAGGGTTGCTTATGCCAGCCAACATCTCGCCGCTCGACGACAGATTTATTTCGATCAAGGCGGCCGCGGCAGAAATCGCCCGTACACGGAAGAACGTCTCCGAGGAGGCGGTCATGGACCTCTTGAAGCATGCGATCTTCGTCGGCGAATTGGAGCCGCCGCGCGACCGCCCAGACCGCACGCCGGACGAAGAGCTGCTTCAGCTCAAGATCGAGGCGCCGCGCCGGGACTGCTACATCAACGGGCTTCCGCTGGATGCGGGGCCCGAGGAATATTTCGGCGTCGGGGCCTTCACCATTGCGGAAATTCTCGACGAACGCGACGCGCTTCCCGGACCGCGCGAAAAATGGGTGGAGTTCACGCAACGCCCGCGCGCGTGGAGCGCCGTCGAAAGGACGCTGGTCACGCTCGCCTACATTCCGATTACGGCCTATCCGCCGACGGCCAAGGATATTCTGGGCGGTGTTCTTGCGCCCAAGAAGCGGCTCCGGGACTGGATGGTGGGCAAGGGGATCGAGCCGCCGGATTCGCTAAAGCCTGCGCGCCGGGATGAAGACGACTGGGAGGCGACAAGGCGGGCCGACAGCAATGGCGCCGACAGTGCGGCCCGGTCCGAATTCGAAAGCGCCGATGATGACGAGGACCCGTTCGGGAGCGAGGCTGGTCGCGGCAGGCCGCGCAAGCGCAGCTGGTCTCGCGTAGTGGCGCTCGTTCGCCAGCTGCACAGCGCGTCGCCACAATTGAAATTCAGCACGCTGGCGCAGGATGCCCGAAAAGCCGCGCTCAAGGAATTTGACGAAATGGACGTCCCGTCCGCAAAGACGATCGAGCGCCATATGAAATCGATCATTGGGCCAGAGGCTTAGGGCGCTTCGGCATTTCGTCGAATTGCGACGGCGTTTGACGAAACCAATTTTGTTTATCACCGGATTTGCTGGTGCTCCGCTTGCTCCGTTCAACTTGTACGGAGTTTCGCCATGCTCGCGTTGCCCTCTCTGAATGACATCCTGAAAACCAGCCCCGGCTGGCTCGATGAGGCGGTCGACACCGCCGAGGCGAGCCGGATCATCGGCTTTCCCGTCTGCACGCTGCACACCTGGCGCTCGCGCGGCGACGGACCGCCCTTCCTCAAGATCGGCGCCCGGTCGGTGCGCTACCAGCGCCGCACGCTCCTCCAATGGATGGCCGACCGTCAGCGACGCAACACCGCCGATAGGGGAGAGCGCCGTGGCTGACCGCAGCAAGCCCGTCTCCCTGCGCCTGTCGTCGGCCGAGTACGAACAGCTGCAGGCGCGCGCCTATGAGCTGCGCGCGAGTCCGACGGGCGTCGCCCGCGACCTGATCCGCACCGGCCTCGTCGGCGGCGACAACAAGGCGCTTGCCGAGCGACTGATGCAGATCGAGCGGCGCCTCGCCGCCGTCGAACAGCAAGGACGCGACACCAACGAAGAGGCGCAAGGCGCGGAACGCGCCGCGCGCGATCTCCTCGCCAAATTCGACGCGCTGCTCGCCGCGCTCTCTGGCGAAACGTTTGGGAGGGCGGCATGATCCGGTCCCTGAAGATCGTAAGCTTCCTCGCCGCGGCGCTCGGCTTTGTCGGCACGTCGGTTGGCTATGAAGCCGCGTTCAAGCGCTGGCCGCCGCTGGCGATGCTGAATGACGGCGGCCGAGCCTACCTTCCGCCATCCGATGTGGAGACCTGCTTCAAGGTCCGGGCGATGATCCTGGTCGGCGATCCTGGTTCGGTCCGCTTTTGGCCGGTCTGCCGGCGCTGGCTTGCGCAGGCCCGCGCGCTTGCAGCTTTCGATCTCCGCTTCAAGCTCGTCACCGGTTCGGGCGCGCTGGGGCTCGCCGCGCTCTTCCTCTTCGCCTTCTGCGTTCGAGTCGAGCGGCCGGCCGCGAAGGTGATTCGCGGACCGCGTCTTCGCGCCGGCGACGACGGCGTCAGCGCCTTCGCCAAAGCCTGCAACCGTGAGTGCCGGTCCTTTGGTCCCGGCATCGAACTCTTGCCGCGCATCGCCTTCAGCCGCGAACGCGAGACGCGGCATTTTCTCGTTCTCGGTAGCGTCGGCGCCGGCAAGACACAGACCATGCTGCGTATGATCCTGCAGGCGAAGGCGCGGGGCGACGGCGTGCTCGTCCTCGACACCAAGGGCGACATGATGGCGACCCTCCCCTCCGACGGCGAGCCGCTGCTCGTTGCGCCTCATGATCAGCGCTCGCTGGTCTGGGACATCGCCGCCGACTGCGAGACGCCGCAGGATGCGCGCGAGCTGGCGGCAAGGCTGATCCCGCCGAGCCACGATCCGATGTGGTCGCAGGCGGCGGAAGAACTGTTCTTCGCCTGCATCGTCCATCTCCAGCAAACCAAAGGGCGCCGCTGGACCTGGGGCGATCTCAAAGCCGTCGTCACCGCCGATCCGGCCACGCTGAAAGGCCATGTCCAGCGGCACAGCCCGGGCGCTCTCCGCCATCTCGATCAGCCGGACAACAAGACGACGCTCAGCATTCTGACGACGTTTCAGACGCATATGCGCATTGTCTCGGTGCTGGCGGAGTCTTGGTCGGATGCGAAGGCCGAGCGGTTCTCGATCCGCAGCTGGCTGAAGAGCCCTTCCCCTTACCGGCCGCTCATCCTGCAGCACGACACCCGCTATCCGGCGCTTTCCGCCATCTGGATCGGCAGCCTCCTCAGCCTGTCGCGTCGGCCGTCGGAAGCCCTTCGCTCGCCGACAGCGCAGCGCGGCGCATCTGGCTCTTTCTCGACGAGTTCCCGCAACTGCCGCCGATCCGGCATTTTCCGAGGTTCCTGGAGCTTGGCCGCTCCAAGGGCGTCGCTGTCGTCATCGGCGCACAGGACACGGCGCAGATTCGGGCCGTCTATGGCGGCGACCAGACCCAGTCCTGGTTCGGCATGGTTGGCACCAAGATCATCTCGCGCATTAACGCCGGCGCCGGCGCGGAAGACATTTCGCGTCTCATCGGCGATCAGGAGACGGAGCGCCGCACCCGGAGCACGACGCATGCGGACGGCAAGAGCAGCGTCACCGAGTCTGTTCACCGGGAGATGCGCCGCGCGGTGACGCCCTGCGAACTCGGCGCGGCCCTTGATCCAACGCGGCGCCATGTGCGCGTCCTCGTGGTCGGGCTCGGCGACGTGTTCCGGCTCGACCTGCCGATCCTGAAATTGCCCGAGCTTCGACCCGGCACGCTTCGCGCCGGGTGGACCTTGCCGCAGCCGCCTCAGCCGCAAGGCGGCGCGCACTCCGCGGCGCCGCCGCCCTCGGCGCCTTCGCCGGCGCCAGCGGCAGCGATTTCGAAGGGCATGGCGGACTTCATCCGACAAACGCGGAGCTGATCGATGGTGGCGTCGATCTCTGCGCACGGCGGCGCTGGATCGGCGCTCTCCTACTACAGCCATCTCGGCCGCGACGATTATTATGCGCGCGGCGGGGAGCCGCCCGGGCGCTGGGCTGGCGACGGCGCTGAACGGCTGAGCCTCAAGGGCCCGGTCACGAGGCCCGACTTCGAAGCGGCGCTCGGCGGCCGCGATCCGAAAACGGCGACCGAGTTGGTGAAGTCTGGCGGCCACGTCCGCGTGCATGCGGCCGGCTGGGACATGACCTTCAGTGCGCCGAAGTCCGTGTCCGTCCTTTGGGCGCTGTCCTCGGAAAAGCAGCGCGGCGCGATCGAAGCGGCGCATCGCTCTGCGGTCGCCGCCGGCGCCAGGCATCTCGAAGCGACAGCCGCGTGGGCGCGGCGCGGCAAGGGCGGCGCAATCCGGGAACAGACGGCCGGCCTCCTCATCGCCAAATTCGACCACCACACCAGCCGCGATCTCGACCCACAGCTTCACACACACGCCTTCATCTTCAACCTCGCGCCGCGCCGCGACGGCAGCTGGGGCGCCATTGTCAGCCGCGACCTCTACAAGGCGCAGAAGCAAGCCGGCGCTGCCTACCGCAACGCGCTCGCCCGCGAGTTGGAAACGCTCGGCCACGCGATCGAACGCGAGCCCGACCGCTTCCGCGCCGCCGCGATCCCCCGAGCCATTGAACGGGCCTTCTCCAAGCGCCGGCAGGCGATCGAGGAAGCCGCCCGCACCTTTGGCTATCGCACGCCCAAGGGCATGGAGCTCGCCACCCTGCGCACCCGACGCGCCAAGTCGGAAGCCAAGCTTGAAACCCTCCACGCACAGTGGCGGCTTGAGGCCCGCGCCCTCGGCTTCGATTTGAAGCGCGACGGGCCACGGCACGCCAGGCTGACGATGAACCGGACGGCGACCACCGGGCTTCGCGAGTCTCATGTCGAACGAGCGTCGCCGGGAGCCGTCGCCGCCTCGGCAGTCCACGCGGCCCGCGCAACTCTGGCGCAAGCCGGGCACGCGGTCGGGGGCGCAATCCGCGCCGCCGAGCAGGCGTCAGCCATGCAGGGCGTCGCGGTCGATCTGCACACCGGCGCTCTCTCCGCGCCGCCCCGCGAGCGGAAAATCCGCAAGCCCGAACATGAGCGCGCGCGCCATGAGTACGAGCACGAATGAAATCATCCGACTCTAGAGCGGATTCTCAATAATCCAAGTCGTATCCGGCGTGAGCGAAGAAGTTGAGGCATTGATCGGGTCGGAAGGTCGCAAGCGCGGCTGCGACGGCGTCGTTGAGGGCATCGACGGTCCGCGCGGCGGCCTTGCGCACATGCGCCTTCAGTTTTGAGAGGGCGTTTTCGATCGGATTGAAGTCGGGGCTGTAAGGCGGGAGATAGAGGAGGCTCGCGCCGGCCGCTTCGATCGCCTCCCCGACGCCTTTGACTTTGTGGGCGGGCAGATTGTCCATGATGACGACGTCGCCCTCTTGAAGCGTCGGGACGAGCATTTGCTCGACC